>Ga0209415_10003032_pt1 | contig 31321 bp, 34 predicted proteins | sample PeaSoiSIISIP2007_FD_187696 | JGI IMG/M metagenome (GOLD analysis project Ga0209415, IMG submission 187696) | Peat soil microbial communities from Weissenstadt, Germany - SII-SIP-2007 (SPAdes) (version 2) | ecosystem: Environmental > Terrestrial > Soil > Wetlands > Peat | place: Germany... | reverse complement strand
TTTTCAAGACCGCTGCCTTCAACCACTCGGCCACCCGTCCGCTGGCCGCGGCCTCTTAACAGGCACCTGCCGCCCGCTCCAGCGTTGGCCGATGGCCGCAGTCTTGCGCCGACGGTTGATACGGCCGATTGAGCGGACATGCGCCAAGGACGCTTCATCACGCTCGAGGGCGGCGAGGGGACCGGCAAGTCGACCCAGGCCGCCCGGCTGATGCAGCGACTGACGGCCGCCGGTCGCGAGGTGGTCGCGACCCGCGAGCCAGGCGGGTCGCCTGGGGCCGAGGCGATCCGCGCGCTGCTCGTCGAGGGCGCGCCCGACCGCTGGTCCCCGACGACCGAGACGCTGTTGATGTACGCGGCGCGCCGCGACCACATCGAGCGCGTGATCGAGCCGGCCCTCGCGCGCGGCGCCTGGGTGGTGTGCGACCGCTTCCTCGACTCGACCCGCGCCTACCAGGGGGCCGGCGGCGGCGCGCCGCCGGCGCTGATCGCGGCCCTGGAGCAGCAGGTGGTTGGCCTCTGCATGCCCGACCTGACGCTCGTGCTCGATCTGCCGGTCGGGCTTGGCCTGAAGCGCGCGGCCGGCCGCGCCGGGCGGGAACGCCGGTTCGAGGCCAAAGGCCGGGCTTTCCACGAACGGCTACGCCAGGCTTTCCTCGATATCGCCGCGCGCGAGCCGGAGCGCTGCATGGTCATCGCCGCCGACGCCGGCGTCGGGGCCGTGGAGGCGGCCGTCTGGCGGGCGGTCGAGGAACGGCTCGGGACGCTCGCGCGTGGCTGAGACCCCGTCGATCCCGCATCCGCGCGCCGTCTACGGCTACGAGCGCGGCGAACGGGTCGAGACGACGTTCCTCGCCGCGCTTGAGCGCAATCGCCTGCACCACGGCTGGCTGCTCACCGGACCCGAGGGGATGGGTAAGGCCACCTTCGCCTACCGCGCCGCCCGTCGCCTGCTTGGGGCGGCGGCCGACCCGGCCTTCGGCCAACTGGGCGCTTCGCCCGAGGATCCTGTCAGCCAGCTGGTCGCCGCGCGCTCGCACCCGGACCTTTTGGTGATCGAGCGCTGGACCGACGACGGCAAGGCGCGAAAGGTCATCCCCGTCGAAGAGGCGCGCCGGCTGCCGGAGTTCTTCTCCAAGGCCCCGGGTCTTGCCCGCTGGCGCGTTGCCATTGTCGATGCGGTCGACGACCTAAATGCGAGTGGCGCCAATGCATTACTAAAGATATTGGAGGAGCCGCCTGAACGCGGGGTGTTGCTGCTGATCAGTCACGCGCCCGGCGCGCTGCTCGACACCATCCGCTCCCGCTGCCGACGGCTGGCCTTCCGTCCCTGGCCCGACGAGGCCGTCGCCGACTTCGTCCGCCGCCGGACCGATGCATCCGGGGAAGACGTCTTGCATTTGGCGCGGATGGCGCATGGCGCGCCAGGTCAGGCGTTGCAATATCTTGCGCGAGGAGGAATTGCGGCAGACGAGGCGGCGCGCGCCCTGATGGGCCGCCTTCCGAACGCCGACCTTACGGCGCTGCAAGCGTTGGCGGACGGATTCCGCGGCGGCGAAGGCGCCGAGCGCTTCGCCGTCCTCGTCGAGCGGCTCAGCGACCAGGCGCGTGTCGTCGCCATCGCCGCGGCCGGGGAGGGCGCACGGGAAAGCGCCCGCTGGGCCGAGATTGCGACGCGGCTCGCTGCGCTGCCCGGTGAGGTCGACGGCTTGAACCTTGACCGCGCCGACGCCTTCTGGACGGCGATCGGCGAGCTGCGCGCGGCGGCGAAGGCCTAGCCGCGACCATGCTCATCGATAGTCACGTCAACCTTCATGCAACCCAATTCGCGAATGATCGGGAGGATGTGATCGCCCGCGCGCGGGCGGCCGGCGTGCGGATCATGGTCACCATCTGTGATCGGATCGACCGGTTTGCGGCGGTTCGCGAAATCGCCGAGACGCATGGCGATATCTGGTGCTCGATCGGCGTCCATCCGCACGAATCGAAAGATTTTCTTACACTTTTTGTTAACGATCTTACTGACCGCATCAGCGCTCGTGTGGTCGCGATCGGCGAATCAGGGCTCGACTTCTTTTACGATCATAGCCCCCGCGAGGCGCAGGTCCAGGTCTTCCGTACACATATCCACAGCTCGCGCGAGAGCGGCCTTCCGCTGATCGTGCATGCCCGCGACGCTGATACACAAATGGCTGAAATCCTTGAAGAAGAGCACGCTCAGGGGCCATTCAAGCTGCTGATGCACTGCTATACGAGCGGGCCGGAGCTGGCCCGCCGGGCGGCGGCGCTGGGCGCCTGGTTCTCCGTCTCGGGGATCGCGACCTTCAAGACGGCGGAGGCGGTGAGGGCGGTCATCCATGACCTTCCGGCCGAGCGGATTCTGGTCGAAACCGACTGTCCCTACCTCGCGCCGGTCCCGATGCGCGGACGACGGAACGAGCCCGCGTATTTGTCCTACGTGCTGGCCAAGCTCGCCGAGATTCGGGGCTGGGATGTGGCCGACGCAGAGGCTAGAACCGAGGACGCCTTCTTCGCGCTGTTCGACCGGATCCCGCGTCCGTGACTGGCTCGCTCGAGTTCACGATTCTGGGGTGCGGATCCTCCGCGGGCGTACCGCGCGCGGACGGCGCCTGGGGCGCGTGCGATCCGGCCGAGCCACGCAACCAGCGCAGCCGCTGCTCGATCCTCGTCCGCCGGCCGACCGACGCCGGGCCGGAGCACGCGACCACGCTCTTGGTGGATACCTCACCGGATCTGCGCCTGCAGACGGCGGCGGCCGGCGTGAAGCGTCTGGATGCCGTTCTCTTCACCCACGACCACGCCGACCAGGTGCACGGCATCGACGACGTCCGCGCCTTTGCGCTGCGCAACCGTCGGCGGACGCCCTGCTACATGGATGCCCCGACCCACGCCACGTTGATGCGCCGCTTCGGCTACATCTTCCGGGGCGAGGGCGGCTATCCCGCGGTCTGCGACGACCACCTCCTGCCGCCGCATGGCGTCCATTGGAGCATCGAGGGGCCGTCAGGCGCGATTCCGATCGTGAGCTTCGACCAGGACCACGGCGGCGTCCGTTGCGTCGGCTATCGCTTTGGATCGGTTGCCTATTCCTGCGACGTCGTGGGCTTGCCTGAGGCGGCCTTCGCCGCGCTCGCGGGGGTCGACGTGTGGATCGTCGACGCCCTGCGTTACGCGCCACACCCGACGCACGCCCATCTCGAGCGAACGCTTGAGTGGATCGGGCGAGTCAAACCGGAGCGGGCGATTCTGACGAACATGCATATCGATATGGATTTCAATACACTGTGCCATGAACTTCCAAACGGTGTTGAGCCCGCATACGACGGTCTTCGCTTCGTTACGCCAGACGCGCCCTAGCTCGAGCACCGCAGTTATTGCTGATAATCTATCTTAGACGCGATACGGATATCGCTCGCGGGCGGCCGTACAGCGCGCTGCCCTCAACGCCGCTCCCCGATGCGGAACCGCAGCACAGGGCCGTTCCAGAGTGCGCTGTCGACATCCACCTCCTCGATATCGCTCACGGCGGGGTGCGTGGCGACGGCGTTGCGCCAGAAGGGCAGCGCGCCGGTGTTGCGGCGGGCGACTGCGGCCTCCCAGCGGCCAGGATAGGCGGTGAAGATGGCGTGGGCCGCCGCCGTTCCGACCCCGCCGCGGCGGTGTTTTCGCACGACGAAGAACTCAGCCATGTCACGGTCGACGTCTGCGCCGCTGTGCGAGCTCGCGTCCAGCAGGGCAAAGCCGACAAGGTTGCCGTCGAGCCTAATCAGCAGCGGAATATGCTGCTGTTCTTCCCAGTAGGGATCAAAAAATTGATCGTCGCCAAACCTGCCGTTGTTCTCAAGCTCGCCATAGGGGCGGTCCCACCACTGCTCAGAGAAGTCGTGGACGTAGAGCTGGAACATGTTTTCGAGCGCCACGCGCTCGCCGGGCTCTGCTTGTCTGACCTCGATGTCCGGCACGCTCGGCCCTCGCGATGGTTCGTGTCGGGCTCGGCATAGACATTCGTCGGGGTCGCGCCTAGGTCGGGAGCCTGCCTTGCCGCATTCAAGGACCCCATGAGAGGCCCGCCCACCGAATCCGACCCCCTCGCCCGCCTGATCGCGATCATGGCCCGGCTGCGCGATCCAGACGGCGGCTGCCCATGGGATCTGGAACAGACGTTCGCGACCATCGCGCCTTACACGATCGAGGAAGCCTACGAGGTGGCCGAGGCGATCGACCGTGGCGACCTGGGCGAACTGAAGGAAGAGCTGGGCGATCTGCTGCTACAGGTGGTCTATCACGCCCGCATGGCCGAGGAGGACGGCGCGTTTACCTTCACGGACGTCGCCGAGCGCATCTGCGATAAGATGATCCGGCGGCATCCTCATGTCTTTGGTGAAGCTAGCCATCGGGACGCCGCCGAGCAGACCCGAGCGTGGGACAAGATCAAGGCCGAGGAACGCGCCGCCAAGGCGAGCCAGGCCAGCATCCTGGATGGCGTGCCCGCCGCCCTGCCCGCGCTGATGCGCGCCGAGAAGCTCACGCGCCGCGCCGCCCGCGTCGGATTCACCTGGGCCAAGCCTGAGGACGTGATCGAGAAGCTGCACGAGGAGCTGGGCGAGCTCGCCGCCGAGACCGCGGCTGGCGATGCGGCCAAGGTGCGCGAGGAGATGGGCGACGTGCTCTTCGTCTGCGCAAACCTGGCGCGGATGCTCGACGTCGACCCGGAGGATGCGCTGCGGGCGGCGAACGCCAAGTTCGCTCGCCGCTTCCATGCGATCGAGCAGGCCTTGGCGGCGCGCGGCCGTACGCCAGAACAGTCGGACCTGGCGGAGATGGACGGGCTCTGGGACGCGGCAAAGCGCGCCGAGCGCGGCTAGAGCCGATGTGCAACGGCTTCGAGCAGGACATCGCCTACCGCGCTTACTGCGCGGCGATGGAGGCGATCGAATGGGGCATGCCGACCCAGCAGAGCGAGCTCGATCTGCCGCCGCGCCCGCACGTGCACATCAGCGAGATCGCCGCGGTCATGCGACTTGCGGCCAACGGCGTCGAGCTTGCGCCCATGCGGTTCGGCTTCCCGCCGCCCCGGCCGAAGGCGAGCCCGATCTTTAACTTCCGCTCCGACGAACGGCGTTTCAAGGACAGCCGGCGCTGCCTGATCCCCGTCTCGGCCTTCTTCGAGTACGTGGGCGCGAAGTACCCGAAGACCCGCTACCGGTTTACGGCCGCGCGCGAGGACTTCCTGTGCATCGCGGGGATCTGGCGGCCGGCGAATGACGACACGGCCGGGGGCGACTTCACGCTGCTGACCACCGCCCCCGGTGAGGACATCAAACCGTACCACGACCGCCAGGTGGTGCTCCTAGGGCGCTCCGACTGGCCGCACTGGCTCTATCTGTCGAAGCCGGAGGCTGAACTCCTGAAACCGGCGCCGGCGGGCACGCTGCGGGTGACAAAGGACGCCGAGGGCGCCGAGCCTAGCCTGCTGCGCTAGTCTCGACGCCTTCCACCCGCCGCCACGCACTGAGTGTCTGGATCGCCTCGCGGGTCAGCCAGCCGCGCCAGTCAGCCTTCGCCTTGGCCCAAGCGTGGGCGTCGACAAAGCTCCAGTCCCAGAACAGCGGCCAGCCGCCATCGGCCTCCTGCGCGCCGATCAGGGCGTCGATCGCCATGTCGATCCGCCCGGCCAGCGGTTCGGCGAGCGGGCTGGCCGGCGTTGGCGAAAGGTCGAGCGAGGACCCGTGCTCGTCGCCAGGATCGTGCGCGAGCTCCGAGCGGACGACGCGCTCGACAATCTGCTTTCGAAGGTCGGCCGGAACGCCGGGCGCTCGCGCGAGCCGCGCGGCGCACTTGAGATCATAGGCGCCTTCGATGATGCGCACGTCGGCGAGCGTGCGCCTGAGCCTCGCCTCGGCGGCCTCGAGCAAGGCTGGCGCCGCGGCCGTGCGCCAGCGATAGAGGTAGCCGAGCAGTTCGGCGCTCGGGTTGAAGGCGAAGCCGTTCCAGTTCTCGGCCAGGTCCTTCGACCAGCTCCACCACGGCGCATGCGGCGCGAGATCCACCTCCGGCGGGATGATCGGCCAGACCCCGCGGTCGAACGCCTGCTCGAGCCAACCCAGCGCCGCGCGCACCATCGGATGGCCGGCGTCCGCATCGACCTCACTCAAGACCCGCAAGCCCACGCTGGTCGCGATCGCGCTCGATGCCGGCGTGGCGAGATCGGGCTCAAGGCCATGGCCTAAGCCCCCGTCGGCGTTCTGACAGCTGACCAGCGCGTTCAAGACCGGCGCTGGCCCGGCTTCGCCGAGGCCGAAAGCGAGCAACGCCCGGTCGAGCGGCCGACCGGTCGCCTCGATGAACGCGCGCGCTCGCGCAAAGCCCTCGCTCGACAGTCGACTGGTCATGGCCGGGATGGTCCCTCCCCTGGCCCAGCCTCCCTCGGTCAGCCGTACGCTGTCAAGAACAAAGCAAGAACACGCGTCTTCCTATTGCGCCGCTTCCTTGAACAGCGCTTCGGGAAACAGCCGCTCGAAGCGGCCCAACGCCGGACCGTCAAGCTTCACGGATAGCCGCACCTGGCCATCCGCCTCATCGCGGCGTGCGACGATGCGCCCGTGCCGATAGAGCCAGGCGAGCGCGCGGCCGTCGTCGGCGCCGAGCACCGCCTCCACCGGCTCGCTGGCGTCGACCAGGGCTGCGAGGGCGGCGAGCAGGGCGTCGGTCCCCTCCCCGCTCGCCGCCGAGATCGGGAACGCGGGCGTCTCGCCAGCGCGGCGCGCGCGAGCGGCCAGGCGGCCGCGCTCGATCTCATCGAGCAGGTCGATCTTGTTCCAGGCCTCGACCATCACCTGGCCTGCGTCTGGCCCGGCTTCGATCTCCGCCAAGACCTTGCGCACGTCCTCGGCCTGGGCGTCGGTGTCGGGCCCGGCGATGTCACGCACATGCACGATGACGTCGGCTTCGCGCACCGCTTCCAGGGTGGCGCGGAACGCTTCCACCAGCTCGTGCGGCAGGTCGGAGATGAACCCGACCGTGTCCGACAGCATGGCCGGGCGCCCATCGGGCAGGCGGACCGCGCGGACGGTGGGGTCGAGGGTCTCGAACAGGCGGTTGCCCGCGCCAGCGCTGGCCTCGGTCAGCCGGTTGAACAGGGTCGACTTGCCGGCGTTGGTGTAGCCGACGAGCGCGATGGTCGGGTGCGGCGCCCGTCGGCGCGCATCGCGCTGCAGCCGCCTGCCCCACCGCACATCCGCCAGCTCGCGCTTCAGCCGCGCGATGCGGACGGCCAACAGGCGTCGGTCGGTCTCGATCTGCGTCTCGCCCGGGCCGCTCATGACCCCCAAGCCGCCACGCTGGCGTTCGAGATGGGTCCAGGTCTTGACCAGGCGCGAGCGTTCGTACGCCAGGCGAGCGAGCTCGACCTGCAGACGTCCCTCGCGCGTGCGGGCGCGGCGAGCGAAGATCTCGAGGATCAGCCCGGTGCGGTCGATCACCTTGGCGCTCCAGGCGCGCTCGAGATTGCGCTGCTGGACGGGCGTCAGCGCGTCATCGACCACGACGACGTCGATCGACGCCTCGGCGCAGCGGGCGGCGATCTCGTCCACCTTGCCGCGGCCGAGCAGCGTCGCGGGTACGGGCGCGCGCAGCGGGAGGGTCTCCGCGCCTTTGATCGCCAGGTCTAGGGCCTCGGCCAGGCCACGCGCTTCGGCGAGCCGGGCTGCTGGGTCGCGTGCGCCGTCGACGCCGGGTCTGACGGGGTGGAGAACGAGGGCCGTCTCGACGGGCGGCCTATGGTCGATCGGACGCTTGCTCAATCGTTGTCCTGGTCGGGGCCGGGCTCATAGAGCTGTACGGGCTGTGCCGGCATGATGGTCGAGATGGCGTGCTTGTAGACGAGCTGCGATTGCCCATCGCGGCGGAGCAGCACGCAGAAATTGTCGAACCAGGAGACCACCCCCTGAAGCTTGACCCCATTGACCAGGAAGATCGTCAGGGGCGTCTTCGATTTGCGGACCGAATTGAGGAAGGTGTCCTGCAGATTCTGCTTCTTTTCGATCGTTGTTGACATGGCGCCTCTCGCGCTCCTTTTTTGTTCGAAAGCCAACGCTTTCACACACACGTCCTTGATGTAGGCCGGCCCGGCGGGCGCCCGCAATGGCGCGAGCCTCAGCGCGCGGTCGCGCGCGCGTTCTGCTCATATAAGGCGCGCAGCTTCATCCCGACAGGCCCTGGCTTACCGTCGCCGATGGTCGCTCCGTCGATGGCGACGACCGGCAGCACCAGCGCCGAGGCCGCGGTCATGAAGGCCTCCCTGGCGTGTTTCACGTCCTCGACGGTGAACGGCCGCTGCGAGACGTTGAGCCCGGCATCCGCGGCCAGTTCGATGAGGCTTCTACGCGTGATTCCGCGCAGGATGTTGGCGTTGGTGTCGCGGGTGCGGACGGTTCCGTCGGCGTCGACGATCCAGGCGTTGGTCGAGGCGCCTTCGGTGATGAAGCCCAGCTCGTCGACGAGCCAGGCCTCGTAGGCGCCAGCCGCGCGCGCCGCCTGCTTGGCCAGCGCGTTGGGCAGGAGGCCCACCGTCTTGATGTCGCAGCGGCCCCAGCGGTTGTCGGGCTGCGTGAGCACCGCGACCCCCTTGGCGGCCTTCGCCTGCTCGGCGGCGTAGTTCACCGTCTTGGCGGTCACCACCACGCTGGGTGGCGTCGATGGGTGCGGGAAGGCGTGGTCGCGGCGGGCCGTGCCGCGGGTGATCTGCACGTAGGCTGCGCCGTCCTTGATCCGGTTGCGCCTGACCGTTTCGTGCAAGACGACCACGAGCGCCGCCTCGCTCATCGGCCGCCGGATGCTGAGCTCGGACAGACTGCGCCACAATCGCTCGAGATGCCCTTCGGCGTCGGCCAGCCGGCCCGAGAAGACGGCGAAATACTCGTAGACGCCGTCGGCGAACTGGAACCCGCGGTCCTCGACATGCACCACGGCGTCGCCGTGCGGCACGTAGCGGCCGTTCACGTAGGCGATGCGCCCCATCAGGCGTCTTCGTCCTCGTCGACCCGGGCGGGGGCTACACCCAGCGACTTCAGCTTTCGGTGCAGGGCCGAACGCTCCATGCCGATGAAGTTGGCGGTGCGAGAGATGTTGCCGCCGAACCGAACGATCTGGGCGTTCAGATATTCGCGCTCGAACACCTCACGGGCGTCCCGCAGGGGCCGGGCGAGGATGCGCTCTGACCCGATTTGCCCTACCTGGCCGGCCGCGGCGACCTCGGCCGGCAGCATGTCCGCTGTGATCGGCTCGTTGGGGTCTCCAGCGGCCAGGATCAGCATGCGCTCGACGTTGTTCCTGAGCTGCTGGACGTTGCCGGGCCAATCGTGGACCTGCAGCGTGGCGATGGCGTCGTCGCTTAGCCGGCGGCGCGGCAGGCCCGTCGCCTCGGAGATGCGGTCGATGAAGTACTCGACCAGCTGGGCGATGTCCTCGCGCCGCTCGGTGAGGCCTGGCACATGCACAGGCACCACGTTCAGGCGGTGGTAGAGATCTTCGCGGAAGCGGCCGGCGACGATCTCATCGCGCAGGTCGCGCGACGTCGATGAGATCACACGGACGTCGACCTGCACCTCCTGGTCGCCACCCACGCGGCGGAAGCGCTGTTCGACCAGGACCCGCAAGATGCGCCCCTGGGTCTCCCGCGGCATGTCGGCGACTTCGTGCAGGTAGAGCGCGCCGCCGTGGGCGCGTTCGAAGACGCCGATTTTGCGCGGGCGGCCGCCCTCGCCTTCCTCGCCGAACAGCTCCAGGTCCATCCGGTCGGGCGTCATGCCGGCCGCGCCGATGGCGATGAACTCGCCCTTCGCGCGCGGACCGGCGGAATGGATCAGCCGCGCCACCAGCTCCTTGCCGGCGCCCGGCGGTCCGGAGACGAGGAGCCGGCTGTTGGCCGGGCCGAGCTTGGCGATCAGCTGCCTGAGCTGTTGGGCGGCCGTCGACTTGCCGATGAAGGTATCGGGCGAGAACGCCTGCGTCCGCAGCCTGCGGTTCTCGCGCTTGAGCTGGGCCTGTTCGAGCGCCCGCTCGACGACCAGCAGCAGACGGTCGGATTTGAATGGCTTTTCCAGGAAGTCGTAGGCGCCCCGCTTGATGGCGCTGACGGCCGTTTCGATGTTGCCGTGCCCAGAGATCATGATCACCGGCAGGTCGCCGTCGAGCGACTTGACCAGGTCGAGCAGCTCGAGCCCGTCCATGCCGCCGCCGTTCATCCAGATGTCGAGCACGAGCAGCGCCGGCTTCCGCGCGCCGATCGAGGCGAGCGCCGACTCCGAGTCCTGCGCGGTGCGCACCGCGTAGCCTTCATCCGACAGGATGCCCGCGACCTGGTCGCGGATGTCGGCTTCGTCGTCGACCACGAGGATGTCGGTCGCCATGGAACCTCTCACGCCGCTTCCGTATCCGTCTCGGCCCGCACATCGAGTGTCTTCATCCGCGGCAGCCGCAACACCGCTTTCGCGCCTGGGCGCTCGGCCGCGTCCAGGAGCACCAAAGCGCCGCCGTGGTCCTCCATGATTCGCTTCACGATCGCGAGTCCGAGGCCCGTGCCTTTCTCGCGCGTCGTCACGTAGGGCTCGGTCAACCGGTCACGATCCTTGGCGGGCAGACCCTTGCCGTTGTCTTCGATCTCGAAGGCGAGATCGTCGCCCTCGACGACGAGCCTCGCCCGTATCCGTCCCTTCAGCCCCGGCTCCGTCCGCTTGCGCGCGGCGATCGCCTCGCCGGCGTTCTTCAGCACATTCGCCAGCGCCTGACCGATCATCCGCTCGTCGCAGAGCGCGGGCGCGGGCTCCATCGGCTCGGCGAGCTCGACCTCGGTCTCCGGGTGGGCAACGCGCTGGGCGAAGACCGCTTGGCGCAACAGCTCGGCGGCGTCAGCTCGCTCGAACTTCGGCGCCGGCATGCGGGCAAAGGCGGAAAACTCGTCGACCATTCGGCTCACGTCGCCGACCTGGCGGATGATCGTCTCCGTGCAGCGGTCGAAGGTCTCGAGGTCGCCAACGATATCCTTGCGGAACTTTCGCTTCAGCCGCTCGGCGGAGAGCTGGATCGGCGTCAGTGGGTTCTTGATCTCGTGGGCGATGCGGCGGGCCACGTCCTTCCAGGCGGCGTTGCGCTGGGCGGTGACCAGGCGGGTGATGTCGTCGAAGGTCAGCACCAATCCGCCGTCCGCATGGCCGCTGGCGCGCACACGAAGCCGCCGGGTCTCCCGCTCGCGGACAAGGTCGATTTCGGCCTCGGCGTCGCCGCCGTACTCCTGCGCCTCGGCGACCACGTCGGCGAACTCCGGCGCGGCTTCGTCCAGGCGTTTGCCATGCGCCGCGCTCGCCGGCAGACCCAGCAGGACCGCAGCCTGGCGGTTTAGGGTGAGGATGCGGCCCTCGCCGTCGACGCTGATCACGCCGGCGCTCACGCCCGAGAGCACCGTCTCGATGAACTGGCGTCGCGACTCCGCCTCCTCGCCGGCGGCGCGCAAGGCCGCCTGTTGCTCCTGAAGGTCCCCGGTCATCCGATTGAACGACCTCGCAAGATCGCTCATCTCCTGTGAGCCGGGGCCAACGTTGACGCGGGCGGCGAGATCGCCGGCGGCGATGCGGTCGGCCGCCTGGATCAGGCGGGCGACCGGCCCGGATATGCCGCTCGCAGCGGCCATGCCGATCCAGACCGCGCCGACCAGCACAAGCAGCACGGTCTCAATGTAGGAGAGCTCCAGCGCCGCCTCGATGCGGTCGCGGTTGGCGGCGGTATCTCGATAGGCGGCGAGCGAGTCGTTGGTTTCGCTCAGGTGGGTCAGGATGCCCCGCTCGACCGGCCGGGCGACGTAGAGATAGGCGTCGTCGAAGCCCTTCAGCTTGTAGAGCGCGCGGATCATGTCGGTGGAGTCGAAGCGCTCGGCGTCGATCACGCCCGAGTCGGCGGCGGCGAATGCGGCCGGCGGCGGAGCGAGGAACTCGGGCGGCGCGTCGACCTCGGCGCGCGCCAACACACGGCCGTCCCGGTCGAGCACATAGACGGCGGGAAACCCGCGCAGCGACGCCTGCACCGCGAGGAACTGGCTGAAGCGGATCGGATTCTGCTTCAGCTCCGGCGCGGCGTGGTTCAGGTCCTCGGCCATCAAGGAGACGTTGTCGCGGATGAAGTCCATCTGCGAGCGGACGTAGGACCGGGCCACCGTCGCCGAGTTCTCCACCACGGTAGCGACGCGATGGCTGAACCAGCTGTCGACGCTCTGGTTGACCAGGACCCCGAAGACGATGGCCACCACGATCGCCGGCGCCACAGCCGCCGTTGCAAAGACGGCCACAAAGCGCAGGTGCAGCCGCGCACCAGCATCGCGCCGCTGAGCGACGACCAGGCGAAAGACGCGGCCGCCGGCCACGAAGGCGAGCCCGCCGATCAGCACGAGGTTCAAGCCCAGAACGATCAGGATAGCCCGGCTTGGCGGCCCGACCGGGCCGGTCACCGGCGCGGAGGAGGCCATCCAGACCGCGATGCCGATCAGCGCCGCCGCCAGCGCATAGCCCGCGCCTAGGGCCGATCCCGCGGGCAGGCGGGCTCGCCACGCGCCGGCCACGCGGGGAAGGGTTGGACTCGAATCGTCCTCTGAACGCGACGCGTCGACGGCCATGGCCGGAAGCTACGAGGGACTGTGCCCCAATTTCAACAGGGTTGTTGCGGATTCATCACCGCCGGCCGCGGCTGACCTCCAACCCCAGGTCCTGGATCTTCTTGCGTAACGTGTTGCGGTTGAGGCCGAGGATCTCGGCCGCCCGAACCTGATTGCCACGGGTGGCCGCAAGCGTGAGGCTGATCAGCGGCCGTTCCACCTCATGCAGCACGCGATCGTAGAGGCCGGCTGGCGGCACGCCGTCGGGCTGGTCGGCGAAGCTCTGCGCAAGGTGGCGCTCGACCAGCCCCGACAGGGTGATGGGGCCGCCGGGCTCGGTGGGCGCGGTGCTCTGATCCTGCAGCTCGCGCTCGACGATGCGCGCCGTGATCAGATCCTCGGCGTAGAGGGCGCAGATGCGGCGGATGAGGTTCTCCAGCTCGCGCACGTTGCCGGGCCACTCGTACGCCTTCAGCCGCTCGAGGGCGGCAGCGTCGATCGCCTTGGCCGGCAGCCCCTCGCGGTTCGCGCGGAGCAAGAACGCGCGGGCCAGATCCGGGATGTCCTCGGTGCGATCGCGCAGCGGCGGCAGGCGAATGCGCGCCACGTTCAGGCGGAAGAACAGGTCTTCGCGGAACAGGCCCTCGCGGATGAGGGCGCGGAGATCGCGGTTGGTGGCGGCGATGATCCGCACGTTTGGCCGGCGGCCCGTGCGCGGATTGGTCGCCGCTTCCGAGCCGTCGATGATGCGCGACAGCCGCGTCTGGGCGTCGAGGGGCATGTCGCCGACCTCGTCGAGGAAGAGCGTGCCGCCATCGGCTTCGACCAGCTTGCCGACGTCCCCCTCGCCCTTGCCGAACAACTCGGCCTCGACCCGCTCGCGCGGGACGGCGGCGAGGTTCACGACGGCGAAGCGGCCGTCCCGCCTCGGCCCGAGATCGTGCAGCGCGCGAGCCACCAGCTCCTTGCCCGTACCGGACTCGCCCAGGATCAGGACGGTCAGGTCCGCGCCCACCAGGCGCGCGATCGTGCGGTAAACCTCCTGCATCGGGGCGGAGCGGCCGATCAGCGGCAGCCGCTCGTCGCGCATGGCCCGCGCTTGCGCCTTGTTCGCCTCGGCGTCGACCGGCCGCGCCAGCGCGCGTTTGGCGGCGGCGGTCATGTCGTCGAGGTCGAACGGCTTGGGCACGTACTCGAACGCGCCGATCTCGGCGGCGTTGACGGCGGTGAGCAGGGTGTTTTGAGCGCTCATCACGATCACCGGCAGCTTCGGGCGTTGCTTGCGGATGCGCGGAAGGACTTCGAACACGTTCTCGTCCGGCATGACGACGTCGGTGATCACCAAGTCGCCTTCGCCTTCCGAAACCCACTTCAGCAGGGTCGCCGCGTTGCCGGTGGCGCGGACTTGGTAGCCCAGCCGGCCGAAGGCCTGGCTCAGGACGAGCCGGATCGAGGCGTCGTCGTCTGCAATGAGGATCTTGTGTTGAACCGTCATGCTCAGTCGCCCTTATCCGTTGGCCGCGGTGGTTTCGATCGGCAGCAGGACCCTGAAGACGGTTCGCCCCGGCTCTGACTCGAAATCGATCAACCCGCCCTGGGCGGCGACCAGTTTTGAGACAAGCGCCAACCCGAGCCCCGCACCGAAGCTTTTCGAGGTGACAAAGGGCTCGAAGAGATGTTCGCGCAGCCGCGCGGGCACGCCAGGCCCATTGTCCTGCACACGCACCTCGAGTGGCGTTGCGCGCCAACCCATGCCCTCCCCCACGCGCACCCTCACGCCGTGGCGGTAGGCGGTGGAAATGACCACCTCGCCGCGCCCGTCCCCGCGCGCGTGGGCTGCTTCGGCGGCGTTCTTCACCAGGTTGAGGAAGACCTGGATCAGCATGTCTTCGTCCCCGAGCGCGGCGGGCAGCGAGGGGTCGTACGCCTCGCGCAGCTCGAGTCCCTCGGCGACGCCGTTGGCCGCCAACGCCCGCACCCGGTCGAGCACCTGATGGATGTTCACCGGCGCGCGCACCGGGCTCACTTCGTCCGAGAAGGCCTCCATGCGGTCGACGAGCCGGCGGATCCGCTCGGTCTCATCGACGATCAGCTGCGCCAGCGACGCGTCCTCGGCCTTCAGGCCAGACTTCAGGAGTTGCGCGGCGCCCCTTATGCCCGCGAGCGGATTCTTGATCTCGTGCGCGAGCATGCGGCCGAGCCCGATCACCGAGCGCAACCCCGGCCCGTCGACGCCGCGCTCGGCGCCCAAGCCGGCGCCGCGCACCTGCAGGGTCAGCAGCATCGCGCCGCCTTCCAACGGGGCGGCCGCCCCGTCCGCCTCGAACGGCGGCATTCCGAACAGCGAGATCACCAGGTCGTGCTCGCGCACCTGGGCCTGTTCCTCCGCCGCGCGGGCCAGGAGCGCATCGAGCGGCGAGCCGACCGGCAGAAGGTCGCGGAAGCGTGCGCTGTTGAGCACTGAAAGGCTCTGGCCGAAGAGCCGCTCCGCCGCTGCGTTGGCGGCGCCGAGGCCACCGTCCGGCTCCAGGATGAAGGCGGGATCAGGCCCGAGCTCGAACGCCGCCGCCCGAAGCGACTCCATCGCTGAGCCGCCGTCAGCGACTATCGAGTTCGCGGCCGGCCGTCGCGCTACTGTCATCGTTGCACAAATTTTAGACACTCCGTTCGACCAACTTTTAGGCAAGAACGAGGCCCTCGTCCAGTCTGGACATCGGGGCGCCCTGCGCCGAGAGAGAGGCTGATGGAATGGAGCGCCGTGATCGTGGCGGCGGGCGCGAGCTCGCGCGCCGGAGCTGGCCCGCGTAAGCCATGGCGCCGCCTAGGCGGCCGCGCGGTGGCGCGCTGGTCGCTCGACGCGCTCAGCGCCGCCGGCGCGGGCCGGGTCGTGCTGGTGGTCGCGCCTGAGGACGAGGCCCTCGCCGCCGAGGTCGCCGGCTCGCCCGAGACCTGCGCCGTCGTGATCGGCGGCGCCACCCGCGCGCAGTCGGTCCGCGCGGGGTTGGCGGCGCTGTCGGACGCGCCGGCCGCCAGTGCAGTGCTCGTGCACGACGCGGCGCGGCCGTTCGTGGCCGAGCGGCATGTCCGAGCGCTGCTCGATGCGCTCGAGCACGCGGATGGCGCCGTGCCGGCGCTGCCGGTCTCCGACACGCTGAAGCGCGCAAACGCCACGGGCGAGACGAGCACAGCCGCGCGGGAGGGCCTCAATCGGGCGCAGACGCCGCAGGCGTTCCGGTTGGGCGCGCTCCGTGACGCCTACGCCGCCTGGGAACCGGGCGACGGCGAACCGACCGACGACGCGCAGGTGGTCGAGCGGGCCGGCGGCAGCGTCGTGCTCGCGCCCGGCGACCCGATGCTGATGAAACTGACCTACCCGGAGGACTTCACCATGGCCGAAGCGCTCGCCCGCTCGGCCTCGGTCACGCGCGTCGGCCATGGGTTCGATGCCCACCGGTTCGGCCCGGGCGACCACGTCACCCTTTGCGGCGTGCGCATCCCGCACGGCCAGGCGCTGATCGGCCACTCCGATGCGGACGCCGGCCTGCATGCGCTGACCGACGCGCTGCTCGGCGCCATCGGGGACGGCGACATCGGCGAGCATTTCCCGGCCTCGGACTCTCGCTGGCGCGACGCCGACTCGGCCGTCTTCCTTGCCGATGCGATGGCGAGGGTGCAGGCCCGCGGCGGAGCGGTGGTGAACGTCGACGTGACGCTGATCTGCGAGCAGCCCCGACTCTCGCCCTACCGCCAGGCGATGCGCGAGCGGCTGTCCGCGCTGCTCGACCTGCCGCTGGATGCAGTCAGCGTGAAGGCGACGACGACCGAGCAGATGGGCTTCACCGGTCGTCGCGAGGGCCTGGCGGCGCAAGCGCTCGCGGTCGTCCAACTGCCGGCTTGACGGCCTGGCGCGAATGTTGGCCTTCGAGGGCGGCGATCGAGCGGAAGGGACGCGCGAATGTTTTCACTGGAGATCGAGACCAACGCGCGCCTCTTGATCGATGAGGCGCGCGAGCGGAACCTTCGGATCGTGGCGGCGGAGAGCTGCACCGGCGGGTTGCTATCGGCTGCTATCACGGCCATTCCCGGCTCGTCGGCCGTCTTCGATCGAGGCCTGGTCACCTATTCGAACCGCGCGAAACAGGACCTGCTCAGCATCCCCGGCGACATGATCGCCGACGTAGGCGCGGTCTCCGAGCCGGTGGTCCGCATGATGGCGGAAGGCGCGCTCGAGAACTCGAACGCCCACGTCGCGATCGCCATCACCGGCGTGGCCGGCCCCGACGGCGGCACCGCGCTGAAGCCCGTTGGCCTGGTCCACTTCGCCACGGCCCGGGCGAACCAGTCGATCATGCACCGCGTCGAGCGGTTCGGCGACATCGGCCGCAACGAAATCCAGCTCGCCGCCGTCGAGATCGCGCTGGAAATGCTCCGCGACCGGATGCGCTAGGTCGAGGATCCGTAGAGGGCCCGCGCCCGCTCTTCGAAACAGCCGATCAGGCGGTTCATGGCGTAACCGACATTTGCGCGCAGCAACGCATCGAGCAGGCGCGAGCTGAACTCGAAGTCGATCTCGAATTCGACCAGTGTTCCAGCGCCTTGCGGCGTAAACCGCCAGCGGTTTTTTAGCTTGCGGAACGGCCCACGGATCAGGCCGACGCCGATCTCAGCGGCGGGGGCGTCTCTGCGCACCCGCGTCGAAAACCGCTCGGTCAGAAAGGCGAAGCTCACCGAAGCTTCGGCGTCCAGTTCGTCGACGCCGGGCGCGACCTCGCGCGGGTTGAAGAGGCGCATACGGGTGATCCAGGGCACGAACTCAGGATACCGTTCGACCTCGCCCACCAGCTGGAACAGCTGCTCGGGCGCGTAAGGAAGGACCCGCGTCAGGCGGTGGCGCAACGGCGCTAGCGCCCTGGCCCTTGAGCCGCGCGAGCGGCCCTCAGCTTGGCGAAGTCCTCGCCGGCGTGGTGCGAGGAGCGCGTCAGCGGGCTCGCCGAGACCATCAGGAAGCCCTTCGCGCGCGCGATCGCCGCATAGCCGGCGAACTCCTCCGGCGTGACGAACCGCTCGATCGCGGCGTGGCGGCGCGTCGGCTGCAGGTACTGGCCGATGGTGAGGAAATCGACGCCGGCGACGCGCATGTCGTCCATGACCTGAATCACCTCGCTCTTCGCCTCGCCGAGACCCACCATCAGCCCGGACTTCGTGAACATGGCCGGATCCCGGGTCTTGACCCGCTCGAGCAGCCGTAACGAGGCGTAGTAGCGCGCGCCTGGGCGGATCGGGAGGTAGAGCCGCGGCACGGTTTCGAGGTTGTGGTTGAACACGTCGGGCCTGGCGTCGATCACCCGGTCGCCGGCGTCGCCCTTGCGCAGGAAGTCGGGGGTAAGGACCTCGATGGTCGCCGCCGGCGCCGCCGCGCGGATGGCCCGGACCACCGCCGCAAAGTGCTCGGCCCCGCCGTCGTCGATGTCGTCGCGATCGACCGAGGTGATGACGACGTGGCTCAAGCCCATCTGCGCGACGGCGCGGCCCACACGCTCGGGCTCGGTCGGATCGAGCGGTCCGGGCAGACCCGTCGCCACGTTGCAGAAGGCGCAGGCCCGCGTGCAAACCTCGCCCATGATCATCATCGTGGCGTGGCCGACAGACCAGCACTCGCCGATGTTCGGGCAGGCCGCCTCCTCGCAGACGGTCGCCAGCCCATTCGCCTTAACGATCGCGCGGGTGGCGATGTAGCCGGCAGAGCCGGGCGCCCGCACGCGCAGCCACGGCGGCTTGCGCAACAATGGCGTCTCCGGCCGCTCGCGCTTCTCGGGATGCCTGAGCGCGCGTGAATCGATGACCGTGGTCATGGGCGTTAGATCGGCCTTCGCGTTCACGCGATCAAGCGATCAGCCGCAGACCGCCTGGCGCGCCTCGAGCTGGCAGGTGGCCACATAGTCGGCCGCGCAGACGGTTCCGCCCAGCGGCGAGGGCCGGCAGTCGAAGGTCGTGCTCGTGATCTCGACGCCGTCCAAGCGCTCGTTGGCGTCGACCGGCGCGCAGGTGGTCTGCTTGGCGTCCTCTACGGCGCGGGTCTTGGCGTCGGCCTGAGCGGCGGCCGCGCTGGCGAACCCGGTCATCGACTGGCGGACGTAGCCGCGTGTCGTGCGCGGGTCGGACGCGAACGGCGAGGCGCTGCTCACCGCGGCCGCTTGCAAGAGATCGGCGGCCTTGGAACGATAGGCCCCGTCGGGGAAGTCCTTGATGATCGCCTGCAGGTCGCCGCAGCTGCCCGGCCGCCGCTTGGCCCACGCGATGCGCTCGGCATAACTCGGCCGCCCGCCGACGTGGACGGCCCCGCACGCGTCCGACAACCCCGGCTGGGCGATCGGAATGGTGCAGAACCGATCCTGGGTGGCGAACATGTTGCCGGCGAAGGCCAGCGCGCTCATCAGGAGCGCCGTCGAACTGGTTCCGATCGCGGCGCGGCGAAGCAGGCGGCGGCCCGGCGCCTTGGCCGGCGGGGCGGCGCGGCCTTCCAGCTTGGCCTTCACAGCCTCGACCAGGTCGCGCACGGAGGGGTCGTTCGGGTTGCCGCGCCACCCGGACAGATCGACCGCCTGGATCTCGCCGAATCCCAGCGGCGGCATCACTTTGTCGAGCCGAACCGGGACCAGTATCCCCCTGCCCTTGGCGCGCGCCGCCTCGTCGCGGACGAACTCACCCTCCGGCCCGACCGAGCCATGGCTCCAGACCACCACCACGCACCCCGCCTCGGTCAGGGCTTTTTCGATGTTGGCGCGCCACTCCTCGCCGCCCGGCAACCCCTGATCCCACCAGATGGTCAGGCCGTGGTGTTGCAGCGCCCGGATCAGGCGCGCGACCCTGGGCTCGTCCTCGCGTTTGTATGAGACCAGAACGTGCTGCATCGCTTGCCCCCGGCGCGACGGGGGCAAGCTTTAGGACTTGCGCCGTCCAGATCAACCGCGACCGCGTTACGCCGCCGCAACAAGGCCCGCGAGCGCGTCGAACATTGCCGCCCAGCCCGCCGTAAGAGGCCCGATGCTGTCCGTATGCACGCGGTCTTGCGACAGCGTCATCAGGCAGCCGTCCCCGTCCGGCGCGAACTCCACTGTGACTTCGGCGAACTCGGGCGAGAACTGGGGCATGCCGAACGAGAAGACGAGCCGCCGCGGCCGGTCGATGACGCGGTACTCGCCGAGCGCGGTGTAGTCGACGCCGTCGCGACGGTCGGTCATCTTCCAGGCGCCTCCGACGCGGACGTCGAGCGCGGTGGTGTGGCGTTCGCTGCCGGGCGTGGTGAATAGCCAGCGTGCGGCCACCTCCGGATTGAGCCAGGCGTCGAACACTCGCTCCGGCGGGGAGTCGAAGCGACGCGTGAGGCGCAAGGTCTCAAGCACAACGTCCGTCATGAGCTTTCTCCGTCGGATCGGGCGCTTGGCGCCGGTTCTTCGCAGAGGATGTCGTCGAGGGCGTCGAAGCTCCGGCTCCAGAGCCGTTGGTAGAATCGCAGCCAGTCGTCGGCGGCTGCCAGTGGTCGCGTCTCGATGCGGCAGAGGTGGCTCCGTCCCATGATCCGCCGGCGGACCAGTCCAGCGCGCTCCAGCACCTTGACGTGCTTCGACGCCGCTGCGAGCGACATCGCATGCGGCGCCGCAAGCTCACCGATATTGCGCTCCCCTGCCGCCAAACTGCGGAGCATGGCCCGCCGCGTGGGATCGGCCAGGGCGTGAAACACGGAGTCGAGGGCGGGCGGCGATAACTCAACCATTGAGTTGAGCATAGCCTAGCGCCGGCCGAATGGTCAACTGTTTGGTTTAGCGAACAGGCATGGCCATTGCGCAACGGCGATCGGCTGGTAGGCCGGCCGCGGCTTCTTGGCTGAGCACCGCCTCGAGGCGATGGCCGAGCTCGTCGGCTTCGAGGATTCGGAAGCCGTGTCGGGCATAGAAGGGCGCGTTCCAGGGCGCGTCGCGAAAGGTCGTGAGCGTCACGGCGGGGAGGCCCAGCCGGCCAGCGTGATCGGCGGCGGCTGCGAGCAGGCGGCCGCCGACGCCCTGTCCCTGCGCGTCGATCCTGACCGCCATTTCCCAGATGTGCAGGGCGTCCGGGACCCCTTCGGCCGCCAGGAAGCCGACCAGCGCGCCGCGATCGTCCTCGGCCACCCAGAGCGCGCCGGCCATGACGGCGGCCGCGTGCGCCTCGGCTGACATGACAGCGTCGCCTGCGATCCAGGCTAGATCAGGGATGGCGGCGAAGCGCCGACCCGCGTCGCGCTCGATATCCGGCAACGCTTCGGCATCGCCATGACGCCCCGGGCGGACAACGAACGGCATGCTGCGGTTTTCTGCCACCGAATGAAGTCCGACGCGTTCCCGCCTCGCGGGCGAGGTCCCTTCCCTATTGCCGGCGTGAACTATAGCCTTCTAAACCAACGGAAAGCCCGCAAAGAGGCTGGTGGAGGAAGCATTATGCCGCGCGCCTACGACCCCAAGGCCGGAAACCGGGCGGTGTTCGACGCGCTTGTCGATGCGCGCGACGCCCATGGCCGCAAGAAGCCGATCCTTGAGGACCAGGAGCGCAATCCCCTCACCTACACCGACCTGATCCGCGCCGCTTTCGCGCTTGGGCGCAAGATCGCGGCCATGACCGACAAGGGCGAGCGGGTGGGCGTCATGCTGCCGTCGAGCTCGGCCGGCGTGGTCACGCTCTTTGCTCTCTATGCCTTCGGGCGCATCCCGGTGATGCTCAACTTCACGGCCGGCATCCGCAATCTGAAGGCGGCCTGCGCCGCCGCCGGGGTCAAGCGCATCCTCACCGCCCATCGCTTCGTCGACCAGGCCAAGCTCGACGACGTGATCGACGCGCTCTCCGCCGACCACGCGATCACCTATCTCGAGGACGTGCGCGCAACGGTCGGCCTGGTCGACCGCGCGTTCGCCGCTTTGGCGGGCGCCATGCCGCGCACCTTCCGCGCCCCGGCGAGCCCGTCAGACCCGGGCGTCATCCTTTTCACCTCCGGTAGTTTCGGCGCGCCGAAGGGGGTGGTGCTGAGCCAGGGCAACCTGGTCGCCAACGTCGAGCAGATCGCCGCTCACATCGCACTCGACCCGGACTGGGTGATGTTCAACCCGCTGCCTATCTTCCACTGCTTCGGCCTGACCGGCGGCGTGCTGCTGCCGATCCTGACCGGCATGAGGGCGTTCCAATACCCTTCGCCGCTGCATGTGAAGCAGATCCCGCCGCTGGTGCGCGACACCAAGGCTTCGATCCTTCTCGCCACCGACACCTTCGTGAACCAGTACGCGCGGCAGGCCGAGCCCGGCGACTTGTCAGGGCTCAAGTTCGTCGTCTGCGGCGCGGAGCGGGTGCGCGAGGAGACCCACGACCTGATCGCGAGCCGCTTCGGGGGTGTGCCGCTGGTGGAGGGCTATGGCGCGACCGAGGCTGCGCCGGTAATCGCCGTCAACCGGCCTGAGGACAACCGGCGGGGCACCGTCGGCGACCTCGTGCCGGGCATGGAAACGCGGATCGACCCCGTCGAGGGCATCGCCGAGGGCGGCCAGCTGTTCGTTCGCGGACCGAACGTCATGTCGGGCTACCTCGACGAGCACGGCGCGCTGATGCCGCCGAAGGACGGCTGGCACGACACCGGCGACATCGTCACCATCGACGAGGACGGTTGGATCCGCATCCATGGACGGGTCAAACGCTTCGCCAAGATCGCCGGCGAAATGGTGTCGCTGACCGCGGCCGAGAACCTGGCGTCCGGCACCTGGCCCGGCGCGCGCCACGCCGTCATCGCCGTGCCGGACGCGCGCAAGGGCGAAAAGCTCGTGCTGGTCACTGACCGCCTCGATGCGCAGATGACGACGCTGATCGCCCACGCGCGCGAGATCGGCGCCCCCGAGCTGCTGGTTCCGAGTCGCATCGTCCGCGCGCCCGAGGTGCCCGTGCTGGGCACGGGCAAGACCGACTACGTCGCCATCCAGCGCATCGCCGAGAGCGAAGCCAAGGCGGCCTGAACGCGCGTCACCGGGAACAAATCGGGCGCTCCGTTCGTCGACTCCTGGTAGAGGAGGCGCAAATGGCGCGGGCTGGCTCCAGGCATGGCGAAGGAAGAGCTGCGCTGAGCGCGCTCGCCCTCATCGCCCTGATCTTCCAGCTCGCGGTTCCCCCCGGCTTCATGGTCGCGTCGGCGGCGGCCGGGCCAGCGATCGTCATCTGCACTGGCCACGGGCCGTTTCTGGCGCAAGTCGATCCGCGCGGCGCGCCGGCCCCGGCGCCGAAAGGCAAGCCCGCGCCGATGTGCCCGTTCGCCGGCCATGGCGCGACGCCGGTTGCCTCAGCACCGCTCGGCGTCGCGCCCGTCCGCTTCGAAAGCTTCGCCGCGCCGGCGGCGAGGTTCTCCGCCGTCACCCCCGGCCACGGCCTCGCCGCGCCGCCGCCGCCGTCCCAGGCGCCGCCGACCCACCTCATCTGACCCTTCGCTGAGCGCCCGCGCGCTCGCGCCCGCCCGCGCCCATGCGCGCGACCTCGAATCAACGGACGAAGTATGAAAGTCTTACTCACAACCGCCTTTGCGGCGGCCCTTTTGCTGCCGGCGAGCGCGCTCGCCTGCGCCTGCGGCTGCGACGTCTTCGACGTCGGCGGCGACCAGATGCTGCCGCCGATGGGCGGCGGCGAGGTCTTCTTCGAATACAACTACATGGACCAGAACCAGAACTGGGCGAGCACCAAGGCAGCGCCGGCTTCCGCCAACTCCGACAAGGAGATCAGGACCAACTTCTTCACCGCAGGCGTGACCTACACGTTCAACGCCAACTGGGGCGTGATCGTGCAGGTTCCGGTCTGGGACCGCACGTTCCGCACTGAGAACGACGCGGGAACCGCGGTCGACACCTTCAACCACGCCGCGCTCGGCGATATCCGGCTGATGGGGGTCTACACCGGCCTGTCGAAGGACATGTCCACCGGCTTGATCTTCGGCGTGAAGCTGCCGACCGGCGATTGGCGCTACCCCAACTTCGACCGCGACACGTCGATCGGCACGGGCAGCACGAATTTGCTCATCGGCGGCTATCATACCGGAACGATCGGGAGAGCTGGCGACTGGGGCTACTTCGCCCATGTGCTCTGGGATGTTCCGGTCGCGGCGCAGGGCGGGTATCGGCCTGGCCAGGAGCTCGATGGCGCGGCGGGCGTCACCTACAACGGCTTGTCTGTCGACGACGGCAAGACCGTCATCGCGCCGCTGTTGCAGGTGGTCGCCTCGACGCGCAACCGGGACAGCGGCGTCAACGCCAACACCGGCAATAGCGGCTACAACCGAATTCTACTCTCGCCCGGCGTTCAGGTGACGAGGGGAGCTTGGAAACTGTACGGCGACGTCGAGTTCCCGCTCTACATCCACAACAACGGCGACCAGCTCATCGCGCGTGAGCTGCTCAAGGTGGTGCTGAGCCGCGCCTTCTGACTGCGCCTACTCAATCCGCACGAACGAGACCGGCCGCCCATCGCGCATGGTGATCTCGAACAGATCGGGGTTCCTCAGCGCACGCCAGCCTTCGAACCCAAAGGATGGATCAGCGGCGCGCAGGATGGCGGAGATAAGGTTGCCGTGGCTGACGGCGAGCGGCAGGGCGTGCCCGGCGGCGGCGATGACGGCCAGGGCCGCGCTGCCGCGAGCCTCGACCTCGCGTAGCGTCTCCCCGCCCGCGCCGGCGCGATGGTCGACGTCCGCGTAGGAGCGGCGGATGTGCTCCAACCAGTCGTCCAGCGGCGTGGCGGCCAAGATCCGCTCATGCAGGCGAGAGTCCTCCACGATGGGGAGCCCCGCCCGCTCGGCGAACGGCGCAACAGTGCTTCGCGCGCGCCGGTAGGGGCTCGAATAGACGGCGTCCGGGGCGAGCAAGGTCAGCCGATCGGCGAGGACCTGCGCGGCGCGGCTTCCCGCATCGGTCAACGGCGCGTCCGGCGCCTGCCCGCTGGATTCGCAGTGACGGATCAGGATCAGCCGGGCCATCGCGGCGTCAGATGTGCAGGACGCGCCCGAAGGCGTCCAGCGCCGCCTCATGCATGGCTTCGCTCATGGTCGGATGCGGGAAGACGGTGGCGATCAGCTCCGCTTCGGTGGCTTCCAGCGTCATCGCGAGCGCAAACCCCTGGATCATCTCGGTGACCTCGGCGCCGATCATGTGCGCGCCAATCAGAGCCCCGGTCTTGGCGTCGAACACAGCCTTGACGAACCCCTCTGTCTCGCCGGCGGCGATGGACTTGCCGTTGGCGCGGAACGGGAAACGGCCAACCTTGACGTCGCGCCCGCCCGCCGCCGCCTGGGCTTCGGTCAGGCCAACCGAGGCGATCTGCGGGTCGGAATAGGTGCAGCCGGGGATCGGCGCGGCAAGGTTGTCCGGGGCGAGGCCGGCGATGTGCTCCACGCAGTACACGCCCTCGTGGCTCGCCTTGTGCGCCAGCCAGGGCGGGCCGACCACGTCGCCGATCGCATAGAGGCCAGCGACGTTTGTCGCACCGTCCGCGTCGACGACAACGTGGCCGCGCTGGACCGTCACGCCCAGCGTTTCGAGCCCCAGATCCTCGACATTGCCGGCGATGCCGACGGCGACGATCGCGGCGTCGGCGTCGATCGTCTGCGCCTTGCCGCCTACCTCGAAAGCAACGGAGACGCCGGTCCTTGTCTTCGCTAGCTTGGAGACGCTCGCCGCGACGTGGAATTTGAGCCCGCGCCGCTCGAATGCCTTGCGGGCGGCTGTAGACACCTCCTCGTCCTCGACCGGCAGGATGCGGTCGAGCGCCTCCACAACGGTAACATCAGCGCCCAGCGCCCTGTAAAAACTGGCGAATTCGATTCCGATGGCGCCGGAGCCGATCACCACCAGGGACTTTGGCGCGGCTTTCGGGACCATCGCCTCGCGGTAGGTCCAGATGCGCTCCCCGTCGGGCTCAAGGCCGAGCGCCGGGATGGTGCGCGCCCGCGCCCCGGTGGCGAGGATCACCGCCTTGGCCTCGAGCACCCTCGACTTGCCGTCCTTGAGCGCGACAACGACTTTGGGGACCGCGCCACCTTTCTCCAGCCGCGCGGCCCCGTCGACGACCTCGATCTTGTGCTTGCGCATCAAGAACGCGACGCCGGCGGAGAGCTGCTTGGCGACCTTGCGCGAGCGTTCGATGACCGAGGCGAAGTCATAGCCGCGGTCCTTGGCCGAAAGGCCGTAGTCCCCCAGATGGCCGAGAGTCTCGTAGAGCTCGCCGGATTTGAGCAGCGCCTTGGTCGGGATGCAGCCCCAGTTCAGGCACACCCCGCCCAGCGCCTCACGCTCGACGATCGCCGTCTTCATGCCGAGCTGGCTTGCCCGGATCGCCGCGACGTAACCGCCCGGCCCGGAGCCGATCACCACCAAGTCGAAGGGATCGGCCATTAGAGCAGGGCTTCAACCGCCCCTGCGATCTTCTCGGGCGTGTCAACAGGGGCGAACCGGCGCACGACCCGCCCCTCTCTGTCGATGAGGAACTTGGTGAAGTTCCATTTGATCCCTTCTGAGCCGAGCACGCCCTTCTGTTGCTTCTTCAGATAGGCGTAGAGCGGGTGCGCCCGCGCGCCGTTGACGTCGATCTTGGCCAGCAGCGGGAAGCTAACGTCGTAGGTCAGCGAGCACAAGTTGGCGATCTGCGCCGCATCGCCTGGCTCCTGGGCGCCGAACTGGTTGCAGGGGAAGCCCAGGATCGTGAAGCCGCGATCCTTGAAGCGGCGATAGAGCGCCTCCAGTCCCTCGTACTGCGGCGTGAACCCGCACTTGCTGGCGGTATTGACGATGAGAAGGACCTCGCCGCGGTGCTTGGCCAACGGCGCCGGCTTCCCGTCCAGCGTTTCGGCTTCGAAGTCATAGACGCTCATGAGTCCCCTAGACGATCATAGTGACGGGTTCCTCGATCATCGCCTTGAAGGCGGCAAGGAAGCGCGCGCCGATCGCGCCGTCGACGACCCGGTGGTCGCAGGTCAGCGTGACGCTCATAACGGTTGCGACGGCGAGCTGATCGCCGCGCGCGACTGGGCGCTTTTCGCCAGCGCCGACGCTCAGGATCGCGCCTTGCGGCTCGTTGATGATCGAAGCGAAGCTCTTGATGCCGAACATGCCGAGGTTTGAGACCGAGAAGGTGCCGCCCAGAAACTCTTCCGGCTTCAGCTTGCGCGTGCGAGCACGCTCCGCCAGGTCCTTGGTTTCCTTGGCGATCGCGGTCAAGCCTTTGGTCTCGGCGGCGCGGATGATAGGGGTGATCAACCCACCCTCGACAGCGACCGCCATGGCGACGTCGGCGTGGTGGTGGAAGGCGATGCCATCCGGCGTGTAGGAGGCGTTCGCCTCCGGCACGCGCTTCAGCGCCAGCGCCGCTGCCTTGATGACGAGGTCGTTGACGCTGACCTTGACGCCTTCGCCCTCAAGCATGGCGTTGATGCGCGTTCTCGCCTCGAGCAGACGGTCGATTTCGAGGTCGATGCTCAAGGGAAAGTGCGGGACATCGCGGAAGCTCTCGGTCATCCGCCGCGCGATCGTCTTCTTCATCCCGTTTAGCGGGACAAGGCCGTAGGAGCCCGCCGGTATGCCCATCTGTTCGAGCGAGAGGACCTGGCGATGGGGCGCTTTCGCCTCGGCCGCCGTCCCCGCCAGTGCGGGCCGGACCGCCAGTTCTTCCACGTCACGCTTGATGATCCGCCCATGCGGACCGGACCCTTGGATGCGCGCCAGATCGACGCCGGCCTGCTGCGCTAACCGACGGGCCAACGGCGACGCAAACACACGGGTCGCTTCTCCCCTTGCGAGAGAAGGTGGCGGCAACGCCGACGGATGCGGGGTCGCGCTCGCTTCGAGCGCTTGATTGGCGGCCGCCGACCCGACGTCTCTGAGCGGCCCGCCATCCGGCCCGCTACCGGGGTTGGCTTCTCCGGCATCGGCAGAAGAGCTCTCTGAAGCCGGTTCACCTTGTGCCTTTGTCGGCGCCGCCGGGGCCACCGCGTCCCCCTCCCCCTTCAATCGCGCGATGGGGGTGTTGACCTTGACCTCTTCCGTGCCCTCCGGGACCAGGATCTCGGCGACTTCGCCCTCGTCGACGGCTTCGACCTCCATGGTTGCCTTGTCGGTCTCGATCTCGGCGATGACGTCGCCTGAGCGGACCGTGTCGCCGGGTTTGATGAACCACTTGGCGAGGGTCCCCTCCTCCATCGTCGGCGATAGCGCCGGCATGAGCACCTCGGTCATGCGGCCACCTCGAGGACCAGGGGCGTCCAGCGCTGGCGCCGCCGTTCGGCGCGGCTTTCGGGCGTCTCGCCGTCGTAGTCCACCGGGCGCGCCGGGCGCTCGGCCAGGGCGCCGATGCCGGCGCCAACGACATTCAGCACGCCATAGCCGTCGATGATCGCGGCCATGAAGCTCCCGCACCGGCGGCAAATGATAAAATCGGAGCTGCGCGTCCCGAAGCGATAGCGCTCGACGTCCCTCTCACGGAAGCTGAGCATGAGCGTGCCGGCCGGGTCGCTGACCGTCTTGGCCCCGTTGCGGCGGCAGAAGCTGCATTGATCGGCGCGGACGTCGATCGCTTCGGGCGCGATCTGCGTCTCGAAGCGGGCGCTGACCGCGCCGCAGTGGCAGCGGCCCTCGTAGGCGGTCATGAGGGTTCGTCTCGGCTGAGGTGCGCGAGCGAGGCCGCATGCGCCTCCCAGTTCCGCCCGTCGAACGGCTCGATCTGGATGTCGAGCGCGTCGGCGTCGTCAAGGCAGCGGGCGTTCACCGACCAGCCGTCGGGGTTCGAGCGCGGGCGGTAGAAGCTCTTGATGCCGCAGATCGAACAGAACAGATGATCGGCGACGCCCGTGTTGAACCGGTAGCTGCTCAGCGCCTCGGCGCCCTTCATCAGCCGAAAGCGGCTCTCGGGCGTGATGATGTGGACGAAGCCGGTGCGTTCGCAGATCGAGCAGTTGCAGCTCTGCGCCACGACGGCGTCGGGCAACGAGACCTCGAAGCGCACCGCCCCGCAGTGGCACCCGCCGCTCCGCCAGACATCGCCGCTCATCGGTATGAGACCGCCTTGGCCGCGCGCACGATCTTCTCGACCGAAGGCAGCGACAGCGCCTCCAGATTGGCGGCGTAGGGCAAGGGCGCGTCCTCCTGATGCACCCGCGCCGGCGGCGCATCCAGCCAGTCGAACGCCTGCTCGATCACACGCGCCACGACCTCGGCGCCGACGCCCATCGGTCCCCAGCCCTCCTCGCAGGAAACCAGGCGGTTGGTCTTCTTCACGCTCTCGATGATCGTCGCATCGTCGAGCGGACGAAGCGTGCGCAGGTCGATCACCTCCGCCTCGATGCCCTCGTTGGCGAGCGCCTCGGCGGCTTCCAGCGCGAACCCGACCAAGCGCGAGTGGGCGGTCAGCGTGACGTCCGCGCCGGTCCTGCGCACCTTCGCGCGGCCAATGGGGACGATCCAATCCTCGACGTCCGGTACGTCGAACTCGTGGCCGTAAAGCATTTCATTTTCGAGGAAAATGACCGGATTGGGGTCGCGGATCGCCGCCTTCAGGAGGCCCTTGGCGTCGGCGGAATCGTAGGGCGCCACAACCTTCAGCCCCGGCACGTGGGCGTACCAGCTGGAATAGTCCTGGCTGTGCTGGGCGGCCACCCGAGCGGCGGCGCCATTCGGGCCGCGGAAGACGATCGCGCACTCCATCAATCCGCCCGACATGTAGCGCGTCTTCGCCGCCGAATTGATCAGCTGGTCGATGGCCTGCATGGCGAAGTTGAAGGTCATGAACTCGACAATGGGCCTGAGGCCCGCAAACGCTGCGCCGACGCCCAGGCCCGTGAACCCGTGCTCGGTGATCGGGGTGTCGACCACTCGGTCGGGGCCGAACTCCCGCAGGAGGTCGCGACTGACCTTGTAGGCGCCCTGATACTCGGCGACCTCCTCGCCCATCAGGAAGACGCTCGGATCCCGCCGCATCTCCTCGGCCATCGCGTCGCGCAGCGCGTCGCGGACGGAGAGCCGGACGAGCTTGGTCCCGGCGGGGACGTCGGGATCGGCGGCGACCGACGGTCTTGGCGCTTCCCCTGCCCCTTGCGGGGAGGGGCTGGGGGTAGGGGTGTAGCCCTGAGTTGGCGAGTCCGCGCGGGCGCCCCCATCCCCAACCCCTTGCCCGCGAGGGGGAAGGGGCTCCTGGAGATCGTCCTGCGGCTTGGATTGCCGCGGAGCGGCCGCTTCTCCATCCGCCTTCAGCCGGGCGATCGGTGTATTGACCTTGACCTCTTCAGTTCCCTCAGGGACCAGGATTTCGGCGACCTCGCCTTCGTCGACGGCTTCGACCTCCATGGTCGCCTTGTCGGTCTCGATCTCCGCGATGACGTCGCCCGACCGGACATGATCGCCAGCCTTCACGAACCACTTGGCGAGGGTGCCCTCCTCCATCGTGGGCGACAGCGCCGGCATGAGCACGTCGGTCAAGCGACGTTCTCCGCATAAACGTCGGTGTAGAGCTCGCTTGGGTCGGGTTCGGGGGCGGTGCGGGCGAACTCGGCGGCGTCGGCGACGCGGCGGCGGATCTCGGCGTCGACCGCCTTCAGCTCCGCTTCGTCGGCGTAACCTGCGGCGATCAGGCGCTCCTGCAGGTGGTCGATCGGGTCGCGGGTGTGGCGCACCTCTTCGATCTCCTCGCGCGTGCGGTACTTGCCCGGATCGCTCATCGAATGGCCGCGGTAGCGATAGGTCTTCATCTCCAGGATGAAGGGTCCGGCGCCGGAGCGGGCATGCTCGGCAGCCTTGGCGCCGGCGTCGCGCACGGCGGTCACGTCCATCCCGTCGACCTCGGCGCCCGGGATGTTGAAGCTCGCGCCGCGCCTATAGAGGTGCGTTTCCGACGACGAGCGTTCGACGCTGGTGCCCATGGCGTACTGGTTGTTCTCGATCACGTAGACGATCGGCAGCCGCCAGAGTTCGGCCATGTTGAAGCTCTCATAGACCTGGCCCTGGTTCGCCGCGCCGTCGCCGAAATAGACAAAGGCGACCTTGCCGTTCTTGCGGTAGCGGTTGGAAAAGCCAAGGCCGGTGCCGAGCGACACCTGCGCGCCGACAATGCCGTGGCCGCCATAGAAGTCGTTCTTCGGCGCGAACATGTGCATCGAGCCGCCCTTGCCCTTCGACGCCCCCGGCTCGCGGCCGGTGAGCTCGGACATCACCGCCTTCGGATCGACGCTGCAGGCCAGCATGTGGCCGTGCGCGCGATAGGCGGTGATGATCTGGTCGCCTGGCTGCTTCACCACCTGCATGCCGACGGCGATCGCTTCTTGGCCGATGTAAAGGTGGCAGAAGCCGCCAATCAGGCCCATGCCATAGAGCTGGCCCGCCCGCTCCTCGAAGCGGCGGATCAGCAGCATTTGGCGATGGAAGGCAAGCATCTCGTCCTTGTCGGACGTGCCCGGCGCCGGCTTCGCTTTGGTCTTCGTCTTGGCAGCCGCCGCGCGCGCCATTGTCGTCCCAGATTCAGCCACCATCCGAGTCGCAAACGCTCAGCGGTCGGTGCGGATCACATAGTCCCTGGGGTCGGCCAAGCCTAGGAGGGAACGGGCGCGCTCGTCGAGAAGGTCGGCCGAGAG
>Ga0209415_10003031_pt1 | contig 31334 bp, 17 predicted proteins | sample PeaSoiSIISIP2007_FD_187696 | JGI IMG/M metagenome (GOLD analysis project Ga0209415, IMG submission 187696) | Peat soil microbial communities from Weissenstadt, Germany - SII-SIP-2007 (SPAdes) (version 2) | ecosystem: Environmental > Terrestrial > Soil > Wetlands > Peat | place: Germany... | reverse complement strand
GGGCGTAGCGCAGCCTGGCTAGCGCGCCTGGTTCGGGACCAGGAGGCCGGTGGTTCAAATCCACTCGCCCCGACCATAATTTTCAATAACTTATCTATTACTTCTGGGCTATCAACTTCACGACGGCAGATGAAATTGTAGGAGGATCGATCTCCGAGATCGCTTGAGTGCGACCTGAACCAATCGCTCAAACTCAAAAAGTGGAAAGACTACCAGCAGGCAAAGTACAAGGCGGAATTCACATTTAACCGCCCCTCCTTTTACCTTCCTTAAAGGATGGGTCACGCCCGCACCCTTGAACGGAAGGCAAAGGGGCGGCAACCAACTTCAACTTCCAGCCCTTCTCTATTTGGTGTATCACCTCAGTGATATCATCCGCATGGCGCGAATAGGCATGGGAAAATTTCTCGAAAGGGTGTGCCACCGGCCTAATTAGCTCATTCCAAAGCATGATTTTGGGCCTTCGTGGCCAAAATCACCCGAAAGGATGACGACAACTCCACAGGCAGAAGCTAGATTGCGCGAGTCGTCAATCTTCAAATATTGGAGGACACAAAAGTGAAGAAGACAATCATCACGTTCGGGTTGATTTCCGGCGTTATTTCGTCGTCGTTGATGCTTTGCACGACTAAGTTTGCCGACCGGATAGGGTTCGACAAGGCGGAGATCGTTGGCTATACCACAATTGTGCTGTCATTCCTCGTGGTGTTTTTCGGCATCCGCTCGTATCGCGATAACGTGGCGAGCGGGCATATCACCTTCGGTAAGGCGTTTGGTGTTGGGATCTGCATCACTCTGATTTCGTGCGTGTTCTACGTGGTGACGTGGGAAGCTGTGTCCCACACGTTTTTTGGGGACTTCATAGATAAATATTCAGCGTACATGATTTCCAAGGCGCAAGCGTCCGGCAGTAGCGCACAAGCCGTGCAGGCAAAAATCGATGAGATGCAGCAGATGAAAGTGATGCTCGCGAATCCGATTTACAACGTGCTAATGACGTTTATTGAGCCGTTCCCAGTTGGCTTGCTGATCACATTAATCTCGGCAGCGGTTCTGAGAAAAAAGGCGCAGCCGGAATCGGCGCAGACTGCCGCGATGGCGTGAGGCACTGCCGATCCGCGCGCTGTGACGGTTGAAGTATTCACGAATGCGAGAAGTCGTTGCGATTGGGACGATTTGAAATTGAAGCTCTTTATTGCGATTACAGGATAGAAATTAATTTAAGGGAAAGGGAAAAAATGGCTAAAATCACCGGAATTGGCGGGGTCTTTATCAAAAGCAAGCGGGATCATAAAGCTCTCGCCGCTTGGTATCAAAAGCATCTCGGCATGCCTCTTGAGGCCTGGGGCGGCGCCGCTCTTCACTGGCCGGACGACCGCGCAGAAGACAAGGGCGCAACGGCATGGCATGTCGCAGAGCCGAGCACGAAATGGTTCAGCCCGAGTGAATCGAGTTTCATGATCAACTATCGAATCGACAATATGGACGAAATGGTCGCTCAACTAAGGAATGGCGGCGTCGAGATCTTCAAGGGCCCCGAATTCCACGAGAACGGGAAATTTGCCTGGATAATGGACCCCGAAGGAAACAAAGTCGAATTGTGGGAACCAAAGATCTGGGACGAAAAAAACAAGAAGGCGTAAAAAACCCGGTGAGATCCCTTTCCCGGCGAACAGAATCGGCATTCCATTGCGGACCGCGTTTCATCTCGATTACAAAGTTCGGCGGCTTTCACGGGCCAGCTTGCCACGTGATACGGCAGAGCTGGCCCGATTTCTTATCGGGAAAACGATTGTGCGCAAGATAGGGCGAAAAAGGGTTAGCGGCCGTATTGTCGAGACCGAAGCTTACCCACCGGGCGATCGGAGTGGGCATGCTTATCGTGGACAAACGACCAGAAACCAATCTCTATTCTTGTGCAGGGGATTTTCTTATGTGTACTTCATCTATGGGACGTCATACATGCTCAACGTGACTGCTGAGAAGCCCCGGATTGGAGCAGGAGTGTTGTTGCGCGCCCTTGAACCTCTTGAAGGAATCAACCAAATGAAACAGCTCCGCAAAACCGACAAATTCAGAGATTTGGCGAGAGGACCGGGACGGCTTGCGGCTGCATTGCAAATCGACCGGCGGATGGATGGAATTGACTTGTGTGCCGACGGTCCGCTTTGGCTTGGGACTGCGGTTCGAGAGACTGGCCGCATCCGAACAACGGTGCGGATCGGCATCACGCGTGAGGTGAGCCGGAGGCTACGTTTCTTTGAGGTTGGCAGCCCGTTCGTTAGCGGGCCCCTTAAGGCGTTGAGAGGTCGTTAGGCCTTTCTGCGTGCACAGAAGATTTTGTCACTGGCAATTCTCCTCGCGGAAGCAACTGTTATTGACCGGCGCCCTTGAGAACCCCAAGATTCCCACCTTAATAAGAGACGGTCTATGGCCATTTCGTTACCGGTAGAGGGATGCTCACGCTTCCTGTCGTCCACAAAAATTCAAAACGGGTGGAAAAATAAGACTTCCTGCGAATGTAAATAATCTTGTGGCCGTGAAAGGCCATATCGAAAACCATGCCGAAGAGCCAAGGCGATGGAGCGGAAGAGTGTATACGTGGTCCGGTCAGCTTACGCGTGATAGGTTTTGAACTTCAGCGGGTCCAATAAGAACGGAGTTTTTGGTTGGGGAGGGGAGCCTCTCGATGTATAGTCTGCTGGCGCGGACCGGCTCAAATATTTCCGTATGCGGGAGGAATAGAATGGTTCAGATCACCCGGCGCTCTAATTTCTTTTGGATTTCATTAGCGGTCGTGCTCTGCTTCGCACTCGGCGCGGCGGCACAGGTCAATCCGAATTTATTTTCTGGATTGCAATGGCGCAACGTGGGTCCGTATCACGGCGGGCGCATCGCGGCGGTCACCGGTGTCATCGGCGAGCCCGGGACCTTTTATGTCGGTTTGCCGCAGGGTGGCATCTGGAAAACCACCAGCGGCGGCATGACCTGGTATCCGGTGTTTGACCAGGTGACCGAGGTTGACAGCATCGGCGCCATCCAGGTCGCTCCCTCTGACCGAAACATTATTTATGCCGGGAGCGGCGATGCCGTGGCGGGTGGCAACACCGGGACCAACGGCGACGGGATGTACAAGTCAACCGATGCCGGAAAAACTTGGACGCACATCGGTCTCGAAGGCACCACCAGAATTCCAAAGATTGTTGTCGATCCCAAAGATCCCAATATTGTGATCGTTGCCGCCATGGCCGGGACCAGCGGCACGCAACGCGGCATTTTCCGCACTGACGACGGCGGCCGGACCTGGAGCAACACATTGCATCCAGACGATGAGACCGGCGCGCGCGATCTCTCTTCGGCATCTGATATACCCAATGTGATTTTTACAACCACAATATCGGAGGCGCCTGCCGCTCCTTTTGGAGGTGGAGGGGGCGCGGCTGCGGCCCCCGGCGCGCCCAGCCGCACCAAGCTGTACAAGTCCCTTGATGAAGGCAAGACCTGGACGGAAGTTACTTCCAATCCATCGATTGTCGGACGCATTGGCGTGGCGGTGGCGATGCACACCAACGGGCAACGGATTTTTGTTGTCGGCGCCGGACAGCAAAATGGCTCCGGCCTTTTCCGCTCGGATGATCAGGGCGCCACTTGGAAGCACATGGCCGGCGACGATACTCGCATCAGCGGTGGAGGGTATATCTGCGGCGTCTGGGTGGACTCGCAGAATCCTGATGTCCTTTACACGCTGAGCACGGCCGCCTATAAATCTATCAATGGCGGCGAGACATTTTTCCCTTTCAAGGGTGCCCCGGGCGGCGAAGACATGCATGACATTTGGATCGATCCCAACGACAGCAAACGCATGCTATTCGGCGTGGATCAAGGCGCGGCAATTACGTTTGACGGCGGGCTTTCGTGGAGCAGCTATTACGCCCTACCGGTCGGCCAGTTCTATCGCATCTCCACCGATAACCGGTATCCATATTGGGTTATGGGTTCGCAGCAGGACACGGGCGCAGTCATGACCCGCACGCGCGGCGATGTGGGCCAGGTTTCAGAGGTCGATTGGATGCCGCTGCCTTCTTCCGAGTTCGGCACCGTTACAGCCGACCCGCTCGATCCCAATATCATCTACGGCGTCGGTTATGGCGCTGCCGGTGGCGGCAGCGGCTTAGTGAAAATCAACCTGACCACGGGACAGTGGGAAAATGTCGCGCCAAATTTTGGAACGGATGCTGCCAAGTACCGTTCCAGCCGGGATGCCTGGCGAAGAGTTGATCCCTTCGATCCGCACGCGATCTATACCGACATGCAATGCCTGCTGGTCTCGCGGGATGTGGGACATTCCTGGAAGTCGTTTAGTCCCGACCTTACAACGGAGAAGGGCAAGCCGGTGATTCCGTGCGGCACGCCCGTGCCGCCTCCACCTCCTCCAGCGGCCGGCGCTGCGCCCGCAGGCGGACGCGGCGGTGCCCCACCCGCACCCTTCATCGCTGACTTTGCCATCTCGACTATAAAGAAGGGCGTGTTCTGGACAGTCAGCAGCAATGGGCAGGTCTACAACTCAATGGACAACGGCTTGCATTGGAATAATGTGAGCAATGTTCCGGATGCTGCCGGCGTTGCGTTCAACACAATTGAAGCGGGGCACACTGACGTCAACACCGCGTACCTCTCGGCGCGGGCCGGAGCCCCCGGAGGGCGTGGCGGCGTAGGCCCCAACATCCCGTTGATATGGCGTACGCACGACGGCGGCAAGACCTGGGCGAAGATCGTCAACGGATTGCCAAGCGACGAGCCGAGCGGAAGCTGGGTCAACGTGATGCGCGAGGATCCGAAGCAAAAGGGCCTGCTCTTTGCCGGCACCGAGACAACAGTCTTTGTCTCTTTTAATGACGGCGACCTTTGGCAATCGCTGCGGCAAAACCTGCCCAGCACTTCGATTCGTGACATGGTGTTCCACACCGACAATCACATGAGCGATCTGGTAATTGGAACCTACGGCCGCAGCTTCTACGTTCTCGATGACACCACGCCGCTGCGTGAAATTGCCGCCAAGTCGCAGGCCATCGCATCAGCGCCGGTTTATTTTTTCAAGCCCGGAGACGCCATCCGCGCGCGCGTAAGCGATAACTGGGACCAGCCTCTCAATCCCGAGTTGCCGCATGCGGCTAATCCGCCCTACGGCGCCATTCTCTACTACCGCTTGAACCAGCCGCCCTCCGGCGAAATAAGATTGCAGGTGTTCGACGCGGAAGGAAAACTCGTCCGCACCATGTCGAGCATTCCTCCCGCGCTTCCCGAGCGGTGGCCGTACCCCGAATACTGGGTAGCCAAAGGGGCGGATCTCGCCTTGCCGACAAAAGTGGGTACCAACCGCACCAATTGGGATCTGCGTTACGACGATCCGCCGGCGTTCAATCTTGATCTGGAAAACCAGATGAACGTGGCGCCGGGCGGATTTGTGACCCCCGGTCCGCACGGGCCGCAGGTGATCCCCGGCGTTTACACGCTGAAGCTCATCGTTGACGGGCAGACTTACACGCAGACTGTGACCGTTCACAACGATCCACGCGTCGGCGAGAGCGCCAAGGTAATGAGCGATCTGCGCGCCAAGAACAAGCTAATGATGTTGGCATACCAGGGCGCAAAGGATTCCAACGCCGGAAATACAGAAGTGTTGGCTGTCCGACAGCAGGTGGCGTCGTTGGGCGGCAGCCAACTCCCCGACGAAGTGGCCAAGGCGAAAGCGGAAATCGACACCAAGCTCGCAACTTTTGGCGGTGTGGTCGCCGGGCGGGGAGGCCGTGGTGGGGGTGGCGGAGGCCGAGGTCGCGGCGGCGCGCCTGTTCCAGGCGCCATCACGCCGTTTAACTCGCTGAACGGCAGCTTCGATGCAATCGTCAGCACATCGCAGGTCGGACTGGATGAGGCGCCGTCGCAGGCTCAGATCAACACATGGGAAGCCGACTGCAAGCTCTACAACACCACCGTGGCGGCCTGGAAAAAAATGCAGTCGCAAGATCTTGTTGCCTTCAATGCGCTCCTTGGGAAGAACAACTTGAATCCGCTACAGCTGCCTCCTAGCGCGTTGAGCGACAAGGCGCGCACTTTCATGTCACCGACGGCGCCAGCGACAAAGGCGGCAGTCAAAAAATAGCGTAGGCCCTTCAATTCGGGACCTTGAGGTCGTTGAATTCCTCCAGGATGCTGCCGACAGGCGAATTCGCTCGCCCTGCTTGTTGTTTCCGAGTGGTTATGAATTTCTTGGGGTGATCCAGCTACGGAATCGCAGACGATTCTGTAGTCGTCAGAGTTAGCCCCAATCCGATCCTAATTCATTCCTGCCGCTGCAGGTGTGGATTGCGTACTGTGATTCCAGTCCGGCGGCTCAACTCCAAGCAGGTTGTGAACGAAAAAGTCCTGGAGCAAGTGCTGACCGTATGCTCCACCAGCCCCATGCCCACCACCTGGAACAAATAACAAGTTAAACTTCTTGTTGTGTTTAATAAACTGGTTTACGACCTGCAATGTGGAAGAGGGATCCACGTTGTTGTCCAACTCGCCGAGGACAAGCAAAACTTTTCCTTGCAGGCGGTAGGCGTTGTCAACATTCGATGAGGCGGCGTACTGCGGACCGATCGGCCAGCCCATCCACAGCTCGTTCCACCAGATCTTATCCATGCGGTTATCGTGGCACCCGCTGTTGGAAACGGCTACCTGATAAAACTCAGGGTGAAACAGCAGCGCGCCCAAAGCGTTTTGACCACCCGCCGAGGTTCCGTAAACGCCCACACGGGAAATGTCGTACCAGGGATATTTCGCCGCCACCGCCTTGTGCCAGAGGATCCGGTCGGGAAATCCCGCGTCTGCCAGGTCATGCCAGGCAACATCGTGGAAGGCCTTTGAGCGATTGTTGGTGCCCATGCCATCGATTTGGACGACGATGAAGCCGAGTTCGGCCAAAGGTTGCGCGGTTCCGGCAAATGTTTTGGGAACAAATGATCCTTGTGGTCCGGCGTAAATCGTTTCGATGACAGGATATTTCTTGGATGGATCGAAATTCGTTGGCTTGTAAATTATCCCCCAAATGTCGGTGGTACCATCCCGGCCCTTGGCGGTGAAAACTTCCGGGGCTTTCCAGCCCGCCGCCTGCAGAGCGGAAATGTCGCCATGTTCGAGGTCCATCACGACTTTGCGGTCTTCGGTCCTGCGAAGCTGCATGACAGGCGCTTGATCCACGCGCGACCAAGTATCCACATAAAACTTTCGATCGGGCGAATATCTGACCGTGTGATCTCCGTCGGCATCGGTAAGCGTTGTCAGGCCGGTGCCGTCAAAATTGATCCGGTAATATTGAGTAAAATAAGGGTCTTGGCCCGCGTTCATCCCGCTCGCGCGGAACCAGATCTGCCGTTTATCTTCATCCACATAGTCCACATATCGCACCACCCAGTTGCCCTTGGTAATCTGGTTCTTCACTTTGCCGGTAACGCCGTCGTAGAGGTGGAGATGCTCCCACCCATCGCGCTCTGAAGCCCAGATGATTTCCTTGCCGTCATTCAAATCTTTGCGCACTTTTTTTCCTGTGTCGGTTCGGCCCTCGGTCAAATTGCGATAGTCGACAAATGTTTTGCTTTCCTCGGTGATCAACGCGCGAGCTTTGCCAGTCTGCGCGTCCACTTCAATCACGCGATAGAGCTGGTGACCACGCTGGTTATATTCAAAGGTGAAGGCGCGTCCGTCTTTCCACCAGACGGGCGGGGTGATATCAAACGCATTTGGAAACAAAGCGTTATCAATGTTGATTTCTTTCTTCGATTCAACTTCGAAAAGAGCGGGATGGGCGACGTCCAGAGTATCGCCCGGCTTAGCGTAGATCAGAGTGGAATACTTGGGCTGGACTTGATCCGCGGGCGAAGATTCCACGTAATGAACTTCACGCTGGTATCCGGGCCTGGTGTGATACGCCGCCAGACGTTTTGAATCCGATGACCAGGCAATCGATCGCAACGTGTAGTAATTCCCTTCCGATCCATCGAAACTTAACGGCGTGGTTTCCGTCTGTCCTTTCTTTCGGAGGAAGACATTGAAATTTTCGATTATGGCGTCCCAGTTTCCGTCGGGAGAAGTCCTGGATGTTTCCGCGGCCGGCGTTCCACCGCGGCCCCCGCGGCCTGCGCCTTGCGCTTGTGTTTGTCCTTGCTGCGGCGATAGGAACTCGATGCCGTCTTGAACCTCGACATCAGAAACATAGGGACTCGCGAATAAATTGTCCTCAGCGGAGAGCGAATCATCTTGCGGCCCGCGGCCTCCACGGCCACCGGTGGGTGTCTGAACCGCGGCGCCTTTTGTGCATTCGTATGTGTTCAGGTCGCACTTCCACAGGAAACCAGCCGCGGCGAAATCAATGGCGGTCTCGTGATCGGAAAAAGTAAGCGAGCCAGCCGCACCAAGGCCGCCAAATCCGCCACGGCCACCCGGCGGAGGGGGCTCGGAAAGAGGCAGTGTGACCGCCGTGTAGGTGGTGCCCGAAGCAGCGGAGAGCGCGACGGCCAGCCTTTCGTGGTCGAAAGCTGGCTTTTTTGTAAGCGCTTGCACATCCACCAAAATAAATTGAAATCCACCCGGGACTGACTTCCGGTACCAGAAATGATCCGTGCCTTCGATCCAATTGGGCGATCCAGGGACATTGTGCGCCAGGCCCTGGAATTTTTCGCGCAGGCCTTGCGCCCGTTGATAATCGCTCTGAGTTCCCTGCGCGTTCGCCCGCACAGACGCGAGCGTCATCGCGAAGAATACGGCTGCAACGAACCATCCATAACTCGAAACTCGATTGACCAGCTTCATGATTCCTCCCGCCCCGCAAAGCGATTAATAAAACGTGGAAAGAGCGCCCTGATCGGCATTCCTGCTCCACAGATTTGCGACTTAATCGGTTTTGGGTACAGGGCGGGAGTTTATACATCCGCCCGGAGGAACACAAGATATGCCAGGCAATGTTGGAGTGCGAAATTTGTGGTGCGTTGCGTCAAAATAAAACCACTATGGATTCATTCGTCCATTCGCACGTATGATGTCGGCTCAAATGAGCCCTAGGATTGGAACAGCGATGAATCGTATTCAGAAATCCATGAGGGCAACCGTTATCGCCCTGGTGATTGCGGCTCTATTTTTCTCATGCCGGGCAGTGCTGGGTTCACACCATGAACTCATCCCAGTCAAAGTGGGCACCCCGATCGTTCATTCCGCAATGCGGTTTGACGTGTCTCCGCCACTCGCATCACTTCGCGGTCTTGAAATAGCGGCGCCGCGTGACAATTGTGCAGCCGGGGGATGCGGTGCATCACTGCCAAACTTCGGCATGGGCCAAGGTCCGGCATCACCCGCGCCCGCGCCGCCGCCAGTGATTACCGCAGCGGGGCCCGCGGTGGAGCAAACCTCGCAGGGGGTGCGGCCAGCCACGCCACTCATTGAAAGCTTCGATGGACTCGGCGCCGGATTTGACGGTCCCAACGGGACAGCCACTTTTCGCAATCCATCCGACAACAGTCTCGCCGCAGGACCGGACAACATCGTTCAAATCGTCAACTCGCGAATCGCGATCTATACGAAGAAGGGGGCGCATTACGACAAGAGTGGAAAAGTGTTGTATGGCCCGGTGACAACGAATTCCATTTTTGCGGGTTTCGGAGGCGTGTGCGAAGCGCGAAACAATGGCGATGCAGTGGTCCGCTATGACCAGCTCGCCGGACGCTGGCTTTTTGTGATGCCGATCTTTGGGCGCATTGCTCCTGGCGAATATCATGAGATCGGCAATGCAACGCCGGGAAGTGTGGCACCTCCCGGCCAACGGGCTGCGTCCGGTCAAAAAGCGAGTCCCGGACCCGCGGCAGCACCTCCGGCAAATCCTCCGCAGCCGCAACCTCCCGCAGGACGGGGTCGAGGGCAAACTCCGGTCGATGCACGGGGGACGCCTGCGCCCCAGGGAACCTATGCAATGTGTTACGCCGTCAGCACGGGCACCGACCCTCTGGGCACCTACTATCGTTATGCGTTTGAACGAACTCTTTTCCCCGATTATCCGCGGCCGGCCATCTGGCCTGACGGCTACTACGTTCCAACCAGCACGGGCGACGAGGTGATTCAAAAACACGATTGCATTGCCGACCGGGCCAAAATGTTGAAAGGCGAACCCGCGACCGAGCAGTGCATCATCATTGACGGCGTGAATTTTCTGAACAACGCCGACATCGATGGCCAGCGTCTGCCTCCGGCGGGCGCGCCGAATATCATGATGGCGACTGGCGGTACGCAGCTCAAAAACATTTTTGAGGACGACGGGGTCTACGCCTGGAAAGTTCACGTGGATTGGGAGAATCCTGCAAATACCAAAGCCGATGGCCCGGTGAAAATTAATGTGGCGCCCTACCACTACCTTTGCAACGGGCAGTTATCGAGCTGCGTGCCGCAACCGGATGCCGATCGCCGTCTCGATGTGCAAGGCGACAAGCTTATGCAGAGATTGATTTACCGCCGGATTGGCAACAAAGAATCTATTGTGGCGGCGCACTCTATTGCGACGAAGGCCGGAGCGGGAGGCGTTCGCTGGTATGAATTCCGGTTGGATAAGAGGCGTGATCCATTGCTCTACCAGCAGGGAACCTATGCGCCGGATGGATTCTACCGGTGGATGCCCAGTATCGCGATGGATAAGAAGGGCGACATTGGCGTGGGATACTCGTTTGGCGGAACGCCGAATTTCGCCGGACAACGATTCGCCGCCCGTTTGGCTGGCGACCAGAAAGGCTCGCTGGACTTCCACGAAACGGTCCTGGTCAACGGAGAGGCTTCGCAGACAACCACTTTACGCTGGGAGGATTACACCACAACCGCGATGGACCCCAGCGATGACTGCACCTTCTGGTACGTTGGCGATTATTTGAAAGCCGGAGGAACCAGTTACAGCACGAAGATTGGGTCCTTCCGTCTGCCCGGATGCAAAGGCGGAAAGTAATCAGCGCTTGAAATTCCCTGGGGGGAGGCAATATTGGTGCGCTGGCGGATCGCTATAATTGTAAGCGCTGCCATTGCCATCAGTTATTTGGATCGCCAGACGCTCCCCGTCGCCGTTAAGTCCATTCAGAAACAAATTCCACTTTCTAATTTGCAGTTCTCTTATTTGCAATCGGCCTTCCTGCTTGCGTATGCATTCATGTATTTGGGCGGAGGGAAGTTGGCCGACGCATTGGGAACGCGGCGGGGATTTGCCGTCATCATGATTTTTTGGTCGCTCGCCTGTGCCAGTCATTCGATTGCGTTGAGCTTTACCATGCTTGCGGTCAGTAGATTCCTGCTGGGGATGGGGGAAGGCGGAGGCTTTCCCGCGGCAAGCCGGGTAGTCGCAGAATTGTTTCCAATTGGCGAGCGCGCGACGGCGATGGGTATCATTAATGCCGGGACAGCGGTGGGGGGCGTGGCCGCGCCGCCGCTCATCGCCCTCATCATCGCTTACATAAATTGGCGGTGGATTTTTGTATTCACGGGCAGCCTGGGACTACTCTGGACTTTGTGGTGGTGGCAATCGTATCTCGTACCGGTGACATCTTCATCCTCGCCGGGGCCGGGTGAAGAGAAGAGTCAACAAGCGGAATACTCCACCGATTCCGAACCCGGGCTGCGATGGGTAGATCTGCTTCGAGTTCGTGATGCCTGGGGATTGGTGATTGCCAAATTCCTGAGTGACGCGGCCTGGTATTTTTATCTTTTCTGGCTGCCTAAATATCTGTACGACGCGCGAGGGTTTGACGTGAAGTCTGTTGGGCTTTTTGCCTGGATCCCTTACGCCGCGGCAGGAGTTGGATGCCTGGTGGGAGGGTGGTTTTCCAGTCATCTTGTTCAACGCCGGGTTTCGCTGGGCGTGGCGAGAAAACTTGCGCTGGGCCTGAGCGCGGTTGTGATGCCAATTGTTATCGTGGTGCCTCTCGTCCCGGTGTCGTGGGCCATCGCGATTTTCAGCGTGGCGTATTTCGGACAACAGTCCTGGTCCACACTGGTGATGGTCCTGCCGACTGACCTGTTTCCGCGCAACGTGGTCGGCTCGGTTGCCGGATTGGTTGGATTTGGAGGCGCGATGGGGGGCATCGCTTTTGGACAACTGGTGGGATATTTGCTGGACCACGGATTTGGCTACGGTCCTGTGTTCGCAATTGCCGGGACACTCCACATTGTGGCATTTGCCGTGATTCTTGTAACCGTCCCTAGAGTTCAACTTTTGAATTTGCAGCGCACTTAATCCACAGAGGAGCACCATGAAGGTAAAGGAAATCCGCACACGCGTTCTCCGCTGGCGGGGCAAAACAGTGCCGTTGCCCCCGCATTTCTGCACTAATCCCATGGACCTGCTCGATCTGCCCGAAGCATCTATGAGCACGTTCACTTTCCATGGGTGGCTGGTCGTTGAGATTTTCACCGATGACGGTCTGGTCGGAATCGGCAACGCCGCTCTCGCTCCGCCCATCACGAAACAGGTGATCGATCTCTATCTGAAGCCCCTGCTGATTAGACAGGATCCATGGGACCTGGAATTTCTGTGGCAACACATGTACCGCCGCACCATGGCTTTTGGGCGAAAGGGGATCGGCATGGCCGCAATCAGCGCGGTGGACATCGCGTTGTGGGACATCCTTGGCAAATCGGCGAAGCAGCCTGTGTATCGCTTACTTGGGGGCCGAACAAAGCAGCGCATCCCCGTTTATGCGAGCCGGCTTTACAGCATCGAACTTGGCAAACTGGCCGCGGAAGCGAAGCGCTACAAGAAAGAAGGCTACAAAGCGATGAAACTCCGCTTTGGTTGGGGCCCTACCGATGGCGCCGCAGGCATGCAGCGCAACATTGATCTGGTGCGGACGGTGAGACAGGCCGTTGGCGACGGAATTGACGTGATGGCCGATGCGTATATGGGATGGACGCTGGACTATGCCAAGCGAATGTTGCCCTTGCTCGAACCGTTCCATCTCCGGTGGCTCGAAGAACCGGTGATTCCCGATGATGTTCAAGGTTACCGGGAGTTGAAATCACAGGCACGGATTCCGATTGCCGGCGGCGAGCACGAGTTCACACTTTATGGATTCCGCGATCTGCTGGAAGCCCACGCGGTAGACTACATACAATTTGATACCAACCGGGTTGGTGGAATCACGCAGGCGCGAAAAATCGCGGCACTGGCGGAGGCGCACTCGGTCCCCGTGATTCCGCATGCCGGACAGATGCACAACTATCACGTGGTCATGTCCAGCCTGAATGCGCCGATGGCCGAGTATTTTCCCATCGTGGATGTGGAGGTGGGCAACGAATTGTTCTGGTACATCTTCAATGGGGAGCCAAAAGCGAAGGATGGATTCGTTGATCTCGATGAAAATACTCCCGGTCTGGGGTTGACGATTAATGAAAGTGCCCTGACCAAATTTGAAGTGATTGAGTGAGTTGAATATCGTGAGCGGATTGGATTCGATGGTTAGGCTGGTTCAACTCCGAAAAGATGCAGACCGCCAAGTGGCTCTGGTGCAAGAGCCGCAGCTCCACTTGATGGAGGGTTTCCCTTCTGTTTACGAACTGGCCAAAGCCGCGATTGAAGCCGGAAGCAAGTTGAGCGAATTTGCAAAGCAAAGGGCGAGGGGAGGCACGCTGGAATATGATCTCATTTACGGTGGGCGCTCCGAATGGTCCCTCCTGCCGCCGGTTGACCATCCCGATGAGCCGGCGCGCTGCCTGAATTCAGGAACGGGACTTACCCATCTTGGCAGTGCGAGCGACCGCCAGGCCATGCACGCAGTGAAGGAAGCAGATCTCACCGACAGCATGAAGATCTATCGCTGGGGATTGGAGGGAGGCCGCCCCGCGCCCGGCAACATTGGAATTTCCCCCGAATGGTTTTACAAAGGCAACGGCACCATGGCGCGCGCACATGGGGAACCGCTAGAAATTCCCGCGTATGCGGAAGATGGAGGTGAAGAAGCAGAGATCGCCGGAGCCTATTTGATCGCACCAGGTGGTCAGCCTTATCGACTGGGCATGGCTTTGGGAAATGAGTTTTCCGACCACGTGTTTGAGAAGAAAAATTACCTCTATCTTGCGGGCTCAAAGCTGCGAACTTCCGCGTTGGGACCTGAGCTTGTGGTTGATGCGGAGTTTCAATCTCACCAAATGGAAGTTTCGATTGAGAGGGACGGCGTGCCGCTTTGGTCCGCATCGTTTCAAACCGGCGAAGCCGCCATGTGCCACAGCTTGCAAAACATGGAGCACCATCATTTCAAGTATGAAGCGCACCGGCGGCCGGGCGACGTGCATATTCATTTCTTCGGGACCGCCTATCTGAGCTTCAGAGATGGCATAACCCTTCAGCAGGGCGACGTGATACAAGTCGCGTCAAAATCTTTCGGCCGGCCCTTGCGCAACCCCGTGAGGATTGATAAGTCGCCACAAAAATTTGTGCCGGTAATTTCAATAGGATGAGTGAAGCCATGTCAAAAGCGCGTGTGGCAATTCTGGGTCTTGGAAATATGGGCGCTGGTATGGCGAACCGCTTGCTTTCCGCGCAATTCCCTCTGACTGTGTTCAACAGGCATCCTGAAAGAGCGAGGACACTCGTTGGCGCAGGCGTGAATGTAGCTGGCTCACCGCGCGAAGCCGCATCGAGAGCTGACATTATTATCAGCATGGTTGCGGACGATGTCGCGTCACGATCCGTGTGGCTTGGCAAAAAGGGAGCGATGAGCGGAGCTTCCTCCGGCGCGGTGCTCATCGAGTGCAGCACGCTCACTGTAACCTGGGTACGTGAACTTGCGGACTCCGCTGAAAAACAGGACTGCGGATTCCTGGATGCGCCTGTTACTGGATCAAAGTCACACGCGGCAAACGGCGAACTGCTATTTCTCGTTGGTGGACCTGCAACGGCGATGGAAAAAGTCCGCCCTGTACTTTCTGTGCTTGGGCGGGACATTGTTCATCTGGGACCCACGGGCAGTGGCACCTATCTGAAGCTCATCAATAATTTTTTATGTGGAGTGCAGGCCGCGTCGTTCGCCGAGGCGTTGTCCATGATGCGTGCAGGCGGGCTCGATGTGGAGAAGGCTCAGGCCGTGCTCACCAATGGCGCCCCCGGGAGCCCCTTGGTGAAAGCAATTTCGGCCAGGGTGGCGGCAAACGATCCCACTGTGAATTTTTCTCTGCGGCTGATGGCCAAGGACCTTCAATATGCCCTTGAAGTGGCTGGGCGAAATGGGATTTCGCTCCAGACGGCGGCGCCCGCGCTGGAAATGTTCCAGAGAGCTATCGCCAATGGTTTCGCGGAAAAGGATTTTTCAGCCATTATCACTTCCCTCCAACCGAAGTAGCTCCGAACAAGGCCCCGTTCGATTCAGGCCAAATAATCCGCAGCTGCTGCAAGTACAAACCTTTCGGCAGGAATTTACTCCCAACCGATGCGAATCAGTGAAAGACCTTCCCTTGGCAGAGTGAATTGCAAATGCGTCGCGCCATGCTCAATCGGCAGCCAGGATGGAGAGCTGAGCAGCTGCAGCTGGCCTGCGCTTTCCAGCATTTCGTATTGATGCGCCGACGGAAATTGGGGTGAACCCATATCCTTCCACGCCGTGAAAGCGTTGCTGTGATTGGAATCTATCCGGAAATGTTCCAGCGAGGCTTGGCTGGCATCTGGCGGCAAGCCGGTTACGGTGAGATCGATCGTGGCGGGTGTGACGGCCAGCTGGTCGTCATGGTAATTCCAAATCAGGATTTCGATTTCATCCTGCTTTCGAGTAGCAAGCGCGTTGATATCCGGCTGCTCCCGCACTCCCGCGCGCACCATTTCATCAACTGGCAGCGCCGCGGTACTGGTGACGCTTATGCGCTCCCCTCTCATCAACGAAAACATTCTGAATCCATTCAGCACCGGTTTGTCCACCCCGTTGGTGGCCAGCTCGCGGAATCCCTCGAAATACGGCTGATCCTCGAATTCAAATGCCCAGGTCACGGCGCCGGCGATGTTCGTCTGCTCGCGGTTCGCCAGAGAATAAATACTGTTCAGAACCTCGGCGTTGTAAGTGGCGTACAGTTCTCCGTTGCGATACGCATTCTGTGGAGTTGTATGCGCGGAACAGGCGGCGCAACCTTCCGGATCTGATTCCCCCAGGATTACCGGCGTCCCGCGAAATTCTGGAAAGGACGCCACGATCTTGAATCCCTCTTCGATGGATGCAAGCTGGCGGGCGACCCCCATTTCCACATGGTCGCCCTGCCATCGCGGAGATCCCTTGGGGTGAAAACTGATGAAATCCACGCGCGAACCAACTTTCCCGCTTACAAAGTTCGGCTGGTGCGCGCAATGGTCAAGGAATTTGCGTAGAAATTCCGCAGCCTTTGGATACGAAGCTCCGGTGCTGTCCGGCCCTCCGACGCGGGCTTCCGGAAACGCCCGCAAAATGGCGTCGACCGTAAAATCGTAAAGCTTGAAGTACTCTTCAGGCGTCCCCTTCCAATAGTCGATGTCGGGCTCATTCCACACTTCCCATAGCCAGGTTTTCATTTCGGCGTTGCCATAGCGCTCCCGAAGGTGGCCAACGAATCGAAACACCAGTTCGGCCCACCTCTGATAATCCCTTGGCGGATATGCCCATCCTGTGTAAATCGATCCTTGAGGAAAACTGTGACGATAAGGCTCAGGATGCGTAGAGAGTGCTTCCGGCATGAATCCAACTTCCACCAGTGGCTTGATTTTCTTGGCGTGAAAGGTGTCGAAGATTCGGTCAATAATGGTCCAGCTGTAAACGGGATTCCCGTTTGCGTCTTCCATATAAGCGTTGGTGGATCCCCACTTCAGTGAGGCCGATCCGTCACCTGTCGTCAAGAGATTGTGAGTGCGAACATAAACGGGAACCGGGCTCATTGCACTCAGCTCACCCAGGAGTTTTTCTCCATTCGGCGCGTAGGTGTAATTCGGCTCGTCGTATCCAAAGTAGTTCCAGATTGGAGTGAAGGGACCCAGTGACTGATCGGCTTGCACGCGGATACTCACGTTTGATGCAGGCTGTTGACCCAAACAAGCGGCGACACCGAGACCCAAGAGGGCACAGAGTGCGAATATCCTGCGAATTAATTCCGAAAGAGACTTCGGCTCGCATCGTCTTGCGCGATATCCTTGCTGGGTGAAATGCACTTTCATTTTCGGTACTTCCCGTTGATCGAAGAATATTGCCTGTAAGATGGGCCGGGTCAGCGAACTCTCATGACGAAGATTGTGGCGCTGACGGGCTGGACCTCAAGCGAATTCCCGACAACGGGCACGGGTATCCGGGTAAATTTGACCACCGGATCCTTGCCCGGATCGTTGAAGGCCATGTCGTCCGGGCCGGTTAATACCCAGGATTCCCCTTGTGAATCCAGCTTGGCCCCTTCAACCGTAAATGCCAAACGCTCGGTTTCATAGGTCGGATTGATCACGGAAATTGTCAGCGCCTTCTTGTCCTTGGTCCACGCAACAGCGACATCGAGCGGTTCGGGGGCGCCCGTGATTTCCACGGGAATGGAGCCGAAGTGGCGGCGGTACATTACCAGCGCCTCTCCCGTTGAATCAAGAACGGCGGCGGTCTTGCTGGTCTTGATGGCGCCGATCACATTTACGGTTTGCGCGTAGCAGGCCAGCGCAATTACATCCGTGTCACGACTGAATTCGTTGATGCCGCCGGCAATTCCCAATGCATCGCGCAGGAAATATCGCGTGCCCAATTCGCCGAACACATGAGGGCCGTACCAGTAATTCCATTCATCCAGTGAGACGCGGATGTTCTTGCCCTTCATTTCTGGAATCGTCTTGAGGTAATTTCGATGGGCCTCCGCGATGCCATGAATCGCATCGCCAATCTGGCGCACGTGAGTCATCAATCCGCCCCCGTGCCAATCCTGCCTGTAAAAGTGTTTGCTGATGAGGTTGATGTAATCGGAGGAATTGGAAAGCAGTTGGCGATCCCAATCGCTGCTCGGACGGACGGCGTCGCCCGAGGCGACCAGCTGGATGGACTTGTCGAGGTCGTATAGCTTTTGCGAAAAATCATTATGCCGTTTGACGAATTCCGCGATCGGCACATTTCCCAGTTGCCAGCTCCCAGACATCTCATTCCCCACGGCCCAGTAGGTGCAATGGAACGGTTTGGGATGGCCGTTCTTGGCGCGCAGCTTTCCCATCGGTGTATCGGGCCCCCCGTTTACGTATTCCACTTCCTGCGCCGCGGAATCCGCGCTGCCCAGCCCGGCGTTCAAGGCAATAAACGGCTGAGCGTTTAACACCTTCAAGAACTCAAAGTACTCATGCAGACCGAAGTCGTTGTGCTCAATGCCGGTCCATGCGGGATTCTTTCTGGGCGGGCGTTTGTCGCGATCGCCGATTCCGTCTTTCCAGTTGTAGCCGCTGACGAAATTGCCGCCCGGCCAGCGATAGATGGGCGCGTCGAGCTGCTTGAGTTGAGCGAGAGTGTCGGCCCTCATGCCCTTCACATTGTCCGCGGGCATCAGCGACGCCGTCCCAATCAGGAATTTGCCTTTGCCCTTGCCGGTGATCGTGAACGCGGCATTGTCCGAGGACGCATGGGCCGTGAACTTTATTGGAATTTTCTTGAACTCCTTGGTGATAGCCTTGATTGTGACTTGTTCGGAATCGGCATCGCCCCAATGGAGACTCACCTCAATGGGCGCCGCCGAAGAATCTCCCGCAACAATCACGTAGCCTTCATAGCCCTTGCCTGCAATCACTCCCAATCCCGATTGCGTGATGCCGGCGGCCACTCCACCATTGCCGAGATCCACTTGCGGCGTGTGTTCGCCAACGAAGGTATTTTCCGTGACCATCGAGACGCTGCCTGCATCTCCGATGGCCTTCCACGGAGATGGAACGTAAACCCTGTCCCGGCGCGTTTCGCCAACGGCGGAATAGAATTTGCGATCCTCGAGCATTTCGGCCCAAATGCCACCGTAAATACTGCGGCCCAAATGCTCAATGAATTGCCCGTAAACCAAGTCGGGCATCGGCTCGCGGGTTTTAGTCACGTCAATAGACACCGTGGGATTCAGAGTCCGCGCGGAAATAAGCTCAAGTTTTAGATCGTCAAACCATGCTTTGCCGGCGGCCGGAGGTGAGGCGGCTTCCGCGCCCTGACTGGGCCGGCCGGCGCGCGCGCCAAGCGTTGCGACGATGATGGCGCTGTCCTGGCCGTCCGTGTCAAAGGCAATTTCCACATTCGTCCAATCCTGCGTGCCACTGATTCTTCCGCTGGGCGATGTCACCTTGACGCCCCGAAGCTCAAATCTGGCGCTGGCGTCACTCGTGAGGGGCACGTCCTGCGTCTTGATCCAACCGGCCAGCTTGTAGGTCGCATAGGGCTTGAGCAGCACTTTGTCCAGCCATGAAACGCCGGCCGTGGAAATCATCAGGCTGTGCGTGCCGTCATGAGCCGTGTCGGTTGAAACTTGCGCACCGGGATTGGTGTTTCCACGCCCGGCCGGTTCTGCAGTCCAGTTTGCAGGCTGATTATTTGAATCCACAATTTCAATGGAGGGATTCGGAATTTCACCAATGGGCTGCTTGGGCCCGAGCACGGCGGCGTTCAGCGCCAAGCTTATGATTGCAAACCCGCCAAGACTCATCCATCGCTTGCGAATCATTTATCCTTACTCCCCAATTTCACGCCGCGGAAAGCATGCCTAACTTAATCGCAAGAATCCGATTGCGCAAGGATTCATGCATTTTTCTCACGAAGACGCGGGCAAAACCTGGATTCTTTCAATTCCAACGCCGCGCAAATTGCGAAAAATTCTTGAGAACCTGCGAATGGCGAGTATGATGTCCTGGAAGCGCCGATCAGAAACCTAAAATCTCCGGAGCGCGTGCAAAATGGCAATTCTAAACAAAGATGGCGACCAACCCCGCGGATTGCGGACTCCTTTTTCAAGAAGAAGCATTCTCGCGTCTATTCCATTGGCTCTGCTTTTTCGCGACAAGATTTTTGCATTGGGAAAGAATGCCGCAAGCACTTCACAAGACAACCTCACAAAGGCGCGGCTGCTTCCCTTGAACAGCGTCCGCCTGACCGGCGGTCCTCTTAAGAATGCCCAGGACTTGGACGGAAAGTATCTTCTCGCTCTCGAGCCGGACAGGATGCTTTCATATCTGCGGCTGCGCGCGGGATTGGAACAGAAAGCCCAACCCTACGGCGGCTGGGACGGGGCCGGCCGGCAGCTAACGGGGCACATTGCTGGACATTATCTTTCCGGCGTGAGCCTGATGTATGCGGCCACGGGTGACGCTCATTTCAAAGACCGGGCTGACTACGTTGTGAAGGAACTGCAGGTCATCCAGGACAAGCAGGGCGATGGCTATATCGGCGGGCTCACGGATAATCAAGGCGTTGACGGCAAGGTTCTTTTCAACAATTTGTCCAATGGCGTCATCCATTCGAGCAGCTTCGACCTGAATGGATTGTGGTCTCCCTGGTATGTCCAGCACAAAATATTCGCCGGTTTGCGGGATGCCTACCGCCACACCGGTAACCGCACCGCTTTGGATGTGGAAGTAAAATTCGCCGGTTGGGCCGAGCGAACCCTTTCAAAACTGAATGACGACCAGATCCAGCAGATGCTGGGGACCGAATTTGGGGGAATGAATGAGGTGACTGCCGACCTTTACGCGGACACGGACGATAAACGCTGGTTGGCGCTTTCCGACAAATTTGAACAGCGCGCCATGATCGATCCTCTCGCGGCCGGGACCGACAATCTTGAGCACAAGCACGGCAACATGAATGTGCCCAAGCTTTATGGCTCATTGGCAAGATACCTCTACACAGGCAATCACACCGATGGAGACGCCGCCAAATTCTTCTGGACATCTGTCGTTTACCACCATTCCTTCGCCACCGGTGGCCACGGCAAGAACGAGTACTTCGGCGGACCGGACAAACTGAATGAAATAGTGGACGGACGCACCGACGAGACCTGCGACGTCTACAACATGCTCAAGATGACGCGCACTTTTTTCTCCATCGACCCCGACATTCGCTACGCCGAGTACCACGAACGCGCGTTGTTCAATCACATCCTCGCCTCGCAGGACCCCAACGATGGCCGCGTTTGTTACATGGTGCCGGTTGGCCGCGGCGTCCAGCACGAATATCAGGACATGTTTCGAGACTTCACCTGCTGCGTGGGTTCCAGCTTGGAAAGTCACGCCCTTCACGGACACGGCATCTACTTTGAATCGGGCGACAAACTTTGGGTCAACCTTTACGCGCCCTCGACCGCGGATTGGCAATCCGTCGGAGTAAAACTGGAAATGAACACTGATTTTCCCGCTGGCCAGACGGCCTCGCTGAAAGTCACGCCCAGTTCCCCAAAGAAGCTTACGTTGGCGCTCCGTCGTCCTTCCTGGGCGGGCCCGGGTTTCAGCGTAAAAATCAATGGCCAGGAAGTAAAAAACGTTTCCGCGGCCGGTTCCTATATCGAACTCGATCGCACCTGGAAAAAAGGTGACACGGTGGATCTGGTCATGCCGATGAAGCTCCACTCGGAGCCGTTCGTGGACAATCCAAACCGCATGGCATTACTTTGGGGCCCCTTGGTGCTGGCCGGTGACCTGGGACCGGAAGTTTCCCGAAGGGGATTCGGGCAAGGGGCGAACGGAGCGCCACCGGCCGCGCCGCCTCCACCGCCTGTATTTGTGACTTCTGCGGAATCTGTGGATGGCTGGTTGAAACCAGTTTCGGGCAGGCCCGGCACTTTTCGCACCGAGGGAGTTGGCTTGTCCACGTACATAGACTTCACGCCCTTCTACCAGCTCCCCGAGCGCAGATACGCTATCTATTGGGACGTATTCACTCCCGAGGCTTGGAAAGAGGAAACCGATGCGCTCGCCGCCGAGCAGGAAAAACAGAAAGCTCTGGAGGCGGCTACGGTTGCTTTCGTTCAGCCCGGCCAAACGCAATCCGAACACGATTTCAACCAACAGGGCGAGGATACTGCGCCGATTCCGCAGGGCGGCCGCGGAGGACAACTGCGCGCGGGACGCAGGGGAACGAAGTGGTTCTCCTATGATCTTCCCGTTGATTCCGCTCACCCCATGAGCGTCTTGGTCACCTTCAACAACAACGAGCCTCGAAGAGGAACGTTCAATATTCTGGTGGACGGTACCAAAGTGGGAGACCATTCAACCGACAGACACTCTCCGGAAGAAGAGATACGCTTCTTTGACGTTTCCTATTCCATCCCCGCCGAATTAATTCAAGGCAAACAGAAAGTAACCCTTCGCTTCGAGGCTGTTGACGGGAACGTAATCTCTGCTGTTTACGGCATTCGCATGGTGCGTGCCGACGCAGTTCACCAGTAATTTCGCCGGAGAGTTTGCAGCCGGTCATTCATTTCATGGCTTGGCGGTCAAATCGATCCAGGTAGTTTGTTTGCCCAGCGGGACCACAAAGGTGTCCCGCTCCAGGGGAAACTGCTTGGTCAAATGGTATTTCCCTACTCCCTGAATTTGCGCGGGCTGCTCAATTCGCAATCGCGCAGTCGGCGTGAACGCATCCGCGGGGTCCAGCCCAATGCGCACGCCGCCGGTTTTCAAATTAAGCTCGACGGTTTGAAATTTTCCCGAGTCGAGTGTCAGCCAAAGCCCCAGAGAAGCCACGTAGACCCTGCTGCGGAATGAATCGATCGGAATAAGAGTGACCTTATCCCCGTCCACTTTCACATTGCCGCCAAAGGCCAGCCATCCAAATTCGGGATGATTCACCAAATACGCCGCGGTATTCAACGCATGCCCAAAGAAATTCGTCCCGTAGTCTCCGGAAAGCGGATCGAATTTGAGCATGTCGGGAAAGGCGTGAAATGCAGCGGATGCAAACCCTTCCTCATCAATGTTGGTGATCGCTCCCATGGTCCCGCCATAGCCGATTCGTAAGAGGTAGAAATCCTCGGGGTGATCGCGGTACTCAGACAAAACGGGAATGGCGTTGATTCCCGAGCCGTAGTGATGCAGCTGTCTTTCGATCCGCCCATACTTCGCGGCGTAAATGAAATCCCAATAGCGGCGAGCGCTGCCGTTGTATCCCCAGTGGGGCACGGTGGGCATGTAACCGAGAATCGCGCTGAGCGTGACTTCAGCCTTGTCCTGATACCCGAAATATTTCGTCCAGGCGTAAACCTCTTCTTGGCCCGTGGAGTCCCAGGGCATTTCGCTCCCGAATGGATACGCTTGTTTCTTCCAGAGATCGGCGCGGTCGTGCATCGCCGCTTCCAGGGCGTCAGCCTGCGACTTCATTTGTTCACGTTTCAGGTCACGCAGGATTTCCAGGAAAATGTCGCCTTCCATCTGTCCGAAATGGGCCAGGCCGCGCGCATAGCGACTCATGGCCATTGAGGTTTCATACGCGCGCGTGAGATACCAGTCCCATGGATGATTAGTGACCAGCCCGGTGTGATTTCGCGCGATGCGATACATCACCCAGTAGGCCGCGGCAATGTGTGGGTAATCGTACGAGCGATCAACTGCTTCCGAAGCTTTTTTGTTCCAACTCGTCCAGCTCTTCCAATTCAAGTCGCTCCGGTAAAAATCCGGAGGCATTTCGTCTGGTTGATAATAAAAAAGGCTTTTCCTCACGCCGTACTGGTCGGGCCCGTCTTTGTATTGCAACCCTCCCCACATCACGCCGTCCACAAATTGTTGAAGTTTATCGAGCTCTTCCTTGCTGGGCTGGCCAAGCTCTTTCATCATCGCTGAGAGCCACGAGCCCGCCCCACCCTCATCGCCAAGGCCCGCGATCCAGGTGCGGCTGTCCTGCGTGACCACCTGATTGAGTTCCCGGTCGTATGTAATCACCGACGGGCTGCGATGAAACGGATCGTTGGGATCAGTGAACCACTGCTTCGTGGTCAGAAAATGTCCCATGTCCGTCACCGCTTGTTGCTCCGATTTAATCACGCGGTAATGAATCGGTTGCCTTAACCCGTCTTCGTAAATCACATTCATTCGCGCGTTGCCCCAGGTTTTCCCGTGGACCGCGTACTCCTGCCAACCTTTTTTCGTCAGGCGAACGCGCTGGAAACTGAGCGCTTCCGGGGGCTCGACGCTGATGGACTTGACAGCTTTGGAGTATTTCAAAAATAAATTCGCGTCCATATCCATTGGAACAACGTATCCGGGGATTCCCACCGCCACGGGCCGCTGGTTGGCCGTGAGTGTGTCTTCCATATGGCGAATCTCGTCGGACACCAGAAATTTCACGCCATACGTTTTCGATTCGCCGGGCGCAAGCTCCAGCATAGTCGGCGGATTCCATTGCTGCGTTTTGCTCCACTCATTTTCCGCGAATGCTTTACTGTGGACCATCCAATCGTAGAAACCTTCAAACGTAACACCGCGGGGAGTGGGGTCGGTAAAAGGCAGTGGAGGTTCGCCTCGCCGCCGGCCGAGGATGGGATTGTAGGCCTCGAACGGCGTGCGCCCGTCGGGCACCACAAGCAGCGCCGGGCCATGCCCGCTGAGGCGCGTCACCTGAAGGTATCCGGCATCCTCGCCAATATAGGGATCGTAGAACGAGCAGATGGCGTGCGCCTGGTCCAGCGTTCGATTGTTCAGATCGTTATTGAAAATCATCGGGATTCCAAGTGCGCCCACTTGTACCGGCTGGGTGGATTTGTTTTTCAGTATAAAGCGCAAGACAAGCCTTCCATCTTCCACGCGCCATTCGCGGATGACTTGTAGAGCGATGTCGGTCGGGAGACTGGGAGCGAGATCAGCGGCCGCCAATATTCCCGGCGATGTAGGCAGCGCATTCACGGGCGCGCGCGCCACCGCTGTCGAGTAACTCTTCCAATCACCCGTGCTTCCGGTTCGCAGCCTCAAATCTAAGTCACCCAGATGATAGAAACCGTCTTGCGACCGCTCCACCAAAAGATCGCCGGGAGTGAAATCGAATCCCTCCACGGACTTCGGTCTTAGTGCCGCGACGGTTTGCGATGATTTCACTAGTGTCAAATTGAAAACGGGTGTTTCCAGCGCGATAGTGCCATCTGCTAGCATCGGACCCGGCGTGGCTGGCGACCTCTGCTGACGCCCCTGCGATTGCGTCACCATTACCCAGCCAAGAACCAGCAACGCCAACAGCATCACGCAGGAACCAAACAGGAATAACTCTCTTTTCTTGCTGAAATCGTTGTCGAAGTTCATACGCCTCGCGCCTTCCGGGTACCGGGCTCCATGAGAACCATTCCACACCGCAACTTCTCCAATGTACTCACAAAATGTAAGCGTTTACAATATTTCCCTTCAGGAGTAAAGTTTCCGGCCATGAAGCGACGCGAATTCATTCAAAGCCTGGCAACCACCGCAACCGGCTATGCCCTCCTGCAGGCAGCCCATACGTCCAAACTTGAGGCCCAAGCTGCGGGTGCGGCTGTCCCGACACAAAGCATCGAAGGCCATACCCTCTTATCCAGCTTCACTCTCCGCGGAACCGAATGGAAAGTTTACGAGGATCTGCGAACCCGGGACGGCGCTTTTACCTTCCTCTCCGCACGCGGCGACAAGCGAGTTATGGGCAAGAGCGCTGAAGCGCAGTTCCCCGACGCTGACCCCCAACATCTTGGCCTCAGCATTGATGACATTGGATTGTCGGGCCCGGATTTGCTGGCTGACAAGCTCTTGGCCGGTGGCGATGACCCCGATCCCGAGATGGTGAAGAAGGCTGCTCCCCCGCAAGGATCTCCTCCGCCACCGCGGCCTGCGAACGCCACCACTCCCGCGCCTCAGTTCCAAGCGCAGGCGCGCCCGCGCTGGGACCATTTTGTAGGCACCAAGGAAGCATTTGACACCATGCCGGTGTTTCCTTCAGGAACCACGCGCACGTACCATCCGAACCAGTATTTTCCGGAAATTCGCGGCGACGCGGTAAGCCTTCGTTTCGATGGAATGCTCGGCGGCTGGATGCCGGCGGTTCGAAAAGTGATGCCGATTTCCCCGACCGCTTACATTGAAGTCATCGTTTTCGGCGACGTCGAAGCGAAAGATCAATTCATCATCCAGACCTGGCACCGCACCTCGCAAATTGAAAACGGAAAAGTCGTCAAAGTGGTGTACGGCTACAGCTATCCTGCGTTCCCCCCTGCTCGGGTGGATCCCAAACCGGAAGATTTTTATCGCGCGCTCCTGGTCTTTGCCAACTATTGGGACAAACACCTTCAGGATTTCGCCGCCACTTCACTTCCCGACCAGTCATTGCATGACATGGCCAAGCACGCCTTCGCCAGAGAGTTGGTGGTGCGGCCCAACGGCATCTATCCGAAATACGGCGCGGTGGACCGTGACTACTACGGCTCGGAGTACGACGGCTTCCAGGATATTTTCACCAGTTCGTTGTACTCCAACCTGGAGTGGGGCCGCTTCGATCAAGCCAAGGCCGTCCTCGACAATTACTTCACCGATTTTGTGGACGCGCGCGGCATGATCAACATGCGCGGCCCCGAGACGGCGCAATTTGGCATGACCCTCTCGTTGCTCGCTCGTTATTACAATTACACGCGCGACGCCGCGCTAATCGCCAAGCACCGCTCGAAAATCGTGGCCACCTCGAAGCTCCTCTCCGACATGCATGAGGAGAGCCTGAAGCTGCCGGCCGCCGATCCCGGCTACGGAATCATTCATGGATGGAGTGAGTCGGACGCTTGCTTGGCGGCGAATCCGGAAATGTGGTGGCTGCCTTATTTCGCCAACAATGCCTTTGCGGCCCGCGGACTTCAGGACATCGGCACCGCGTGGACGGAAGTTGCGCGCACCGCTCCTTCACCCGACGCGGAAAGCCAGGCGAAATCCTGGCTGAAGCGCGCAAAAACATTGCGCGAATCAACCGTGGCTTCCATGGAAAAGGACATTTGGAAAAACGAGAATCCCCCTTACATTGGCACCTTTCCCGGCACCAAACTGAAGTTCCGTGATTCCTATGCCCAGGAGCGCCCCACTCCGCAACAATGGGCTCACCGGCCCTATTCGGAGCTCTTGCAAGCAGACGTTTTGCCTGCCGATCTCGCCAACACGGTCGTCAATTGTATGCGCGCCAACGGCGCCACAACCATCGGCGTCGTCGCCAATGTAGCTCCAGCCCGTCCGGGTGCCCGCTCCATTCTCGGGTTTATTTCTTACGGCTACGCTCAAATGTTGTTGCGCCTCGACCGCGTCGAGGAGTACTTGCTCTTCCTCTATGCTCATCGCTATCACGACCACACCCGCGGCGGTTGGACGGCAGGTGAAGTCTCGGGCATCAATGGCGGCACCGCGATTTTTTGCATCCCGGCGCAGTTGACCATCCCTCTTCTGGTCCGCTGGATGCTTGTCCTGGAGGACTCCGACAATGAGCGTCTCTATTTTGCGAAAGGTGTCCCGCGAGATTGGGTTGCTTCAGGCAAACCGGTAAGCATTGAGCAAGCGCCGACACGATGGGGCCGAGTCAGCTTGAATCTGATTGGACGCCCCTCATCAAATTCAGTGGTGGCTACGGTGGAACTGGCGCATCCGGGCTCGCCCCGCGAAATTCATGTGAAGCTGCGCGTTCCGAAACAGACGACGCTTCGCAGCGTCACCGTAAACGGCGCCCCCGCCAAGCTCGAAGGTCTGCATAACGACACGGTGGTGATCGCCACGGGCGCTCTCAAACATTTTGAAGTGGTGGGTCAGCTCAGCTAAGAAGTCGCGCCGCAAGAAAGACAGGGAATGGAGTTATGAGTGGGCTAAGAATCCTGGCCGCAATTGGGTGCCTGATCGCTGCGGCCGTCGGCGGAGCTTTGCTCCAGGATCGCTCTCCTCGCGAGCTAAAATTTCCACAGCCGGACATCGGAGCCGACACCCTGGCTGCGCGCGCCGAAGCCCAGCGCGCCACCGTCGGCCAATTCAAGGTCTTCCACGATTTCCATTTCACCGATAAGGTCAAAGAGAGCGGAATCACCTTTCGTTATCAGGCTGTTTCCGACGCCCTCCAAAATTACAAAGCAGTCCATTACGACCACGGCAGCGCGGTTGCCGCCGCAGATGTGGATGGCGACGGACGATATGATCTTCTGTTCCTCAACCAAATCGGCGGCAACTCTCTTTGGAAAAATCTGGGCGGCGGCAAATTCAAGGACATCACCGCTGAGTCCGGCATTGCCCTGCCGGGCCTGGTAAGCATAAGCGCCGCATTCGCAGATATCGATAACGACGGGAACCAGGATCTGGTCATCACCACCGTGCGCGGAGGAGTCCATCTTTTCCATAACGACGGTCAGGGGCATTTCACGGACATCACCAAGGAATCGGGCATCAACGTCGTCGCGCATTCCACCGGTGCGATGTTTTTCGATTACGACCGCGACGGGCTGGTGGACTTGTTGGTCTGCAATGTGGGGAAATACACCACCAACGAAAAGGGCCCCGATGGCGCCTACGTCGGCCTGCCCGACGCTTTTTCCGGGCAAATGTATCCGGAACGCTACGAGCATGCCGTCCTTTACCACAACCTCGGCCACAACAAATTCAAGGATGTGACTGCTGAAATGGGGCTCACTCCGCATATGTGGTGCGGCGATCTTTCCACAGTTGACTTGAACGGTGATGGCTGGCCCGATTTCTACTTGCTGAACATGCAGGGCGACGACCATTACTTTGAAAATCAAGGCGGCAAGAAATTCGTTGATAAAACTTCCCAATATTTTCCCAAGACGCCCTGGGGCAGCATGGGAATTAAATTCTTCGACTATGCCAATGAAGGGCGCCCCGATCTGCTCATCACCGACATGCATTCGGACATGAGCCAGGAGGTCGGCCCCGAAAAAGAAAAACTGAAATCCGACATGAAGTTTCCCCCTTACTTCCTGATGACCCAGGGCACCAGCATCTGGGGCAACGCTCTCTACCACAACCTCGGCAATGGAAAGTTCGAGGAAGTTTCCGACCGCATGGGCACTGAAACCTATTGGCCCTGGGGTGTCAGCGTGGCCGACATCAATGCCGATGGTTGGGACGACGTTTTCGTCACCGGGGGAATGGGCTACCCCTTTCGCTATGGTATCAATTCCATGTTGCTCAACAATCGCGGTGAGAAATTCCTCGATTCCGAGTTCCTGCTTGGCATCGAGCCGCGCCGTGACGGCCGCACCAACTCATTTTCATTTGATCTGGATTGCTCCAAACCGCAACAGGGCCGCTCGGCGGACGTCTGCAGAACTGCCGGGGCCGGCGCCGGAAAAATCTCGGTCATGGGCACTCTTTCTTCCCGCTCCTCCGTGATTTTCGATTTGGATGATGACGGTGATCTCGACATCGTCACCAATGATTTCAACTCCGAACCGATGGTCTTGATGAGCGACTTGAGCCAGCGCAAGCAAATCCATTGGATCAAGATCGTCCTACAAGGAACAAAATCGAATCGCGATGGCCTCGGCGCCACAGTTCGCTTGCATGCGGGTGGTCGAACCTACACCAAGTACAACGACGGCAAGTCCGGCTATTTGGCGCAAAGCGTGCTTCCGCTTTATTTCGGGCTGGACGAAGCCACAAAAATTGACAGTATCGAAGTGGATTGGCCCTCCGGCCAGAAGCAGGTTGTGAATCAAGATTTGTCGGTCAACACGACTCGAAAAATTGTGGAACCCCGTTAGCAGTTTCTCCTTCCTCGCGAAAGAGGCTGCGTGATTAAACCAAAGCTTCGCTGTTTCACGATTGTTCTCTTCACCACCATCGCGCTTCTTTGCACGAACCCGGCTCATTCACAGGCAACTCCTCCCTCGGGCCAATTCCGCGTGCAGTTCGATAAGGCCGGTGTCACCAGCCTGAAATTTGCGGGCGACAAATTCGACACCGACTACATCGCTGACGAAGCCACACTCGGTCACGTCCGCATCCGCTACAAAATGGGCGAAAACGAGTGGCGCGATTTCTCCACCGAAGATCCGAAAAACAAAGTTCAGCAATTGCCGGCTGGACGCTCCCGCAAAGCGCTCCAGCAACTTGGGGTCATCTATAATCCGCAAAGCTGGCAAAGGAATGAGTATTACGCCGACCTCGAGCTTACCGAGCGGTTCCGAGTCGAAGCCGATGCATTCTACTGGACAATTTTTGTAAGAAATCCCACGCACAAACCGATTGAACTGGGCGACCTGTTCCTTCCTCTGCCCTTTGACACCAACAAGCGCTGGGACAAGACCATCTCCTACGAACAGCGAGTGGTGCAGCACCAATTCATTTCCGGCCACGGCTCTTTCATTTATTGGATGCGGCCCAACGGCGTCGGCCCTTTCCTGGTGATGACGCCCCTTTCGATTTGCCCCCTGTTTGAGCCGCAGCGCAGTGAAATGAATTTTGCGCCGGGAAAACTCGAATACGCCGACCGCGGCGGCGTCTACATCCTTTCCGGAAAACGCGCTGAGGAGGACAAAGCCCGCGGCGGCAATTGGCGCCAGCCCCAATCCACACATACGCTCACGCCCACCAACTCGCAACGCGATGGCATCACCTACGCGTTCAAATTTCGCTGGGCAAAGGACTACGACGCGGTCCGCGAAATCCTGGTGGAAGAGGGCCTGCTCGACGTGAATGTCGTTCCTGGCATGACTCTTCCCGCGGGCACCGATGCGCGCATTTCCATCCGTTCACGAAGCGTGATCCATTCTCTGGGGCCTGAATTTCCCGCGGATACGAGCCTTGAGTCCGCGGATTCTCCGCAAAAAGATACCCACGTCTACAAAGTGATATTCTCAAAGTTGGGCGAAAATAAAATCACCGTCCGCTTCGGCAAGGATCAGTATTCCACGCTGGAGTTTTTTGTCACCGAGGCGCTAACCACCCTCATCAAGAAACGCGCTGCCTTCCTGGTCAGCCACCAGCAGCATCGCGACTCCTCCAAGTGGTACAACGGCCTTTATTCGGAATGGGACATGCGCAAGCAAGTCCTGCGTGGCCCCGATGACAAAGACGGTCTCGCCGATTACATCCTGGCCAGCGACGATCCCGCGCTCTCCAAGCCGCCTTATCTCGCCGCGAAAAATGCCATCTATCCCGACGCGACCGAAATCGCCTCGCTCGAGTATTACCTCCAGAATTTCGTCTGGGGCAAACTTCAGATGACCCGCGAGGAAAAATATCCTTATGCCGTATATGGCATCGACAATTGGAAAATAAATCGCGAGAGCAAACCCACCGACCGCTATGGCTGGACCGATCACATCTGGCGCGCCTACGACTACCCTCACGTCGTCTATCTCTACTGGAG
>Ga0209415_10003029_pt1 | contig 31341 bp, 24 predicted proteins | sample PeaSoiSIISIP2007_FD_187696 | JGI IMG/M metagenome (GOLD analysis project Ga0209415, IMG submission 187696) | Peat soil microbial communities from Weissenstadt, Germany - SII-SIP-2007 (SPAdes) (version 2) | ecosystem: Environmental > Terrestrial > Soil > Wetlands > Peat | place: Germany... | reverse complement strand
ACTCGGCTTGTCCGCGGCGAGCAGGTCGGCCAGCGCCAGCACTAAGAGAAGCGCGCCGCCGGCGATGAGGAAGTCCGGGATCCCGACGCCCAGCCATTGCATGATCAACCGCCCGGCGAACAGGAACGCGAGCGCGACGATCAGGGCCGTCGCGACCGAATGAACGATGACGCGCTCCCGTTTCGCCTTGGCGGCCCCCGACGTGAAGGCGACGAAGAACGGGATCAGCCCGATCGGGTCCATCGAGACGAACATCGGCAGAAAGGCCAGCCAGAAGTTTCTCATTCCTCTCCTCTCGACGACGAGCGCCTCAGCTCCGGGCATTATCACCCGGCGCGCAACGCGGAATCAACCTCCGCGCCGCTCGTTGACACTGCCTCGGCGTGCGCCTATAATCGCCGCGTGCGGCCTGGCCATCCGGAAAACCAAGGAGAGTGCGTTCATGAGGGTCTTGTCGGGAATTCAGCCGTCGGGCGAATTGCACCTGGGCAACTATTTCGGCGCGATCCGGCAGTACGTGCGGATGCAGGAGGAGCACGATTGCTTCTTCTTCGTCGCGAATTACCACGCGCTCACCAGCCTGCGCGACGCACCCCGGCTGCGGACGCTGAGCCTCTCCTGCGCGGCGGACTATCTCGCGCTCGGGCTCGATCCGCACCGCGCCACGATATTCCTCCAGTCGGACCTGCCCGAGGTCACCGAGCTGACCTGGCTGCTCGACACCGTCACGCCGATGGGCCTGCTTCAGCGCTGTCATGCTTACAAGGAAAAAATCGAGCAGGGCCTGCCGTCCGACCACGGGCTGTTCGCTTACCCCGTGCTGATGGCGGCGGACATCCTGATCCACCAGTCGCAGCTCGTGCCGGTCGGCCAGGACCAGAAGCAGCACGTGGAGGTCTGCCGCGACATCGCCGAACGCTTCAACGGGATTTACGGCGAGGTCTTCCGCCTGCCGGAACCCTATGTCCTCAGCGAGGTCGCGATCGTGCCGGGCACCGACGGGCGCAAGATGTCCAAGAGCTACGGGAACACGCTGGGCCTCTTCGAGCCGGAGAAGGCGCTCAAGGCCAAGATCATGTCCATCCAGACCGATTCCACGCCGGTCGAGGCGCCGAAGGATCCGGACAAGTGCAAGCTGTTCGCGCTGTTCAGCCTGCTGGCTTCCGCGGAGGAGAAGGCGGAAATCGAGCGGCGTTACCGCGCCGGCGGGATCGGCTACGGCGAGGTGAAGAAGCGCCTGCTCGCCCTGATGCTCGAGTATTTCCGCGAGGCGCGCGAGCGGCGCAAGGAACTCGAAGGCGATGAGGCGACGGTGCGGAAGGCACTGGCCCTCGGCGCCGAAAAAGCGCGCGCCAGTGCCCGGCCCACGCTCCAGGCTGCGCGCGCTTCGGTAGGGCTCTAGACAATGCCGAACGACGATAGCGAAGCGTGAAGGAACGAATGATGGTCGGTGATGGGCTGGAGGGCAGACTCATCGTCGGACAGTCCGGCGGCTGCACGCACGTCATGAACGCCAGCCTCAGCGGGATCGTCTCCGAGGCGCGGCGCTCGGCGCGCGTGACCGCCGTCTGGGGCGCGCGGCACGGGATCGAGGGTGTGCCCTCCGGCAACGTCGTCAACCTTTCCGGCGAGTCCGAGGAGTCCTTGCGCCGCATCGGCCGCACGCCCGCCGCCGCGCTGGGATCCTGCCGGCGCAAGATCAACGATTCCGAGGCCGCGGCGGCCGTCGAGAGATTCCGAAAGAACAATGTCCGCTTCTTCATCTACATCGGCGGCAACGATTCGGCCGACACAGCGCACCGGCTGGCCCTCGCGGCGCGGCGGGCCGACTATGGGCTGAACGTCCTGTGCGTTCCGAAGACCATTGACAACGACCTTCCGCTGACGGACCACTCGCCCGGCTACGGCAGCGCGGCGCGGTTCATCGCCTCTGCCACGGCCGATGTCGGGATGGAGACCGAGGCGATGCGGACGTGCGAGCCGGTCAAGATCCTCGAGGTCAAAGGCCGGAACGCCGGCTGGCTCGCGGCCGCATCCGCCCTGGCGAAGCGCTCCGAGCGGGACGCGCCGCAACTCGTCTGGCCGCCGGAGATTCCTTTCTCCGAGGAGAAATTCCTGCGCCTTGTTCAGCGGTCGCTCCGGGAGCTCGGCTACTGCCTGGCGGTCGTGGCCGAGACCGTCCGCGACGCGAAGGGCCGCCCCGTCGCCCTGCGCGGGCGCAGGCCGACGACGGACGCCTTCGGCCATCCGCGGCTCGCCGGCGCGGCGGAGTATCTGTGCGAACTGTTGAAGGAGAAACTCGGCGTCCGCGCCCGCTTCGACCTGCCCGGCAGCATCCAGCGGATGTCCAGCGCGCATCTCTCCGAAGTGGACTTGAAGGAAGCGCGCGCCTGCGGCGCGTGGGCCGTCCGGTTCGCGCTGCGCGGCTCATCCGACGGCATGATCGTCATGCGCCGGCGCCGTGGCGGGAAATACGGCGTGGAATTCGGCTGCGCACCGCTCTCGAGAATCGCCAACTCGGAAAAGAAGCTCCCGGCAGGATTCTTCAACTGCCGCATCATGCTGCCCACCACCGCGTTCCGGCGCTACGCACTGCCGCTAGTCGGAGCCGGGCTGCCCGACCACGCGCGCCTGCGCACCGCGCCGGTGTGGCTCCGGATATAACCAGACAGCGACGTTCACCACGACGACACGACGGGCACGGCGAAAGTCAAATTATGCGGGCCGGGACCGCGAGTCAACCCCCGCGTTGGACGCGGCAGATGAAGCACTTCAGGTACGCCGTCTCGGCGCAGGAGGAGATGACCGGGTGATCAGCGGCCTGGCCGCGGCGTTCGAGGACTTGGACCGTGACGCCGGCTTCGACGGCCGATTCGTTGACCATCTGAAGGAAGTCGCCGGGGCTGACGTGGCCGGAGCAGGAACAGGTCACGAGGATTCCGTCCTCCTCGAGGAGCTGCATTGCGAGGAGGTTGAGGTCGCGATAGGCGCGGAGAGCGCGCTCGACTCCGGGGCGGCTGCGGGCGAATTTCGGCGGGTCGAGGATCACCGCGCCGAACTTCCGGCCGGACTTCTTCAGCTCGCGGAGTTCGTCTGCGATCTGCGCGGGCCGGGTCTCGAACTGCGTCACGCCATTGAGCTCGAAGTTGCGCCGAGCGAGCTCCAGCGCCGGCGCCGACCGGTCCAGCGCCAGCACCGGCCCGCACCCGCCCAGGACTGCGGCGGTGATCCCGAACGCGCCGGTGTAACTGAACGCGTCGAGCACGCTCCGACCCTTGAGGAGCGCGGCGGCGGCGGCGCGGTTCTCGCTCTGGTCGAGGAAGAACCCAGTCTTCTGGCCGCCGGCGATGTCCGCCAGGAACCTTGTCCGGCGGACGGAGATCTCGACCGGTCCCTGCGGCGCTTCGCCGCGCCGGACGCCGCGGCCGGCGGGAATGCCTTCCTTCTCCGCCGATTCGTCGTCGCTTCGATCGTAGATTCCCTTCGGCGCGGCGATCTCCATGAGCAGGTCGAGCAGCTTCTCCTGGTGCGCGGCCATGCCGGCGGCCAGGAACTGCACGACGAGGAAGTCCGCATACCGGTCCACGATCAGGCCGGGCAGCCCGTCCGATTCGGAGAAGACGAGCCGGTACGCGTCGGCGATTTCCGGCAGCCGGAGCACGTCGCGCCGGAGCCGCAGCGCCGCCTCGAGCCGGCGGCGCCAGAAGGCGTCGTCCACCGCCTCGTCGGCGTCCCACGTGAGGAGCCGCACGAGGATCTGCGAGTCGGCGTTGAAGATCCCGCGCGCGATGAACTTCCCGTTTGCGTCGGCGACCGTGACGACCGCCCCTTTCTCAGGCGAGCCCTCGACGCGCGCGGCGGCGCCGGAGAAGACCCACGGATGCCTCAGAAAAAACGGCTTCGCGCGGCGCGGGTGCAAGTACACGAGCGGTCCGGATAATGGAGACATGGAGGCTTCCGTTAAATGAGTTTCATCTCAACACGGAGACACGGAGAACACGAAGGAAGACTTGGGATCGTAGAATTCCCGAGAATGCTTCTCTCCGTGTCCTCCGTGCCTCCGTGTTGAAAACTACGTTCATCGCGTTCCGAGCAGGCGCACGGCGACGAGGGCGATGACCTTGGCGAACGTCACCAGCTCCTCGATGTCCACGCTTTCGTCCGCCTGGTGGGCCTGGTCCGAATCACCGGGCGCGAAACCGACGGCCATAATGCCTCGCGCGATGAGCTGCTTCGCGACGGTCGCTCCGCTCATTCCGGAGGGCTTCGGCGATTGGCCGGTCATCTCGCGCGCCGCGTCCTGGATGACGCGCACCAGCGGATTGTCGGCGGGCGTTTCGGTCGGCGGCAGCGAGGACTTCTCGTGAAGTTCGAAACGCGCGTCCTTGATCTCGCGCTCGGCCTCGCGCATGAGCGAGTCGAGCCAGCCCTTCATCTGCTCCGCGCTCTGACCGGGCAGGAAGCGGATGTCCAGCACGGCGGAGGCGCGGCCGGGCACGATATTCGGCGCGGCGCCGCCGCTCATCATGCCGAGGTTGCAGGTGGGCGGACTGAGCAGGGCGTGTCGCGCCGTCGGGACGCCGCGGTCGCGGATACGATTCAACAGGCCGATGAGGTTCCAGAGCGCGTTGACGCCTTTCTCGGGCGTCGAGCCGTGCGACTGGCGGCCATGCGAGACGATCTCGACGAAGAGCAGCCCCTTCTCTGCCAGGTCAATCGTCTTCATGTTGCCGGCGACGTCCGGCACGATGGCGAAGTCGGCGGCGAGCTTGCCCTCTCGGAGCAGGTACTCGAGTCCGAGCGTGGAGCCAAGCTCCTCATCCGCGACGCCGGCCACGAGGACGGTGCCGTCAAGTTGAAAGCACTCCTTCAGGCAGGCGCCAGCGAGCGCGAGCGCGGCGGTGGGGCCTTTGTCGTCCAAGGAGCCGCGGCCGCTGATCCGGCCGCCGCGGACCGTGGCGGTGAAGGGCGGCACTGTCCAGCCGTCGCCGGCCGGGACCGTGTCGAGATGTCCGGGCAGCAGCAGTGTCTTACCGCCCGAGCCGACGCGGCCGACGATGTTGACGCGGCCCGGCGCCGCCTCGAACGACTCGGAAGGAATGCCGTGCCGCTTGAAGAACGCCTCGAGCTCGGCCGCTGCGACCGACTCGTTGCCGGGCGGGTTCTCGGTGCGCGCGGCGATCAGCCGGGTGAGCAGGTCCACCAGTTCCTGCCGGCGCGCGTCCATCCATTGTTCGATCACGATCTTCGCGGCGCCCATCGTTCACGCTCCTTATTCTTTTTCAACACGGAGACACGGAGGACGCGGAGACGCACGGAGAAAAGATTTCCAGGATTCCAGAATCCCCAACTGTTTTCCGTTTGCCTCCGTGTTCTCCGTGCCGCCGTGTTGAAGCCGGATACGTTCCTCCATCGTTCAGGCTCCTTCCGCCATGCGGTGATACAGGTCGGCGATCGCCTCGGCCTGGCGTTCGATGTCGAACTTCTCCTTGGCTTTTGCGGCGGCTGCGCGGCCGAGTTTCTCGCGGAGCGACCGGTTCCGCGCCAGGCGCGCGATCGCTTCGGCGAGTTTCTCCACCGACTCATCCGCCACCAGGCCGCATCGGCCGTCCTCGACCAGTTCGGGCAAGAGACCGGAGCGGCCGGCGATGACCGGCTTGCCCATCGCCATCGCCTCGCGCGCAACCGGGCAGGACCCATCCGAGCCGGGCGCGGGGAAAATCTCGAAGTCCATCGCCGCGAGATGCTCGGCGTAATCCACAACTCGATACCCCGCGAAGACGGCGCGGTCGGCGATGCCCAGTTCCGGCATGGCGCGCTGCGGACCTCGGCCGATGACCAGCAGGCGCAGCAACGGCTCCGCCCGCATCGCCTTCGCGAAGGACTGCTGGACCAGCTCGAAACTTTGCCCGTTCTCCGAGTCGGACACGAACCCGGCGACGACGTGCTCGGGCGAGAGCCCCAGCGCGGGCCGGACATCCGAGCGGCTCGAGGCAGGATTGAAGCGCTCCAGGTCCACCGCCGCCTCGACGGCGATGGCCCGGGCCGGGTTCAAGTCGAAGGCACGCACGTCCTCGTCGCGGCAGGAGGGCGCCAGCGCGACCCAGCCATCCGTGTGGCCGCGGATGACCCGCCGGTTGTGCCACGTCGGCGGCAGCGGCGCGCCCAGGTGGTTTGTCCGCACGACAGAGGGCTGGCTGTTGGCCCTGCGGGCCGCGCGCGAGCCGATGTAATGGTCATGCGCAGTGTGGACGTGCACGATCTGGACTTCCTCCCGGTCGAGAAATTCGGTCAGGCTATGGATGTCCGGGAGATTGACGAACGGATTGAAGGACTTCTCCAGTCGGAAGTCCAGGATCGGGTCCACGTGGCGCTCGCGGGCGTGCTGTTCGAGCGAATTCGTCCGGCCCTCGGGCGCGCGCGCGCACGCCAGGTCCACGACGTGTCCCTGCCGGCCGAGCTGCCGGCAGAGGTCCACAATGGAGAGGGCCGGCTCGACCCAGTTCCACCCGCTGAAGAGATGGAGGACGCGCGGCCTCGGCGACATCACCGCGCCCATACGCACCTCCTCGAGCGGGTGAGCCGCGCGATCTCGGCCATCGCAGGACGGTCCGCGAGCGACGGCTCGCGCTCGGCGAGATGCCGCAGAAAGCGCATCCGGTCGGTCCAGCCGACTTCGAGCGGAACGGAGGAGTTGAGCTGGGCCACGTTGAGCAGCTTGTCCTGGAGGCGGACCTGCCGCGGGAAACGCACCGCGGCCAGGTCCAGGAGCGAGAACTCCCATCCGCCGCTTTCCGTCTCCCGGACGAAGAGATTGCTGGCCTTGAGGTCGCGGTGGAAGGCGCGCGAGGAGTAGCACTGGCCGAGGAAGTCCACTCCGGCGCGGAGAAAGGCGCGGCGGCGTTCCGTCGTCGTCGCGGGGCCCAGCGCGCTGCGCACGTACTGAGCGAGGGACTTGAAGCCTTCCAGCGCCCGCATGATCAGGTAGCTGCTCGCGCCTTTCCCGATGACCAGCCCGAGCGTGTCGGGCGCGCCGATGCCCAGCGCGGCCAGTCGGCTCGCGCCGCGCCAGGACACGATCGCGGGCCGGTGCCGGATCCAGCGCGGCAACAGGCGGAGCGATCCGGCGCGGACGAATTCCTTCACGCACAGCCGGTCCGCGCCGAGCGAGCCGTCCCACTCGATGAGGGTCACGTTCGTCTTGACGTCGCGCTTGGCGACCTGGCCGCCGCGGCCGGACATGGCTCTCCGGTGCGCCTGGACCGCCTGCAGCGCCTGCGCGGCGGACATGCCGCCGCGAAGAAAAACGCGCCCTTCCGGTGTGCGCTCGGACCCGACCGGGTCCGGCGGACAAGCCTTGCGCCCGCGCAGTGGCGCGGCGGCCGGTCGCGGTTCACTTGGGATCGAATGTATGGTCATCCGGTCGCACAATCCGCCAATGCCTGAAGCCCACGGCAGCGCGAGTCGGCGCCGGCCGCCTCGCGGCGCGCTTGGGAATCGTAGCAGAAGGTTGGAGGGCAGTCAATTTCCTGAGGCGATGCCGACTTGCGGGTGGTGTGCGAACCTGGACGGTTGGGCCGCGTCCGCGGGCCGTTCTAATCGAATCGGAATCCCCGATCGGCGAACAGGCGTGCGCAGGCGTCCACGACTTCCGGGGCGCAGCGCGTGCCTTTGTTCGCAACGATCTCCGCCAGCTCGAATTCCTCGGCAGCGCCGACGCTCGCCCACTTGCATTCGCTGGTCATGCGCAACCCTGGTTGGTGCGCTCCGTGCTGCGGCGCGCGGCGGTGATGTTCGTTATGGAACGTCCTCGAGTGTGACGGGCGAAGATTTCCTCACTAGACGGCAGGGACGGGTTGGAGCGCGCGCGAAACGACCTTCCGCAGTTCGTCAATATCGAATGGCTTCGCGACGTCCGCGGGCGCCAGGTCATAGGCGCCGGCTTCAACTTGCGCAAACGCCTCGGCGGCGTGGTGTGCGGAGTGCGTCTGGTGCCCGTACCGGATGAGAAGGAACTCCAGGAACTCGCAGATTCTCGGTTCGCCGTCCACGACAAGGATGCACGCCTCTTTCGCCATGGTTTCCCTTGACCCTAGCAATGACTGGGAAGCCAGACGACGATCTGCGTGAGAGGGGTGGCGTCACTGGATGCGCTGATTGTCCCGCCGTGGTTGCGGACGATGGCGTGCGCGATGGCCAGACTGAGTCCGTCATGCTGGCTGGCGCGCGTCGGCGCGAAGGGCTCGAACAGCCCGTTGAGCCGGTCCGGCGGGATAGTCGGCCCGTCGTCCCGAAGGACTGCCTCGATGCCGTTCACCGCCCGCCGCGAGATGACCTGTAGCGTGCAGCCCTTGCTGAGGGCGGCCTCACTGTGCTGCGCGAGCGCGTCGAGCGCTTGCCGCAACGGGTCTTCATCGCCGTAGACCGCCGGAAGGTCCGAAGCAATATCCGTTGCCACGCGCACGCCTTTCCAGCGGCAGCGGGCCGAGGACGCGCGCGCGAGTTCGCGCAGCAGCCAGACGGTGTCCACGCGTTCATTGCGGGGCGGCGCCTGCACGGCGAACGCCAGAAGCTGGCAGGTCATCTCCGCGATCCGGTCCGCTTCCTGCTTCATCAAGCGCAGCTTGTCGGCGAGGGCGAAGTTCGAGGCGTTGTCGTTTTCAAGCAGTTGCAGCCAACCGCTGACCACGGCGAGCGGCGTGTTGATTCTCGCCGCGACGCCGGCGGCGAATCGCGACAACTCCTCCGCGCGCCTCGTCGCCCCGCTTTCCGCCTCGGCCGGCGCATGGAATGCATGGGCATTCATCATGGCTACGTCGGGTGCTTCCGTTCGGTAGTTCATCGGAAGACCTTTCGCACCTCGATGTCGCGCCCGTCGTCGGCGCAGCCTAAACCGTACTCTCGCACTTTCTTGTGGATGGTCTTGTAGTCAATGCGCAGGAGCCGCGCGGCCTGCGCTTTGTTACCCTGGGTTTTCTTCAGGACGCGGCTGAGGATGTCGCGTTCGACCTGGACGACAACGCGCTGCACGCTCTCCTTGAGCGGCGTGCCCGGGTCGAAGTCCCAAGGCGGCTCCGGGCAGGCGGCAGCCGCGGCCGGCTCCTCGAAAATCGCCAGGTGCTGCGCTTCAATGGCCGTTTCGGCAAGGAGCACGGCGCCGCGGATCACATTGCGCAATTCGCGGACGTTGCCCGGCCAGGAATAGCTCAGCAGGCGCTGGAGCGCTTCCTGGGAGAGGCCGGTGACCTGCTTGTTGAGTTCAAGGTTCGTCATTTCGATGAAACGATTGGCCAGGTAGAGGATGTCTTCCGGGCGCTCGCGCAGCGCCGGGACGTTAATGGGGAACTCGTTCAGCCGATAATATAGATCGCGGCGGAACTTGCCGATTTGCACCAGCGGCAGCAGCGGTTCGTTGGTAGCCGCGATGACGCGCAGGTCCACTTTCCGGGGCTGAGTGCCGCCGACGGCGCAGATTTCCTTCTCCTGCAGTATCCGGAGCAGTTTCGGCTGGACGGAGAGCGGCAGATTGGCGATTTCGTCCAGGAAAAGCGTTCCTCTGGCCGCGGTCTCGAATTTGCCCGCATGCGGCCCGTCTGCGCCGGTGAAGGATCCCTTTTCATGCCCGAAGAGCTCGCTCTCGATCAGCGTCGGCGAGATGGAACCGGTATCCACCGCTACGAAGGGGCCGCCGGACCGAGGGCTCAGCGAATGAATCGCCTTGGCCACGAGGTCCTTGCCGGCGCCGGTTTCGCCGGACACGAGCACCGTAAAGTCTGTGGAGGCTACAAGCTCGGCCTGCTTGGCCAACTGGCAGATCGGGTTGCTCGAACCCATGGACTGTCGCAGCGGTACGGCGCCGGCTCGTGAGGACGGCAACCACGGCTCGTCTTCGTCACACGTCTGGATTTCGGACTCCGCCGCTTGCAGCATTGTCTGCCCTCCATTCAAGACGCGAGACTCACGCAAGTCCGACGCGACAGCGTTGATTCTAGCAGTTCCGCCATGAACAGGGAAGAAGTTGCGAACCAGGGAATTCTGGCTATGCACCTGTTGCCTCAATTGCTGCGACGGTGCTCAACGCAGACCCGAGCGCCTGTGCTTGCAGAACCGAAGGCCCGTTCGGCTGCGGTCGACCGACGGCTTTGCTCTGATGCGGCCGGCATGCTAACATATTGAAGGATCAGGATTTCGCTCATAGAGGATGCCCGGCCCGACCCACGCTCCGATGGCTCATCAACGTGCTCAAAAGGAGGAGAAGAACTTGGCCGATCAAACTGCCCCTCCTGGACGAAAGCGGCGGCTGATCGTCTGGTTCGCGTTGCCGGTCTTGCTCTGTATTTGCGCAGGAACTCTTATTCTCCTGAGATCTCGCGCGCGGGACGTGCGGTATTACAACCGCGGGGAGCTGTATCTCGAGGACGGGGACTCGGTCCAAGCGCTCCGCGAATTCCAGGCGGCGGCGGCGCTTAACCCGAAGTTCCTGGAGGCTCGAATCGGCGTCGTGCGCGCGCTGATCGCCCGCAAAGAACTGGCCCAGGCGCTCTCGGATGTGGACTTGGCGGTCGGGAATGGATTGACGGAGAACGAGGCGACGCTCTGGAAGGCCAGAATCTACTCCGCGCGCGCCGACCAGCGCTTGGCGGCAGCGGGCGAGATGCTTACCGTCACGACCTGCGAAGAGGCCATCGCCGCCGACGTGGACCCGGCGATCGAGCTGGTGACGGGATGCGCCGATAAAGCCAAGGACCCTTCCGCGGCCTATTCGCAACTGGGCGACATCTACTCGCAGAAGAGCCGCATCTCCGTGCGGGAATGGGAACTCCTCGTCAGGGACTACAACCAGGCGCGGGAGCTTCAGAGGAACGAAGAGGCGACGGCGAAAGAGGCTGAAATCAGCGCCGCGCTCTCGAAAGTCCGTTCGATCCAGAACGGCGCGATCGCGGCATATTCCGAGGCGGTTCTCAGAGATCCGAACGCCGCTAACCCGAGAGTCGGCATCGCGCGCTACGCCGTTCAGGCGTATCTGCCGAGGCCCCAGCAGGCCCGGGAGATCCTCCAACCGCTCATGAGCCTCAAACACCCTCCGGCCGATGCGCTCCAGCTCATGGCCATTGCCGACTGGTATGTCGGCGACTATGACCGCGCGATCGGGCACGTCAACGCGCTGCTCGAACAGCGGCCGGATAGCCTCGACGATCTGCTGCTGAAAACGGATATTCTCATCGCTGCGAAGCGCTGGTCCGAGGCCGCCGAAGTGGGGCTCAAGCTCAGGGATCTCGAACCGCAGGGCCTCAAGTCCGGCCTCGACATGGGCCTGATCCTGTTGCATCAAGACCAGCCCAACGAGGCGGTGAACCTGCTCCAGAATGTGTTCACCGAGCCGAAGATGAGGTGGCCGCAGGCGCGCATCACGCTGGCGGAGGCGCTCATGAGGCTGGGCAACGTCCAGCAGGCCGTCAAGAACTACCGCAAGACCCTCGAGGACCTTGACGGCGTCTTCCCCTCCACCGACCGGCAGCAGAGCGAGCTTCTGGAGACTCGGTACAAGGCCTGCTTCGCCCTGGGCGGCGCCACGAAAGAAGTCGGCCAGAAGACCGCTTTCGAGAGTGCCGCGAAAGCGTTCGGGCTTTTTCCCGATCGCCCGGAAGCGTTCCAGCTTGCCCGCGATCAGTACCTGGCGTGCGGCCTCGAGCCGGAGAAGATCGAGGACCTCGTCCTGCTGCACGCCGAAGCAATGGTCGCTCGCGGTCAGAACGATCCCGCCATGAAATTCCTGCAGACTGAATGCGCGGTGTTCAAGACTGCGCCCGGAAAAGGCACGCGCATTCGTCTGTTCATCGCCCGCCTCCTCGCGCAAAACGGCTCGACCTCCGAGGCCGTCGCCATCTACGAGGATCTCCGGAAGGCGTATCCGAACACCGGCCTCTACGCATACGAGCTGGCGCGGTTGTACACGCAGCTTAGGCAGGACAAGCAGGCCAGGGCGGTCTATGAGTCCGTGCTGGCTGCCGAGCCGCACGACATGCGGGCCATTTCCGGCCTCGTGGACGTCCTGATCCGGACGAAGGACTTCACCGGCGCCCAGGCCGTCCTGGACCGCGCCTCCGGTGAGGCCGGCTCTGAGCGGGTCTGGGCCGTGGTCCTGGATTCCTACCTGCACGAGGGCCGGCTGGACGAGGCCGTCACGCTCGCGAAGTCGTACGTCGAGCGCAACCCGTCCAACCCGGTGGCTCAGGTCGCCCTCGCCGAACTCCTCTGGAAGCGGGGCGACCTGAAAGAGGCGCGGTCGGCGTTCGACGCGGCGCTGAACCTGTCGCCGGATTTCCCGCTCGCTCAGCGGCGCGCGTATCTCGACCTCCAGGAGAACCGCGCTTCTGACGCCGTCGCGCTTCTCCGAAAAGTCGTTGAGAAATCGCGGACGGACGAGATGCAGACGCTTCTGGCCGTCGCCCTGCAGGCCGACGGCAAAGCCCAGGAAGCCGGCGACATCCTGAAAGAGATTTCCGCCAGCGCCCAGGGCGCATCGAGCATCCTCGACCTGCCGCGCTGGTACTACGCAGTCCTGCGCGCGGGCGAGGCCGATCTTCAGACCGCAAGCGCCATGAGCGCCCTGCTGGCCCGGAGCGACTTTGGGACGCCGGAGGACCGCCAGGAGCTCTTGCAGCACGTGGCCGCTGCGCCGGAGGCCGTGCGCCGCGAAGCAGCGGCGCGGCTGAACCTCGTCATATTGCTCAGCACGCTGCCGTTTCCGGACGCGGCGCTGCAGCCGGCGGAGCTCGTCCGGAAACTGCTGCCGGATGACCCGCTCTCGGCCTGCTGGCAGGCCCAATTGCTCGACACCGCCGGACACTATGAGGCCGCGGTCGAGGAGTATCGCCGGATCATCGCCGCGCAGCCGAAGTTCCTCCGGGCCAGGGCGCTTCTGGCGGAGAGCCACGAGCGGAACCACCAGATCGAAAAAGCCGCCGAGGTCCTCAAGGATTCCGTGAGCGTGGCCACGCCGGACGAGGCCGCAACGATCCAGCTTCTCCTGGGCAAAATCTACGAGGACCAGGGCCGCCTTGAACCGGCCATCGCCAGCTATCAGGAGGCCATGACTCGGGACTCGGTCAAAGCCTGCGCCCTCAATAACCTCGCTTTGCTGTACGCCCTCCGGCGGAACGACCTGGCGTCGGCCACGCCGCTCGCTGAACAGGCCGAGAAGCTTGACCCCAGGCATCCGGCCATTCAGGACACGTGCGGCTGGATCCTCTACCTGAAGGGCAAGTACGAAGATGCGGTGCCAAAGCTCGCCAAGGCGAAGGCCGGCCTGCCGAACCAGCCGACGGTCCGGTATCATATGGGCAAGGCGCTCCTGAGAGTCGGTCGGCGCGATGAGGCCCGCGCGGAACTGGAAAAGGCGCTGGCGATCTCGAAGGACTTCCCCGAAGCGGCCGATGCCTCACTGGTGCTCGAAGGACTGTAACGCCTTCCGTTCCTTGCCGGCGTTGCGTCAATCCCGAGGCGGCGCAAACCCTCGGCGGACGGTGTACTCCGCGAAGCTCTTCGGCTGCATGAACTGGAGCAGGTAATCCGGCCCGCCCGCCTTCGAGCCGACCCCCGAAAGCCCGATCCCGCCGAATGGCTGCCGGTCCACCAGCGCGCCGGTGATCGGCCGGTTCACATAGAGATTGCCCGCGCGGCACTCGGACTTGAACCGCCGGATGTGGTCCGGGTTTCTGCTGTAAAGCCCGCCGGTCAGCCCGTAACGCGGCTCATTGGCGATGCGGACGGCCTCGTCGAAATCCTCCGCTGCCATCACGCAAAGCAAGGGTCCGAAAACCTCCTCGGTGGCCAAAGGCGAATCCGGAGCCACGTCCGCCAGGATCATCGGTCCGACGTAGAAGCCTTCCGCCGCCGTTGCCTCCGCCTGAAACGCGATGCGCCCCGAATCGCGCGCGAATTCCATGTACTTCCGCACTTTGCCCGCGGCCTCATCGTTGATAAGCGGTCCGAGCGCGGCGTGCGGATCTTCCGCCGGCCCGATCGGCAAACTCCGCGTCGCCTCGACCAGCCGTTCGAGGAACGCCGGATAGACCGCGCGATGCACGATCACGCGCGAGCAGGCGGAGCACTTCTGCCCCTGGTAGCCGAAGGCGGAGACGACGACTCCGGGCACCGCCTGGTCGAGATCGGCGTCGCGGTCCACGATGATCGCGTTCTTCCCGCCCATCTCAGCGATGACGCGCCTGAAGTCGCGCTGCTTCGGCGCGACCCGCGCGGCCAGCCGCTGGATGCGCAGCCCGACCGCGAACGAGCCGGTGAACGCAACGATCTGCACGCGCGGATGGCGCACGAGGAATTCTCCCGCGACTTCGCCGCGGCCCGGCAGGTACTGGATCACGCCCGGCGGCGCGCCGGCCTCGTTCCAGATTTCCATTAGCTTCGCCGCGACGACGGAGGATTGCTCGGCCGGCTTCATGATCACTGCGTTCCCGGCGACGGCGGCGGCCGAAGTGACGCCTGTCAGAATGGCGAGCGGAAAATTCCACGGCGTGATCGCGACGGCCAGGCCGCGCGGCTCGTAAAGGTACTCGTTGTCCTCGCCCGGCACGTCGCGCCGCCGCAGCCCGGCGAGCCGCGCCATCTCGCGCGCATTGTACTCGAGGTGATCAATCGCCTCGGCGACATCGGCATCCGCCTCGCGCCAGGACTTGGCCTCCTCGAAAATCTCCCACGCCGCGAGCTCGAAGCGCCTCCGTCGCATTATGGCGGCGGAGCGAAGCAGCAGGGCGGCGCGCTCTCGCGGCGGCGTCCTCGACCACGCCGGAAATGCCCGCTCGGCGGCGCGGACTACTTTTGCAGCGTCTCGACGCGAGGCGCACGCCACGCGGCCGATGATTTCCGATTTCGCCGAGGGATTGACCGCGACCAACTCCTCGCCCGCCGATTCCGCGCGGCCGCCGATCCACAGCGGATAGGATCGGCCCAGCTCGCCGCGGATTCGTTCGATGGCGCGGCTCATCTCGTCGCGCGCCTCGCGGCGGGAGAAATCGGAGACCGGCTCGTTCCGGAACAGCGCGTCGAGCCCGGCCGATTCGTTCCGGCTCTCCGGCTTCGACGACGGGCTAGGCATCGCCAGCAGTCCCGCGACCGGCAGCGGCGAGGAGGTCATCTGCTGAAGGAATCCCGCCTTCGAAGTGACCTCCAGCACCCGCCGAACGAGGTACGCCATGCCCGGAATGAGCGCTCCGAACGGCCGGTACACGCGCATTCGGAAGCCCATTTCCAGCAGCGCGCGCCGCAACTCGGCGCCCAGGCCGTGCAGCGTCTGGAACTCCACGACGTCGCGCGGCAATCCGAGCAGCTCCGCCACCGCCATCGCGCGCGCGGCGCTGCGCGCGTTATGGCTGGCGATCGCTGGCCGAAGCGTCTCGTGGTGCTCCAGCAGGAATTGGATTCCGGCCTCGAACTCGCGGTCGGTCTCCTCCTTCGTCAGGAACACCGGCGCCGGCCAGTTGCGGTATTGCGCCTGCTGCACCTCGTGGTCCCAGTACGCGCCTTTGACGAGGCGCACGTTGATCGGCGCGCCGCGTTTCTCGACCCACTCGGCCAGCGCAGCGAGGTCGGCGCGGTTCTCGCGAAGGTAGGTCTGGATCGTGATGCTCACGTCGGGCCAGTCGCGGAACTCCGGCTCCAGAAGCACCTTCTTGAAGATCTCGAGCGTCAGGTCCTTCAGCGCGTATTGCTCCATGTCCACGTTAATGGCGGCGCCCTGCGCGCGCGCGGCGGTCAGGAGGGCGCGCAGCCGCGGCGCGGCGCCGTCGGCTGAGCCGCGCGGGTCAATCGGGTCGAAGCGGCTGTAGAGCGAGGAGAGCTTGACGGAGAGATTCAGCCGAGGGATGCGGCCGTGAACGCATCGGTCCACCGACGCGCGCTCCGGCCAGTCGGCCACCGCCGGCGACGCAGCGCGGATAAGGTCGAGGTACGCATGCTGGTACCTCTCGGCTTCGCGCTCGCTGGTCACCGCCTCACCGAGGAGGTCGAGCGTGAACCCGAAGCGCGCGTGGCGCAGTCCGCGGCATTGCTCCACGGCCTCGGCGATCGTCTCGCCCGCGACGAACCGGGCCTTGAGGTTGGCGATGAGCGCACGGACCGCCTTCGGCACGTCGTCAGTCTGCCGGCCGGACCCCACGAGAATCCGCTTCGGGTCGCCGACGTAGGCCGCCAGGTATTCCATCAATTCGGCGTCACTGCGGATGGCCGGGAAAACATCCACGAAGCGGAGCACGTCGGAAAGAAATCGCGGCCCGCCGCGGCTCCAGACCACGAGCGGATCGGCTTCCAGCCGCTCCCGATAATCCCTGGGCCTTGCCGCCTCGATCCGTTGCAGGATTTCGCGGCCGATGCGGTCGGTGAGAACCTCGATGCTTTTCTCTTCGATCATTTCGCATCTCCCGGCCAAAGCTCGGTCGCCCCTCGCCCTTGAATCCGATTATAGGCCGCGGGACCAGGTTCCTCAAGCGCAAAGCACCAGCGACCGCGAAGTGCCGCGTGACTCTGGCATCCGCGAGTTCCTGCTGATACACTACGAGAGGGATTCAACCGCTCCGCAGGGGACAACGCGGCGGGCTTTTCGCTCGGAGGGCAACGGTGGCGCAGGAAATCGTCGAACTCAGGGGGCACCTGATTGACTCGCTCATCCTGCCGCGCGTGCTGGACGTGATCATGTCGCGGAAGGCGTGCTTCGAGATTCAGCAGATCAAGGTCGGCGCGCGGGCGCAGGACGCGAGTTTCGCCCGCATCCTGATCGCGCACCGCGACCCGAAGATGCTCGAGACGATCCTGCACGCGGTGGCCCGCTACGGCGCCGAGCCGGTGGAACGCCGAGAGGCGCGCCTGGAACTCGCGGCGCAGAAGGGCGTCTTTCCCGTGGGCTTCTACGCGACAACCAACCTTGACACCGAGGTGCGTCTGCGCGGACGGTGGGTCAGCGTCCGGAATCCGGAAATGGACTGCGGCATCCGAGTCGTCGCGTCCGGGCGCGCGGCCGAGACGATCAAGATGGCGGACGTGAGGCGCGGCGACCGGATCGTCGTCGGCGGGCAGGGTGTGCGCGTGATCCCGCTCGAAGCGCGCCGGCGGCCGGAGGACTTCGAGTTCATGTCCAGCGAGGTCTCGACCGAAAAGCCGAAGAGCGCTCTCATCCGGTCCGTCGCGCGGCTGATGAAACGGGAGCGCGCGGCCGGCCGGCCGATTCTCTGGGTCTGCGGCCCGGCGATCGTGCATTCGGGCGCGGGGCCGCTGCTTGAACGGCTCATCACGGCCGGCTACGTGCAGAGGCTCTTCGCCGGCAACGCCCTCGCCGCGCACGACATCGAGTCGGCGCTGATGGGGACCTCGCTCGGCGTCGAGCTCCGTGAGGGCGCGCTCACGCGCTCCGGCCACGAGAACCATCTCCGCGCGATCAACACGATCCGGGCCGCCGGCGGCATCCGGCGCGCGGTGGAGAAGCGCATCCTGAAAAGCGGCATCATGCGCGCGTGCGTCCGGCAGGGCGTCGAGGTCGTCCTCGCCGGCTCGATCCGCGACGACGGGCCGCTGCCGGAGGTCATCTCCGACGTGACTCGCGCGCAGCGGGAAATGCGCCGCCGCACCCGCGACGTCCGGCTGGCGATCATGGTCGCCACGCTCCTTCACGCGGTGGCCACCGGCAACATGCTCCCCGCGCACACGCGCGTGGTCTGCGTGGACATCCAGCCAAGCGCCGTGACCAAGCTCATGGACCGCGGCACGTTCCAGACCATCGGCATCGTCACCGACGTGCAGCCGTTCCTCCGCGAGCTGCTGCTTGAGCTGAAGGTGAAGCTGTGAGCCGCGATGAAAGCATGCGCTCCTTCTCGTCGCGCCTTCATTTCCTCATGTGCCGGCCGACGTTCTACGGCATCGCGTACGTCATCAATCCGTGGATGGACCTCCGCCGGCAGCCGAACCGGCCGCTGGCGCTGAGGCAATGGCAGAGCCTGCGTCGGACGCTTCAGGAGGACCTCGGCGCGACGGTGCATTGCTGTCGCGCGCGGCCGGGGCTGCCGGACATGACCTTCACGGCCAACGCCGGCCTCGCGCATCAAGGCATCTTCATCCCCAGCCGGTTCCGATATCGCGAGCGCGCGGGCGAAGAGCCGCACTTCACGCGCTGGTTCCGCGCGCACGGCTATCGCATCGTGCCGCTGCCCGCCGGGCATTCATTCGAGGGCGCCGGCGACGCGCTCCTGATGGGCGACCGGTTGTTCGCGGGGTATCGGTTCCGCAGCGACATCCAGACTCACGCCGCGGCCGGAAGGGCGCTGGGCGTGCGCGTGCTCTCGCTCGAACTGGTCAACCCGTACTTCTATCACCTCGACACCTGCTTCATGCCGCTCTCGGAGGAATTGGCGATATACTACCCGGGCGCGTTCGACCGGTATGGGCGGCGAGTGATCCGGGAGAACGTCGCCGATCTCCTGCCGGTGCGGCACGAGGAGGCGTACCAGTTCGCGTGCAACGCGGTCTCGGTCGGGCGAAAAGCGGTGATCTCGGCGCCGTGCCGGTCCCTGGCGCGAGAACTGAAGCGGCGCGGGTTCACTGTTTTCCCGCTCGACTTGTCGGAGTTCCGCAAGGCCGGCGGCGCGGCGCGCTGCCTGACGCTCAGGCTGACGTGAGGACATTCGGAAGTCCCGGATGCAGGACGACGCCATGACCGCCGCAGCTTGACACTGCCGCAGGGCCGCGCTAACGTAGGGAGCGTCGGGGTTCTTGGGGCGGCGCGGCCGAGTGCCTTCCTGGTGATTTTGTCGCATCCGGGACGCAAGGGCAGATCGGGAGCGAGTAATGCCGAAGATGTCGCGGCGCGAGTTCCTCTTGCTGGCCGCCGGGGCGAGTGTGGCGGCGGCGGCGGAACGTGGCCCGAAGGACGTAGGCAAGCTCATCCCGTACGTCGTTCCGCCCGAAGAAATCCGCCCGGGAACCTGGACGATTTACGCCACCACCTGCCGAGAGTGTCCCGCCGGCTGCGGCATGCACATTCGCGTAAGCGACGGCCGTCCGATCAAAGCCGAGGGCAATCCGAACCATCCGATCAACCGAGGGGGACTTTGCGCGCGCGGGCAGTCGTGCGTGCAGGGGCTGTACGATCCGGATCGGCTGAAAAACGTATTGCACCACGGACAGAAATCTTCGTGGGATGAGGCGATCTCCGACATCGCCGGCCGGCTGCGCGCCGGCGGAAAAGTCGTCGTGCTTAGCGATCTTCAGACCGGCGCGCTGGCGGAGGTGATGGAGCGGTTCGCCGCGGCGTTCGGCTCGTCGCGTGTGCTCTTCTACGAACCTTTCAATTACGAGCCTCTGCGCGCCGCGCACGATGCGCTGTTCGGCCTTTCGGTCATTCCATCCTACAGCTTGGAATCCTGCGAGTTCATCATCAGCTTCGGAGCAGACTTCCTGGAGACATGGATCTCGCCGGTCGAGTATGCAAGGCAGTTCGCGCAGATGCACAGCTACCGCGACGGGAAAATGGGCCGGATGGTCTACGTCGGTCCGCGGCTTTCGATGACGGCCGCAAACGCGGACGAATTCCTGATGGCGCCGCCCGGCGCAGAGTATGACGTTGCGCTGGCGATACTGAACGCCATCTTGGATGAAGGATGGGCGAAGGGCGACGCAGCGGCAGTCCGGAAGCTCACGGACGGACTTCCGAAGCCGCGCCTGCCGTACAACGTCTCCGGAGATCGCGTTCGGGAACTGGCGCAAGCGTTCGCCCAAGCCGATGGAAGCGTTGCGCTGGCCGGGCCGGTCGGCGCGTCAGGCGTCCGAGCGACGGCAACGGCGTGCGCCGCGGCGCTGCTCAACTACGCGACGGGCCGAATCGGCCAGACGGTGGACTTCTCCCGCGCGCATGCGCTCAGCCGAGCGGCGACGAACGAGCAGGCGCAGAAGTTCCTTTCCGGACTCACGGCCGATGAGGTGCTCTTCGTGCATGACAGCCACCCGGCCTATGCTCTCATCGGTGCGAGCGATCAACTGCGCCGCGCGGGCATGGTGGTCTACCTGGGCACGATGCCGGACGAGTCCGCCGAGCTGGCCTCGTGGGCGCTACCGGTTGATTCTCCCCTGGAATCCTGGGGCGACTATGAGCCGCAGGCGGGAATCCACGGGCTGATGCAGCCGATGATCCGGCGCCTGCACGACAGCCGGCCGGCCGGCGATGTCCTGCTTTCTTTGGCCAAGGCCGCTGGGAAATCAATCTCCCGGACCGATGGCGGGCCGCCGGTCGCCACGTGCGAGGAATGGCTCCACGAACGATGGAAAGAGTTGCTCCGAGGTGAAGGCTCGTGGAAAGAATCGCTGCGCGCCGGCGGCGTGTGGCGCAAACCGGAGCCCATCCCCGTCGAGCTGCATCAGAGCGTTGCCGAATTGAAATTTCCCAGTCTTCCAATTTCCCAATCACCGCCTTCGTCGGTCAGGTTATGGACATGGGCGTCGCCGACGATGGGCGACGGCCGTTATTCTAATCGCGGCTGGCTTCAGGAGGCGCAGGACCCGACGACTTCGATTGTGTGGCGGAACTGGCTGGACGTGCATCCGAAACGCGCGCTGGCGCTCGGTCTGGCGAACGGGGACGTGGTTGAAGTGCGGGCCGGGGACTCGGTCATCGAAGAGCCGGTGCGGATCACTGACGACGTGGAAGAGAGCACTGTCGCCATTGCTTTCGGACAGGGCCACACGGCGCTAGGGCGGAACGCGAAAGGGCGCGGCGCGAACGCGTTCCAATTGGGCGGCGGCGACGAAGCCGGAAATGTGGGGCTTCGGAAGACGGGCCGGCGCTCCGATCTCGTATTCGCCTGCGCCACGCAGGACCAGCAGCGGCGCGAGATCATGCAGTGGGCGGCGCTCTCCAAACTGCGGACGATGCGCGAGGGCGAAGGCGACAAACTTATCCTGCCGCTGCCGGAAGGATACGACGCTCAGCGCGATGTCTACGCGCCGCACGAATACAAGGAACATCGTTGGGCGATGGTCATTGATCTCCAACGGTGCGTCGGCTGCGGCGCGTGCGCGGTGGCCTGCTACGCGGAGAACAACGTGCCCGTGGTCGGCGAGGAACAGGTCCGGCGCGGCCGGCAGATGGCCTGGCTGCGCATCATCCCGTACCGCGACGAGGAGAATCCCCGGCGGCTGGGCTTCCTGCCGCTGCTCTGCCAGCAATGCGATGCCGCGCCGTGCGAGCCGGTCTGCCCGGTGTACGCCTCCGCGCACAACGAGGAAGGGCTCAACGCGCAGGTCTACAACCGCTGCATCGGCACGCGCTACTGCTCGAACAACTGCCCGTACAAAGTCCGCCGGTTCAACTGGCTCAACACGACGTGGGAGAAGCCGCTGGAGTGGCAGCTCAATCCGGACGTCAGCGTCCGCTCGCGCGGCGTGATGGAGAAGTGCACGTTCTGCATCCAGCGGATCCGCGAGGTCGAGTTGCAGGCGAAGCGCGAAGGGCGCAAGGTGCGCGACGGCGAGATTCGCCCCGCCTGCGCGCAGTCGTGCCCGACGCGCGCGTTCGTCTTCGGCGATTTGATGGACCGGCACTCGGAGGTGTCGAAGCTGACCCGCGGCGACCCGCGGCGGTATCACGTGCTCGAAGAGCTGAATACGAAGCCGGCGGTGACGTACCTGCGGCGCATCAAGTCGGACGCGTAGCAAACTAACCTTGCGAAGGTTAGTACGAACCTTCGCAAGGTTGGCTTAAGTAGGGCGGGCGACATTCGCAAACTAACCTTGCGAAGGTCGGTGCGAACCTTCGCAAGGTTGGACTTCGCAGGGTTAACTGGCAGCGCCGCGCGAAACAGGAGACGCAGTTTGGCCACACTCACCTTCGGCCAGATCACCGAGGCAGTGCTCGAACCGCTGAAGCCGCCGCGCCGGGTGTACTACGGCGTGCTGGCCGTGCTGGCCTTCGCCATCGCGTGGGGCGCCACCTGCTGGGTTTACCAGGTCAAGAAGGGGATGGGCGTGACCGGGCTGAGCATCCCGGTCGGCTGGGCGGTGTACATCACGAATTTCGTCTTCTGGATCGGGATCGGCCACGCGGGCACGTTGATCTCGGCGATCCTGCACCTGGTCCGCGCGCGCTGGCGCACGGCGATCTCGCGGTCGGCCGAGGCGATGACGATCTTCGCCGTGATGACCGCCGGGCTCTTCCCGCTGATCCACCTCGGCCGGGTCTGGGTGTTCTATTACATCATCCCGTATCCGTCGGAGCGGCAGCTCTGGCCGAACTTCCTCAGCCCGCTGGTCTGGGACGTGTGCGCGGTGAGCACCTACCTGACCGTCAGCATCATCTTCTGGTTCATCGGCATCGTCCCGGACTTGGCGGCGGCGCGCGACCGATGGGAGTTGACCGCAGGGCCGGATCATCCGCGGACGCGAGTCTACCGCGCACTCGCGCTCGGATGGAGCGGCAGCGGGAACCAGTGGCGACATCACGGGCGCGGCTACCTGTTCTTCGCCGCGCTGGCGACACCGCTGGTGATCTCGGTCCACTCCGTGGTCTCGTGGGATTTTGCGATGGCCAACCTGCCCGGCTGGCACACGACGATCTTCGCCCCGTACTTCGTCGCCGGCGCGATCCATTCCGGCCTGGCGATGGTCCTGACGCTGCTGATCCCGATGCGGCGGCTGCTCCGGCTGGAGCGCGTCATGACCGTGAACCACTTCGAGGCGGTCGCGCAGACGATGATCGTGACCGCGCTCATCGTCGGTTACGCCTACGCGATCGAGCCGTTCATCTCTTGGTATTCCGGCGACACGTTCGAGCGGCAGTTCACGCTCTGGCGCGCGACCGGCTGGATGGCGCCGCTGTTCTGGGCGCTGCCGATCTGCAACGTCCTTGCGCCGCTCGCGTTCCTGTGGAAGCGCCTCCGACGAAGCATCCCGGCGCTGCTGATCGTCTCGATCCTCGTGAACATCGGCATGTGGCTCGAGCGGCTGGTGATCATCGCCGGCTCGACCTCGCACGACTTCCTGCCGCACAACTGGCACGCGTACGCGCCGCGGCCGGTGGAAATCTCCATCACGATCGCCGCGTTCGCGTTCTTCCTCTTCTGCTTCTTCATTTTCACCCGGCTGGCGCCGACCGTCTCGATCAGCGACGTGAAGGAGGACCAGGCGGAAGGGATCGGCCGGTACACGGAACTCGAGACTGACGCGCCGCCGGTGCAGCGGCTGGACCGCGCGGAGTCGGGCCTGCTGGCGGTCTTCGAGCGGCGCGAGCCGCTGCTGGAGGCGCTCAGGAATGCGCGCGAGTCGGGCTTCGACCGGGTCGAGACGTATTCGCCCGTTCGCCTGCGCGAGGCGGAAAAGATCATGGGCCGCGGGCCGAGCCCGGTGCGATACTGGACTTTCGCCGGCGCGCTGTGCGGGTTGAGCGGCGGGTTCGCGCTGGCGATCGGCGCGGCGCTCGTCAACAAGCTCATCGTCGGCGCGAAGCATCCCGTGTCGCTCATTCCGTACTGCATCGTCGGGTTCGAAGGGTTGATCCTGCTCGGGACGATCGGGAACCTGTTCGGCGTGCTTCGGTACGCCCGCCTGGGCCGAAGCAAACTGCCGCGCGCGTACGACCGGCGCTTTGCGCAGGACCGCTTCGGGTTGTTCGTGGCGTGCGGGCCGGAACGGATGGCCGCGGCGCGGGCGATTTTCTCCGCCGGCCAGGCCGATGAAATTCGCGAGGTTCGATGAAACCGGAAGCGGCGATATGGCGAATGTGAGCGCGAAGGCATGCGGCGCGCGTCCGGCACGGACTCTTCTCTGGGCGGCTATATTCGCGGCCGGCCTGGCGGGCTGGATCGTCTGCGCGGCGACGGGCGACGCCGGGCGAGCTTGGCGGGCGCTGCTCATCAACTTCATCTACTTCACGCCGCTCGCGGCGGGAATGGTCGCCTGGCCAGCCGTGACGATCGGCTCGCGCGGGCGATGGGCGAGGACGATTGAGCAGCCCGCGCTCGCCGGCGTCGCCTTCGCGCCGGTCTCGCTGCTGACGTTCGCGGTGCTGTGGTTCAGCCGGGCGCACTGGGCCGGCTGGATGCGGTACAAGGACCTGCCGAACGCGGCATGGCTCAACACGACGTTCCTGTTCGCTCGCGACGGCGCGGCGCTGGTGGTTCTGTGGGCGCTGGCGGCGTGGTTCGTCGCGCGGAGACAGCGCGGACGCCCGGTCGCGCTGGCGTGCTGGCTGGCGTTCGCGTACTGCGTCGTCTTCACGCTGATCGGCTTCGACATGGTCATGGCGCTCGATCCGCACTGGTTCAGCACGCTGTTCGGCGGCTACTTCTTCGTCTCGGGCCTCTATGCGGCGCTGGCCGCGTGGACGCTGATCACGGCGCTGCGCCCGGCGCCGGACAAGGAGCGGCTGCACGATCTCGGAAAGCTGCTGGTCGCTTTCAGCCTGGTGACGGCGTACATGATGTACTCTCAATTGCTGCCGCAGTGGTACGAGAATTTCCCGAACGAGGTCCGCTACGTCGTGCCGCGCCTGCGTTTCGGGCGCTGGGGCTGGGTCAGCGCGGCGTTGCTGGCGGTGATCTATCTCGGCCCATTGGCGGTGCTGCTGACGCGCTGGTCGAAGCGGACGCCGAAATTCCTCGCCGCGGTGGCGCTGGCGGTGCTGGCCGGGCTGTGGGTGGAGCGCTGGTGGCTGGTGACGCCGACGCTCGGCGGCGCGCTGGTCATCGGCTGGACGGAGGCGTTCATCACCGCGGCATTCGTCGCGGCGCTGGCGCTCGGCATCGAGTGCTACCTGCGGAACGCGCCGCCTCTCGCGGACGAGATCGAAGAGACCGCTCCAGCGGAGGAGGCGGCATGACGGAACTATCCCGCCAGTCCCGGAGCCGCTGGACGACATTGCGATGGGCGGAACTCGTCCTGGCGGCGGCGACGATCCTGTCCGCCGCGGCGGCGGTGTGGGGTTACTTCTTCTACTATCCGATGAGGATCGGCCCGGAGCAGCCGATCCATTTCAGCCATCGGGTCCACGCGGGAACCAAGCAGATCAGTTGCTTCTTCTGCCACCCGGGCGCGATGAACACCGCGCGCTCCGGCGTGCCGCCGCTCGAGACGTGCCTGCTCTGCCACAGCCGGATCATCGTGGACCATCCGGAAATCGTCAAGCTACGGGCTTACTATGACGCGGGCAAGCCGGTAAAATGGGCGCGAGTGAACGATCTGCCTGATTTCGTATATTTCGATCACTCCGCGCACATCCGCGCAGGCTTCGACTGCGGGCACTGTCACGGCGACGTGGCCGGCATGGACCGCGTCCGGCTGGTGCATGACTTCAAGATGGGATTCTGCGTACAATGTCACCGCGATAACAATTTCTCGCACGATTGCTTGATCTGTCATCGGTAGAGGAAGGCGCGATGCCAGGCTTCACACGCAGGACGAACAGCGCGGCGGTGGCGTTCATGATCGCGGGCTCGGCGTGGTTCCTCGTCGGAACGCTTTACGGGCTCATCGCCGCGATTCACCTGGCGGCGCCGGAGTTCTTCAACAACATCTTCTTCCTCGTCTTCGGCCGCACGCGCCCGATCCACGTCAACACCATGGTCTTCGGCTTCGTGGTCTCGACGCTGTTCGGTTGCGCGCTGTACATCGTCCCGGCGCTGCTGCGGACGCCGCTCTGGTCGGAGCGGCTCGGCTGGGTCAGCTTCGGCCTCTGGACGCTCGCGGTCCTCAGCGGGCCGCTGACATTCTCCTTCGGCATCGAGCTGAACCGAGAATACACGGAATATCTCTGGCCCTTCAAAATGTGCGTCATACTCTCGCTCGTGGGGCTGATCTTCAACCTGATCATGACCGTCGCAAACCGGCGTGAGAACACCCTTTACGTCTCGGTCTGGTACGTCCTCGGCGCGGTGCTCTGGACCGCCGGGGTCTATCCGATCGGCAACGTGATCTGGCATCCCGTCGCCGGCGCGGTGCCCGGACTGATGGATTCCATCATCCTCTGGTTCTACGGGCACAACATCGTCGGCCTGCTGATGACGCCGCTGGCGCTCGCGGTGGCCTATTTCGTAATCCCGCGCCTCACGAAGACGCCGCTCTATTCGCACACGCTTTCGCTCCTCGGCTTCTGGATTTTGATCGCCCTGTACGCGCACATCGGCGGACATCACATCCTCCAGGCGCCGATCCCCAACTGGCTCAAGGCGATCTCGACCGTGGACTCGATGGCGATGATCCTGCCGGTCAGCATCGTGCTCGTGAACCTGTGGATGACCGCGCGCGGGCGGGAGGGCCTCCTGTGGTCCGACCCGGCCGGCCGGTTCGTCATCGCCGGCACGATCTGGTACCTCATCGTCTGCACGCAGGGGCCGGTGCAATCGCTGCCGAGCGTCCAGAAGATCACGCACTTCACCAACTGGGTGATCGGCCACTCGCACATTGCCGTGCTCGGGTTCGCCGGGTTCCTGGCGCTCGGCGGAATGTGGCATGTCCTGCCGCTCGCGACGGGGCGGCGGCTCTATTCGAGCCGGCTGGTCCACCTTCAATTCGCGCTGATCCTGTTCGGCCTCATCGGGTTCTTCGCCGTGCTGACCACGGCCGGGCTGATCCAGGGCTCCGCGTGGTACGAGGGCGAAACCGTTTACAAGACGCTGCCGCAGATCGCGATCTACATGGTGCTGCGGGCGATGCTGGGCCTGTTCATCATCGCCGGCGCGGTGATCGGGCTGTGCAACGCGATCCTGACCGTGAGGCGCGGCGAGCCGTTCGTGGCCGAGAGTGCGCCGGGTACGGCGCACGACTCGATGCCGGAAAGCGATGTGAAATCATGAAGATGACGCCTGCGCTCGTCGTGATCGGCGGCCTGATGGTCTTCTGGTGTTCGGTCATCATCGCGGTTATTCTGCCGGCCATGACGATTGACGAGAGGCCGTCCGAATCGTGGCGGCCCTGGACTGCGAAGGAGGCCGCCGGGCACGATCTGTACGTCCGGAACGGGTGCAGCTACTGCCATTCGCAGTTCGTCCGCGTGGTGGATTCCGACCTCGGCTCCGAGCGGATTGCGCAGAAGGGCGACTACGTCGGCTACACGCCGGCGATCCTCGGCACGGAACGCGTCGGTCCCGACCTCTCGGAGGCCGGCGGCGAGCATCCCGACGATTGGCAGATCGCGCATTTCACGAACCCGCGCTACACGCGGCCGATGTCGCTGATGCCGTCGTGGGAGTTCCTCGGCCCGGAGGCCATCGGCAACCTCACCGCCTACGTTCAGTCGCTCGGCGGGCAGGAGGCCGACCGGCGCGTCAAGCGGCAGATGGAGGAATGGAAACCGCAGGCGCTGGCGGCCTACAACGCCGGGCCGGAGAAGAACATCGCCTGGCTGCACGACCACGTGCCGCAGCCCTGGCGGGCGATGCCGAATCCGTACCCGGCGACCGAGGCGGACCTCGCGCGCGGACACCGCATCTACCAGCAGTACTGCATCAACTGCCACGGTCCGGTCGGCGACGGCGAAGCGCCGGCGAAAAAGTACCTCCATCCGCCGCCGCTGAACTTCACCACGCTGCGCGGTCGGCTGGTCGAGGGAAAGTACATCGGCGGCATCTTCTATTACCAGATCATGAACGGCATTACCGGGACCGCGATGCCGTACTTCAAGCGCGAGCTCGAGTCGGAGAAAATCTGGGATGTGTCGAACTACGTGGCGGTGACTTTCCTGAGTTACACCGACGCTACGATCGAGCCGCGCGGCATCCCGGCGGCCTACGAGCCGGAGTGGAAGAACACTTATCGGCCCGCGGATAAAACAGGCGCGCCGGCTTCGACAGGGGGGCCATGACCGTGGAAACTTTCAGCGCAACCGGGCTGATCATCCTCTTCGTCACGCTCACCGGCGTGGCGCTCGCGGGCATGGTGGCAGTGCTCATCTGGGCGGCGCGGACCCGGCAGTTCTCGAACCAGGACGCCGCGCGGTATCTCGCGCTCAAGAGCGGAATTCCGGAACCGGCGCAGCGCAAAGCGCAATCGCCGGCGGAGGCGGATCATGCTGCGCCTTGACGTTCTTCAGAACCAGTGGCTGATCTTCGCGCTCGTCGGCGGCGCGGCGATCGTGTTCGCCATGATCCTCCTGTTCACGGCGCTCTGGCAACCGCGCGAAGAGGAAGACGCGGCGGAAGGCGCGGGACCGGTTCGCCGCTCCTTCATGCCCTGGGTGATCATCCTGGTCTTCGGGGCCACGGCGGTCTTCATGGCCGCGTACGTCCTCCGCGCGATCCTGCGGCCGCCGAACTGGTGAAGTACGGCATTTCAGAAGTCCGTAAGGACTTCTGAGATGCTGTACGGCGCGGGAGGTTTGGAGGGCCGCGGGAAGGCCCTCCAAGGGGTTACAGTGGAGCGACCCGACGAAGAGGAGGGTCGCGCAGCGCCATAGGGGCGAAGCCCCTGTGGAAGTGCAGCGTTTCGCAAGTCCAGTCGGACTTGCGAAATGATGCACTAAGCTCTCGGAGAAGTTCATGAAAGAGTACGAGGAAAACCGCGAGATCGGCTCGATGTGGAGCTGGGCGCTCGTCCTGCTCTTGTGCGCCTTCATCCTTGTGTGGGGTTTCGCGATCCACGCGTTGGTCAAGGACAGGCCGCGCGATTGGAATTATGGGACGCTTCCCGACGCGCCGAGTCAGTCCATCTATTCGACCGAGCAGGCGCCGGAGAAGACGGTTCCGCCCCGACAGGTCGCGCCGCTGCCGGAGGCGAAGCCCGTGAAGTCCGCGTCCGGCGAGGTCGAGGGACAGCAACCGAAATGAAGAAGTGGATCGCGCTTTTCATCGTCGCGGGCATGGGCGCGGGCCTGTTCACGTGCCTGATCATGATTGGGCCCGAGATGAAGTCGCAGCCGAACATCCGCGCTTACCAGGCCCGCGTCCCGCTGCCGCCGGACGGCGTCGTCCCGGTCCAATCGGCGCGGGCCATACCGTCCGCCGCGCTGCAAAACCCGCTCAGCGCAACGCCGGAGAACATCGCCCGCGGACGAACCTACTATGAGTACTATTGCATCCAGTGCCACGGCGCCGCCGCGGACGGCAACGGCCCGGTCGGCCAGAGTTTCCTGCCGCACCCGGCGAACCTGCTGTCCTGTCGCGGATGCCACGGCCAGTCCGCCCCCGGGAATGCCCCGGCCGTCGAGGGTTTCGCGCCGTTACCGGAACTGCACTCCGCAAGAGCGCCGAATCTCACGGACGATCAAATCCTCCGCGTCATATTTAGGCTGGCCGGACATCGGCCCGCAATCGAACCACTCGCGCAGACGTCCGTTTTGGAGTACACCGTTCTTCCAGAGCACCGCCGGTATCTCCTCCTCTACATTCGAAGCCTGATGTCGGGCAGAGAAACGCCCGGGCCGTAGAGCCGGACGTTCATGCGATTCGACCCGACAACCGAAGATCACTTCTCGGGGAAGGACTGTATCCTCGCGGAGTTGCTCAGGACCGTCAGGCTCGAGACGACCATGGCGACGGCGGCGAGGAGCGGGTGCAGCAGGCCGGCCGCGGCGGCGGCCAGCGCAATGGCGTTATAGCCGAACGCCCAGGCCAGGTTCTGCACGATGATCCGCCGGGTGCGCCGGCTGAGGGCGATCAGCCACGGGACCCGGTCGAGCCGGTCCGACAGGAGCACCACGTTGCCCGCCTGCCGCGCGAGGTCGGTTCCCGCGCCGAGCGCGATGCCGACATCCGCCGCGGCCAGCGCCGGCGCGTCATTGATTCCATCGCCGACCATGGCCACGGCTCTTCCATTGCCCGAGGCGGCGCGGACCGCTTCGATCTTCTCCTGCGGCAGCCGGGGCGCTTCGACCCTCGAAATTCCCAATTCTCTCGCGACCGATTCCGCCGCCTCGACGCGGTCCCCGGAGAGCAGCACGGTCGAGATTCCAGCCTCGCGCAACGACCGGATCGCCTCTGCGGCGTCCGGGCGAATGTGGTCGTACAGCGCCAGCCGGCCGCGGACTTTTCCGCCCCATGCGACGTAGATCAGCGATAATCCCTGGGACTCGCCGTTCCCAGAGGTCTTCTCAACACATCCTGCGAATCGCGCTGCGCCGGCGCGGACTTCGCGCGTCTCACCGCGCCATGTGACGCGTCCCTGCGCGCCCAGGCCGGGGCTCACGCGGAAATCCGAGACCATGCCGATGTCGAGCCCGCGCTCCTTCGCCGCGGTGAGGACCGCCCGCGCGACCGCGTGCTCGCTGCCGGATTCCAGCGCCGCGAGGCACTCGAGGAGTTCGTTCTCGCCGATCTCCGGATCGAACCGCTCGATCCGGCGAACCGCCGGCTGAAGCGACGTGATCGTGCCGGTCTTGTCCATGAAGACCGTCCGGACCTGCCCGATGCGTTCGAGCACATCGCCGCCGCGGACGAGCACTCCTGACCGTGCGGCGCGGCCGATGGCGAACGAGGTGGCCAGCGGAGTCGCGATCCCCAGCGCGCACGGGCAGGCAACCACCAGCACGGCAAGCGCGGCGAATCCGCCTTTCGCCGGCCCGTCTGCCAGCGCCCACAATAATCCGGCCCCGACCGCCAGCGCCAGCACCACCGGGACAAAGACCGTGGCGACGCGCTCGGCGACGCGCTCCGACGGCGCACTGCTCGCGCGCGCCTCGGCGACCATGGCGATGATGCGGCGCAGCAGGAGATCCTCGCCGACGCGCTCAGCCTGGACGACCAGCCCGTCGCCGCCGTTGACGGTGCCCGCGATCACTTCGTCACCCGCTCCGCAGACGCGCGGCTGCGACTCGCCGGTGAACGCCGCCTGCTCGATGACCGCGCGCCCTTCGAGGATGCGGCCGTCCACCGGGATCCGCTCGCCAGGCCGGATGCGCACGCGGTCGCCCGCGCGCAGATCGCCGATGGGCACTTCGCGCGGGCCGTCGGGCTCGATCTTCAGCGCCGTGCGCGGCAGCAGGGTTTCGAGGCTGCGGACGAGCTGCGCCGTGCGCGACTTCGCCGCTCCCTCGATGAGTTTCCCGAACGTCACGAGCGTGGGCAGCATGGTCGCGGTGTCGAAGTAGACGTTTCCCGCGCCGCGGATCGTGTGGAAGGCGCTGACGCCGAACGCCGCGAAGGAGCCGACGGCGATCAGCGTGTCGAGGCTCAACCGCCGCCGCGCGATTTCGCCGAGCGCTCCCGCCGCGAACGGATAGCCGAGAATGGCCATCGCCGGCGCGGACAGGCCGAGAAGGATCCAGCGGAAGGCGGGCACGCTCTGCGGCTCGACGCTGCCGGTATACAGCAGCAGCGAGATCATCATCACGTTCATCGCCAGCAGCGCGCCGACGCTCAGCCG
>Ga0209415_10003028_pt1 | contig 31346 bp, 28 predicted proteins | sample PeaSoiSIISIP2007_FD_187696 | JGI IMG/M metagenome (GOLD analysis project Ga0209415, IMG submission 187696) | Peat soil microbial communities from Weissenstadt, Germany - SII-SIP-2007 (SPAdes) (version 2) | ecosystem: Environmental > Terrestrial > Soil > Wetlands > Peat | place: Germany... | reverse complement strand
TTTGTCTCGCTATTGCGCGACAACCACAACTACCGCAATACGTGGATCGGACAGGTGGTCAGCGAGATCGGCGACCATTTCAACAACGTCGCCGTCTTCAGCCTCGCGGTTGCCACGACCAGGTCGGGAATGGTGGTCAGCGGGGTGTTGCTGGCGCGGGCCATTCCCGCCATGCTGGTGGGGCCGCTGGCGGGCGTATTGCTCGACCGCTTCGACCGCAAGCGCGTGATGATCGCGAGCGACCTGATCCGCGCGGTGGTGGCGATGCTGTTCATCCTGACGGTGGACCGCCGCGCCAACTGGCTGCTCTACGTTCTCAGCGGCCTGCTGATGGCGGCCTCGCCGTTTTTCACCAGCGGGCGCGCCTCCATCCTGCCTTCGATCGCCACCAAAGAGGAGCTGCACACCGCGAATTCACTCACCCAGACCACGCAGTGGACCACGCTGGCGGTGGGCGCGCTTTTGGGCGGATCGAGCGTCACGCAGTTCGGTTACAAGTGGGCGTTCTTCGTGAATTCGCTTTCGTTCCTGATTTCCGCGCTGTGCATCTCGCGGCTGTTTCTGCCGGGGAACGGCTTCCGTCCGGCGCGCAGCGCGCTCACCGAAGCGGAGGTGGTGCGGCCCTGGCACGAATACAGGGAAGGCCTGCGCTACATGCGTTCCGTGCCCCTGATCCTGGGACTGCTGATGGTCAATATCGGGTGGGCAACCGGAGGAGGCGCCGCGCAGATTCTCTTCGCGGTCTTTGGCGAACTGGTGTTCAATCGCGGTCCAGCCGGACTGGGCATGATCCAGGGCTCGGCGGGCGCCGGCTTGCTGTGCGGAGGCGTGCTGGCCCACACCATCGGGCGGCGGCTGAGTTTCGCGGAATACAAACGCACCATCGTGATCTGCTACGTGGTACACGGCGGCTCGTACATTCTGTTCAGCCAGACGCGCCATTTCGGGTGGGCTCTGATCTTCATCGGCCTGTCGCGGGCCGCGACGGGCGTCAGCTCGGTCCTGAACATGTGGCAGTTGCTGCGCATGGTGCCCGACGCTTTCCGCGGCCGCGTCTTTTCCACCATGGAATCGATGACGTGGTCTGTCATGATGGTTTCGATGACCCTGGCGGGGATCGCTTCGCAGTATTGGGACCCGCGCCTCATCGGCACCATGGCGGGCGCGCTCAGCTCGACGACCGCGATATTCTGGAGCTGGGCCAACTGGACCGGCCGATTGCCCGAGCCCGTGCGGGCGGGCATCGAGCCGGAGGAGATTGAAGTGCATGGAGAACCCGCCGCATAGCGATCTGACCGGCAAAATCATCCTCGTCACCGGCGCGGCCAAACGGATCGGCCGCGGGATTGCTTTGCGCCTGGCCGCAGAGGGCGCGCGCGTGGCCATCCACTACCACCGCTCGGAGGCCGAGGCCCGGCGCACGGCCGAGGAGTGCGGCGGCGCGGAGCTGTTCCGCGCGAATCTCGAAAGCGTGGACGAGATCGCCCGCATGTTCGCCGAATTGGGCCAGCGGCTGGGGCGGCTCGACGGCCTGGTGAACAACGCCGCCCGCTTCACGCGATTCGACCCGCTTGACATCACCGGGAAGGACTGGGACTTCATCCACTCGGTGAACTTGAAGGCGGTCTTCTTCTGCTGCCAGAACGGCGCGCGGCTGATGAAGAAGACCGGCGGAGGGCGAATCGTGAACCTGAGCTCGCTGGGCGGCATCCGGCCGTGGGCGGAGCACGCGCACTACTGCGCGTCGAAGGCCGGGGTCATCATGTTGACGCGCGCGCTGGCGAAGGCCTTCGCGCCGGAGATCACGGTCAACTCGGTGGCGCCCGGAGTGATCCCGTTCGAAGACATCGATGATCGCGGCAAGCGCATGATCGAGGCCGCACCCGCGCGGCGCGGCGGCACGCCGGCGGAAGTGGCGGATGCCGTGGTGTACTTCCTCAAGGCCACGAACTTCGTCACGGGACAGATATTAGCGGTTGACGGCGGACTGAGTCAGAAGTGAGTTGCGGGTGAGGGCGAAGATTGCCGGGCTTCACCCGCTGCGGAGCCGATACTCCATCCACCGGAACTGGTGTAGACTCGGATCATGCCAGCGTAGCGTTTAACCGCGATTATCGAACGTGAGGACGACGGTTTTGTAGCCTTGTGCCCGGAGCTCGACATTGCGAGCGAGGGTACGTCGATTGAAGAAGCGCGAACCAACCTCATCGAAGCGCTCACGCTGTTCTTCGAAACGGCCGCTCCGTCCGAAGTCGCCCGACGCTTTCACAGCGAAGTTTTCGTGACTCAGGTTGAGGTGCCGGTTGGGTAAGCTTCGAGTTCTTTCGGGCTCGGAGATTTGTCAGATTCTCGAACAGAACGGATTCGCCGCGGTCCGCCAGCGAGGTAGACATCGGATCATGCAAAAGTGTTCGGAGACAACCACGATAACCGTTCCAGTTCCACTTCACGATCCGGTCCGACGCGGCACGCTGCTGAGCATCGTTCGGCAGTCGGAAATCCCGAGATCGTTGTTTGAGACTGAAGAGTAGGCGGTTGTTCTGCGAGACCAGCCTCCTGCCCGCCCGCATAACGACCGAACGGCCTCCGGAGACCGAGGACAGCTCACTCACTTCCACGAAGCCGTAGTCTCCTTTACGATTATGACGTGGAGGGGCGGCGAGAGCCTTTGCGCCCCAGATCACGGTCAACTCGGTGGCGCCCGGAGTAATCCCGTTCGAAGACATCGACGAGCGCGGCAGGCGCATAATCGAGGCCACTCCCGCGCGGCGCGGCGGCACGCCGGCGGAGGTGGCGGATGCGGTGGTGTACTTCCTCAGGGCTACGAATTTTGTCACCGGACAGGTATTGGCGGTGGACGGGGGATTGAGTCAGAAGTGAGTGGCGGGGGACACCGAAGACTGTCGCGGACCCACTGGTGGTGATGTAGAATTGGTTGGCGGAATCACTATGCGTGTCTCGCCCGGGATGCATTTGGGGCCCTATGAAATCCTCGCGCCAATCGGTGCGGGCGGCATGGGAGAGGTATACCGCGCGCGCGACTTGCGGCTCGACCGGACCGTCGCCATCAAAGTGCTCCCCGGCGAGCTTTCGCTGAACCCTCAAAACCGGGAGCGGCTGCTGCGCGAAGCGCGCGCGGTCTCGAATCTGAATCACCCGAACATCTGCACTCTCTACGATATCGGGTCGGAAAACGGCATCGATTACCTGGTGATGGAGTACCTCGAGGGCGCCACGCTCCAGCAACGGTTGAGCAGCGGTCCGCTGCCACGGGGCGAAGCCTTGCGCTACGCCATCGAGATCGCGGATGCCCTGGATCGGGCTCACCGCAACGGCGTGGTACACCGCGACCTCAAGCCGGGCAATGTGATGGTCACCAGCTCCGGGGCGAAACTGCTCGACTTCGGTCTGGCGAAGGTGGCGGGTTTGAAGAGCCCACAGGGGGACGAGACCGTCACCAGGTCGCTAACGGCGGAAGGCGCGATTATCGGGACGTTGCAGTACATGGCGCCGGAACAACTGGAAGGGAAAGACGTCAGCCCGCGCGCGGATATCTTCGCGTTCGGGGCGCTGGTGTACGAGATGCTCACCGGCCACCCAGCATTCTCGGGCGAGAGCAAGGCCAGCATCGTGGCGAGCATCCTCATAGCGGAGCCGCCGGCGATCGCCGAAATCAGCGGCGGCTCGGCGCTGGACCGGGTCATTCGCAAGTGCCTGGCGAAGAATCCGGACCGTCGCTGGCAGACCGCGGCCGACCTGAAAGACGAGCTCGAATGGATCGTGGCGGGCGGCGCTGCGCCGGTCGCGGTTCCGGCGCCGAGGCGGCGAGGCACGATGTGGTGGGCCGGCGCCACCGCTGCGCTCGCCCTTCTGGCCGTATGGCTCGCCTGGGGCAACCTCCGGGCGCCCGCCGAGCCCGCCGCATGGAACCTTGCCGTACCGCCTCCGGACGATGCGGTATTCGGTTTTGACGAGAGCTCGGGTCCGTATGCGGTTTCACCCGACGGCCACCTGCTGGTGTTCCCTGTCCTGGAGCCAGATGGCTCGCGACTTTGGGTCCGCGATCTGACGTCAGGCTCGCAAAGGGCGCTGCCTGGAACCGATAATGGGCACCGTCCCTTCTGGTCGCCGGACAGCCGCAACATCGGCTTCTTCGCGGGTGGCAAGCTGAAGAAGGTGGGGCTCTCGGGCTCGCCGGAGGTCATCTGTAATGCGGAGGACGGACGGGGCGGCTCCTGGAATCGCGACGGCGTAATTATCTTCACTCCTCGGGGTCTGAGCGTGGTGTACCGGGTTTCGGCGTCCGGCGGCAACCCTACTCCGATCACGACAATGGATCCCGCCCGGCACGAGAACGCCCACTACCAGCCGTATTTCCTGCCCGACGGACACCACTTTCTTTATTGGTCGCGCGACGTGGAAGATCTGCAACGGAGCGGAATCCAGATCGCCTCACTGGACGATAACCCTACCCTCACTGGGCGGCCCTTGTTGGTGGCCACGCCCGTAGGAGCGGTTTACGCACCCTCCCGCGAGGGGGCGCACGGACACCTGCTCTATCTGCGGGGCAAGGCGCTCATGGCACAGGCTTTCGATCCGGCTTCCATGAGCCTCAGCGGAGACGCGGTCCCGGTGGTAACAGATCTAGGTGGCGCTTTGGATAAAGACCAGTTGGAGGTCTCCGTATCCGCGACTGGTGTGCTGGTCTACGGTGAACGGGAAAGCGACCGTTGCCGACTTACCTGGACCGACCGCAAGGGCATGCACCTGGGCGACGCTGCGCCGCCGGCTGCGTATAGGGATGTCCGGCTTTCTCCTGACGGAACCCGGATCGCCGTGATCCGAACCGATCCGGAGATCGGCGAGAACATTTGGTCCATCGCGCCCGGTGGAGGCGTAACACGACTCACACTCGAACTTGTCAAACCAGCACCATTAAGGGATTCTCCGGTATGGTCGCCCGACGGCAAGAGTATTGCGTTCACGCAACCCGGGCCAAGGGCCTACAGCCTGTTTACCATCCCGGCCTCTGGTTCCCCCGACTCGAAACCGCTGACTTCGGCCACCATCAATCAGACACCGGATGATTGGTCGCCGGATGGGCGGTACCTGTTGTTTCATCAAGCGGCGCCAGGCACGCAGCAGGATCTGTGGGTAATTCCGTTGAAGTCCCCGGGCGATCCGTTCCCGATACTCGCCACACCTTTCGAGGAGAGCTTCGGCCGGATCTCGCCAGACGGGCGCTGGATGGCATACTGCTCCGATGAATCGGGTGCTACCGAAGTCTACGTGCAGAGTTTTCCCGCGCTGATCTCTCGCGTAGCGGCACCGCGGTGGGCGGTGTCCGCGAATGGCGGCTCGGAGCCCATATGGCGGCGCGACGGCAAGGAGTTGTTCTATCGCGCGCGCAACGGGGCAATCATGTCCGCAGCGGTGCAGGTTGCCGGAGACGCCTTCCACTCCAGTTCGCCGAAGCTGCTGTTCGACGCTGCCCCGAACCCAAGCGCCGGAGGGGGCTTCTCCTACGATGTGGCGCCGGGCGGCGATCGGTTCCTTCTGGTCGAGCCAGTGCAAAGACGGGGTTCGCGGCCGTTGCATGTGCTGATCAACTGGGCGGCCACGCGGTAGGTTGACGGAACGGACCCGCACCCCCCGGGGACTCCAGCAGCCCCGAGGCCCGTCGCACCGCCGAGGAGTGCGGCGCGGAGCTGATCTCGAGAGCGTGGACGAGATCGCGCGCATGTGGCCGAATTGGGCCAGCGGCTGGGGCGGCTCGAGGCCTACGCATCATCAACCTGAGCTCGCTGGGCGGCATCCGGCCGTGGGCGGAGCACGCGCACTATTGCGCGGCGAGACGGCGCGATCATGTTGACGCGCGCGCTGGCGAAGGCCTTCGCGACAGAGATGACGGTCAATTCGTGGCGCGGAGGTTACCCCACGCCACGCGAGGTTGCCTATTGATAGGCGGGTGTGTTGAACGCGCCGAGAAGGCTCAGAAACGTGGCGTTGCTGATCGTCCCGCCGGCGGTCAACGGGGCGGAGAAGATGCCATTTCCAGACGTCGGGACCGGGGTAGACACGACCTCCAGGAAGCTCGTGCCGGTGCCGGCCGTAATGGCCGCGGCGGTCACGGCCGGCAACTGCGAGAGAATCGATGAGGGCACAGTGAAAGTCCCCGGGCCGGCCGTGGTAACGCAAATAAACTCTGCCCCGGTCGTAGTGGTGACCGTGCCAACCTTCGATACCGTACCGGCCAGACCAGCGATCTCGACGAGGTCCGTCGGGTTCCCGCCCGTCCAATTCAGCGTCAAGCCCGCGCTTCGCGCGACTGTCGATGGCAGTCCACCGGTTACGGTGAGGGGTGTCCCGAGCGTGAGCGATGCGGTAAACGGTCCAACGTCCTTGCCGCCCGCGCCGCTCAATTTGTACGTGCCGGCAACCAGAGTGCCATTCAAGAGCCCCGGTATGGGGGTTGACAAGCCCTCCTCGCCGAGCGACAGAAAGTAGACGTTGCTCGACTCCGTGAGCGCCTGGTTGGTGATGTTCGACCCGCTCGGTCCATTGATCGTGACCACGCCGGCATCCAGGGCGATGCCGCCTCCCGCGAACTGCGCGCTCGTGCTGCCCCCCGTCATTATTTGAATGACCTGGCAGCCTCCGGATGGACTGACCTGCGCCTGCAATGGCGGGACCGAGCCCAGCTCGGCAAAGGTGTACTCGGTGAACGACCCGGACACCTCGTCGGCCTTGATGTTGCCGAGCGAAGGCACAGTCTCCGCGAACTGAAAGAGCGAGAAACTGCCGTAGTTATAGGTGCCGCCCTGGTCCAAACCCTGCAACTGGGCTGTGGTGAAGCCGGGCTGGACGCAAGCGTTATCGGAAGCACTCGGCGCAATCGCCAGGTACGTGGTGTTGCTGAGCACTCCATTTACCGACACCTGGAAGGCCACGGTGCAACCAGTCGGAACATTGGAGGGCAGGGTGAAATTGATCTGGTCTTCAGCGGCCAGCCCGGGCGCGCGGCCCGCGTAGGCCGGCGTGATGGCCATCCCTCCCACCATAACCTGAACGGTAACGCCGTTGGCTGCGAAGTTGAAGCCCGGCGAGGCGGTATTATCGCCGCCGGTCACCGGCCCCAGGCCGGTGCCCCACGCGATGAGAGTTTGCCCCGGCTTGGCGGGCGAAATGGTGATGCCGGAGACGCTTCCGGTGGTCAACCGGTTCACGTCCAATTGCGTCGCCGAGATGAAGTTCTGAACCACGGCCAGGCCTCCACCCGTCGAGTCCTGCGTGAACAATGCAAACCTGCTTTTGACCACCGTGGTTGGAAATGGCGCGCTGGTGGTTCCATTGGTCACGGTTACGTTGTAGTTCCCCGCGGCCAGCGCAGAAGGCAGGACCGCCGCAAGCTGGTTCACGCCGTTCAGATTGTAGGTGTAGATCAGATACGCGGGCGTTCCGGTCCCGCCCGACGCGGGAGTGAACGTGACCGAAACGCCACTCGGCGAAGCAGTGGGAAGCGGAAAGCCGAACGAATTGAATCCGCTGGCACTCAGGTTGCTCCCCTTCACGATGAAGATGCTTCCCTCCGCGATGCTCGACCCGTAGGCTGCCGCATCCGCCACCTGCGTAATCGTAGGGACTGGCGGACCGGTCGAGCCGCCCGTGTTGATGGTACCGGCGCCGGTGAAGGTTATGGTAATGCCGCCTGCTCCGATCGAGCCGCTGCCGGAGAGCGAGGGAAAAGACCCCGTCGCGCCGGCGAGGCTGCCGGTGCCGCTGGTGACAGTGCCCGATCCGGTTGCAGACGTGGCGGATCCCTCCAACAGCGCAACTGGCAGCGAGATGGTTCCTGTCAGCGTGCCGCCGGACAGCGTGCCGCTGGACACCGTGATCGTATAGGAAGCGTTCACGGTAGTTCCGGTCAACCCGGTGAGGGGAACGGTCGCGCTGAAGGCTCCGTTCCCGATGTTGGTAAGTGTCGCCGTACCCGTGGCGGTCAGGCTCGTGCCGACGCTTACAGTTGCGTTCACTGTCAGCGTCGTGCTGATGGTGGCCGCTTGCGCTGCGGCGCAAACCAGCAGCGCCAGGGCAAGGCTCGCGTACTTCTTCGCAAATTGATTCAAATGTTCCTCCGAGGGTAAGACCGTCAGGTCCTTCCCGAGTCGATCATACATAATACAACGGCCAAACCGCACAGCGAGCTGGAGCTTTTGCCGAAACTGCCGAAACGTCTGGCGCCGTACCAATTCACCGGGGCCTTGGTGGCGTGCCAGTAGCTCTCGCCAGGGCATCCAGTCTCCCGCCACGCGCCACTATACTGAGAAGAGCGGTCGAACAATCGATATGGAGCCCCGGAACTGGCAACGCACAGCGGCGTACGTGGGACTACTGGCCGCCGTGTTTGCCGTGGCTGTAGCGGGGAGCTGGGAATTCGGATCCACCCTGGACAATGCCGCCTACGACTTCATGTTCCGGCGCTATCAGCCGAAGCCATGGCAGACGCAATCGGCGATCCTGGCCATCGACGAAAGCACGCTCAACGCGATCCCCGGCGGCATCTATGGCATCCGCGGGCCGCTGGCCGAAGCGCTACGGCTGGTTGCGGCGGCCCGCCCGAAAGCCGTCGCGCTGGACGTGATTCTCTCGGAGAAGCGCCAGGACCCGGCGGTGGATCAAGCCCTGGCCCAGGCGCTCTGCGCCACTCCCAACCTGGTGCTCTCCGCCGATCTGATCAACGACGCCCGGCAATGGGAAGATCCGCAGCCGGAGTTCCTCAGGTGCCATCCGCCGGTGGGGCATGTTCATGCGCTGCCCGACCCGAACGACTCCCGGACCCGCGCGATCCCGCTCTTCAAGCGCGTCGACCCGCCCGGGCGCGATCAGCGGCGGGCGATCTCGCTGGAAGTCTTTGCGCTCAGCCGCGGCGAGCACATCGTGACCTTTCCCTTTTCCAACGATGTGCAGGTCGGAAGCACGACGATTCCGGCGCCGGGCGGCAGGTTTACCAACTTGAACGCCGGTGAAGTGACGGAGCTCCGTCCCATGCGCGTGCGGTTTCTGCCGGCCGGCATGTCCCTTCCGCAGGTTTCCTTGAAAGCCCTGCTTGACGACCCCCGGCGGGCGAAGGAATTCACGGGCAAGGTGGCGTTTGTGGGAAGCACGGCGACCACCTCCGGCGATCGTCTCCTGACGCCTGTCAGTCCGGAGGTCCCCATCACCGGAATCCAGATCCACGCGGAGGCCTTCGAGACCATGGCGCAAGGGTTGTTCATCACCGACGTCTCGATGTTCTGGGTATTCCTCGTCAGCCTGGCCATTGCGGCTTTCATCGGGCTGGCGTTCCGCCATCTGCCTGGATGGCAGGCCTACGCCGCGGGAGTGTTCATTCTGATCGCGGCGCAGACCGTGCCGTACGTCTTTTTCACTCACCGCTACGTCTTCTCGTTTGCGACTTCGGCATCCGTGGCGTGGCTCGAATTCATGGCGGCCGCCGCCTACTATCACCTGGTGGTACGCCGCAACTGGCTGGTGGAGCAATCGGCGCGTGCGCGTTACCAGCAGGCCATGCACTTCGTGACTCACGAAATGCGCACGCCGCTTTCGGCCATACAGGGTTCGAGCGAGTTGATCTCGCGCTACGCGCTCACCGAGGAAAAGCGCAAGCAGATCGCGCAGGTCATCAATTCCGAATCCAAGCGCCTGGCCAAAATGGTCGAGATCTTCCTCAACGTCGAGCGTCTCTCGGCGGGACACATGGAGCTGAAGCACGAAGCCATCCCGGTGAAGCAGTTGGTTGAGGTGTGCGTGGATCGGGTGCGGCCGCTGGCGGAGCGCAAACACATCCGCCTGACGCTCGAACCCGTGGCTGAAGAGCTACAACTGACGGGCGACCGTGAGCTGATGGAGTACGCCTGCTACAATCTGCTTACCAACGCTGTGAAATACTCTCCACAGCGCACCGAGGTGACCGCCTCGGCGGGGAAAGATGGCGGCCATGTCCGCATTGCCGTACGGGACCAGGGCATCGGCATGGACCAGAAGGAAGTCAAGCAAGTCTTCCAGAAGTTCTATCGCACAAAAAAGGCGGAAGAATCGGGAGAGGCGGGTACCGGAATCGGGCTCTCCATCGTCCAACAGATCGTGGAACAGCACGGGGGACAAATCGAAGTGACCAGCCAGCCCGGATCCGGCTCGTGCTTCACGCTGGTGCTCCCGGCGGCGGTGTCCGATGCGCCGGTAGCCCCCGCGGCGATACCGGCGTCGGCTCTACCGACATCGGCGGAACGACGTTGATGCCGAAACTACTCCTAGTTGAAGACGATCCGGCGCTCCAGTTCACCATCCTGACGGCCCTGGAGGAGAAGGGCTACACGGTGGACGCGGTGTCCACCACGGGTGAAGCCATCGAGCGCCTCAGCGACAGCGCTTACCCCATCGTGATCTCGGATATTTACATCGACGAGGGCACCGGCCTGGACGTGCTCAACGCCGCCAAGAGTAAGGATCCGCACTGTTCCGTGATCCTCATGACCGGCCGCGGCACCGTCGAGACCGTGATGGCCGCCACGCGCGGCGGTGTTTTCGACTATATCGCCAAGCCATTCGAACTGGATGTGATGATCGAAGCCATCGAGCGCGCCGAGGCCTCGCACGTCGATCAGGAGAGCGAAGCCGACGAGGAAGAACTGCCCGAGACCGAGATGATCGGCGCCTCGCCGGCGATGGTGAAAATTTACAACACGCTGTGCCGCGCCGCTCCCACCGACGCCACGGTGATTATCGAAGGCGAGACCGGCACCGGCAAGGAGCTGGTGGCGCGCATGATCCACCGCTACAGCCAGAGGACGGCGCATCCGTTTGTTCCGGTGGACTGCGGCTCGATTGCTCCCTCGCTGCTCGAAAGCGAGTTGTTCGGCGCCATGCGCGGAGCCTTCACCGGCGCCGACCGCGACCGCGTGGGCGTGTTCGAAGCCGCTAACCGGGGCACCGTTTTCCTGGACGAGATCGGCGAGATCGAGCTGAACTTCCAGTTGGCGCTGCTGCGCTTCCTCGAAGGCCGCGAGATCCGTCCCGTGGGCGCCGCGCGGTCCAAACCGGTGGACGTGCGCGTGATCGCCGCCACCAACCGCGATCTGCAGGCCATGGTAGAAGAGAAGAAGTTCCGCGAGGACCTGTGGTACCGGCTGAACACCGTTCGCATCTTCATGCCGCCGCTCCGCGAGCGGCGCAGCGACATCTACCACCTGGCTCGACATTTTATCAACAAGTACAACGGGCGCTACAACCGGGAAGTCAGGCTGATGGATTCGGGGGTCAAGGCCCTGCAAGACTACACCTGGCCGGGGAACGTGCGCCAATTGCAGCACATGATCGAGCGGCTGGTGATTCTGGCCGACCGCGTGGATTCCGACGCCGTCCGCGATGGGCTAACCATCATGGAATCGCGCGAGAAGCCGGTGGAGACGCTGGCGGATGCCGAAGAGGATCAGATCCGGCGGGTGCTCTCCGCCACCGGCGGCAATAAAAGCAAGGCCGCCCAGATCCTGGGAATCGAGCGCAAGACGCTTTACCGCAAGCTGGAGCGGATGAAACTGTAGGTGGGACCCATGCAATGCTCGCCCTCAGGGAAGGCTCTCGTGCCAATGCTTGGCCGTGATGAACTGGGAGAGATGCTTCGGGTTGGTAGTCGCGACCACCAGTTCGGAAGGCACGGCTCCGACCGAAAGAGCTTGCGCGACGATTATGACATCGACGTCGAGAGCCTTGGCGTCCGCACTCGGGCGTCCCTCCTGCCGGGCTTGCGCCCAAAGCTCGGCTGCCAGTCGCAGCGCTCCATCGGAGAGCGGAAGGTACCGCCCTGGCGCCGCTTCGATGAATGCGTCAAGCCGGGCGACACCGAGAGCCTTCCTCGCCCGCAACAGTTCGCGCTTGAGCTCGTAGTAGACGATGGCCGGCACGATGACACGCCTTCCGCTGAGGATCCACCGGGAGAGCCAGTCAGCAACCTCGACAACCTCGGCGGTGCGCTGCGGATGAGTGAGAAGACCGAGAGGCCCGGAGTCGAGGAAAAGGAGCTGTCTCACGGATAGAGAACCGGCTCCCCTGCTTGGGCCCGAGAATCGTTCATGGCTCTCTTGAACTCGGTCAGTTCCAGCTCCGCGGCGCGAATCTCTTCCGGATTGGCCGTGGCATCTTCAAGCCGCCAACTGGCGAGCAGATCCAGTGTGGCAGTATCGACGGAACCTTCGTTCGAGGGCTGCGCCATGGGCGGCATCGGGCCTGTTTCCGGTGTTGCCGGGTGTTTCACGGTCTTACCCCCTCGTTGTCATCGTACCAAGTGTGAGCGGTCCCCGTGGAGGTCGCCCTAACCGCCTCCAAGGTCGCGCGTCTACCCTGATATACATTTTCGATGGTAGAATCTCTACCGGCCAAGGAGAGTCCTATGTCCTGGTGGCGGCGGAAGCCCGATGAAGACGACCTGGATCGCGAGCTGACATCGCACCTGGATCTGGAAGCCGAGGAGCGGCGCGAAGGCGGCATGCCGGCGGACGAGGCCCGCTACGCCGCGCGGCGGGCGCTCGGCAACCAGACCCTGCTGAAGGAGGCGGTGCGCGAAATGTGGGGCGCCGACACGTTCGGCCGCCTGCGGCAGGACCTCCGGCAAGCGTCGCGGATGTTGCGCAAGAGCCCGGGATTCGCCCTCGCGGCGGTGGCCACCCTGGCCCTCGGCATCGGTGCGAACACCGCCATGTTCGGCGTCGTCAATGCCATTCTGCTGCGTCCGCTGCCCTTTCGGGAGCCGCAGCGGCTGATCGCGCTGTGGGGCGATGCGGTCCGCCAACAGGCCTCGCTGGTGATCTTGCGGAACGGCAGCCGAGCTGTGGAATACGCCGCATATTCGGGCAACACCGAATTCAACCTCACCGGCCAGGGCGAGCCGGCGCGCCTGGCCGGGAGCCTGGTCTCCACCAACCTCCTCTCGGTCTTCGGCGAGCCGCCCCTGCTCGGCCGCGGCTTCCAGGACGCCGAAGACACCCCCGGCCGCGATCGCCTGGTCATCTTGAGCTACGCCCTCTGGCAACAGCGGTTCCGCGGCGATCCCGACATCGTCGGACGCACCATCACGCTGGATGAGATCGACCGGCGGGTGGTCGGCGTGATGTCCCCGAGCTTCCGCTTCCCCACCCCCGCAACCGAGATCTGGGTTCCCGTTCACATCGATCGCCGGGAGGATGGCAATTACTTTTGGGTGTACAACCTGAACATCGTGGGCCGCCTCCGCCCGGGATTCGCTCCCCAGCGGGCCCAAGCCGAGCTGCGCATGTTCATCCCGCAGATCCGAGATTCCTTCCCCTGGAAGATGTGGCCGGACTTCGGAATGAAGACCAAAGTCATCAGCCTGCAAGAGCTGCTTGCCGGCGCTGTCCGGACGCGGCTTCTCGTACTGCTCGCCGCGGTGGGGCTGGTCCTGCTGATCGCGTGCGCGAACGTCGCCAACCTGCTGCTGGCCACCGGCACCGCGCGGCAGAAGGAGATTTCGGTGCGTACCGCGCTCGGCGCGAGCCGCAGCCGCATCGTGCGGCAGTTGCTGACCGAGAGCCTGCTGCTGGCGTTCGCTGGCGGCGGCATTGGCCTGGTCTTCGCGTTGGCGTTGGGCGGGCTCTTCCGCCATGTCTTGCCGGCCGATCTGCCGCAACTGGCCGGCTCAGGCCTCGACCTCCAGGTCCTCGGCTTCGCCGCCGCCATGTCCCTGGCAACCGGACTCGGATTCGGCGCGTTCCCGGCTCTGCGGTTCTCGCGGGCCGACCTGCAGGGCGCGCTCAAATCGGAGGACCGCGCCTCGTCCGGCACGCGTAGCCGGCAGCGTCTCAGCACGGCCCTGGTGGCGTTCGAGGTCGCGTTGGGTGTGGTTGTGGCGATCGGCGCCGGTCTGCTGGCGCGAAGTTTTTGGGGATTGACCAATGTAAATACCGGCTTCCGCACCAGCCATGCATTGACCGCGCTGGTCACTCCGAATCCCTCGTTGTGCAAGGTTGCTGCGCGATGTGCCGCGTTCTACCAGGAGGTGCTGGACCGAGCGCGAGCCCTCCCGGGAGTGGACGCTGCGGCGGCCGTCAATCCCCTCCCCCTCAACGGCGATATCGGCGGGGCTGCCGTGGAACTGGAAGCGCATCCGCTGCTGCCTGGCCATCCGGCCAACTCGCTTTGGGCAAGCACGGTCACGCCCGAATACTTCTCGGCCATGGGGATTCCGATTCTGTCCGGTCGCGGATTTCTGGCTTCCGACCGCGAAGGCACGGAGTTCGTGGCTCTGGTCTCGGCGGCTACCGCGCGGCGCTGGTGGCCGGGTGGGAATCCCATCGGCAAGCACCTGAAGTACACCTGGCTGAAGGAGTGGCGGACCGTGGTTGGAGTAGTCGAAGATACTCGTGACACGTCCCTCGCCGGCGACCCGGACTGGCTGGAGGGCACTTCTACGTTCCGTTCACGCAGGCGGCACTGAGCATCCAGCCGCGGATGACTCTGCTGGTGAAGACCGCCGGCGATCCGCTGCTGGTGGCGCAGCCGCTGCGCCAACTGGTGGCCGCCATCCGGGACGACGTGCCGTTTACGCAAGTCCGCAGCCTGGAGGAAGTGATCTCCGATTCGCTGGCTACGCCGCGGTCCACCATGTGGCTTCTGTTTTCCTTCGCCACGCTGGCGCTGTTGTTGAGTTCCGTGGGGATCTACGCGGTGGTGGCCTACTCTGTGGCGCAAAGGACGCGCGAGATCGGCATCCGCGTGGCGCTGGGGGCGCGCGCGGAGGAGATTGTGCGCGGGATCCTGGGCCGCAGCCTGCTGGTGACCTGCGCGGGGCTGGCGATGGGATTGGCCGGAGCTTTCGCGGTCACGCGCGTCCTGCGCAGCCTGTTGTTCCACGTCACCGCTACCGACACCATTACATTTGTCGCCATGCCGCTCATCTTGCTCGCCGTGGCCCTGATCGCGACCTATGTTCCGGCCAGGCGGGCATCGCGGGTGGATCCCGCGGTGGCCTTGCGTTACGAGTAGGCAAGCCGGCGGCGGAAACGGCCCGGGGGAGCGATGGCCGGACACTCAAACCAGGTCTTCGATCGTGTGATGTTGTGCGTTTGTGGGAAAACCACTCCCTTACGGTGGTGGCTCCCATCAGAGCGCCGGCCGTGAGGGAGGGTTTTAATTCCCTGCGAAACCAGCCTCTCTCATGAGGACGCAATGAATCAGGTTCAGCCATTCCAATTTGGATATCTCATCCCGTCCGCGAGGTTTCGGCTTTGTGGCAACTGCGCCGAGCTGCGAGGCCCCAGGCCGCTCCACATCTTCGGTGACAGCTATGACTTTGAATCCCGCTTCGGATTGGCGCAAACCGTCAATGAATTCAGCCGTGCCCGGCAAGGCAGGATTCACAATCAGCAGGTCGAGGCTGAGCTTCAGTTCACGGAGCAAAGCTTGAGCGTCCGGAATGCTTCTTGCCGGAAAGGCGGCAAATCCAGACTCATCCAACGCTCGGCCCAGCCAGAAAACAAACCCCAGATCGTCATCGACGATGAGAACCGTTTGCTGGCTGCAATACACTTCGCACTCCTCCCCTCCCACTCCACCCGGTTCCAACCTAAGGGTGAAGCAATTCGGCAGCCAGAGCAACAAAGCTTTATTTTACAAGTGCTTAACGTTTGGCGGGCAAGCGAAGATCAGACACGGTCTACTGAAAAACCGGACTTCATCCCAATTTTCCCCACGGATGCGTCAGCCCTGCTTGCCTGAATGGGGGGAGCAGGTTCGGGGCGGTCTGCTCGGCTTCATCTTGAATCCGGTACTCGTACTGTGAGATAGCGCAGGCAGCGATACCTGCATCCGCTCGAACGATCCGACCCGAAATGCCGACGAGGATGGTACGCACACCGCCCGCCTTCTTAGGCCATTTTGTGGAAAGCTCGACGAGAGTACCAGGCTTCAGCGAATGCTGTGTCGTGAACGCAACACCGCTGCTGCTCAAGTCGGTGGTAACGCCAGTTCCGGCCGCGATAGTTTTCTGGCCTTCAACAATCGAGTAGCACAACTGTTCCTGAACTGCGAACCGGGGGCTCCTCCTCCGTTCCGCTGGTCTAAAGTGGGGGGCCATCGTACATCCTCCGAGAATTCGTGACCCTGCGCCAGTAGAGCCGCTCCAATGGAATCAAAGTACAGCCCGCTCCCAAAACGTGCTAGTACGACAGGTCCAGAACGGCCTATCACCAGTACAGAATATCGTCTCTATAGTGTAACGTAGTCGAGAATCGAATCAAGAGATCATTAGTACTACAACAGCCAAGCGAAAATTGATTTGGTACCAATATCCCAACGCTCCGGCCGACCGATGAATACGACAGCCAACCCTGGAAGGCATCGAAAGTTTGGCCGCCTTAAGGGACCTTCGCCAGCAGGTTATTCCGCGTAAGTCTTTGATAAAAAGGGTGGGTTCGTGGAGACTCGAAGCGCCAGACCTCCGCCGCGTCAAAAGCCGGGGGGGAACGGCCCCGCAAGCGTTTTCGGGGGCCTTACGAATCGCAGGTTGATTCCACCTACTGTTCATTACAGCACGGTGGCCTCAACCCGCCGCAATGAAAACCCAGGACTTCTCCCCCGAGTCAGGTGGAGGCTCCCTTTGACTTTTGACGCGCCATTGGGTTATGCCTCGTATATGCCGGAGGGCTCGTATCCCTTCCAGGTCGGGTCGATCTGCTGCACTGTTCTCAGCGACGGCTACTACTCCTTCCCGACGCCCTGGGTCTTTCCTAACGCCGATCCGGACGAATTAGCGTGGGCCCTCGACAAACGCCGGCTGCCGCAGGAGAGCGTTCTGAGCCCTTACACCTGCCTGCTGATCGAGACCGGCCGCCATGTCGTGCTGGTGGATACGGGCGGCGGCGGATCCCTGCCGACTACTGGAGCGCTCGTGGCACGGCTGGAAGTGGCGGGCATACGCCCCAGGGATGTAGATACCGTGGTCCTCACCCACGCTCATCCCGATCATATCGGGGGCACTCTCAACTCGACCGGCCGCCCGGCATTCCCGAATGCGCGTTACGTGCTTTCGGAGCTCGAGTGGGACTTTTGGACGACCGGGCGCGCCGAACTGAGGGACCTGCGCCTGCCCAAGGATGTGAAAGGTACGATGGAGTTCACCGCGCGGCGCTGCCTCGGAGCGCTGCGGTTCCAGGTGGAGCCGATCGATGGCGAAGGCGAGATTGTTCCCGGCGTCCGGGCGATTCCCGCCCCAGGGCATACACCGGGCCATCTGGCCATCCTGCTGTCCTCAGAGGGCCAAAACCTGCTAAATGTGGGCGATGCGGCGGTTCATCCCCTGCACCTGGAGCACCCCGCGTGGGAGAACGGATTCGACCTGTCCGGCGGCATTGCCATAGCGACACGCCGCGAACTCGTGGAGCGGGCGGCCTCCGAGAAGATGCACCTGATGGCTTTCCATTTCCCGTTTCCGAGCGTAGGCCGGGTTTCAAAGCTCCCCGGAGGTGGCTGGGAATGGTCGCCGGGCTGGTGAGCCCTAAACCGAGCCTTCCCGCTTGTCCATGGTCGAGGTGCGCGCTGGGCGCCGGTGGGGGCCGGGTCTTCGCAGCGCCGCCCGCTGAGCTTCTTTGGCCGCACGACCGTTGACATACACGATTAGATCTTCGTTCGAGAGCTCATGATCGCCTTGACGGTCCGCCTCCAGATCGGCGGCCAATTTCTGGGCGCAAAGGGTCGGCCCCTCTTGAATCCCGACATGGTGCTTCAAGAACAGCGCTATGTCGACGCTCACCACGAAGCGGGTCGCGGGCTGACCTTTGGCGTTGTGGTCGAAGCTGTACAAGCGTTTGTTCTTCGACTGATCGAAACCCAGGTACCGCAGTTCCATTAGAGGCTCTTTGCAGAAGACTCCGCATTCAGACCAGCTAACAAATCGTCCGCTGCCGCTTCGTCCGTTGCCGCTGGATCAGGCTCGCTGGGTTGCTTATCATCCAGCTTGCGCTGCATTCTCCTCGCCGCCTTGTCGCGCTGCTTCTCCATTCGGGCGAGTTCCTTCTGACGTTTCTTGAACGTGGTGCGCGATCGCGTGGGCATATGCCGGACTCCCTTCTTGAAACATGGTGACCGGGGCGTGAACCCCGGGGTTGCCACTTTCTGCGTCCCTACCAGCGCGGTTCCCGCCGCTGGCGAGGCGCGCCGCCGAAGCCCTTGCCACCACCGGATGGCTTGGGCCGTGCTTCGTTGACGTTGAGCGCGCGGCCGTCAAGTTCCCTGCCATTCAGAGCTGCAATGGCTCGATCGGCCTGAGATGCATCTGTCATTTCGACGAAGGCGAAGCCGCGGGAACGACCGGTGTCCCGGTCCGTCACCAGGCTTACGCGTTCGACGGTCCCGTGGGGCTCAAAGAGCGCGCGGATGGAATTTTCGGTAGCGGCAAAATCCAAATTGCCTACAAAGATGTTTTTCATGTTCTTTCCTTCCGTTTTGATTGTTCAGGCGAAGACGAGGCAGATTGGATCTTTCGGCCGGGCTGTGGCGAGACGATCAAAATGCAGACTTCAGTATAGCAGGTTTCTGGAGAGGAAAACCGCTCCCGTTCAGACCTAATCAGACCTAAGCTAGTGGCAGAGGCAGACCCGCTCGCCGCTGGTGACCAGCGTTCCCGCCAGGTATCCTTCAACCGCCTGTTCAATCGCGGCCCGGCCGGCGAGTACGAGCGGCTCGATGCCGTGCGCGATCAGCGCATCGGCGGCGCCTTGGCCGATGCCGCCACACAGAACGGCATGGCAGCCGTCCAGCAGTTCGACGAACGTGGCGTGCCGGCCGCAGGTACCGGTGGAGCGGCTGCGCAGCGTTTGAGAGCGGACGCGGCCGTCCTCGACCTGGAGTATCAGGAAGGCGGTGCTGCGGGCGAGGTGATCGCAGACGGACACCCCGTCGGTCGTGGCGATGCCAATTTGTTTCATGTGTATGCCCTTACCTTAACTCATGGCGCCAGGGAACGGTATTCTACAGCACCGCGAAGATCGCGCGCGCCGCGTCATAGCTCCACGCGCTCATCCAACGGCCGATGTTGGTGGACGCCATCGCCACGATCAGCAGCATGAAGCCGAAACGGGAAAGCTCCACGTACACAACCATCGGAACGCGCGCCGCCAGCAGCAGCTTCGATCCATCCAGCGGAGGCACCGGAAGCATGTTGAAGATCCCCAGGTATAGGCTCAGCAGCACGCCATGCTCGGCGAATTGCGACAATGCCGGCGCGGCACGGGCGGTCAGGACCGCGACAATCGCCAGGATCACCGCCATGATGACGTTACTGAACGGTCCGGCCAGTGCAACCACGGCCAGGCCGTTCAATCCGCCTTTGAGCTTGGAGTTGTTGGTATAGACGGGCTTCCCCCACCCGAGAAAGCCGGCTCCCAGCAGCGACGTCACGAACGGCAGGATGGCGGTTCCCATCCAATCCACGTGCGCCATCGGGTTGAGCGTCACGCGTCCCTGCAGGCGCGGCGTATCGTCACCCAATTGTGTAGCCACCCAGGCGTGCGCGAACTCGTGCGGTGCGGTGAGGATCCACAGCAGCAGCACGTTCACCAGCGCCGTTTGAATATCCAGGTGCATGTTTATTTCCGCCGGTTCACCGCGGCCCAAAGACCGAGCAACGCCGCCAGCGCCACGAAAGTACCGATAAGAAGCAGGTCAATAGCGCTATTGTACGGCATTCGGACCGGATGAGTCGCTTGCCGGGTCCATCCCAGTCCATCCCACCGGCGAAGCCGGTTACGCGAGGACGCCCATGCGGCCTTCGCGGAAGTCCTCCACCGCCTGCTGCAATTCGTCGCGGCTGTTCATGACGAACGGTCCATAGCGCGCCACCGGCTCGCCGATCGGCTCCCCGGCGATGAGGAGCAGGCTCAGGGGTTTCGTACCGGGGTTCGAGATGCGCACCAAATCTCCGCCGCGGTCGAACACCACCACGCTGTACTGACCGGCCCTGGTGTTCGCGAACCAGCCCTCGCCTTCGATCACGAAAGCCAAGGCGTTTTCGCTGCGCGGCGCCTCTTGCGTGTGTTCCGCGCCGGGCTCGATAGTAAGGTGCAGGTAGAGGATCGGGATGCGGGTATCGATCACGCCCTTGGTTCCGAGGGCATCTCCGGCGATGACTTTGGCGGCCACCGTCCCTTGGGCATTGCGGGCCACCGGAATGCGCGCCGACTCGGTGTCCTGATACCGCGGCTGGATCATCTTGTCGCGGCGCGGCAGATTGATCCAGAGCTGGAAACCGTGGAGACGCCCGCCGTCCCGCACCAGGCTCTCGCCCGGCAGCTCGGAGTGCACCAGGCCGGAGCCGGCGGTCATCCATTGCACGTCGCCGGGGCGGAGAACTCCGTGGTTGCCCCAGGAATCGCGGTGTTGCATCTCTCCGCTGAGCAGGTAGGTGACGGTCTCGAAGCCGCGATGCGGATGCGGCGGGAAGCCGCGGGCCTTGCCGGGGGCCACGTCCATGGGGCCCATCTGGTCGAGCAGCAAGAACGGATCCAGATCCATCAGGGCATTTCCGGGAAAGGCGCGCCGCAATTCCACGCCGTCTCCATCGTGGGCTTCGGGCGCCGTAAAGACGCGGGCTACGCTGCGATATTCGGCCATTTATCTTTACCTCAAGATAATTGATGCTAAGATAGATGAAAGGATTCAAACGTGAAGACGAGCGGAATACGCCTCTGGTTGATTCTCTGGAAAGCCTACGACACCCTGCGCGCGCATGCCGAGCGGCATATCGAGTCGCTGGGGCTTTGCCTTTCGGATTTCGGTGTCCTCGAAGCGCTCCTGCACAAGGGGCCCCTGCCGGTGAACACCATCGGATCGCTGGTGCGGCTGACCAGCGGCTCGATCACCGCCGCGGTGGACCGCCTGGAGGCCAAGGGCTTGGTGGAGCGCCGCAACGATGCGGCGGACCGGCGCGCCCGCGTGGTGCACCTGACCCCGTCCGGCCGGAGCCTGATCTCCTGTGCCTTTGCCGACCACGAAGCGGCCATGGAGCGGGCGGCGAGCGGGCTGAACGCGCCTGAGCGCGCCGAGGCGGCAGCGCTCCTGAAGAAGCTGGGGCTGCGGGCGCAAGAGATGCTGGGCCAGTGAAGCTGCCGAGTACCGCGTTTCCCAAGTTCATGATCGACCGGGACGACGAAGGCCGCTTCTCCGGCCCTGGCCCGCGGAGAGCGCGCACACGGCATTCGAAACGGAGCCGCGACCGTCAGAACGTGTGGCGACCTTTCCACGTCAATCAACTGTGCTTCCGCTCTCGACACGGCCTGAATGAATGATGTTGGTACAATTGAAGGTGGAGCTAAAACCTTGACCGATCGCGTCGAGATCAATCCGGCCGTCATGCAGGGTAAGCCCGCGATTCGCGGAACGCGCATACCCGTGGAGCTTCTGCTACGCAAACTCGCCGAAGGTGCGACTGTTGAGGATCTCCTGGATGCCTATCCTCGGCTGGTCGCGGACGACATCCGGGCCGCGCTGGACTTCGCGGCTGATACCATTGCCCACGAGACCGTCCTGGCTCTCGGTTCCCAATAAATCCGGCCAATGCGTTTTCTGGCAGACGAATGCTGCGATTTCGCCGCAGTTCGTGCTCTCCGGGCAGGCGGCCATGATGTGCTCGCGGTGAGTGAGTTTCAGTACCGTTCCGTGGACAAAGAAAGTGATGGAGCTTGCGCTGGCCGAGAATCGGATACTCCTGACCGAGGACAAGGACTTCGACCGGCTGGTATTCGCGGCTCGCGTGGATTCACCGGGTGTGATTCTGATCCGATTCCCCGCCTCCGCGCGGCGTCTTCTTGCCGACGCAGTTTTGAAACTCGTTCGCGACCATGCTTCACAGTTGGTGGGAGCCTTCGTAGTCGTACAGCCGGGGGCGGCCCGAATCAGTTTCGGACCTCGCCACGCGCAATGAGATCATCTGCACCACCACGGGCAGGCACATTCACTGCTGAACCGTAACCGAGACTCCCGTCTGCGTGGCGACACCGCCAATCGTGGCCACCACCGCGGCATCGCCGTTCGCCAGATTCGGCACCGTCACGTTGAACTGGTAGAGGCCCGATTCCACCAGCCCTGAGAAGGCCACCGGTGCTGCCTGGCCCCCGATGGCGATCTGAACCACATTCGCCAACGGGGCCGCCGCGGTCACCAGTTGCCCCGAGGGCTGCGGCGGCGTGGTCGCACCGAATCCCACGCCGTACAGCAGGATGGTCTCCCCGGGTTTGGCCGGCGTCGTCACCGCCCCGGGCAGCAGGTTCGGCGCTCCCACCAGGCTGTAGTCCGCGTGCAGCGCGGCCGCGTACGTGCCGCCAAAGGTCAGGAACGCCGGCGCCAATACGTTCTTCTGCATGGTCGCGGCGTTGCTGGTCTGTTGTGCCGTGGTCACCTGGACCGCGACCGGCCCTACCGTGGCATCGTCGGGAGCCAGCGCGTTGATTTGCGTGGGGCTGATGTACTCCACGTACGCGGGCAGCCCGTTGATCGTGACCGAGACCCCTTCTAACGAGGTTGGCAGCATCCCGTTCACAAAATCGCTGGTCTGCCACGTGTAGGTGCGCTGGGAAAGGTTCGTGCCAAAGATGGATATCCAGGTGCCCGGCGCGATCGCGGGCTGGAAGCTTCCGGCATTGGCCACGCCGGTGACCGTGCCCGCCGCCTGCGCGCCTTCGACCGTGAGCGTCACCGCCATGGAAGCGGGACTGACGCTGGCATCCGCCGGAGTGACCGGCACCATGCCGGTGTAGGTCCCCGCCCCCAGGTTCGCCGGGTTTACCGAGATCGAAAGTGTGCCCGGAGCGTTGCCCGATGTGGCGGAAAGGCCGATCCAGAAGGAATCCGCCGAGGCAGTCCAGGAGAGCGCTCCCGAGCCGGCGTTGGTAATCGAGACGTTTTGCGCCGCCGGAACGGCGCCGCCGGCGGTGTACTGGAAAGAGAGCGTTTGAGGCGAAACGGTCAGCACCGGCGGCGCAGCCGCAACCGTCAGCGTTACCGCGATCGATACCGGGCTGTTGGACGCGCTCGTAGAGGAGATCTGAATAGTGCCGTTGTAGGCGCCCACGCTCAAGCCAGCCGGGGAGACGGACACCGACAAGGTGGACGGAGCCGTGCCGGATGCGGCCGACACGCTCAACCACGAATCGCTCGCCGCGGCGGTCCAGGAGAGTGCGCCGGTCCCGCTATTGGCGATCTGGATCGACTGCGCCGAAGGAGCCGTACCGCCCGCCGTATACGCGAATTCGAGACTCGCCGGAGCCGCGGCGATGGTGGAGGCGGCTGCCGCCATAATCCCGATGAAATCGGCTCCCCCTACCGCCAGCACTTTGAGTGTCACGAGGCCCGTCAGGCTGGCCGGAAGCTTTAACGAAATCGCCGTGCCTTGCCACGATGTGACGCTCAGGACCTGCGCCGTACCCGAGCCCTGCGGATAAGCCTGAACCTGGCAGCCACTGCATTGCGAGCCAAGGTTCGCGCCGTTGATCGTCACCGTGGTGCCGGCGGTCAGAACCCGCCCGCTGCTGCTGGTCACCGGCGTGACCGAATAAATGGCGGGGCCGATCTTGCAACGCGGCGCCCAGGAGTAACCCACGACCTGCGCCAGCGAGCCGCAGTTGACGGCCCCCAGCGATTGGCTGGTAGCCACGAAGGTGCCCGTGCCCGAGACCAGGTCGGTGTAGAAGATAGTGTCCGTATCGCCGCCGTTTAGCAGGGCCAACGTTCCCCATACCACCGAGCTCATATCCGACACGTAGCTGCCTGCGGCATTCACCATGGCGAAGAACATTCCTCCATTGCGGTCCAGGTAGGGGTCCGACGCCGGCGCGGTTCCAAGCGAAGACCAGGCCGTAGTGCCGGCCAGGAACGAGCGAACGATTTGGCCGGTCAGGTGCGACGTGCTGGTGACGTTGGCGATTCCGATTGCGTTGCAGGCGAACGCGCCGAAGGTGGCGTTTGTAAACGTGCCTGGATCGATGTGGCAATACGGCACCACGCGGGTCGCCGAGGATTGTTCTGCAAACCCCACAGAAGCGCTGGTCTCCGATACCAGCCCATCACTGGCATTGGGAGATACCGTGCCGGACGACAAAGTGGGAGTGTAGGAACCGGCGTTGCCCACAACAGCGATGGCGCTTACTCCGCGCAGATCGTCGCCGCGCTGGTTCCACGTGGCCAGGTTCCATAAGAACGAGCTTCCCGGCACCAATTCGGCGGACTGGCTTCCCGCCATAATGGAATTCACATATTCGCCGGCTAAAAACGAGCCGAAGTTCGGCGTGGCGATCAAGACCAGCTTTCCGGCCAGTGTGCTTGCCGGCGGCGAGTAGGATTGGCTGGCCTGGATTCCGGCAAGGTATGCCCGGGCGATCAACCCGCCCATGCTGAAGGCCACCAGGTCGATCTGCGGCACCTGGTCGCCTGAGTCGTACTTGATGGTATTCAGGAATGCGCCCAGGTCGTTGCCTAAGGCTTCGATGGGTTGGTTCGGGTCCTCTACGCAGTTGTCAAAAAGATAAACCACCGGAACGCCATCCGACACCAAATACTGGGCCAGATTGCCGAACGTGTCGGCGGAGCTGGCCGATACCGGGCACGCGTTGTAAAAGCCGGTCTGCCATCCATTCAAAAGCACCACTGGGGCTCGTGTCGACCCGTTTGGCACGGTCACGCGAGGCTGCACCACCACCTCCATCGTGGCTTGCCGCTCCTCACCCGTTTCGCTGGTGGCCGACACCGTGACGGCGTACTCGCCGGGTTTCGCCCGCAGCGATGGCGCCACCAGGATCCGATCCCGGGTCACGCTCGGCCCGACCACCAGACTGCTGGTTTCCGTGCCTGCGATCGACACGCGCCGGGTCTTGGCACTCAACAGGAAATCCAGCGTTTCCGCCGGCGCCGCGAGTTGGGCCGGCTCGCCCGCGCGGATTTCGTACCGCGATTCGACGAGAGCCATCGGCCGGACGGGGGTCTGGGCCAACGCGCAGAAAGCGCCGCACATCATCAGGCCGGCGATTCGGGAAACCTGTCCCAACGCCGGACGGCAGAACTCCTCTGGGCGAGACATCCTCATTAAACAGACGAATGTCTCTCAAAAAGCGCGCAGGCGAGTTTGCCGCGCTGGTGTTTTCCGGAACATGAAGGCCCCGCCGTCATAATCGACCCCGCCGTCATAATTTGAAATGTCGTGCATAATTGAAATGACGCTACCGATGAACACGGGGGATACCGAACGCGCGCGGGAATCCGCCTTACGCGATCTCAGCGGCCGCATCGCATCCAATCCCGACTCGGTGAGTCTGCGATTTGAGCTCGCCGGCTTACTCGCCGAGACGGGCCGGACTCTGGAAGCCAGGAACGCGTATCTCGAGCTGCTGGCGATCGAGCCCTCGCACCGGCTCGCGTTGAACAATCTGGGCACGCTGCTCCATGCCGCCGGATATCGAACCGCTGCGCGCACGGCTTACGCGGAAGCCGTGGCGCGCCATCCCGGCGATCCCATGAGCCGCGTGAACCTGGGCAATGTCCTCTACGAAAGCGGCGAGTTTCGGGCCGCCCGGGAGCACTATGAAACCGCCCTCCGCTTCGATCCCGGCCATACCGAGGCGCATCAAGGCCTGGCTTATGTACTGGCCGAGCTCGGCGACGAAGAGGGCGCTCAATGGCATCGGCGCAAGGGTTTCGAGGATCGCCCGGTTTTCGCATTGCCGTATCGCGGCGAAGGGCCGCCGGTGTCCTTGCTCTTGTTGGTTTCGTCCGTTGGCGGCAACATACCGACCCGCAATTTGCTGGACGACCGCGTTTTCCAGACGTTCGTGGTGGTGCCCGAGTTTTACGATCTTGAAGTACCGCTGCCGCCGCATCAAGTGGTGTTCAATGCCATCGGCGATGCCGACCTGGACGCTCCCGCGCTGGCCGCCGCGCAGTCCGTGGTGGCTCTCACCATGGCGCCGGTGATCAATTCGCCTTCGGCGGTACTGGCGACGGGGCGCGCGGGCCATGCGCGGCTCTCGCACTTGCCGGGAGTGGTGATGCCGCTGACCGTCACTCTGCCTCGGGAGCTTCTCGCCTCTCCCCAGGCCGCGGCCGCGGTGGCGCGCCACGGCTTCCATTTCCCGCTGCTGGTGCGGACACCCGGCTTTCACACCGGGCGCCATTTTCTGCGCGTGGAAAGCCCGGAAGCGCTTGCCGGCGCCGTGGCGGAGCTGCCGGGGAGGGAATTGACCGTCATCGAGTTCCTCAACGCCCGCGCCGCCGACGGAAAGGTGCGCAAGTACCGGGTGATGATGATCGATGGACAGCTCTATCCGCTCCACGTGGCGATTTCCAGCCAATGGAAAATCCACTATTTCACCGCCGAAATGGCGGAGCAGGCGGACCATCGCGCCGAGGATGCCGGGTTTCTGGAGAATATGCCGGGCGTGCTCGGACCTCGCGCCATGGAGGCGCTCGCCCAAATTCAAGCCGTGCTCGGCCTGGACTATGGCGGAATCGATTTCGGCTTGAGCTCCACCGGCGATCTCTTGCTCTTCGAAGCCAATGCCACCATGGTGGTGAATCCGCCCGAGCCCGGCGAGCGGTGGGCATACCGCCGCCCGGCAGTCGAGCGGATCTTCGCCGCCGTGCGAAGAATGCTGACCGCGCGCGTCACATCCGTGGCGTAATCGCGGCTTCCAACACCGTTGCGCTTTGGTGGGCCAGGCGCTTTCGCCTGCCAACCAAGCGGTCCAAGCGGTCCGGGTTGCTTGCGCCAAACACGCCGCACGGGATATACTCCAACGGTTCTCACCGGGAGCCTGTCTATGCTCAGCCTCACTTCTCTAACCGCCGGAAAATCGATCCCCACCCGCATCACCGAAGTGCTCCAACAGATGCAGAATATCTATGGCGCCAATCTTTCCATCACCCGTGTGACCGCAAGCGAGATCGAGCTCCGCGTGCGAAACATGACCGATGCTGCGCTCATCGCCCACATGATGACCCGCAAGGAAGAGATCTTCGGCGCGTCCCTCGCAGTCTCCGGGCAAGGCTGTCTCCTCGGCCCGGTGGATTTTCAGGTCCTCTGTGAACAGACGCCGAGGGCCGGGCAATCCGGTCTGTACCTGCGCTATCTCCCCAACACCCCGAACCGCCCGGACTATCTCGCCGGCTTCTGGTTCTCTTGATTGTGGTGGCGTTCCACCACGGCAATCTCCGCTCGCAGCGATTCCGCGGCCCGCACCGTCGTCGCCGCGGGGTCCAGGCATCCGAGCTCCCACTTCTCGCCCAAAAGTCCTTTCTGCCGCACGTGCCACGGGCCTCCTCCAACCCTCGAAATGGGGAACACCGCGCAGGCCCAGGGCTTGTACCGGAGCGGGTCCCGCTCCTCGGCCCCCAGCCGATGCAGCACGCATCCCTGGTTGAAAAAGACGCACCAACCCGCCGCCACCCGCATCGCGGGCTGACCGTCCTTCCGCCGGCGGCTTACGTATCCCTCCTTTTCCACCATGGCGCGCGCCTCCGGCCGCAGTTCGGGCAGCACCCGGTGCAGGTTGGCATCGATGCGCGCTGCATCGTCCGTATAAACCGGCGGCCGGCCGGCGCGGCAGCATACCCCGTCGCAGCCGCGCCCGTAGATGCACTCAAACCTTGCCTGTTCCAGATTGAGAATCGCGAAAGTCATCGTCCGCCGCCCTTTCCAGCGCCTTGAAGTACACCACGCAGTCGTCCCCCGGCTTATAAAAGTCCGGAATCCGCCCGGCCTCGGTAAATCCGGCGTTGCGATAGAAGCGGCGCGTGCGCTCGTAATCCGCGCGACCGCTGGTCTCCAGCACCAGCCGGTTCCCACCGGCCTCGCGGACCAACCGCTCGATTTGCGATTGCAGCCTTTGCCCCACTCCCGACCCCTGCACCGAGGGGTGCACGCAGATCCAGTAGATATACCACGCGGCCACCGTCAGCGGAGCTCTGCCGATACAGGCGTAGCCGCGCACCTTGCCGTCCAGCTCGATCGCCGGCAGCCGGTAGTCGCCTTCCAGGCCGTGCTCCACCATGTCCATGGCCACCCGGACCTCTTCCTCGCTGAAAGCGTCGCAATCCAGCAGCGCTTCGCGTACCGCCGCGCAGTCGCCCTCCGCCAACTCCCGGACCATCATGCCCACTCCACCTGCTGCCGCACAAATCGCTCCCACGTCCACCCCGCTTCCTGCACCGCGCGGCAGATCCCCACTCCCGGACCGAGCTCCGGATTGGGGTTGACGTCCAGCACGTACGGCGCTCCCGCTTCGTCCAGCCGGATATCCACTCGAATATACCCGCGCGCCTCCACCGCGCGCCAGGCGCCGCGCGCCGCTGCCACCAGCGCATCCCGTAGAGCGGGGTCGAGCGGCATGTTGTAGTCCAGCGGCGAATCCGCGAAGTCGCGGCTGTCTAGGTCCCACTTCGCGGCGTACGTGATCAACCGCAGTCCGTTCAGGAACCGCGTCTCGCCGATCGACAAATACTCGGGCCCATCGGCGCCCCAGAGAGCCACCGCGAACTCGCGGCCCGGTAGAAACTCCTGGATCATCGCCGGGCCCGCCAGCCTGGCGCGGGCGCGAGCCACAGCCTCCGGGCCGTCGCACACCGAATCGGCGAAGATGCCCGCGGAGCCATCTTCATCCGCGGGTTTGACGATCGACGGGAACACGCCCGAGCGCGGCACCGGCACACCCGCCGCGGCCAGCACCGCGCCCGTGCGGTCTTTGCGGCGGCACAGCGCCAGGGTCTCGCTGCCGCACCCCGTGAAGCGGACGCCCAGCAATTCCAGCAGCGCCGCCATCTGCGCCTCGCGATCCACGCGGCCCAGGGGGGCCTCGCAGACGTTGAACACCACGTCCGGCCGATGGCGCTCCATCAGCTCTATCACCTCGCGGACTTCACCACGCACTCCGGCAACCAACGCGCCCGGCAGCACTCCCGCGACATTGCCGGCGGCCACATCCAGATCGAACTCGCCCACCGTGCGGCCGGCTGCGGCGGTCTGCGGCGGGAGTGTGTGCAAAACCAGGACCTTCACGATGCGCGCCCGCCCGTGCGGTCGAGTGCGTCGAGCAGGATGCCCTGCACCAGTTGGTCATAAGGGATGGCGCCCGCGGTGAGGATCGCGACATCGCCGGTTTCCGGATTCAGCCCCGGCAGTGGATTGCACTCCAGAAAGCACGGCTGGCCCGCGGCATCCAGGCGGAAATCCATGCGGGCGATATCGCGGCAGCCAAGCAGGCGATAGGCCGCGCGGGCGTAGCGCTCGATGGCCGCCGCAACCGGAGCATCCACGCGCGGCGGGATGTGGTAGGCCACGCGGCGGCGAAAGTCCCGCTTCATTTCCACCGAATACACGAACGGCCCGCCATCGCACGCGGGCCCGATCTCCATCATGCCGAGAAGCCGCACGTTCGGCGGGTTGCCGGCCAGCGCAATGGTCACCTCGGCGCCGGGAAGCCACTCCTCCACCAGCGGCGGGCACCCGTACGATTCCCGTAGCCGGCGCGCCACCGCAATCGCCGCACCGCCATCCATGGCCACGCTGTCGACGCGTATCCCTTTGCTCGATCCTTCGTCGTTGGGCTTGACGATCGCCGGAAAGCGGAGACCGGCAATCGGGTCGTCCCAGGGCTCGTCTTCCAGCAACACGCCCGGCGCCACCGGCACTTCAGGCGATACCACGCGCCGCGCCAGGGCCTTGTCCAGTGTGAGCCCGAGCGTGACCGCGTCCGAGCCGGTGTAGGGCACGCCCAACAATTCACAGACGGCCGCCGGAATCGCCTCGCGGCAGCGGCGGGCGCGGCCCGCCAACCCTACGGGCCCTTCGGCAATATTGAAAGCGAAATCGAAGCCGCCCTCTTCGAGCCGCCATGGCAGGCGCCGGTCGGCGGGTACAGGCTCAACCGCCACGCCTAGCCTCCCCAGCGCTCCGGCGATGTGACAGACAGTTGCCGGCTCGTCATACTCCTCGAAGGTGTCGTCGAGAAGCTCGGCCTCCACCGCCGCCGGCTTCTCATTGAACAGCAGCGCTACCCTCACGCACCAGCTAGCATATTACGCGCCCGTTTGGCGATCAACAGAATGCTTTATGGGTTCAACTTTGTCGCGACCCCTCTTGGCAGGCCAAGGGCCCCCACAGGACCTCGGAATGATATCCCACCTGCCGCACCACCGCGATGCGGGCCCCTGCCCAAATTCGTGCGGGCGGCGCGACCTCAGTTGCCGCCGACCCTGGCCGCCAACTCCTGAAAGCCGCGGTCTGGCTGCAACACGTCCCATTTCGGATCGGTGTGAATGGAAATGAGAATCGTCGACCGCGTGGCGAACGCTTCGTTCAGCGCGTCCATGGTCTTTAAGGATGTCCCCCAGGCCCAGCTAGACTTCGGCGCGAAAGAACGGATCGACGAAGACTTTCCCGCTCATTTCGTTGAGCCGCTCGAGGATCCGCTGCGCCTGCTGGCTGTTCTTCATGCGGCCGTAAATATATCCCTGCTCGCCCAAAATCGGCGGCGGCAGGAATCCGCTGGCTCCCGGCGCGCGGTCCAGGGCGTCCAGCGCTCCGGGAACTTGCCCATTTGGGCGTAGGTCTTTCCCAGGCCCCAAGCATTTCATAGAGGATCAAACCGAGCGAGAAGAGGAAGGCTGGAGTGCGCGCGACCGCCAGGCGCTGGACCGGCTCACGCCGCTGGTCTACCAGGAGTTACATCGCATTGCCCGCCGCTGCGCGGGGCGCGAACGCCGCGACCAGACACTGCAAACCACGGCATTGGTAAACGAAGCGTTTCTGAAAATGGTGGATGCCTAAGGCGTGGAATGGCGGGACCGGGCTCATTTTTGGCCGTGTCGGCACAAATCATGCGGCGGATTCTCGTGGATGCGGCGCGGATGCGGTACGCCAGTAAGCGGGGCGGCCGGGCGCCCCGAGTAAATGTAGACGAAATCACGATCGCCGAGCCGATGGCCGAAAACCAGGTAGCGCCCAAGTCTGTCGACGGCGCCCGCCGATTTCGTCGGCACGACTTACGCTTGACCGCCATATGGACGTTCCATAGACATGGCAGTCTCCTCCGCGATCAAGACCGAGCGCCCTTCGGTGGCCAGCTCGGGGCCTCGACGCCGAACTGCTTGGCGTATGAGGCAGGTGCCGAAGCGCTTCCCCTATGGGAGGAGATATGGCCGGGACCTGCGATGAAGCTAGTCGGTCCGCTTGCTGCTCGCTCGCCGGGGCTTCGGCTTGCTCTTGCCCTTGAGATTGAGCGCCACTGCAGCGCGGATGAGAT
>Ga0209415_10003027_pt1 | contig 31349 bp, 38 predicted proteins | sample PeaSoiSIISIP2007_FD_187696 | JGI IMG/M metagenome (GOLD analysis project Ga0209415, IMG submission 187696) | Peat soil microbial communities from Weissenstadt, Germany - SII-SIP-2007 (SPAdes) (version 2) | ecosystem: Environmental > Terrestrial > Soil > Wetlands > Peat | place: Germany... | reverse complement strand
GGTCGCTCCCGCTTTTGCAGTCCCGATATCGACACAGTTCGGGACGTATCTGGCGGACAACGTCCTCTCGCCTCCGGTGACGGGCCTCCATTGCTAGGTGGAGAGGCCGGTTGAAGGCGCCCCACCCGCTCATCTTTCTTCTGCTCTTCTTCGACGTCACCGCCCTCGCTCCTGTGGTCACGACGGGCCTTAGAGTGACAGACATCTGGTATACCCCTATGGCCACAACAGGCCAGGCCTCCTTCTCCTACCCATTCGTCGAGTTCCTCGCGGCCTGCGTCGTAGGGAACGCCCTCGCGCTGTTCGCGCTACGGCGGCTGGACTGGAGCAGGTTCATCCCTCTCGAAGGAGAGATCGGGATAAGGTCGATTATCCGCGGAGTGCTTGCAGACAAGCTGGGCAGGGCGATACTGCTGGTCTTCGCTCCTGTCTACTTCCTTTCGTACCTAGTGAGCAGCGGACTTCTCCTCGTCCCAGACGTCAACATCAGCTCGTACTTCGTCCCCGTGACGCGCATCTCGTACCAGGCCGTCGGCGTCCCCATGATAGGCCCCCTCGCCCTCAACCTCGACCTCCTGGCGGTGGGGCTCGTCGACCTCATCCTCCTCTCGCTAGCCCTGCTCCTCGGGTACTACGTGGCGAACTTGGTCTACATCTCTCAGGCGAGCAGTGACATGGGAGTCCCCGGGTCCATGCGAATGATGGCGACACAGGCGGCGGGTGGGTTCCTCGCGACCTCCGTGCCGGCGCTCGCGACCTCAGCGGCCATCTGCTGCCTCACGCCCACGGGTGTGAACTCGCTCCTCTACCTCGTCTCGGCCTCGACCTCCGTCCTCAGCAAGAAGGTGATCTTCGGCTACGGGACCATCACCGGCGTCTTCTGGGTGACGGGGATGCTGCAGGGGATCGAGCTATTCTCCACGACGGTGCTCGGCGTCGCCCTTCTGGGACTTTCATTCTACCAGGTCAGGCGGATCGCCATGACCTTAGCCCAGCGCAGGGTCATCTCCCTAAAGTCCTAGTCTCTCGGGCGGTCCGGCTGCCACGACGCCTCAAAGACCTTCGCCGCGAATGCCTTCTCGTCCGGGGCGCCGTCGAATCCCACCTTGTCGTTGATGACAGTCCTCGGCACGCCCACCACGCCGTATCGTTTGGCGAGATCGGGGAACTCCACTGTCTCGACCATGAAGGCGCGTATCATGAGGTTCTCGATGGCGAACCGGTGAGCCGAACGGACCACCAGCGGCGAGTACGGGCACACTGGCGTGACGAAGACCTTGATGACAGTGGGCGCGTTCACGCGCCTTATCGTGTCCCTCGTCTCATCGTCCATCTCTGACCGGCCGCGGGAGGCGTCGACCAAGTCCTCCACGAGGCTCCTGAGCTGCCGACCTGCGGGCATCCCGACATAGTGCAGCCTTGCGCCATTGGAAGCGACGATGACGGTTGTGGGCGACAGGTCGACCGCCATCGATTTTGCCTTCGCGCCTTCTTCGCCCCTGTCGAGGACTTCGAGGTTGACCAGGTCCGTGAGAGACGCTATCTCCTCTAGCAGCTGCCTGGTCTGGCCGCAGTAAAGGCACCCGATCTTCGAGGTGAAGAGGATCACCTTGACCTCTCCCGCGAGCCCTGACCGGAATAGCCTCTCGATCTCTCCTCTGTCCTCCTTCCCGATCAGGGCGGTCATGGCCTATCGCTGGTTCGCCCGGCGTGATATGTATATCGAGAGGCGGGTCGTCGACTATCAGGCGGTGTGTGTTAGCGCCGCCTTCACCTTCGCGTCGATCGCGGCAATCTTCTCCAGACGCTCCACGAAGCCGTTGAGCTTCTTCGCGTTGAGCGTGACCACTATCTCTGACTCTGTGTATCCTGACCTCGTCCTGCTCGCGGTGCACCCCAGCCCGATCACGACGTCCCCTTCGTTGGCGAGAGGGAGCCCCTGGCAGGTAGGCTTCACCGTGACCTTGCTGTCGGGCGCCGCCTCCTTGATGAGAGCCGCCTGTTGGGAGTCAGCGAAGAGGAGGACGACGTCCGGGACGAAGGGCGCCTTGTCGAGGGGGGCGTAGCCTATGTTCCTCTGCGCTTCGAGGGGCAACGACGGCAGCCCGAGGATGTCGCTTTTCCCGATCCAACCGACGCTCGTGAGCAGGTCGATGTCCGCCAGCCCAGAGCCGGGGACGGTGTCCTTCGCGAGCCGATAACCGTGGGTGACCGCGCCAACAGAGCAGTGCTGGTGTTGGTCTGGCGTCGTGTAAAAGGCGCTGTCGAGGGCCTTGGTCCAGAAGACGCAGCTGGACTCCACCACGTCGGTGGACCTTCTCAGTTTGGTCACGTCAGGCTTGAACGTCACTGCCACAACTGGCTTCGAGAGCCCTAGGGCTGACTCGAGCCTCTTACCGAGACTGTTGAACTCCGAGGTTGACAAGCTGGGACTAAGACCGCCCAGTGAAGGTATTAACCGTGAGGAATTCTCTATTCCTATCAGCTGGACGACCGACCACGGCCCTCGCCGACCTGCCTGATGTACTCGGTGACTACCAGCTTCTCGATCGCCCTTCCAGATTTGAAGGCCTCGGGCTCCGCTCGGATGCGCTCCTCTGCCCTGGCCGGGTCGATGCTCTTCTCGGCGCACTTCATCTTGGCCACCTCGATGGCAGTCCGCTGGTCGATGGGCGGGAACTCGATGGGGTAGAGCCTGTCCTTGAGCGCGCTGTCGAGAAGCTGGAACTTGTTGGTCGTCATGATGAGCGACGTCTGCGACGTGTCCAGCTCGTCGATCTGGTGGAAGAGGATGTTGTTCTGGGCGACGTGCCAGCTCTCTCCCTTCATCCAGTCCCTGTCGGGGAATACCGACTCCGCGTCGTCTATGAGTATGAGCGACCGCCTCTTCCGGGCCGACGCGAAGACCTTCACTATCTGGCGCTCCGACTGACCGTAGAGCTCCCTCGCGATCACGGAGCCGTCGACGAAGAAGAGCGAGAGCTGGAGCTCCTTTGCCAAGACTTTGGCCATCAAGGTCTTCCCGTTCCCCGGCTCGCCGTAGAAGATGAATCCCTTGATTCCCTTCAACGAGCCGTTCCCGAGCTGGTGCGCGATGACGTTCCTGACCTCCGAGAATATCCTCTGGAAGTCGTCTCCCTTGCAGCCTGCGAGCGACTCGGGGATCTCCTTCCACCCGATGTCCATGCTGTCGCGTTTGGGGTTGGCGTCGGTTCGCATCGCAGGTCGACCTTCAGGCGCTTCTGCCTCCGTGGCAGATATAAGCAATGGCTCGTAAACCGCTTGGCCCCGAGCTCTCGCGGCGGATATTCCCCACAGTGCAACTTCTATGAAGGACGGCATTAACCTAGGAATATTTATTACCCCGCCGAGTCCCGCGTCTGTTTGGGTCTTGTCTATGTCCTCGGAACCCGAGCGCCCGCTGTGGGCAAAGGCCGACTTGTCGGTGGACGTGCGCGGCGAGAGCTGCCCCATCCCCGAGCTGACGGCCGCGAAGAGGCTGAAGGAGCTGCCGCCGGCCAAGGTGCTTGAGGTCCTGACCGATCACCAGGCGTCCGTCGACGTGACGCTGCCCGACCTGGCCAGGGGCATGGGTTACGCCTTCTACTCCGAGAAGAGCGGAGACCTGTATCGAGTCTTCATCGCAAAGCGGTGAGCCGATGCCCGCGCCTACGATGTTGCCGGAGCACGTGCTCCCTTTCGGTTACGCGTTCGTCTACGCGGCGTTCGGCGTGAGCGGCTTCCTCCTCGGGTGGGTTGCGCAGAGGGGAAACTACTGCTTCGTCAACGCCATGTCGTCTGTGTTCACCACGCGGAGCTATGACCGGTTTGGAGCGCTCCTCATCCTCTTCGGCGTCTCCGCCCTGATGACGGGGCTCCTTGTCGTCGTCGGGGTCGTGCCAGCTGTCGACCAGTACTACGACAACTACTTCTCGGGATGGTATGTCGTGGTCGGCGCCGTAATCTTCGGATTCGGCGCGACGATGGCTGGGGGCTGCAACCTTTCGATGCTATACAGGGCGGCGAGCGGGTATGTCCAGAACTGGCTGGAGCTCGTGGGGATGATGGTCGGGACCTACATCTTCGCGGTGGTCATCTGGCCGTTCCAGTCGTACACCATGGCGAACGGAATCCTCTCCACGAAGCTCGGGGCATACACCGAGTATCTTCCTTACGACCTCTTCCACTCGGTCTCTCAGACATCCGTCGGGGTGGCGGCCGCACTCCTTGGAGTCCCGCTGGTCGCCCTCGGGCTCGTCCTCCAACGGCGGACGCGCTCGAAGCGGCTGCTTGATGGCGCGTTGACATCGGGGACCGGCATCAGCCTCACGATGGCCGCGCCCGCCTCCGCCGGGCCCGCTGGTCCGCTCCCCTCGATCGGGCTCCAGGGGACTAGGCTGGGGTTCGCGAGCGCGAAGGATATCCTGCTGCTTAGGAGGCCCTACGGAGCCAACCTCTCCACGCTCCTCCTCGCGGGGACTCTCCTGCTGGTCTTCGTGTCCGGAGCAGGTTACACTTTCAACTATCTCGTGATAACATCGTCCGACGGCGGGAGGTTCCTCGAGTACATCCTGATGCCCTTCGGGGTGAACCTCGCGCTTGGGACGCCGTGGTATAACGACGCCCTCCCGATTGTCGACCCGAGCGTCCTGATGGTCGTGATGCTGATTGTCGGGGCGTTCCTGGCCAGCTACCTCAGCGGGGACTTCAAGGTCAGGGTGCCGCGCCAGAGGAAGAGGCTCGCCATCGGGTTCTCCGGCGGGGTACTTGTCGGGGTCGGCGTGAGGACGGCGTTGGGCTGCAACGTGGGGCTGATGTGGACGAACTTCGCGCAGCTGGGCTACGACGGGATGCTCTTCCTCTTCGCGATGTTGTTCGGCGTGTGGATCGCGGTCAAGGTCCAGAGGCGGTTGGTATGAGCACCCAGGTGACGGCGCAGCGGTTCAGCTATGCCCGACTCATCGCGCCGATAGTGCTGGTGCTCTTCGTCGTTGGCTGGTACCAGTTCTCGATAGTCTACATTCAAGGGGCGGACAACCAGCTAGTCGCCAGCGGCAACTTGGCCGTGTACGTCCCCATCCAGCAGGTCAATGGGTACCTGGCCGCGCTCCTCGACGCGACCTACATTGCGGCGTCCGCAGGCCTGATAGTGTTCGTGTACCATCTGGCGAAGCTGCTCCGAATCAGGTCTCGCAGGTAGCTGAGGCTCTTCTGTTGTGGAGGTCAGGCTCGGCTTGCCCTGATTCTCAGGGCAAGCAGCATAGTAATGACCATCGCGGTCATGAGCCCAGCCGAGGAGAGCATCGGGACAAGGGCCGAGACGGCCCCACCGGAGGAGGAGACCGCCGGCACGGGCGGAGATGTCAGGTTCAAGGAGCCCACATAGGCCGAGTACGCGACCAGCAGCGCCGGGACGACGCTCACCAACGAGATCCGCTTCGCCCCGCCTGACCAAAGCGAGGCCGCGAGGAGGATGAGGCTCGCGAGCAGAGCGCCTCCAAGGGCCTCGTGGGCCACGAATGAGGCGGAGGACTCTGCCTGCTTGAACGCGGCGAGCTCCAAGCCCAAGGGAAGGGAGAAGACGGGACCCGCGACGAAGAGGTTGACGTAGATCCCCGAGACGAAGACCGCGTAGAAGAGCAGGAGCGCCAGGTAGCACGAGAACAGCGCAGCCCTGCTCGCCCCGCCGCCTCCGTAGGTCGACGACCCCTCATCAGGTTTCAGGCTCGCCATCGCGAGGAAGGTGAGGAAGATCGCCGTGACGAACGAGGTCGCCATTATCATGCTCTGTGCCGTGTCAGACCCCCCTCCCAATACGAAAGCGAGGCCCGAGTCGCCCGCCAGGACGATAGAGAAGGAAGCGAGCAGGGTCGAGGCCGTCAACCGCCTGGAGCCCCCCGCCCATGCCAGAGCGAGGATGAAGACGCTCGTCGCGGCGCTCAGCGTCGCTAGGACCACGTGCGATTCGACCGCCGGATTGAGGAGGATCGCCTCGGCGCTCGTCCCCGGGATGATCGAGACGAACCCGTTCACGTAGATGCCGGCTAGCCACGTCGCAGAGAGGAAGACCAGCTGGAGGCGCGAGACGTCCGCCATCTTGCCGGCGAGCGATGCCACGAGGTTCGCAGACGGCTCCGAGATTATTTAACCGAGTCGAGGCCAAAGGCGACCATCGCCCTCTTCAGGGGCCTTCGGAATGTATAACCGGAAACGAATCTCGACCTCTGGCGGAATGAGATGACCGCCGGGGGGAAGAAGGACGAATCAGGCACGCGCTGGTTCTACTCGCAGCTACCGGTCGCCATCGCGACGGGGCCGGTCGGCACGCTCATCCAGCTCTACATCCTCGAGCTGCACGGCACGGTAATCGATGTCGGCCTTGCGATAACCCTCTTCAACGCCGTCAGCATCCCCGCCGCCGTAATCTGGGGCTACCTCACCGACAGGTTCCAGAGCAGGAAGACGGTACTCGTCCTGAGCTGCGTGGCGGTGTCGGCGAACCTCGTAATCCTCCCTCTTGCCAACAGCATATCCGGAGTCGCGCTGATCTACGGCCTCTTCTCGCTCGTCTCCTCCGCCTCCGCGACGCCCGCGAACCTGTTGATAATGGAGACGCAGAGGAAGTCCCATTGGGCGTCCGCGTTTGCGAGGTTCTCGATGGTCTCCAGCGTGGGCACGACCCTGGGCCTGCTCCTGGGGATCGCATGGTCCAACTACCTCCCCATCTCGCTCCTAGTGCTCCCGCTCTCCGCGCTCTCCCTGGCTTCCGCAATCCTCTCGGTCGTGATGATAAAGCACCCCAATGTCTCATTCGAACGGGAGTTCATCGTCCTGCAGAGGCGGAGCCTCCAGCAGAGGCTCCTCACCATCCCGCTGGTCTTCCTCCGGCTGCCCAACCTCGTCGACTTCAAGTCCGTCTTCAAGGGGCTCAGGAGCGCCCTGACCAGGCAGCTCCCGCTCCTCTACCTCTCCATCTTCGTGTTCTACCTTGCCAGTGGCCTCTTCAACACGTCTTTCGTCCCCTCCCTACGCGCCGCGGGCCTGAGCGCGAGCGAGGTCTTCCTCGTCTCGATGTTGGCGATGGTCGCGCAGACCGCCTCGTTCTACTTCGCAGGGCCTTACGTCGAGAAGAGGGACCTCAGGAAGTCTGCAGTGGCCGGTCTCGTCGTGAGGTCGGCCTGCTACGCTGGCATCGGCATCCTGGCTTACCTCGCAAGCGGCCTGCCCTACCTCGGAGGGACGATGGTGCTCTACCCCATCGCGGGAGGTCTGGCCTTCGCCATCTACTACACGTCGTCGAACACCATGATCTTCAATACGCTGGGGGCTAAGAATCAGGGGTCGAGGCTCGGGGTCTACAGCGCTCTCGTGGGGGTCGCGACAATGATAGGCTCGTTCGTCTCAGGCTACGTATCGTTCTACTTCGGGTTTCTCGCGACCTTCGCGTTGGCGGCTGCCTGCCTCGCGGGCTGCGCCATCCTGGTGCCTTCCGTCACTGCGACCAATCAGGAGGGAGCCCCTCACTAGCGCAATCGAGCGCGGAGGAAGGACGCCCTCCTCCAACGCTGAGCGCTACTCCTCTGCCGTCAGCGCTCGCCGCGGTGGCGCTTCCTCAGCTGCGCGTAGAACCCGGCCGCCGCCAGCACCAGCGAGACCAACGCCGAAAAGGGCGGTGAGATGCCGAAGAAGACCAGCACCCCGTAGAGGATGACCCCGCCGAGGACCGCGGTCACCAGCTCCAGGAGCTTGCTGGATATGGCGACCCCTACGAAGAAGAGGATAATCCCGACCACGAGCGCGAGGACGAAGACGCCCGTCAAGTCGCGAGTGGCAAGGTATCCGAAGTACCCCAGGGCAAGCCCCATCCCGATGTCGACGAGAAGGATGCCCAATGCCCCGCCGACCAAGAATCCGCCCACTCCGCCGACGACCGACCCTATCACTCCCAAGAACTGACCCCCGACGGCCAAGCCGAAGGCCGCCCCCGCGAGGCCGACGACAAGGAAGGCGAGCCCCCTGATTATGGACCTACCGTTGAACACGAGAGCGAGCGAGACAGCGAGGAGGATAACGGCGAAGAGAGTGCCGCCGAAGCCCGAGAGAGGGTGCGGGAAGAAGCTGCCCGCTACTGCGTCTTGCGAGAGCATCGATCATCTTGCGTCAAAACACGCCATTAAAGATTGAGCCGTTGACGAGCCGATCTCTGTGCGGGGGGTGAGTGGCAGAGGGGTGGCCCTCGACTTCTCGGGGACCATCCCGCCGTTCTCCCACTCACTTGGGGAAAACTGTGAGGTAGAGGAGGCGCAAAAAGATGATAAGGTTTGTGAAGCGCCAATCTGGATGCCCATCCACCGGAGTTCGCAGTCGGGAAGCATGTTTACTATTGCCCGAGGTGAGGGCCGCCCGCCTTGGAAGACGGTTTCTTTGACTACCTTGCCGACGGTGAGCGGGCCGAGGCATACTGCTCCAGCCCGAAGGCCGGCAACCCTCTCGGCCAGGTCGTCGTAATTCATGAGGTCTGGGGCTTCAACCGCTTCATCCAGGACGCGTGCGACCGTCTTGCACGAGAGGGCTTCCGCGCCGTAGCCCCGGTCCTGTACTGGCGAGACAAGGCGCTCTTCTCGCCCAAGAGGATCCGCAAGGGGATGGAGGTGGTCTGGAACCTGAGCCTTGAGGATAGGTACCGGCCTGAAAGGCTCGAGGCCGCACTGAAAAACGGACGCGCCTCCAGCGAGACCGGGTCCATGCTGAGGCTCCTATACGACAAGGGGTTCAGAAGCAAGCTCCAGCGAGGCGTACGCTCCCTAGCTGATCGCCTTCGGAATGAGGATCCCAAGCTGCCGATGGGGGCTGTTGGGTTCTCGATGGGAGGCAAGCTCGCAATGCAGCTTGCGGCTGGGTTCCCGGGCGTGAAGGCCTGCGTGGCCTACTCTGCCGAACCCGTGCTTGGGGATGCCGTGGGGAAGATCCGCTCCCCAATTCTTCTCCTCTACGGCAGCGAAGACCGGTTCATGATGCGCGACCTCCCCGCATTCGTGGGAGATGCGATTGACAGTGGGACGGAGCTGGCTTTGAAGACATACTCCTCGGCTGGGCACGAGTTCTTTGACCAGTCGAACAGGACCGCCTATCGAGCGGCTTCGGCGGAAGACGCCTGGGCCACCACGGTCGACTTCTTGCGGAAGAACCTCTCCGTCGCCGCGAAGCAGGACGTCGCACGAGGGTCTCGCACGAAACAAAAAAAATTCACGGGAGACCGAGCGCAGATCCGGGCGTCTAACCCGTGATGGTGCTCGTAAGCGTCACTGCGTACTCGGTCGTCCCGTTACTGAAGTCCAACGATACCTTTGCTGTGGTTGTGCCGCTGAAGTTGCCGCGAGCCGTCGCTCTTACGATGTACGAGCCGGAGGGGCTCGTCGCCCCTTCGCCCTGGATGCCTGCACCGCCAGGCCCCATGACTGCGGAGCCTGAGGTGACGTTGTAGGTAGTCCCGGCCACGGTCAGGCTACCCCCTACGTTGAGGATGGACCCGCCAGTGAGCGTTCCGGTTACCGTGAACGTCAGCGTCCCTGATGCTGTGCCGTTGGTCTTGCCTTGGGTTCCCACGACGAAATAGTTTCCACTCGTGCTCGTGAGGGTGATCGTTTGGCCTGTGGTGAAGGTCGTTGCTTGGCTTTGGCCGCCGCGCCCGCCTCCAAGCGGACCGCCGCCGCGCCCGCCGAAGAAGGCCGCGATGCGTTGCATCGGGCCGCCCATCGGTGGCGGGGCTGTGCTGCTTGAGGTGACCGCAGCCGAGCCAGAGCTCGTCGTCGAACTGGTGTTTGTCGAAGCGGTCGTTGCGAATGCCGGGAAGGCGAGAAATGCTACCATTACTGCCGCGCCCAGGGCAACTACCGCGATGTGCGATGCCTTCATGTTCTTACTTCCTTGGTTAGCTGACACGAGGTTGCTTATAATCGATTGTGGTGCAGTCGTCTAAGACCTGAGCACAGGCCTCGAATCTAGAGGCCCCTTCGGTAGACCTACGCTGCAGAATAAGGTCGCTATCACAAAGAGGTGTCCAGAGGGGTCGCGGGGCGCCTTTCGCCCACGTGTCCCCGGGCAACTCGCCTTCCTTCGATAGCAGCATAGAGGGAGGAACCGAGATAGTAATCACTTATGGTGCAAGCGTCTAATGCCCGCGTCCGACCCTTGAGAAAGGGACGAGGCAGGCACCTCGGCCAACCTCTCCCTGTCCTCTACGTCCTTCGATAGCGGGAACTGAGGCTTCGCTAGGCGTATTATCGCTTGCCGAAGGGGATTACCGAGGCTCTATAGGGGAGGCGAGTTCAGGCGCCGGCTGGGTTCAAGCTGCGGGAGCCGTGGCCATGGCGTCGAGGCTCGCCATCACTTCTTCGGGCGGCTTCTCATCGAGCTGCCTAACGTTCTCCTCTACCTGCTCAGGACGGGAGGCGCCAACAATCATCGACGTGACCGCCTGGTTCTTGGCGATCCAGTTCAGGGCGAGCTGTGAAAGGGGCATCCTCGCGATCTCCGCGAGGACCTTGAACTTCTCCACGATTGCATAGTTCTCCGGCTTGTTCATCCTGCCCCAAAAGCGGGGATAGAGCGCACCCCTGGTCCCGGCCGGGGCCGGCGTTCCCTCTGAGTACTTCCCGGTGAGGAACCCGCCGGAGAGAGCAGAGTAGGTGATCACGCCCAACCCCTCGGCCTGGCAGAAGGGAAGCAGCTCCTTCTCGGCCTCTCGGTTGAGAAGGTTGTACGGAGGTTGAAGCGCCACGATCCTCTCGAGGCCGAGCCTTTCGCTCACCTCGTTCACCGACCGCATGTTCTCGACGGTGAAGTTCGAGCACGCGAGATAGAGGACCTTCCCTTCGCGTATGAGCTCGTCGAAGGTCTTCAGGGTCTCCTCGAGCGGTGCCACAGGGTCGAACCTGTGCATGTAGTAGATGTCGATGTGGTCGGTCTGAAGCATCCTGAGGCTCACCGCCGCCTGCCAGAGGATGTGCTTGCGCGAGAGCCCAGAGTCGTTCGGCCCTTCCCCCACGTCGTGCCCCAGCTTGGTGGCGATCACGAAGCGGTCCCTGTCCCCGTGCACCGCTTTCCCGATTATCTCCTCGGAGCGCCGGCCGGCATAGACGTTCGCGGTGTCGATGCTGTTGATCCCGAGGTCCATCGCCTTCCTTATGATTCGGATCGAAGTAGCCTCGTCGGTGTCCCTGCCGAAGTTGTTGGTCCCCAGCGACATCCGCGAGACCTTGAGCCCGGTCCTCCCGACGACCCTGTATTCCAACTTGTTACGGCTCGGGCGAGACCGCTGTAGAAATCCTTTTCCGGGCGGAGCTCTCGTCGCTCTTTAGAGTGGCCTAAATACCGGCAGGCACGCAGGTGGGAATCCTTGCAATTCGGCAGCAGGAGGGTCCAGGTCGTCACCGTGGTGTTGTTAGTGGCGTTGCTGGGGGGCACCTTCGCCTACTACACCAGCGTCACCAGCTCCTCCAAAACGATCTCGAGCATCACGACCACCCAGTCGACGGAGATAACGATCCCCGGCTCGGGAGGGACCACCACGCGGTCGACAACCTCGGCCTACACTTCTACATCCTTCTCCGTCGTGGCGTCGACCACCCTGCCGTGCACTTCGTCAGCTGGCTCCTCAAGCGCGCCGACTAGCCTGCCCGACTACATCCCCCTATTCTCGACGGTCTCGCAGATGACGATGCAGGTCCAGGAGATAACGAGAGACCAGTACGGGCGGGTAAACACGACCGCCGCGACTGTCGGCTACATGGTGGCAGGCACGACTGTGATAAACTCCACGACGCTCTACGTGGTCAACCTTCAGGTCTCCACCTCAGGCGCGAACGGGACGACCAACTCGGAGCAGGCGACGGGATACTTCGACGGTCAGGGAGACCTCGTCCTAGCCCAGCAGCCCAACCTGAACGCAACCGGCTCGACCGCCGTCCAGCTCATCTCTCCTTTCCTCGACGCGTTCGACTACGAGCTGACCACGACCCAGCAGATCGCTACCTACACGAACCCGGCCATCGACACGGCAATCAACCAGACGCAGATAACCCTGGGCACCACGGTCATGAACGTGACCTATACCCAGCCGAAGGCCTTGCCGTCTAGCGTGACCGTCTGCGGGCAAACGACCGTCGTTGAGAACGTCCTCTTCGCCTTCGGCGTCCTCCCCGGGACCAACACCTCGATCATCACTTACTACTACTCGCTCGGGACAGACGGGGTGAACAACGTCGCCTTCGGGTACAAGGTCATCAGCGTCACCGCTGCGTGACCTCGGGCCACCCCGGCTGGGCTCCTGGCAAGATCGGAAGACAAGCGCTGACCGCTGGTCGGAATCGTAATAGACTAAAGCCGGTCGGCCGCAACGTTCGCGGGATGAAGAATACCAGCGCCCGCGGCAGGGGGTCGCCTCGGCACAGGATCAGGGAACTCAGGGCCGCTGACCTCGAAGACGGGTTCCTCGAGACGTTGGGAAACCTTAGCGACGTCGGTGGGCTCACCCTTGAAGAAGCTCGGTTGATTCTCACATCGATAGAGCGCACCCAATGCTACCACGTCCTCGTGGCGGTGATGAGCGGCGGGAGGGTCGTGGGAGCGACCACCCTATTCGTCGAGCAGAAGTTCATCCACCGGGGCGGCTTGGTCGGGCACATCGAAGACGTGGTCGTGAGGAGGGGCTTTGAGGGGACGGGCGTCGGAGGTTCCCTTGTGACGGCGGCAATCCGGCTGGCGAAGGAGCTCGGGTGCTACAAGTGCATCATGGATTGCAAGGCCGAGCTGGTGGGATTCTACGAGCGTCTGGGATTCCGCAAGCACGACGTAGGCATGCGGATCGACCTCAGGTCAAGTCCGCCTCGACGGCAACGACAGGTTTCCGACTAGAGCGAGTAGCCGCAGTTGGGGCACTGGTACCTGACCACTTCGCCCTTGTTCTCCACCCTCTCCATGAAGCCCGACCTGCAGTTCGGACAGAGGACCTCCATCGGCTCCGCCTTGTCGTCGTGAAGAAACGCGTTCAGCAGAGGCTTCTTCCCAATGATCGACCTTCCTTCGAGGTCTGCCAACGTGACCCATCCGAGGAACTTCTCGCCTTCGAAGACGCCGAGCCTCGTGATGCCCGCCTCCAGCAACCTCCTCTTCGCCTCTTTCGTCGAAGCGTCCGCATCGATCTTGAAGAAGGGCGACATCACCTCCTTCACTGTCACTTCCTCCGGCTTCCGGTTGAGCGGGACGAATCGCCGAAGTATCCTCCTGTCGGTGACCATCCCGACGGCCTTGTCCCCATTGAAGACAACCACTCCAGAGGAGCCCGCGTCATTCATTATCTTCGACGCCTCGAGGACGCTTGTCGAGACGTTCACTCGCTCGACGCTGGTCTGCATCACGTCTCTCACCTTCGCCAACCATCTCGCCCTGGTCCGGTCCGGATGCCTCGGGAATAATCAACCTTTCCCAAGCGACCCCCCATATTAGCGAGGACGTGATAACTCGGCGGCGCACCCCGCCGCGCGTCCACCGCGAAACTGCTAATACCGAGCTCGGGAGCTTAACCCCTCGTGGGCGGCGGCATCCAAACCGACGGATACAGGGTCAAAGAAGGGGAGAAGGTCGACCTGAACAACTGGTCGCCTGACGACACCTCAACCTTTGCTGGAGCGGAGGCGGAAGCCATCGAGGAGTCGAAGAGGCTCACCCTCAGGCTCGAGGCGCTCCAGGAGCTCCTCTACGCCGAGCACAAGCACAAGGTGCTCATCGTCCTCCAGGCCATGGACACCGGCGGGAAGGACGGCACGATCAGGAAAGTCTTCGAAGGCGTCAACCCGCAGGGCGTCAGGGTGGCGCACTTCCGGGTGCCCACCCCAGAAGAGGCCGACCATGATTTCCTGTGGAGGGTGCACAGGCAGACTCCCGGGAACGGCGAGATGGTCCTCTTCAACAGGAGCCACTACGAGGGCGTTCTAGTAGAAAGGGTCCACAGACTCGTGCCGGAGGAAACATGGTCGCGCCGCTACAAGGAGATCGCGCATTTCGAAAAGCTGTTGCACGAGGGCCACGTCGTCATAATGAAATTCTACCTCCACATAGACGCGGCCGAGCAGAAGAGGCGTATACAAGAGCGCCTGACCGACCCCGCCAAGCAGTGGAAGTTCAGTCTCTCGGACGTCCAAGAGAGGGAGCTATGGTCCGAGTATATGAGAGCCTACGAGGATGCCCTGCAGAACACGAGCACAGACTATTCGCCTTGGTATATCATTCCCTCGAACAAGAAGTGGTTCAGGGATCTTCTCGTTTCGAGCATCATCGTTGAGAGTCTCGAGAAGCTCGGCATGGAGTATCCGAAGATATCCGTCGACCCAAAGTCCATCAAGCTCTAGGATTGCCCTCGCGGGTGGCTCGGCTACTTCGTTACCAGCACGGAGCACTGGGCATAGTGCAAGACGCTGTTGGCGACGCTTCCCAAGAGCAGCTTCTTGAATCCGCCGTTGCCTCTCGTCCCGACCGCTATGAGATCCACTCCCCCCTTCTCCGCAAGCTGCATTATCCCCTGCGCGGGAGACATGAGCTCCGTCAGCAGCTCGCCCTTTGCGTTCGCGACCCCCGCGTCCTTCGCGAACTTCAAGGCCTTGGAGATCACCTGCTGAGCGACCTCCTCTGCATCTTCCTCGATCTTGTCGGTCGGTATGGATGTACCCGGGATGCCCATTGACCAGAACAGTCCTGGAACGAAGACCACGTGGGCAATCACGAGCTCCGCCCTGAGGCCATTTGCCATGTCGACTGCGGTCTCTAGCGCCCTCTGGGCGTTCTGCGAGTCGTCGATTGCCACGAGGATCCGCTTGATTGCCGCTGTCCCTGTCTCCTTTCCCTTGACTGATCTGACTACCAATGTCGCGCAGGGAGAATGCTCTGCGACGCCGCTGGAGACGCTCCCCAGGGCCGCCCTCTTGAAGCCGCCCAGCCCCCTGGTCCCCATCACGATGAGGTCGGTCTTCTCTTGGGCCGCGTATTCCACGATGGTCTCGACGACGGAGGCGCGACCCTGCGGTATCTCCTTCTCGGAGACTGCGACGCCGGCGCTCTTGAAGACAGCGGCGGCCTTGTCGACGTTGTCGTCGGCCTTGTTGATCAGATGAGAGTAGTACTCCCCTTCAAGGGGGGCGGCCATCGCGCTTATCGAAGGGATCGCGCTGAGGACGGTCACTTCTGAGTCGAAGGTCTTCGCAATCTGGGCGGCCGTCTCCGAGGCCTCTAAGGAGCTCGGTGAGCCATCGGTCGCCAGTAGGATTCTTGCAAATCGTTTCGCCGGGTTCTTAGACATTGAAGGCAAAGGATTCGGGGGGCTATTTTAGCGTAGGGCACCGTCTGCTTCACCGAGATGGCCGCGAGCTTGCCAATGAGTGCCGCTGGTCCGCAGCGAGGCGCGGAGGTTGACCAGTGGTCAACTCCGTTGGCCCGCGGAGCTAAAATGCGATTGCGGACTTGTGGATGACAGGATTCGCATGGGAGAGTCAGTCCTCCACCGTCGAATGAAGGAGAGCGCATCGCGAGAGCTGGCCGGGGAGGGCTACTCGGTATTCTTCGAGCCCCCGTGCGCGCCGTCTCGGTTCCTCAGCTGGGCCTCGTATCGACCCGACCTCCTCGGCATAAGGGCCAGCGCGCAGAGGCAGGAGTACGTCCTTGTAGAATGCGAGACGAGGCCCTCCGGACGGAGGATGGCCTTGAAGAACTACAGGAGCGTGGACGTCCAGACGAGGCTTAATTCTGAGCTCTCGCTCAGGAGGATACTCGTCGTCCCCCGGGGGACGCTGTCGAGCGTAGACTCGTCGATGAGGTTGTCGTGGGAGACCTGGATCTACGAGGGTGGCAGCTTCCAGAGGTTCCCGATGGCTTGCGATGCCAGCACGACGCCTTGACGCGGTGCCGCGCGCGAAGCCTTCCGGGATACGAATCGCTTTTTACGCCGTCCCTTCGCTCCGTGCCCATTGCCTCAGGCGGAGAACTTGAAGTCGGTACATGCCTTCTTCGATAGGATCCTGAACGCGGGAGACGTCGAGAGCCTCGAGAGCTTCTCCCATCGCGACGCGGTGGTCCCGCAAGCATCGCCGGGCATCGAGGGCTTCAGGAGGCTCTTGGTCGAGATGAGGGGCACCTTTGCGAACAGTGAGTACAAGGTCATGGACACCATATCCGAAGGCGAGAAGGTCGTCGTCCGCTTCTCCGCGAAGGCGACTCACGCCGGGAGATACATGGGCCTTCCCGCGACCGGCAGGGTATTGAAGCTGTGGGGGGTGATGATATTCAGGTTCGAGGCTGGCGCCATCGCGGAGTTCTGGAGCCTCGTCGACGCGCAAGCGATCCTGAAGCAGCTCCGAGAGTCCTAGCTAGATTGCTCTGCCACCTTTATACGATAGGGAATCCGACGTGAAAATGCGATGGAGATTCTCGAGGGCGAATCGCTCTACGACACGCTGCTTCAGCGCTACTCAAAGAACCCGCGGGGATGGAGCTTCACGGTCTCCAAGTCGCCCAACAGCGGATTCTTCGACGCGCTTGTGGCAGGCCCCGAAGACGCGTGGCAGCTCAAGCTCGACACGGTCTTCAAGCCATCTCCGTTCGTGCTCGGCTCGAAGACCGACCAAGGCCAGGTGAATGGCATGCCCGCGCCGATATCCTTCGGGTTCCGCAGAATAGATCCGCGGGAAGCCCCCGCGCTCCTCGACGGCTCGTCACAGGGCATGAACAAGCTGTTGGCCTTCCTGCAGTCCGTGAACCCGGTGGCGCCTAGCGGGCGTGGCAACTACATCCAGGGGCCTTTCGTCTTCGCGAGCCCAGGGCACGTAGGACGTTCGCTGACCGGCGAGCAGCAGACGGTCGACCGGAGGCTCTCCGAAGAGATGCTCAAGCTCGTCCGTAGACGATACCCCAGCTACCTATAGCGACCGTCTCGATGAAAACGCCTGGTTTTCAGGGCACATCGACGAAGGCACGCAGAAACGTAATATCCACCGGAGGGCAACCGCCGACGCAGATGCCCCGCACCTCGCTCGAGTCCTGGACGAGGGAGGCCGAGTCCCTGGAGACAGCAAAGAACCTGCTGTATTTCAAGCGGCTCGTCGGGCTGAGCTTCGACAAGAAGAGGCTCGCCTCGTTGGAGGGCAGGACGAAGAAGCACTACACGCGCTACCTCAGGAAGTATGGACGTGGAAGCGACGAGCAGAGGGGGCTCTTCCTGATGTCGGTCAGCACCGTCGGGACGGCAGTCACCTACAGGCAGCTCCTCAAGCTATACGAGGCGAGGGCAACGAAGGTGGTCTCTCGACAGTTCAAGTTCGGCGGCGCTCCCGTCAACTGGGGCTCTTGGAGGCAGTTCGCAGCCAGCTCAGACGACTCCGCGGCCCGCAAGACGGTATTCGACGACTTCGTCGAAAAGTCATCAGTCTTGGCGCCTCTCGTGCAGCGGCGTTTCGAAACGTACAGGGCGCTCCTGGCTCGGTTCGGGGCAGACCCGCTCTCGGTCTACCTCGAGCACGAGGGAATCTCCTACGATAGGCTGACCTTCATGGTCCAGCATCTAGGAGAGCTGGCCAGACTCCCCTTCAGGGAGTCTCTGAGCAGGTACTCCTCGGAGATAATCGGGAGGCCTGCCGAATACTATGACGACTACTACTTCTTCAGGAACCGGGTCTTCAAGAGGTACGCGAAGAAGCTGCCCACGAAGGAGAAGCCGATCCCCCTGGTCGTGAAGACGATGAAGCAGATGGGCCTTGACGCCTCCAAGATCGCCGTCGACGACGCCGACCGCAAGGGGAAGAACGCGTCCGCCTTCTGCGCGGGCATCAAGATTCCCACCGACGTCAGGATCTCATACAGGAAGGCGAACCCCCTCGAGGACTTCTCCTCCGTCTTCCACGAGTTCGGGCACGGGATCCACTTCTCGTCCATCGATCCGCGCGCCAGCTTCTCCGACAGGTATGGGGTGGCGAGCGGCGTCGCCGAGATATTCTCGATCTTCTTCGAAGGGCTCATCCATGAGAGGCCCTTCCTGACCTCGGAGCTCGGCCTCTCGGACGAGCTCGCGCAGGACATCTTGCAGCGCTACCGCTTCAACAGCCTCTTCTTCGCGACGTTCTACGCCGCGAACTCCACCCTGAAGCTGCGGTACTGGCACGATTCGTTGCCCTTCGAGTCCCTCGATGGGCTCTACTCTGACCTGACGGAGCAATTCCTCGGCATCAGGTATCCCGGAGCCTACTGGAAGCTACACCACGTGATGCCTGATCATATCCTCTACTCGCCCTCATACCTCATCGCTGCGGTGAGAGCCTTGGAGCTCCGCAACGCCCTCGTGGCAAGGTTCGGAGAGGCCTACTGGAGGGAGAGGGAGAGCGGGACGGAGGTCTTGGAGCTCATGCGCGCTGGGCAGTCTCTCGACCTTGGCTTCACAAGGCTCGACGAGGAGGCTTACGTGAAGAGCCTCTCCACGGCCGCAGCCTGAGTCGCCCCCGAGCCGGGAGGGGCGGTGGCTCGCGTTTCCAGGGCTACTCCGGCGGGATCTGAGACTGCACGAGGCGGAGGTCTACCCCCCTCCTCTTGTGATATCGATACGATAGCGCGTAGATCCCAATAGGGACGAGGATCACCACGCCCACCACGATCTGGGCGGACGCTTGGAATGGCCCCACGGCGGGGTTCGCGACGCTGTTGTATCCGAGATAGGCGAAGAGGGCAGCAGCCACGGCGCCTAAGACCGAGATCATCGGGAGGCCCCTCCTCCTCGCCCCCGTCGCGGACTCGTAGACGTCTCGCCGTGTGAAAGGCAGCAAGACCGCGCTGACCGCGGCGAGGAACCAGACCACGCTGTAGAAGAAAACAGCGTTGACCTGGGCAGAGATGAAGGATGTGAAGTACTGCAGGTACATCGGTATCAGCGCGAGGAAGGCTCCTAGGACGATCGCATTGACCGGCGTGTGGAACCTGTCGCTGACCTTCGAGAGCCACTGCGGCATCACCCTGTCGAATGACCAGGCCAAGAAGAGCCTGCTGATGAAGACTAGGCTCAGCCACGACCATCCGATGTTCCCGATGAAGAGGCCTATCACTATCAGCCACAGCAGCAGGCTGCTGGGGTTGAGTACGGTCGCGAATGCCGTCGGGACGGTGGACAGCGGGGCGCCGCCTCCGCCGTTCTGAATCGCCCAGGCTTCGATGAAAGGCAGACCGATGACCTTGTCCAGCATGTATGTGAGCCCGAACCAAATCGCGATGGAGACGGCCTCGGCCAGCACCAGGCCGTACAGGAGGGAGGTACGCGGCCTCCTTATCTCCCCGCCAACAAACTGCATGACGGGATATGGGCCGATGCTGACGAATAGGAGCGGGACCACCGCGCCGATGCTGGCGAGGCTCGCGCCTGGAACGTAGCCTGCGGCCGCCGCGTCCGAGTAGACCTTGGCGACCCCCCCTTGGAAGTAGGCGTTGTACGCGTTGACGAAGTCCGCATGGCTGCTCGTGAGGAAGATGACGACAACCAGCAGCATGGTGAACACGCCGTAGCCGAAGAAGGAGTAGACAACCACCCTGAAGACCCTCCCGCCCGCGACTACGAGCACCGCCCCGATTGCGAGGATGGCGATCCCTACCGTCATCAAAGTGGCGGGCGAGCTCGAAACTCCCGGAGTGATGAAGTTCCCCAGGGACGCGATTCCCTGGTCGCCGATGACCTGTCCGGCGAACGACAACTGCGTCCCAGCCTCAGACAAAGCCCAATACGAGCCAGAACCAGCCGAGACGAGGATCGCCACGAAGAAGAGGAAGCTCGCGACGAAGCCCAAGGGGCTCGAGAGGACCCTGGAGATGAACACGTAGTCCCCGCCCGAGCGCGGCATGACCGTCGTCAGCTGCCAGTAAAGGAGGACTATCACGACTGCTATGACCGCCCAGACCGCGAGGCTCGCGTAGTAGTTCACGTTCTGGTAGTAGTCGGGCGTGACCCAGAATATCCCAGCCCAGCTCGTCAGCCACGGGAAGAAGATGACGCTCCAGGTGAAGACGTCGATGGCGGAGAACTGCCTGACCAGCCCGGTCGCCTGCCTCACGAAATAGCCGCCTTCGGAGGGTGCGCCCCGCCGCTGTTGATCCCTTCCCTCGTCTTCGCTCACTGTGAGGCTTGCCGGACTTTCTTCCGAGCGCCAACCTATTAGGTTGTTGCCTTTCTTCCCCGACGCGCGTCGGGACGGAAAGGTTTTACCGCCCACGCGCGGACGTCGTCTACGAAGGGAGACATGAAGAACCCATTCTCCGGAGGAGGCGCGAAGAAGCCGAGCCAGGTCTCAGGGCTCGAGTCGATCCCGACAGGCGCGCAGATGATCCCCATGGAGGTCAAGAAGCAGTACGAGATGAACCCCGTACACATCTACCATCCGACCCCCTACAACGCCATCACGGTGTTGAGGAACAGGAAGCAGACGCACGACTGGCTCGTCTGCGGCTGGTATCTCGACACTTTCAGGGAGCACGGGGTGGTGAAGGGCTTGGTATATCGGGCCATATCCTCCGACGAGGATAAGGAGCACGTCATGGCTGAGCTGAAGAAGCTGGACAAGGATGCCAGCATCAAGTTCGCCCTCTGACCGATGGCGGGCTACCTGACCATAGAAGCGCAGGCGCCTCCTTGCCGCAGATTCGCGCTGCCGCTCCAAAGGCATAAAAGGGGGCCTGAACGCGCGCGGATTGGGAAGAGAATTGGAGACCAAGACGCTCCCTCACCTCAAGTCTGCCGAGTTCGAGAAGGAAGTCCTGAAGGCGCAGACCCCCGCGGTCGTCGACTTTTACGCGGACTGGTGCGGCCCTTGCAGGATGGTCTCACCAATAATAGAACAACTCTCAAAGGAGTATCAGGGGAAGGTGAAGTTCGTGAAGCTCAACACCGACGAGAACCCCGACATCGCCATGAAGTACGGAATAATGAGCATCCCGACGATAATGGTCTTCAAGAACGGGCAGGTCGCGTCAACGGTCATCGGTGCAGGCCCTGCCTCTATGTACAAGCAGAAGATAGACGCAGTGCTAAAGGGCTAGGCAGCAGAGCTTTCTCAGTTGCCCAGCGAGTAGTGCCTGTCGCCCTCTGCGCGTGTCCCCTCCTGACCGATGCTGTTTAGCACGAACCGCCTCGAGGCGCCGCTGGGCCACTCGTTCGGGGCAATCTCACCAGAATGAATCTTCTCGTACTCCTCTATCGAGAGCTTCTTCCTTGCATTCAGCCGCGACATTAGGTCGAACTTCCTCGAGACTTCCTTGAACCCGTCGGGCACCACGTTGGCCTGTATCACCGCGTGGCTTCCGCTCCCGTACCCGCACAGGAGGACTTTTTTCCTCCCGAGGTCTTCCTTATCGTTCTCGAAGAGGCTGTCCAGGCCCACAAAGACCGAGACCGAGTACGCATTCCCCACCAGTTCGGGGGCGAGGACAGAGCTGCCTACCCGCCTAGCGAAGTCGTCTACGAAGGCTTTGGAGTTCATGAACTTGCGCCTGAAATCCTGGTAGGGGTCGCTCATGTAATATGTGAGGTCATCCATCCCCTCCCTCGAAGGCTCGTCTCCGATTGAGGTCACAACTTCCTTCCATCTTGGCAGTGATCTCCACTCGTGCATCAGGAGCGACGCGTAGGCGGAGATCACCATCTTCTTGTGCGGATTATGGTAGATTGCCCTGTCAATCCCGTCTATCGTCGCGTGGTCCCCAGCTTGCTTCACCAACCCCGCCTTGATGGCTGCCGCCTGGAAATTGAGCCAGGCCAGCTTCATCTCCGACAGGTATGAGGCGTAGGACCTGGCGCCGTCGACGAGAGCGACGGTTCTCCCCCCGGGTTTCTTGAAGTCCCCCTTCTCGTGCCTCAGCGCAGACCCAAATGCGCCGGGGATTATCTCGAGAAGCTTGGGGTCCTTGGCGATGAGTATCGCGGCGGCCGCGGCGCCCTGCGTGGGCTCTTCCTTGCTCTTGAGGTCGTACTTCGCGATGTCCGTGGCTACTATGAGCCCATACTTCGAGGTGTTCCAGCCGGCGGCGAACCAGGCGCTGGTGTCCAGATAGCGCTCCATCCCGCTGACGCAGGCGAACTTCTGCTCGTAGCCCAGGACATGGGACAGACTCCCGCTCCCATAGACCTGCTCGAGCATCCCCACGACATCGGAGACCAGCGCCCTCGAGCCGTCCAGTCCACTCTCCGTCGGCGTGTCGATCCTGAAGATCTCCTTCGGCGAGATTCCGTAGGTCTCCATCAGTCGGTGGGCCGCCGTCGCTGCTATGCTCGACTGGTCCTCGTTCGGCGGCGGCACTGAGAAGGTCTTGACCCCGACGCCCTCAGTGAAGTGCTTGGGGGCGTTGCCTCTCGCTATCGCCAGCTCCGCGTTATCGACGTAGTACTCCGGTGAGTAGACGTAAAGAGCCTCGATCCCCACCTTTGTCATGTGTCGGTCGACGCGGTCCCGCCGAGTATTTATTGTGTGAGTTGCCACATTTGCCTTGGGTGATTGACGAAGAGGCCGGCAACGCTAATCTAGCCGAGCGGCGCCTTTTTCGGAGGTTTGAGGATCTACTCCTTCATCCCGAGCGCGACAGAGATGGTATACACGCTGGGGTTGGGGCACCAGCTCTGCGGCGTGACGCACGAGTGCGACCTCCCTCCCGAAGCGCGGAGGAAGCCCGCCGCCATCAGGTCGGTCGTCGAGATGTCGAGCCTAAGCCAGCCCGAGATAGACGACCGGGTCGTCCAGAGCATTTCACACGGCCACGGCCTGTACTCCATCGACAAGACCCTCCTTAGTTAGACTCCGCCTGACATCGTAATCACCCAGGAGTTGTGTGATTTCTGCTCGGTCTCGCTCGCGACGTCCTCTCCACGATCTCGGACCTCTCCAAGAGCTGTCGAGTAGTCTCCCTCAAGACTAGGGGGCTCAGCGGCGCGATGACGACATCCTCACCGTCGGGAAGGCCTGCGGCGCGGAGCCCGAGGCGAGGAAACTCGTCAGGTCGCTGGAAGCGAGGGTCCAAAGAGTCAGGGAGACCGCCGAGGGCCTTGGCCGAAAGCGAGTGTTCTGCGTGGAGTGGTTCGACCCGATCTTCGCCTCGGGACACTGGGTTCCGGAGATGGTCAGGATCGCGGGTGGAGAGGATGCCCTCGGGCTGGCCGGGCAGGACTCCAGGAAGATACCCTGGGACCTAATCCCCGAGTACGACCCCGAGGTGCTCATCTTGATGCCCTGTGGATTCGATACGGGCCGCACCGCAGATGACATTCCGCTCCTGGCGAAGAACGAGTGGTGGCAGTCGATCACCGCCGTGAAGAGGGGTGCTGTCTTCGCGACCAACGGTTCGGCCTACTACTCGAGGCCCGGCCCGCGCCTCGTGGACGGCCTCGAGCTGATGGCGAAGACGATCCACCCTGAGGCCCTCGGGAGCGAGATGCAGCCCCAGCGGGCAAAGAGGGTTGGCCTGACGCTCCTCAGAAGTCCGTAGCAAGGCAAATAACAAGGCGCCCTCTCGACCCCCCAATGAAGCTACTTTTGAAGCACGACCTGCCGAGGAGGCTGAGGAGCGCCCAGGTCTACGTCGAGTTCCTGAACGCATCTCTCTATCTCTCAGTGGACGGCTCGAAGGCGAGCGTCATGGGGAGCATCGGCGGCCAGCAGGAAAGACCGATAGCTGTCACCGACAGGGAGTACTCGAGCTACAGGGCATCCCACGACGTGGTCGAGGTCGTCGACGAGGACGAGGAGCGAGTGGTCCTGAAGAACGCCGAAGGCTACGAGGAAGAGTGGCTCCGTCCGAAGTGGGTCCTCACCGGCGTCAGGCGGTCTAGGCAGACGGACCGCTAGTCAGCGAATGATTTGATAACCACAACCGCTGCCCCCCGCGCTACTCGGCGTCTTCCTCTATCGGAGCCTGGTCATCGCCGTCGTCGGCCGGCTCCTCGACGACGATCTCCTCCTCGACTATCTTTTCGCCCTTGTCCGTGACCAACTCATCTGTTGGGTACCAGTGCTTCTTCCCGTCCAGCCCGCCCATCTCGACCTCAGCAAAACCAGCCAAGGTCCTTCCCGTCAGGACTCCGAGTCGATGCTTACCGGAGGGCAACGTGGTCTTCTTGACCTCGACGCCGTCCTCGCCGAAAATCGCCTCTTTCGTCGGGTCGCAGCTGACTTTTACACCGTTGGCGGGCCTGACCTCCATTGAATCCGCGCTTGAATGTCTCAACAGTTCTTTATCAACGATTCGTCGGACGCGCTTAGATGGAACCAATTTCGTCGAGAATCTTTCCTGTCTCGTTGAAGACAGATGCGGCGCTCAACGGCTCCTTTCCCCCAGCAGCGAAGGATGCGCCGAGCATCACCACGCCCGGGACCGCCGTGAAGGGGTCAGGCGCCAAGATCAATGCCACCCCCACCTTGCGCAGGATCCTTGAGAGGGAGTTAGGCTGCGCCGCCTGCCGTAACCCGTCCCTCGTGGCCTTATCCGCGAGCGCATCCACCAGCGCCTCCCGGTCTCTCAGGACCCGAGTGGCGGAGCTCGCGCTAGACCTGAGAAGCTCAGCTTGACGATGGCTCTCGCTGACCACGCAGCATTGTCTCCCACACTTGCTTAATCGGGAGGGAGTCAAAAGGCGTTGGCACGGACTCAAAAGAAGGGAGGATTCGGGTCTAGACAGGCGCGGCTACAGCCTGCATCATGGACTTCCGCCTGCTCCTCGCCGCCAGCATCCCGCCGAGCGCGAGCAGCACGAGTATCACAATCGCTACGCCCTGATGGGCCATCTCCAGCATCGCATCTGGGTAGGAGAGTATCCTGAACCCCAGCGCGACCTGCGCGAAAGTCAACGCAAACGCCAGCGCATAGACGAGCTTGGCTATGAGCGAGCTCGGCATGAAGAAGATGCTCGCGACAAGGAACGCGACCAACGCGATCCCGCCAATCCCAATCAGCATGTGCGGGAGTATGAGCATGCTACCCGTGGGATTGCCAGAACCTGAGAGCGCGAACCCTATGATTATCTGGATGACGAGTCCGCCGGCGCCTATCGCGCCGGCGAGCGTTAGGTTGTTCAAACTTCGGTTCCTTCGGCAGAGTCACCGGAGGCCGGATTTAATATGTTTCCATGACCTGAGGGGTCCTTAACTACTCCGGCGCGCATCTGATGGCATGGCGAAGCTGTCCGACGCCCAGATCGAGCGCGCCCTCAAGCCCTTGAAGGGCTGGAGACGTGCCGGGGACTTCATCACCAAGGACTTCCGCTTCGGGACATTCCTCGGGGGGATCAGATTCGTGGACGCGGTAGCAAGGGTTGCAGAGTCGCAGGAGCATCACCCCGACATCCACGTAGTGTGGACGACCGTCACCCTGAAGATTCAGACGCACGATCAGGGGGGAATCACAGACCTGGACGTCGCGCTCGCTGGGGAGATCGAGAAGCAAGTCTCCAGAGGCAAGAAGAAGCCTGCCGCGACCGACCGATAGAGCCCGACAATTCTTATATACAACTCGTAGTTGTATAGCCGCTGCGGTGCATTAGAATAATGTCAACACAAGCTATCCCTGCTGTCACTTCTAGCGGACAACCAGTCCTGATTCTCAAGGAAGGAAGCAACCAGTCCAGAGGGAAGGAGGCGCAGCGCAACAACATCCAGGCGGCCAAGCTGGTCGCCGAGATCGTGAAGAGCTCCATCGGCCCTAGAGGCATGGACAAGATGCTCGTCGATTCGCTCGGCGACGTCACGATCACGAACGATGGCGCCACGATGCTGAAGGAGATAGACGTGCAGCACCCCGCTGCGAAGATGCTCGTGGAGGTCTCGAAGGCCACCGACAACGAGGTGGGGGACGGCACCACATCGGCGGTCATACTCGCAGGCGCTCTCCTGGAGAAGGCTGAGACGCTCATCGACAAGGGAGTGCACCCAACGATAATCGTTGAAGGTTACAACAAAGCTGCCTCGCAGGCGATAAGGATCCTAAACGAAATCTCGGAGAAAGTTCCCGCCAACGGCAAGGAGTGGCTTGTCAAGATAGCGCGCACGAGCATGCAGACGAAGCTCGTCTCAAGAGAGTCACAAGAGCTTGCGGAGCTCGTAGTCGGCGCGGTGTTACAGGTCGCTGAGAAGACCGACACCGGCACCTACAAGGTCGACCTGGACAACATCAAGGTCGAGAAGAAGCCCGGAGGCTCCCTGAGAGACACAACGCTCATCAAAGGCATCGTCCTCGACAAGGAAGTGGTCCATGCAGGCATGCCGAAGCGTGTGGAGAAGGCGAAGATCGCCCTCGTCAACGCGGCCTTCGAGATAGAGAAGACCGAGTTCGACGCCAAGCTCAACATCACCGACCCTTCCATGATGAAGAAGTTCCTGGACGAGGAGACCAGGATGCTCAAGGAGATGGCCGACAAAGTCGTCGCAATCGGGGCCAACGTCCTGGTCTGTCAGAAGGGGATGGACGACATCGCGCAGCACTACCTCGCCAAGGCCGGCGTCCTGGCCGTCAGGAGAGCGAAGGAGAGCGACCTGACCAAGCTCGCGAAGGCGACGGGCGCAAGGATCGCGAACAACTTCGACGACCTGTCTCCCAAGGACCTCGGCTACGCGGACCTGGTGGAGGAGAGGAAGGTCGAGCAGGACAAGTGGGTCTTCGTCGAGGGCTGCAAGAACCCGAAGGCGGTAACGATTCTCATCAGGGGAGGGACCCAGAGGATAGTAGACGAGGCCGACAGGTCGATGCACGATGCGCTCATGGTCTCCAAGGACGTCGTCGAGAAGCCCGCGATAGTCGCGGGAGGCGGCGCCCCGGAGATTGAGGTGGCCGCCCAGGTGATGAAGTGGACCGACAAGCTCGAAGGGAGGGAGCAGCTCGCGGCGCAGAAGTTCGCAGAGGCGCTCGAGACAATCCCGATATGCCTCGCTACCAACGCGGGCCTTGACCCGATAGACACGATGACCGAGCTCAGGGCGAAGCACGCCGAGGGAGGCAAGTGGTTCGGCGTGGAGGCTAAGGAGGGCAAGGTCAAGGACATGCACAAGGAGAACGTCCTCGAGCCGGTCAGCGTCAAGGAGCAGATTGTAAAGTCCGCCACCGAGGCTGCCTGCATGATACTGCGCATCGACGATGTCATCGCAGCCGGCAAGTCGAAGGGTCCTTCAGGCCCACCGCCAGGCGGGATGGGCGGCGGCGAAGGCGAGTTCGACTAGGCTCCTAAAGCGGCGCCAGAAACCAGGTGGGTCCCCGAGCGGAGGGGCCCGTCAGAGCAGTTTTCGCGAGGTCTACTTCAGGGCCAGCTTCCCTGCGTAGGTCAGGACGTCGACCTGTGACCTGACGACGTCGTCGGGCTTCAGCGTGTCCACGTCGACGAACTTCAGCTCGTCCCAGGCATCGCTCGGAGGGACGCTGTCCCTCTCAGCAGTGTAAATGAACCCGATGTCCCAGTGGTTGAGCATCCCGGAGAAGTGAGCGGCGCTCGTGTCCGCGAAGGTCATCGGGCCTTGCAACTTGAGGTTCTTTATCCCGAGCTGCTCGCGGAGTATCCTCCTTGCCGCCCCTTCGGGCGTCTCGAACAGGATGAGGTGGGACGACGGGAGCATCCAGCCGGAGGCGAAGCGCTCCAGGCGCTTGCCGTTGAGGGCCCCTATGTGGTCCCACTCGGCGTTCTTGTTGATTCTCCCCATGAGCACGCTGCTCGGCTCGTCCTTCTTCGATATGACCAGGAACGCCGAGATGCACATCCCTCCCTCCGGCACGCTATTCATCCTCGGTGGAGTGGCATCTTTGCTGAAAGCGGCGAACCGGCGGTCGGTCGTCATGATGTTCTCGACTCCACGCGCCTCTCAAGCCTTGGGCACCTGGGGGCCTTCGCTGGCCCGCTTCAGATAGCCGAGAATCCCCAGGACGCTTGCGCGCATCGGGACGGTCACATACCCTGGAAATCCCGAGGCGGGGATGCCGGTCTCGGACATGATCTTCCGTCTGAGCTCCTCCACGATCTGCTCCGGCGACAGGTGCATGCCGTTGAACTTACTTACATCGTTGACCCACTCCTCGGTCTTCTCCTTCGTCCGGTCGAGGACCAGGTTGACATCCTTCCTGACCCCGTAGTGGGGGACAAGAAGCATCTTCGGGTCGGTCTGACGCAGCATCTCGAGGGTCCGCACCAGCTTCACCGGGTCAAAGCTCGGAGGAGGCGTCGTGGGCAAGAGCGTCGGGAAGGAAGGGAAGACCATCCCGACGGCGTCGGCCGAGAAGAGGAGGTGCTCTTCCTCGTAGAGGACGGATATCTGGTGGGGCGCGTGCCCGGGGGCGTGGAGCGTCGTCAGGGTGGCGCCTCCGAGGTCGACGTGGGACTCCTCCCCGACCGCTGTCGTCTTGTTCTTGTCGACCGGAAGGGGTTTACCATACATCTGAATCAGCTTCTCGCCGAAGACGCTCGTGGCGCTCTCGACGAGCTTCGTGGGGTCGACCAGGTGCGGGACCGCCTTCTCGTGGGCGATGACCTTGGCGCGCGGCATGTACCTGAGCAGGTGACCGGCAGCCCCTGCGTGGTCGAGGTGGACGTGAGTGGGTATCAGGTAGTCGACGCGCGAGGGCTCGATTCCGAGCTCGCGGAGCCCTTGCATGACGTTCCCGTAGGAGGAAGCGTAGCCACAATCGATCACGGCCGTCCTCCTCGACCCCTTCACCACGTAGACCGCGACCGTGTTGGGGTTTCCAACACCCACGGTGTCGATCAGGAAGGCCCTATTGGAGATCCTTGAGGTGACCATCTGCCATCACGCGCCTTTCAGCCATCCCTTTGTAAAGATGGAGCCTGCGCCCTCCGTGTCCCATTCCGACCAACAGTAATTAGACAGGGACGAGCCGTTGGGAGCGGTCGCACGAGTTGCAGCACCACGACGTCGTCGTCATCGGCGGAGGATCCACGGGTTGCAGCATCCTCTACCACCTCGCCAAGGCGAGGATCAAGGACCCGCTGCTCGTCGACATGGCACCTCAGCTAGCCGCCGGGCAGACTAGCAGGTCGACCGCGCTCGTCCGGACCCACTACAGCACCGAGATACTGACGAGGATGGCTCTCCTGAGCTACCGCTTCTTCAAGAACTTCGGCCGAGAACTCCCCGGTCACAGCGCCGGATATGTCGAGACGGGCCTGCTCGTCGGCGCGGACGAGGCCTCGGTCAAACCGCTTCGGCAGAACTCGGCCATGCACAAGAGCCTCGGGATCGACTCCACGATAATGAAGCCGGACGAGCTCGCAGCCTCAGGCATCGAGCCGATGCTCAACACGGGGGCGTTTTCCCTATTCGCCTATGAGCCCAACGCCGGCTATGCCGAGCCGTCGACGACCGCCAGTTCCTTCGCATCGTCGGCGATCGAGCTCGGAGGGAAGGTCCTGACGGGTACCCGCGCGACGAAGATCGAGCGTGCATCCCACTCTGATTCGGGCGGTTACACGGTCCAAACCACGGGCGGTACGGTGAGCTGCCGGAACGTGGTGCTCGCCACGGGGGTGTGGTCGAAGCCGATGTTCGCGGGCATGGGCATCGACCTCCCGCTGAAGGTCTCGAGACACCCGGTCGCCATCTTCGGAAGGCCGTCAGGGTACCTGGGCACCAGACCGGTGGTCTTCGACTTCCCCCGGTCGGCCTACTACAAGCCCGAGGGGAAAGACCTCCTTTTCGTCGGGAGCCTGGCTCACGAGCTGGACGCATCGGGCGAGGACGCCAACCCCGACGACTATGACGAGGGGATAACCTACGAAGAGGTCGCCGACTTCTCCGAGTCCGCCGCCACCGCGGTGCCCGTGATGTCCGCGGAAGGGACCTACCGGCGGGGCTACGCTGGCCTATACGACAACACGCCGGACCAGCACCCGATCGTCGATGAGCTCGCCTCTCACGGCTACCCGGGCGTCTATTGCGTGGTGGGGCTTAGCGGCCACGGGTTCAAGCTCGCGCCCGAGTTCGGCCGCATGATCGCTTCTCTGATTGCCGAGGGGCAGTTCACAGACTACGACATCTCAGTCTTCGGGCTGCGCAGGTTCGCGGAAGGCCGCCCGATTGGCGGAAGATACCGGGTCTCCACGATCTCGTAAAGGGCAGTTTCGGAGTTTCCATTACGCAGCTTGAGAAGGCTCGCCCGAGGCTGCAGCTGCTTCAGGAGCAATCCTTTCCTTTGGGGAAGGACTATTGGCTATCCTGTACACGACAAAGGCGTAGCAGACGAAGAGGGGTATCAGGATAAGGTCGTTGAGAGCGACTATAGCCTCCCCGAACCAGAAGGTCGCGAAGGAGAGCAGGAGTGCTGACACCGCTATCTTCATGTCTGCCTGCTTGACCTTCCTCACTTGGTCCCGGAGCAGATACGTTGCGACGACAACCACGCCTATCCCGCCCGCCATCCCGAGTGCGGTAGATTGGAAGCCGTTTGGGAGGAGCCCGACGAGGACGATGGCCGCCTCGAACGCCTCGACCGCACCGACGGAGAACGCGGTCGCCATCTCTCCCCTCTCAAAGTGCTCCTTCGAGCTGCTCCCCGTCCTTGCGTTGAGGACGGCCCGCCTCGCGCTCTTGACCAGCCTCTGCCCGAAGTACAAGAGGAGCACCCCGCCTGTCAGCTTTATGATTACGTCCGGCAGCAGAGTGATCAGGGCGCCCAAGACGAACATCGGCGCGAACACGACGACCGTTCCGAGCGCGGTGTAGAGGAAGACTGCGGGCCTGCCGGAGTGCGAATACAACGCAAGCGCGACCGCGGAGGCCTCCACCAACTCTAGAGTCGTGATTCCCAAGGCCGCTAAGAAGATGGCTGGGTCGGAGAACAAACGTCCCGACGAGCGCTTCTCGAAAGTTAAAAACCTAAGCGAACTCGCAAGCCCTGAGCGCCGAGCCGGGTCACCTTCGCTTCTGTTTCTTGTACTTCTCGAATGCTATCTTGAACCACGGCGTGTACTGCTCGGGACTCCTCGACATGTCTGCCGCCAGGTCGTCCATCGTGATGTACCTCGTCTCCATGATCTCGTCTGGGTCCGGCCTCGGCTCGCCCTCGAGCTTCCCAATGAGAAGGACACAGAACTCGTTCTCGGAGTAGTCTCCGAACTTGGCCCAGTACGTGTAGTCGAGCTTGCGTTCGAGGCTCTTCACCTCGACGTCAAGCTCCTGCTTCGATCTCCTTATGCCAGCCTCCTCATATGTCTCGCCCTTGTAGACGTGGCTGGTGACCGAGACGTCCCAGTACGCAGGCCAGAGCTTCTTCTTCATGCTCCTCCTCTGGAGCAGCATCCT
>Ga0209415_10003026_pt1 | contig 31350 bp, 33 predicted proteins | sample PeaSoiSIISIP2007_FD_187696 | JGI IMG/M metagenome (GOLD analysis project Ga0209415, IMG submission 187696) | Peat soil microbial communities from Weissenstadt, Germany - SII-SIP-2007 (SPAdes) (version 2) | ecosystem: Environmental > Terrestrial > Soil > Wetlands > Peat | place: Germany... | reverse complement strand
CGAGAGCCGGCCGATCAGCCGGCCCGCCTTGCCGCGCGCGAGCTCCGCGATGTCGGGGTTCTTCTTCTGCGGCAACATCGAGCTACCGGTCGACCAGGCATCGCCAAGGCGGTAGAAGCCGAACTCCTCGCTCGAGTACACGACGACTTCTTCGCCGAGCCGGCTGAGGTGTACCCCGAGGAGTGCGAGGTCGAACAGCACCTCGGCGACGAAATCGCGGTCGGAGACCGCGTCGAGGGAGTTCTCGAAGCGCCGGCTGAAGCCGAGCTCGACGGCCACCGCGTCCGGATCGAGGGGGAGCGTCGAGCCGCCGAGCGCCCCCGCACCGAGCGGGGAGACGTTGACGCGTCGGTGCGCGTCGAGGAGTCGGTCGAGATCGCGCAGTAGCGCCCAGCCGTGCGCGAGGAGCTGGTGCGCAAGCGCCACCGGCTGTGCCCGCTGCAGGTGCGTGTAGCCCGGCAGGTAGGCCTCACCCGCCTCGGCGGCGCGGCGCCCGAGGGTCTCGAGGAGCTCGAGCAGCTCGTCGGCCACCGCCCCGACGGCGCGGCGCGTGTACAGCCGCGTCGCGGTCGCGACCTGGTCGTTACGGCTGCGGCCGGTGTGGAGCTTCGCGCCGGTCGGCCCGGCGATCTCGGTGACCCGCCGCTCGATGGCGGTATGGATGTCCTCGTCGGTCGCGACGAAACCGAACGTGTTGCCCTCGAGCTCGGCGGCGACGGCAAAGAGCGCGCCCTCGAGCGTCTCGACCTCATCGGGCGGGAGGATGCCGGCCCGTCCGAGACCGCGCACGTGCGCTAACGAGCCCCGGACGTCGTCGGCCGCGAGGCGACGGTCGGTCGACAGGCTCGAGCTGAAGGCCATCATCTCCGGCGCGGGGCCGGACGACATCCGTCCCGACCAGAGAGTCACGTCCCCGGCGCCTCTGGCTGGCCCACACCTTGGCGGTGCGCCCAGGTCTGCAGGCCGAGACCGAAGATGCGCACGAAGCCCTCGGCATCGGAGTGCCGGAAGGCGTCGGCCGCGTCGTAGGTGGCGAGGTCGTACTCGTAGAGGCCCACCGGACTCCGCCGGCCACGGACGGTCAGGTTCCCGCCGGGAGACAGGCCGAGGCGCACCTCACCGGTCACGTGGCGCTGGGTCGAGTCCATGAAGGCCGAGAGCGCCTCCCGCAGCGGCGAGAACCACAGTCCGTCGTAGACGAGCTCGGCGAATCGCGGCTCGAGCCGGCTCTTCTCGTGCGCGAGGTCGCGCTCCAAGGTGAGGCCTTCGAGGTCGCGGTGCGCAGCGATGAGCGCGAGCGCGCCCGGCGCCTCGTAGACCTCCCGGCTCTTGATGCCGACGCGGCGGTTCTCGACGATATCGATCCGCCCGTACCCGAACGAGCCTGCGGTCTGCTCGATTTCGCCGATGAGCTCGACGAGGCCCATCGAGCGGCCGTCGAGCGAGACGGGGACGCCGGCCTCGAAGCCGACGACGACCTCGGTCGGCTCGGGGGACTTGTCGACGGTCCGGTCGTACACATCATCCGGTGGCGCCGACCAAGGGTCCTCGATCACCCCGCACTCCACCGCGCGTCCCCACAGGTTCTCGTCGATCGAGTAGATGCGCTCGCGGCTGGCCGTCACGGGGATGCCCTCGCGCTCCGCGTAGTCGATCGTCTCCTCCCGGGTCATCCCCCACTCCCGCACGGGCGCCACGATGTCGAGATCGGGCGCGAGCGAGCGCGTGCCCACCTCGAATCGGACCTGGTCGTTGCCCTTCCCGGTGCAGCCGTGGGCGACGGCCTCGGCTCCGAAGACCCGGGCCTCGGCGACGAGGTGGCCGACGATGAGCGGGCGCGAGATCGACGAGACGAGCGGATAGGTCCCCTCGTAGAGCGCGTTCGCCTGCAGCACCGGGAGCGCGAAGTTCTCCGCGAGCTCCGCGCGGGCGTCGATCACGACCGCGTCGACGGCTCCCGCCGCGAGAGCGCGCTCACGGATCGCGTCGAAGTCCGACCCCTGGCCGACGTCGACCGCGACCGCGATCACCTCGTAGCTCCGCTCGACGCGGAGCCAGTGCACCGCCACCGAGGTGTCGAGTCCGCCTGAATAGGCGAGCACTACGCGCTTTGCCACTTCGCTCCTTCCGTTTCCAACCGCCACCGTGGCGGCCGATTCCCTGCCTCAGCGGGCCGCGAGCCTGCCGATGCGCTCCGCGAGCCTCGTGCCGCCGTAGGACTCCTCGGCCACCGCGAGCACCGTGTCGTCCCCCGCGACCGTGCCGATCATCCCCTCGAGCCGTGTGCGGTCGAGCGCCGACGCGACGACGTGCGCCGAGCCCGGCGGGGTGCGGATGACGACGAGGTTCGCCGAGACCGCCAGCTCCACGACCCACTCGCCGAGGACCCGCCGCAGATGGTCGACCGGCGCGACCTGGTCCTTTGGGAGCTCGGCGATCGCGTACACGGGACGGTCGACCCCGGGCACGCGGACCTTCACCGCGCCGAGCTCGTCGAGATCGCGCGACACCGTCGCCTGGGTCGCGACGACATCCTCCTTGGCGAGCAGGTCGACGAGCTGGCCCTGGCTCGTGACGAGGTGCTCGGTCAGCAGCCGCGCGACGTGGTGCTGGCGCCGGTTCTTCAGGAGCTTGGTCATCGGCCCCCGCCGAGCAGATGGGCGAACGCCCCGACGAGCGCGTGCATGCGGTTCTCGGCCTGCAGCCAGATCCGGCTCCTCGGCCCGTCGATCACCTCCGCGGCGATCTCCTCGCCCCGGTGCGCCGGCAGGCAGTGCAGCACGATCGCGTCGTCGGAAGCATCTTCGAGGAGGTGCTCGTCGATGGTGTAGCCGCCGAAGGCGGCACGCTTGCGGGCCGCGTCGGACTCCTCGCCCATCGAGATCCAGACGTCGGTGTAGAGCACGTCGGCCCCCGCCGCGGCGTCTACAGGGCGCTCGAAGAGCTCGATCTCGCCCCCGAGCGCGCGCACCCCGGCGACGTCGGCCTCGCCGAGGGCGTAGCCCTCCGGAGAGGCGATGCGGAACGCCGCTCCCTGCAGCGCGCAGCCGTAAGCGAGCGATCGGGCGACGTTGTTGCCGTCGCCGATGAACGCGACGCTCCGTCCCTCGATCTTCCCGAAGCACTGCCGGATCGTGAGGAGGTCCGCGAGGGCCTGGCTCGGGTGCTCGAGGTCCGAGAGGAGATTGACCGTCGGGACCTCCCGGCCGTGGGCCGCGATCGACGCCGCGATCCGCTCGAGAGTGGAGTGGCTCCCGACTCGGGCGCCGATCAGGCGGTGGTAGGAGGAGAGGGTCATCGCGACGTCCTCGACGCTCTCGCGCTCGTCGAATCCGACCTCCTCGCCGCGGATGGTCACCGGGTGGCCGCCGAGGCGCACCACCGCCATCTCCGCGGCGTTCCGGGTCCGTGCCGAGGGCTTCTCGAACACGAGCGCCGCGCCCGCGCCCTCGAGGACCCGGCGTGGCGACGCGGCCTCGGCAAGGTCGAGGATCGCGGTCACCTCGTCGGGGCCGAGGTCGGACATGACGAGCAGGTTCCCGCTCACCGCGCGACCTCCGCCTTCCCGACGAGCGCGTCGCCGAGCGCACCGCCGAGGATCCCGAGGGCCTCGTCGCACTCCTCGTCACTCACGATGAGCGGCGGCGTGAGCCGGATGACGCCCGGCACCGGGCTGTTCACGATGAGGCCCCGCTCCCGACAGACCTCGACGAGCGCGCCGGCATCGAGACCGGGCGCGAGCACCGCGCCGATGAGCAGACCCGCACCGCGGACCTCGACGACGCCGGGGAGCGTCGCGAGCCCGGCCGAAAGGAGGGTGCCCGCGGCCTCGGAGAGGCGGGGTACGTCGAGGTCGATCATCGTCTCGAGCGTCGCCCGGGCAGCCGACATCGCGAGCGGCTGGCCGCCGAAGGTCGAACCGTGGTCGCCGGGCACGAAGACTTCCGCGATCTCCGGCCGCGCCCAGCACGCCCCCACGGGCATACCGTTGCCGAGCGCCTTCGCGAGCGTGACGACGTCGGGCACCACGCCCTCGCGCTGGAACGCGAACCACCGCCCGGTCCGGCCGAGACCGGTCTGGATCTCGTCCAGCATGAGCAGGATGCCGCGCTCGTCGCACAGCTGCCGCACGTCGGTGAGGTAGCCCGCCGGCGCGGGGACGACGCCCCCTTCCCCCTCGATCACCTCGAGCAGGATGCCCGCGACGCTCGTCGGGTCGGCCGCACGCTCGAGCGCGTCGAAGTCGCCATAGGCGACATGGCGGAACCCCTCGGGCAGCGGAGCGAACGGCTCGTGCTTGGAAGGTTGACCGGTCGCGTGCAGTGTCGCGAGCGTCCGGCCGTGGAAGGACCCGAACGCGGAGATCACCGAGTAACGGCCGTGGCCCCCGTAGCGGCGCGCGAGCTTGATCGCGCACTCGTTCGCCTCCGCGCCCGAGTTCGCGAAGAAGACCTTCCCGCCGAGCGGTTGCCCGTTGCCGATGAGGGTGTCGATGAGGCCCGCGACCTCCTCGTTGAGGCCGGACTCGAACAGGTTCGAGACGTGCAGGAGGGTCTCGACCTGGTGCGCGACCGCCGCCGCGACCGCGGGGTGGGCGTGGCCGAGCGAGGTCACCGCGATGCCCGAGAGGAAGTCGAGGTACTCCTTGCCCTCCGCGTCGAGGAGGCGACAGCCCTTCCCCGACACGAAGCGGACCGGAGCGGGCCGGTAGGTCGCCATGAGGTTGCTCACTGTCCCACCACCATCGTCCCGATCCCTTCTTCTGTCAGTAGTTCGAGCAGCAGCGCGTGCGGCACGCGACCGTCGAGGATGTGCGCCGAGCCCACCCCCGCCCGCACCGCGAGGGCGCACGCCTCCGCCTTGGGGATCATCCCCTCCGCGATCGAGCCGTCGGCGATCATCTTCTCGAGCTCCCCCGCGCCGAGCTCGCTCACGAGGCTCGTCGGGTCGTCGCGGTCGCGGCGGATGCCCGCGACGTCGGTGAGGAAGATGAGCTTCTCGCAGGCCAGCGAGACCGCGATCGCGCCCGCGACGGTGTCAGCGTTGATGTTGTAGGCCTGACCCGCGCCGTCGGCGCCGATCGTCGCGATGACGGGCACGAGGCCCTCGCCGACGAGGCGCGTGAGGATCGACGAGTCGACCGCGGCGACGTCGCCGACGAAGCCGAGTGCGGGATCCCGCAGCGTCGCCGTGATGAGGCCGGCATCCTCGCCCGACAGGCCGAGGCCCACCGGGCCGTGCACGTTCAGCGCGTCGACGATCTCGCGGTTGACCTTCCCGACGAGCACCATGCGCGCGATGTCGAGGGTGTCGGCGTCGGTCACCCGCAGCCCGTCGCGGAACTCCGGGGTCTTGCCGAGCCGCGCCATCAGCTCGCCGATCTGGGGGCCACCCCCGTGGACGACGACCGGCAGCATCCCGACCGAGCGCATGAGCACGATGTCCTCGGCGAAGCTGCGGAGCCCGCCGCGCTCGTCGCTGTCGCCATCGAGCGCGTTGCCGCCGTACTTCACGACGACGACCTTGTTCGAGAAGCGACGGACATATGGGATGGCCTCGGCGAGGATCGCGGCCTTCGTCTCCGGCGCGATGCCCGCGAGGGCCTCCGCGGACCGGCTCACGAGGTCCTCATGTTCTCGTCGATGTAGCCGTGACCGAGGTCGGTGGTCCGCACGGTCGCCTCGCCGCTGCCGAGCCCGAGATCGCAGAGGACCTCGACGCGCGCCTTCGCCATCGCCGCCGCGACGGCGTCGTGGTCATGGTCCGCGTTCGTTCCCGCGCGGCACACGACGATCCCCCCGTAGGCGACCGAGACCCGGTCGAGCTCGAACCCCGCCCCGGAGGACCCGAGCTCGGAGACGACGCGGCCCCAGTACGGGTCCGCTCCGTAGAGCGAGGTCTTGACGAGCAGGCTGCCCGCGACCTTGCGGGCGGCGAGGCGTGCGTCCTCCGCTGTCAGGGCCCCCCTGACCCGGATGATCGCGACCCGCGTCGTCCCCTCCGCGTCCGCGGCCATCTGCTCGGCGAGGTCCGCGCAGGCCACGCCGAGCGCGTCGGCGAGCTCCACCTCGCCCACCGCCGCGCCGAGCCCGCTCGAGAGCAGGATCACGGTGTCGTTGGTCGACGTCGAACCGTCGACGATCAGTTCGTTGAACGATCCCGCCACGGCGGCCCGAAGCGCCCGAGCGATGACGTCGGGCTCGGCGGCCGCGTCCGTGGTGAGGACCGAGAGCATCGTCGCCATGTTCGGGGCGATCATCCCCGCGCCCTTCGCCATGCCACCGACCGAGTACCCGTCGCGGGCGACGCGTACCTGCTTCGGATGGGTGTCGGTCGTCATGATCGCCCGCGCCGCCGCCTCGCCCGCCTGCTCGTCGCCACCGCGCGCCGCGACGAGGCCGGGGATGCCCGCGAGCAGTCGGTCGACCGGGAGCGGCGTGCCGATCAGCCCCGTCGAGCAGACGAGCACCTCGTGCTCGGCCACCCCGAGCGCGGACGCGAGCGCCGCGCAGGTCCTCCGCGCGGCCACCAGCCCCTCCGGACCGGTCGCCGCGTTCGCGCAGCCGCTGTTCAACACGACCGCCGCGACGCGGCCGCCGCTCCGGGCGAGGTGCTCCCTGCTCACCTGCACCGGCGCGGCCGCGGCCTTGTTGGTCGTGAAGGTCGCCGCCGCCGCGACGGGGCCCCCGAGGGAGCTGACGAGGGCGAGGTCGGGTGCCCCGCTCTCCTTGATCCCCGCGGCGATCCCCGCGGCGAGGAAGCCCTCCGGCGCGGTGACGCTCACGGCAGCAGCGCGACCCGCGGCAGCCCGAGGGTCTCGGGGAGCCCGAGCGCCGCGTTCGCGGCCTGGATGGCCTGCCCGGCCCCGCCCTTAGTGAGGTTGTCGAGACAGGAGAGCACCATGACGTAGCCCGTGCGCTCGTCGTAGCGCGCGGTGATCCGCACCATGTTCGACCCGTAGGTGTCCCGGGTCGCCGGGACGCCGGGACCGACCGCGACGAACGGCTCCTCTGCGTAGGCCTGTCCGAGGAGCTCGAGGAGCGCCGCGGTCGAGGTCGGCCCTGTCGGGCGGGCGTAACAGGTCGCGAGGATGCCCCTCGTCATCGGTGCGAGATGCGGGGTGAAGAGCACCTCCGCGCCGATCGTCTGCTCGATCTCGGGGGTGTGACGGTGGTTGAGGAGACCGTAGGCCGTGAAGTTCTCGTTCACCTGCGGGTGGTGCGTGAACGCCCGGGGCTCCTTCCCCGCTCCGGAGGTCCCGCTCGCCGCGTCGACGATGATGCCCTGGGCCTCGATCGCCCCGGAGGACACGAGCGGCGCGAGCGCGACCGAGGCCGCGGTCACGTAGCAGCCCGGGGCGGCGACGAGCCGGGCACCGGGGAGCGCGGCGCGGAAGAGCTCGGGAAGGCCGAAGACGGCCTCGGCGAGGAGCGCGGCCTCCCGGTGTTCGAAGCCGTACCAGAGCGGGTACGCGGCCGCGTCCTTCAGGCGGAAGTCCGCGCCGAGATCGACGACGAGTCCGACCCTGTCGACGAGCCCGGGGACGAGCTCCTGGGAACGGCCCGACGGCACGGCGACGAATGCGAGGTCGCACCCCGCGACCGCGTCGAGGTCCGCGCCGTCGAACACGGCCTCGCCGTAGCCGGCGGACAGTCCCGGGTACAGCGCATCGAGGCGCTCGCCGGCGCTCGTGTCCGCCTGCGCCGCGACGACCTCGAACTCCGGATGACCCGCGAGGAGCCGGAGCAGCTCCGCACCGAGGTAGCCGGACGCTCCGATGATGGCAGCCTTCATGGCATGATAATACGAAAGATCGCATACTCATGCAACTCTTCGCTCGCGGCGCTGCGCTCCCCGGCCCCCCGGGCGCCCGCCGACGACGATCCGCCCGGCTCGCCTCTGGTGCCGGCCGTCGGTCCGACGCCGCTTCGGCTGAAACGCTAGAAGACCGCGAGGTCGGTCCCCGGGGGTGCCACGACGATGAAGCGAACGACGGACCTCGGTGTCGCACGTCGCGCGGTCTTGGTGGTGACGGTCTGGCTCGCGACCTGCGTAGCGGCGCTGCCGAACGCACAGGCAGCGGACCCTCCACCGCCGGTCGTCACGAGTACGTCGACGTTCGCCAACGGTTCGGGCGAGCTCGTGCAGTGGTTCTCGGCTGACGGAACCACCGAGGTCGCCACCCATCTCGGCGCGACCGGACAGGTGGTGAGCGTCGAGCGCATCGCCTTCAGCCTCAGCTACAAAGACGTCTACGGCGTCCGCCAGGGGACGCTCACCAGGACCATCACCGTCGTGTTCCCCTCGGAACGGGAATGGACCGAGACCACGGACTCGAGCGCATGCGACCCCTGTGAAGACGACGCCTGGCTCTACGCGGCGCCCTCGTTGATCCGCCGTCTCGAGGCGAACAAGCAGCTGTTCGTCGTCAACGGACCGACGAGCATCGACGGCCGGAACGTCGTCGAGGTCGCGGCGACGAGCGGCTACCCCCATGCGTGGATCGATCCCGCCAACGATGAGATCGTCCTCATGCAGAACGCCGCCTCGGCACCGCTCACCGCGTACACCTGGTGGCGCGGCACGCAGGCCAACGACGCGCAGCTGTCCTTGAAGGTCCCCGCGGGGTACCGACGCCTCCAAAAGAGCTACATGCCGAACGGCCTGAGCCCGGTTCCACCGGCGTAGTGCCGCCCGGGCCCCGGGCGCCCGCGCTCGGACAGCGGCGGGTTAACCTCCCGCACCGTCGACCCGGCGGGCGTCAACCGCCGGGTCGCGACCGACTCAGCCCGCGGCGGCGAGGCGGCGCTTCACCTCCTCGTACACCTCGGGTGCGAGGGGACCCTTTTCGGCCGCCGCGACGTTCTCCGCGAGGTGCGCGGGATTGAGGGTGCCGACGATCGTCGTCGAGAGCGCGGGGTGGCTGATCGTGAAGCGCAACATGAATTCGCTCCTGCTGGCGCCGTCGAGCAGGTCGTCCAGGCTCGCCTCGTCGAATCGCGACCAGGTCTCCGGCGCTCCGGTGCCCTCCCCGGGCTCGCCCCGTGCGACACCGCCGCGGATGACTGTCCCCGCCCCCGCCCGCGCCGCGGCCGAGATGGAGTCCTCGTGCTCGCGCTGCAGCGCCGAGTAGGGGATCTGGAAGACGTCGAACACGCCCATGTCGATGTGGTCCGCGAGGTTCGGCAGCGTGGACGAGGAGCCGAGGAAGCGGATCTTGCCCGCGTCCCGGAGCTCGACGAGGGTCGCGACCGCGTCCTCCTCCTCGAGTGTCGCCTTGGACGGGCTGGCGTGGAACTGGACGAGATCGAGGTAGTCGGTCTGCATGCGCCGGAGGCTCTGTTCCACCCCGGCGACGATGTTCTCCCGCGTGAACACGTGCGGCGCGCGCTCGCCAGGGGGCGGAGGGGGCACGACGACCGGACAACCACACTTCGAGGCGAGGTAGTACTCCGAACGGCGCGAGGAGATGAACTTGCCGATGCTCTCCTCCGAAGAGCCGTAGTCGATCGAGGTGTCGATGTAGTTGATGCCGGAGTCGAGGACCCCGTTCAAGACGGCGTCGGCCTGCTCGGGGGTGACCGGGCGACCCCGGCCGCTCCCCGCGCCGCGGAGCTCCATCGCGCCGAAGCCGAGGACGGTGACCTCGAGCCCAGTGCGCCCGAGGGTGCGGGTGGGGATGTCGGACAAGGCGATCTCCTTTGTGTGGGGCACCAGGAACCTACCTTCCCCGCGGCCGACGGGCTCGGCGGATCAGGCGCCGTCGATCCCCCGGCGCAGCTCGGCGACAAAGCGCGACGCGCCATCGGGCCCCTCGCCGTCGAGGAGGCGCCGGATGAGCGCCGAGCCGACGACGACGCCGTCGGCCACCGCGCAGAGCTCCCGCGCCTGGCGGGCATCCGAGACACCCACCCCGACGAGGACCGGGAGGTCGGTGGCCGCCTTCGCGCGCCGCGCGATCTCGAGCGCACTCGCCGCGAGTTCGGCGCGCTCCCCCGTCACGCCGAGGCGGCCGACCGCGTAGACGAAACCGTGGCTCGCCCCGCAGATTCGCTCGAGGCGCTCCGGTGACGTCGTCGGCGCGACGAGGAGGACCGCGTCGACCCCGGCGCGGCCGGCCTCGCCGAGCCACTCGTCGGCCTCGTCGACGGGCAGGTCCGGGATGATCGCCCCCGAGACGCCGGACCCCGCGAGGTGCTGCGCGAACCGCCGGTAGCCGCCGTGAGCGACGAGGTTCACGTACGTCATCACCGCGAGGGGCACCCCGACCTCCGCGTGCGCGAGCGCGGCGATGATCCCGTCGGGGGTCGCTCCGCCCTCGAGCGCCCGTACCGACGCCTCCTGGATCGTGGGGCCGTCCATCACGGGGTCCGAGAACGGGATCCCGACCTCGACCGCGTCGGCGCCGGCCGCGACGACCGACCGCAGCGCCTCCAACCAGTCCGCTCCGAGGCCGCCGGTCACATAGGGGACGAGGAGCTTCCGCCCGGCGTCGCGGGCGGAGCGGAGTGCCTGCTCCAGTCCCCCCGCGGCCGGCACGGCCCCGGTCTCGCTCAGGGGAAGAGACCCATCAGCTCGGCGACGTCCTTGTCGCCACGCCCCGACAGCGTGACGAGCACCGTCGACCCCGGCGCGATCTCCCCCGCTCGCGCGGCCTTGATCACCCACGCGAGCGCGTGCGCAGGCTCGAGGGCGCTCAGGATCCCCTCCCGCTCGGCCAACAGCCGGAACGCGCCGAGCACCTCCTCGTCGCCGACCGACTCATAACGCGCCCGGCCGATCGACTCGAGCCACGCGTGCTCGGGACCCACACCGGGGTAGTCGAGTCCCGCGGAGATGGAGTGCGCCTCGAGGATCTGGCCGGCCTCGTCCTGGAGAAAGCGCGACCGCATGCCGTGCACGATTCCGGGGACGCCGCGCCCGAGCGCCGCGCCGCCCTCCGCCTCGACGCCGACGAGCACCGCGGAGGTCTCGGAGAACCCGGCGAAGGTGCCCGCGGCGTTGGAGCCGCCACCGACGCAGGCCACGACGACGTCGGGGTCCGCCCCGTCGAGGAGCTCCCGGCAGCGCTGCCTCGCCTCGTCCCCGACGACCCGCTGGAACTCCCGCACCATGTACGGGTACGGGTGTGGCCCGACGACGGACCCGATGCAGTAGTGCGTGTCGCCGACCGAGGCCACCCAGTCCCGCAGCGCCTCGTTGATCGCGTCCTTCAAGGTTCTGCTCCCCGAGCTGACCGGGCGCACCTCGGCCCCCAGGAGGCGCATGCGGAAGACGTTCAGCTCCTGGCGGTGCGTGTCGAGCTCGCCCATGTAGACGACGCACTCGAGACCGAGGAGCGCGGAAGCTGTGGCCGCGGCGACCCCGTGCTGGCCGGCCCCGGTCTCGGCGAGGAGGCGGGTCTTGCCCATGCGCTTTGCGAGGAGGGCCTGGCCGAGGACGTTGTTGATCTTGTGCGAGCCCGTGTGGGTGAGGTCCTCGCGCTTGAGGAGGAGGCGGATCCCGAGCTCTGCGGACAGCCGCTCGCAAATCGTCACCGGCGTCGGCCGCCCGGCGTAGGAGGCGAGCAGCCCGTCGAGGTCCCGGTGGAACCCGGGGTCGGACCACGCCGCGGAAAAGGCGGCCTCGAGCTCGTCGCAGGCCGCGACGAGCGACTCGGGAACGAATCGCCCACCGAAGTCCCCGAAGCGGCCGAGACCGGTCGGCGCGCCCATCGCGACGCCGTCCATCAGTGATCGTCCTCCCAGTCGTACGGCCCGTCGAGGCTCGCCTCGGCGCGGTGCTCGGGGTCCGCGGCCCTCGCGGCCTTCACGTAGGCGCGGATCTTCATCGGGTCCTTCCGCCCGGGCGAGCTCTCGAGCCCGCTCGAGGCGTCGACGCCCCACGGGTGCACGGCCGCGATCGCGGCGGCGACGTTGTCCCCCGACAGCCCCCCGGCGATGATCACCCGGCGGGAGCGGGGAAGGCCCTCGGCGAGGCGCCAGTCGAACACCGCGCCCGAGCCGGGGTCCGGGCCGTCGATCAGGAGCGCGTCGGCGGGGAAGTCCGCGGCGCGCCGGAGTTCGCCAGAGGTGGCCGGGAACGCCTTGATCACGTGGCGGACATGGGTCGCGACCTGCGCGACGACCTCCGCGGACTCCCGGCCGTGCAGCTGGGCGGCCTTCAGCCCCGCCGTGTTCACGATCTCGACGACGCGTTCGGGGAGCTCGTCGCGAAAGACGCCGACGGTGACGACCTGTGGCGGCAGGCGCGACGCGATCTGGCCCGCGACCGCGGGGGACACCCGCCGCGACGAGGGAGCGAAGACGAACCCGACGGCGTCGGCACCCATCGCGACCGCGAGGAGGGCGTCCTCCTCGGTCGTGATCCCGCAGACCTTGACGAACACCGCTACCTCGCCGGCGCCGCGGCCGCGAGCGAGAACTCGGCGACGGTCCGGGAGGGGTCGGCGGAGGTGACGAAGGCCTCGCCGACGAGGACCGCGTGGAAGCCCGCGTCACGCAGCCGCACGACGTCGTCCCTGCTCCGGACCCCGGACTCCGCGACGCGCACGACGTCCTCGGGGATCGACGCCCCGACACGCGCCGCCCGCTCCCGGTCCACCTCGAAGCTCCGCAGGTCGCGCTGGTTCACCCCGACGAGCACCGCGCCGGCGCCTAGCGCCCTTTCGAGCTCGGCCTCGTCGTGCACCTCCACGAGACAGCTGAGCCCGAGCTCGTGACCGAGCGCGACGAAGGCGACGAGCTCCTCGTCACCGAGCGCGGCCACGATCAGCAGCACGGCATCGGCGCCCATGGCCCGGGCGTCGTAGAGGTCGGCCTCGGCGACGGTGAAGTCCTTCCGCAGCACCGGCAGCCCACCGGCCTCGCGCGCTGAGCGGAGGTCCTCGGCGCTGCCGCCGAAATGGGGCGCGTCGGTGAGCACCGAGAGACAGGCCGCGCCGCCGGCGGCGTAGGCCTTCGCGAGCAGCGCCGGGTCGAGCGCGGGCGCGAGGTCCCCGGCCGAGGGTGAACGTCGCTTCACCTCCGCGACGACCGCCACCCGACCGCCGTCGGCGTGGGCGAGGAGCGCCTCGGTGAACGGACGCACCGGTGCGGCACCGGCCGCGGCGTCGGCCAGCTCGGCGAGGCTCCGCTGGTCCTCCGCGGCGCGGCGTCGGTGGTGGGCGAGGATCTCATCGAGGTAGGTCGGCACCGCCCCGAAGCCTACCGAGCGGGCTCCGCGCCGAGGGCCGTGCGGCCCGTCCGGACGCGACCGGCCGAAGAGCCGCCTCCCGTGCCCGGGGCCGCGCGACGCTAGGGGCCGTGCGACCGACCGAACACCCGTCCAACCCGCCGGGGATCCACGGCAACGTCGTCGTCGTCGAGGACGACCGCAACATCTCGGACCTCATCGACCTCTACCTCCGCAACGCCGGCTTCCGGGTGCTGCAGGCGACCGACGCCCAGCGCGGCCTCGAGCTCGTCTCGATCGAGCGCCCGGTCCTCGTCATCTTGGACATCGGTCTCCCCGGGCCGATGGACGGCCTCGAGGCCTGCCGGGAGCTCCGCCGGACGACCGACGTGCCGGTGATCATCGTCACGGCCCGGGGCGACGAGGTGGACCGCGTCATCGGCCTCGAGCTCGGTGCGGACGACTACCTCACCAAGCCCTTCTCACCCCGCGAGCTCGTCGCCCGGGTCCGCGCGGTGCTGCGGCGCACCGAGGGCGCGCGGCACGACGACACCGGCGCCCCGGTCACCGTGGGCGGGGTGATCGTCGACCCGAAGCGGCGCGAGGTCACCGCGGCGGGGGTGCTGGTCACCCTGACGGCGCGCGAGTTCGACCTCCTCGCGCACTTCGCGGAGAACACCGGCATGGTCTACTCACGTCGCCAGCTGCTCGACGCCGTCTGGGGCGCGGGCTGGATCGGCGACGAGCGGACGGTCGACGTGCACGTGCGCCAGCTGCGGCGCAAGCTCGGCGACGCGTTCCCGCTCACCACCGTGTGGGGCGTCGGCTACCGGTGCGACTGACGACCGCGGCGCTGCGGGGCGAGCGGCGCTGAGCGTTGCGCGCCCGGATCACCGTCGCGTTCGTCGGGCTGCTCGCGGTCGCGCTGCTGCTCGCCGGCGCCGCGAGCCTGCTCCTCGTCCGCCACGCGCAGAGCGAGAACGCGCAGCGCGCCGTGCTGTCGGAGGCGGAGGCCTTCGTCGGCGCCGTGAACAACCCGAAGATCGGCCCGCTCATCACCAAGGACCAGGCCGTCCTCGACGCGGTCCTCGAGATCCAGCGTGAGGTCCTCGGCCTCCGGACCTACGCGGTCCTCACCGTCTCGCCCGGCGCGAAGACCGTCGGCGGTGCGACGGCGGACGTGCCGGCCTCCCGCATCGACGCCGCGGCCCTCGCGGCGGGCCGATCGACGTCGGGCTCCTATAACCACGTCGCGTTCGCGGCGGTCCCGCTCTTCGCCGTGGGCTCGGGTCGCGTCGCGCTCATGTTCGAGTCCGAGGAGAGCTTCTCCTCCTCGAGCGTGGACTACTTCCTCCTCGCCGGCGGCATCTCGCTCCTCGTCGCGGCCGGGCTGTCCTCGGTCATCTCGAGGCGCGTCTCGACGAGCGTCGTGGCGGTCGCCGCGGCCGCCGACGCGATCGCCAAGGGCGACCTCGGCATCCGCATCGAGCCCGGCCGTCGCGCCTATCCGGAGATCGCCCAGCTCGACCGCGCCATCTCCGCGATGGCGGAGGATCTCGCCCAGGGCGAGCGGGCCGAGCGGGAGTTCCTCCTCTCCATCTCGCACGACCTCCGCACCCCCCTCACCTCGATCCGCGGCTACTCCGAGGCCATCGCCGACGGGGCGGCCGCCGACCCCCGCCGGGCCGCGGAGATCGTCATCTCCGAGTCCGGCCGCCTCGAGCGCCTGATCGGCGACCTCCTCGATCTCGCCCGGCTGCACGCGAGGCAGTTCTCCCTCGACGCGGTGCCGACCGACGCCGCCGCCGCGGTGCAGAGCGCTGCGGAGGGCCTGCGTTATGAGTTCGAGGCCGTCGGCGTGAACCTCACTGTCGAGGTTCCCGCCGAGGCGGTGACCGCGGTGCTCGACGTGCACCGCGTCGGCCAGATCGTGGCCAACCTCGCGGAGAACGCCCTCAAGTTCGCGGCGAGCGCGGTCACCGTCCGCCTCGTCGCCGAAGCGCGCCGGCTCACGATCTCCGTCGTCGACGACGGGCCCGGCATCGCCCCCGAGGACCTGCCGCACGTCCTCGAGCGCCGTTACAGCTCCGCCCGCTTCGCCGCCCGTTCCGCCGGATCCGGCATCGGGCTCGCGATCGTGTCGGAGCTCACCGCGGCCATGTCCGGCGAGATCGCGGTCCTCTCGCCGACCGGGGAGGCCGGCGGGACCGCGATCACGATCTCGCTCCCCCGCGACGGCGCCGGTTCGGACCGAGCGGCCCGCCCCTGAGCTCGCTCAGGGGCGGACGACGACCGCCTCGAAGACGACCGCGCCGCTCGAGCGGTCCCGCACGAGGAGGACGAACGGTCGGTCGATGTCGATGACCGCACGCGCCGCGGGGAGCGCGGTCGCGATGATGCCGACGCCGGTCGCCGCCGCTGCGGTCGTCCCGGCCTCGTCGAGGTTCAAGGTCGCGACCTGGCGCACGACGGCGACCTTCAGCCGGGGTGACGCGGTGATGCCCGACAGGTCCGCGCCGTCGGTGAACGCGAGGCCCATCCCGAGCTCGGCGAGGACGCCCTGGAGCGACTCGGCGGAGTGGAGCGCGAGCTTCGGGATGGCGAGCTCGACCGAGCCGCTCGAGAGCGCGGCCACGGTGGCGTCGAGCACCGAGGGCCGGAGGGCGCCGACGTAGGCACCGATCGACGCGCTCGTCGGCTCGAGGACGAGGGCCGCGAGGCGTCCCCCGGTGTAGGGGAGCTCGACCGCGGTGAGACCCGGGCGGATGAGGAAGCGCGCGTCGAGTGACCCGTGGAGGAACGCCACGGTCTCGTTCGCTCCCGGCCCGTGGAACGTGCCCGGAGCGGTGGCCGCGCGACGGAACGGCGTCGCCCACTTCGCGTTCAGGTAGACCGCGTCCGCCAGCACGACGCGGGTCGTTTCCTCGAGCGGGCTTGGGAACAGCACCGGGATGAGGCCCTTGGTCGCCTTGTCGACGAAGGCGTTCACCGCCCCCACCGCGGCGCTCGGATCGCCGGCGAAATCGACGACGTGGAGCACCGCCGCGAAGTCCGCCGCGAGCGCGTCGACGTAGGAGGGTCGCGGCACGACCCCCTTCTCGGCGAAGAGCGCGTCGGCCTCGTCGATCTCGATTCCCGGGAGCTTGGACAGGGCGTTGCGGAGCGCGCCGAGGGACGCCGCGAGCGCAGGGGCGGTGAGCGTGCCGGACTGGAGCGCGGTCGCGATCCCGGTTTCGGTCGCGCCGTGCGCGCCGAGTTCGAGCATCGACAGCGCCGCTTCGAGGCTCGATGGCGAGAGGACGAGGTCGCTCGCCGCCGGGCCCGCGACCCCGCGCAACAGCGCCAGGGAGAACGCCTGCTCCGAGGGAGCGACCACCGCGGGGGAGCTCGAGGGGGCGCCCGCCGCGGTGCCGAGCGGCCCCGCGACGGCCATCGCGACGAGGAGCGTCCCGGTGAGGAGCGTCCCGGTGAGGAGCGTCCCGGTGAGGCTCAGCCGGGCCGCTGCGCGCGGGCGCCGCTCGGCGGAGCGCCCGGCCGCCATCTAAGCGCCGACGTCGAGCGGGAGCGGCCGCGCGTCGGCGCGTCGGCGCCCTCCCGCGAGCGCGACCTCGAGCTCCGCGGGGGGGTCGACCTCGCGCTTCAGGTAGGCGAGCGCCACCTGGCGGCCGAGCCTCGGCGAGTACCCGACACTCGTGAGCGTCCCCACCTCGCGGTCGGCGTTGAGGAGCACGTCGCCCGGAGAGGGGGCCGGGGAGCCCGCCTCGAGGACCACGCCGCAGAGCCGGACCGGCACCCGGTTGCCCCGCGAGTCGATGCGGGCGACGAGCTCCTGGCCGGTGTAGCAACCCTTGGTGAAGCTCACGGTCCGCTCCACGATGCCGGCCTCTTGGGGGATGGTCTTCTCGGTGAGCTCGCTCCCCATGCGGGGGACGCCCGCCTCGATCCGCGCCACCTCGAACGCCGCGTCGTCCCCCGTGTCGACCCCGTCGGGCAGTACCGCGTGCTCGCCGAGCAGGTCCACACCGACGAAGGGCCCGAAGCGGTACGGCAGGACGAAGGTCCCCTCCCCCGCCGCGGGGCCCGCCGCGTCCCCCGCGAGCGGGCCTCGCAGCTCGACGAGCGACCAGCTGAGCAGCTCCAAGGTGGCCTTCACGCGCAGCTTGAAGCGGGCGAGGCGCTCGAGGGCGGTCTGGCCGTAGCCGGCCTCGACCTCGACGAAGAGCTCCTCGGGGCCCGCCGCCAGCACCCTCGCGGCGAGCTCCAGCTTGCCCTGTGGCGACAGCAGAAGCGTCTCGACCCCCTCGCCGACACCGAGAACGTCGAGATCCTGGGTCACCTGGCCCTGCAGATAGCTGCGGGCGTCGGGGCCGGTCACCGCGACGACGTCACGGGGGAGCACCCGGGCGACGACGCCGGAGCGGATCGCCTCGTCGGTGGCTGCGAAATCGAGCATCTGTCCTCCTAGGGACCGTTGTCCACGCCCTCCGCGGACTCCGCCGCCCGGCGCTCCGCGGCGATGCGCCGCGCACCCGCCACCGCGGAGAGGATCGCCTGTGCCTTGGCCTGGCACTCCGCGTCCTCCGCGGCCGGGTCGCTGTCCGCGACGATACCGGCGCCGGCCTGCACCGACGCCCGGCCGTCGGGCCCGACGACGAGCGTGCGGATCGCGATCGCCATGTCGAGGTTGCCCGAGAAGTCGAGGTAGCCGACCACCCCCGCGTAGGGACCGCGCTTGGTCGGCTCGAGCTCGTCGATGATCTGCATCGCCCGCACCTTCGGCGCGCCGGACACCGTTCCGGCCGGGAGCGTGGCCCGCAGCACGTCGATCGGGCCCTTGCCCGCCACGAGGTCGCCGGAGACCTGCGAGGTGAGGTGCATGACGTGGCTGTAGCGCTCGAGGGTCATGAACTCCTCGACGTGCTCGGTGCCGAAGCGGACGACGCGTCCGACGTCGTTTCTCGCGAGGTCCACGAGCATGAGGTGCTCGGCGCGCTCCTTCGGGTGCTCGATCAGCTCGGCCCCGAGCGTGCGGTCCTCCTCCTCGGTCGCACCCCGCGGGCGTGTGCCCGCGATCGGCCGCGAGGTGACGCGGCCCCCGAGGAGCTGCACGAGCGGTTCGGGCGAGGCCCCGATCAACGAGACGCCCCCCTGGCGCAGGTAGAACATGTACGGGCTCGGGTTGACCTGGCGGAGCACCCGGTAGACGTCGAAGGGCTCGACGCCGAGGTCGAGGTCGAACCGCTGCGAGAGCACGATCTGGAAGGCGTCGCCGGCGCGGATGTAGTCCTTCGCCGCGAGCACCGCCCGCTCGTAGCCGGGCGAGCTGACGACGCGGCGCACGGCGTCGGCGTCGAGACGCTCGCCCCGCAGCGGGAGCGAGCTCAGCCGTTCGCTGACGGGCTGCTCGAGGTCCCGCCGCAGTCTCGCGAGGCGCGACCGCGAGTCCTCGTAGGCCTCGGCGAGCGAGTCGGACCGAGCCGGGCCGTCGTCGGGGACGAGGACGTTGTCGACGAGCACGATGCGGCTCTTCCAGTGGTCGAACGCGACGAGCTCGCCGATGACCGAGATCACCGCGTCAGGCAGGCCGAGGTCGTCGGTCGGTGGGGTGCCGAGGCGCTCGACCTCGCGCACGACGTCGTAGCCGAGGTAGCCGACGAGGCCGCCGTGGAGGGGAGGGAGATCCTCGCCCGCCGGGGAGCGGTAGCGCTCGAGGAGCTCGCCGAGGGCCGACAGGACGCCCTCGTCGAGCGGCACCCCGGCCGGGAGCTCCCCCCGCAGCACCTCGAGGTGGCGGCCGTGCGCCGCGAAGGTCGACTTCGGCGCGCGGCCGAGGAAGGAGTACCGGCCCCAGCGCTCGTCGTGCTCGACGGACTCGAGGAGGAAGCCGTCGGCCTCCCCGACGATGCTCCTGAACGCCCCGACCGGCGTCAGCGCGTCGGCGAGCAGCTCCTCGGAGACCGGGACGACGGTGTAGTCGGCCGCGAGCGACGCGAACCGCTCGAACCCGCGGTCCATCCGGCCTAGGAGGAGCCGAAGGCCCGGTAGAAGCAGGTCCGCTCGCCGGTGTGGCACGCGCCGCGGCCGTCCTGGTCGACCTCGACGAGGATCGCGTCCCCGTCGCAGTCGTAGTACATCGCACGGACCCACTGGCGGTCCCCGGAGGTCTCGCCCTTCAGCCAGTATTCCTTCCGGCTCCTGCTCCAGAACCACGTCCTGCCGCTGTCGAGGGTGCGCCGCAGCGCCTCGGCGTCCATGTAGGCGACCATCAGGACCTCCCTCGTCGTCGCCTCCTGGACGATCGCGGTGACGAGGCCGTCCGGGCCGTAGTGCACCTCGGCGAGCTGCTCCTCGGTCGGGAAGATCGCGGTGCCGGTCCGGGGCGCGCTCGACGGGTCGGTGTTGGTGGTCACTGCCTCGGTCCTTTCACTGCCTCGGTCCTCTCACAGATAAAGCCCGGTCCCGCTGTCGAGCCGGTCGCTCGCCACGGCGTGGATGTCCCGCTCCCGCATGATGAGGCAGGTGTCGCCCTGGACCTCGACCTCGAAGCAGTCCTCGGGGTTGAACAGCACCGTGTCGCCGGCGCGCAGCGAGCGGACGTTCGGGCCGACCGCGACGACCTGGGCCCACACGAGCCGCTTGCCGATCTGGGCGGTTGCCGGGATGAGGATCCCCGCCCTCGAGCGACGCTCGCCCTCCGCGGGCGGCTCGCGCACGAGCACCCGGTCGTTGAGCATCGTGATCGGCTGCTTCACGTTGGCGATGCCGACCGCGGTTGCGCCCGAGGACACGTCCGTCATGGGTAGACGGTACTTCGTCCTCCGGCCGCCACGTGCACGGCGGCGGCGGCCAACCTGACGGCTCCGCCGCCACGTGGCGGTTCAGGCCGGTCGGACGCTCACTCCCGAGGCGGCCAGGTGCTCCTTGGCCTCGGCGATGCTCGACTGGCCGTAGTGGAAGATCGACGCGGCGAGGACCGCGTCGGCCCCCGCCCGCGCGCCCTCGACGAGATGGTCGAGGTTCCCCACGCCCCCGGAGGCGACGAGGGGCACGCCGATGCGCGAGGCGACTTCCGCGACGAGCTCGAGGTCGTAGCCCTCCTCGGTGCCGTCACGGTCCATCGAGGTGAGGAGGATCTCCCCCGCGCCGAGGCGCTCGGCGACGACCGCCCAGGTGGGGGCGTCGAGACCCGTCGGGCGGTGGCCGCCGTGGCTGAAGACCTCCCAGCCGGAACCGCCGGGCCGGCGGCGAGCGTCGATGGCGACGACGACGCACTGGGACCCGAAGACCGCCGCGATCTCGGCCACGAGCGCGGGACGCGCGATCGCCGCGGAGTTGACGGCGACCTTGTCGGCCCCCGCGCGGAGCAGCGCCCTCGCGTCCGCGGTGCTGCGCACGCCGCCGCCGACGGTGAGGGGGATGAAGACCTCGTCCGCGGTGCGCCGGACGACGTCGATCATCGTCTCCCGGTCGTCGAGCGACGCGGTGATGTCCAAGAAGACGAGCTCGTCGGCACCCTCGGCGTCGTAGCGGCGGGCGAGCTCGACGGGGTCACCGGCGTCGCGCAGACCGACGAAGCTCACCCCCTTCACGACGCGTCCGTTGTCGACGTCGAGACAGGGCACAACCCTCACGGTGCGCACGCGGCCATCGCCTCCTTCAGGGTCATCGCCCCCGACAACAGTGCCCGCCCGACGATGGCGCCGGCGAGACGGCGCCCGTCGACCTCGATCGCGGCGAGCGCAGCGAGGTCGGCGGGCCCCGCGACGCCACCGGAGGCCACGAGCGGCCGGACGGTGGCGCCGAGAACGAGGGCGTAGCCCTCGAGGTCCGGGCCCTCGAGGGTGCCGTCACGGACGATGTCGGTGACGACGATCGCCCCGAGCTCGAGCTCGGAGAAGCGCCGCACGGCGTCGAGCAGGGGCACCCCGCTCGAGCGCTCCCAGCCGGCGACGGCCACTTCGCTCGCGCCGGCCTCGCCGCGGCGATGGTCGAGGCCGAGCGCGATGCGGCCCGGGTAGGCCCGCGTCAGGCGCTCGAGCAGCCCGGGCTCGGTGAGCGCGGCGGTGCCGAGCACCACCCGTGCCGCGCCGAGCTCGAACAGCTCCCCGGCGCGGCGTTCGCTGCGGACGCCCCCCGCGACCTCGACGGGCATGCGGACGCTGGCGAGGATCCGGGCGACGACCGCGGCGTTCACCGGCTCCCCGGTCCGGGCCGCGTCGAGGTCGACGAGGTGCAGCATCCCCGCCCCGGCCTCCTCGTAGGCCTCGGCCTGCGCCAACGGGTCGCCGTAGAGCGTCTCGCTGTCGAACGCGCCCCGGTAGAGCCGCACCGACCTTCCCTCGCGGAGGTCGATCGCGGGGATGACCTCCACCGCTAGGGAGCGGCGCGACCGAGCAGCGTCGTCGCCGCGGCGCAGCGCTCGACAAAGCCCCGCAGGAGCGCGAGGCCGTCCCGGCCGGACTTCTCCGGGTGGAACTGCACCCCGGCGAGACGGCCGGTCTCGACCGCCGCCGCGAACGGGCCGCCGTAGTCCGCGACCCCGGTGATCGCGTCGGCGGCGTCGCCCTCGGGGACCGGGGCGTAGGAGTGGACGAAATAGAACCACGGCCGGTCCCCGAGCCCGGCGAACAGCTCCGAGCCGGGGCGGGCCTCGACGGTGTTCCACTGCATCTGCGGGAGCTTCACCTCCCCCGGGAGTCGGCGCACGCGACCCTCGAGGATGCCGAGCCCCTCCGCGTCGGGGTCCTCGTCGGACCCGGCGAACAGCAGCTGGTAGCCGACGCAGACGCCGAGCAGGTACACGCCCTCCTCCTGTGCCCGGAGGACCACCTTGTCGAGCCCAGAGTCCCGCAGCGCCGCCGCGCACGCGGCGAAGGCGCCGACACCGGGGAGAACCACGCCGCTCGCCCCCTCGGCCTGCTCGGGGGAGGTCACCAGCCGCGCGTCGCCGCCGACCATGAGCAGCGCCTTCTCCGCGGAGCGGAGGTTGCCGATGCCGTAGTCGAGGACCGCCAGCACTCAGAGCACGCCCTTGGTGGAGGGGATCCCGCCGCCCTCGACGCGCACCGCGTCCCGCAGCGCGCGCGCCACGCCCTTGAACGTCGCCTCGACGATGTGGTGGGTGTTCTTCCCGTGGCGGAGCTCGACGTGCAGCGTGAGGCCGGCCGCGACCGCGACCGCCCGCAGGAACTCCTCGGTGAGCTGGGGGTCGAACGGCGGCGTGCCGAGCGGCAGGCTGTCGGGGTTCGTCTCGACCTCGTAGCGCAGGAAGGGCCGACCCGAGCAGTCGAGCGCCACGTCCACGAGCGCCTCGTCGAGCGGGATCGAAACCGACGCGAAGCGGCGGATCCCGGCCTTGTCGCCGAGCGCCTCCCGAAGCGCCTCGCCGAGGCAGATCCCAGTGTCCTCGACGGTGTGGTGCGCGTCGACCTCGAGGTCGCCGACGGCGCGCACGACGAGGTCGATCGAGCCGTGCCGAGCCAATTGGGAGAGCATGTGGTCGAAGAACGGGAGCCCCGTGCTCACCTCCGCGGCCCCCGAGCCGTCGAGTCGAAGCTCGACCGCGACGTCGCTCTCAGTCGTCGCGCGGTGAACCGCACCACGGCGCGCCGCCGCGGGCCCCGATCCGGAAGGGACGTGTCGATCCGTCGAGCTGTCGCTCACCGCCTAAGCCTCCCACGCCAGAGGGGTTCGCGATTCACCCTCGCCCGGTCGCGTCGCCGCGATCCGGGGCACCCGGTCGCCGCCCCTCCGCGGCGTGCTCAGGACCCCGACGGTCCGGCGAGGGAGGCCGCGAGCGCCTCGAGGAACTCGTCGTCCTCGCCCGGGGTGCCGACGGTCACCCTGAGGAAGCCCTTCAGGCGCTCGTAGCTCGAGACGTCCCGCACGAGGACCGAGCGGTCCACGAGGCGTTCCCACACCGTCGTCGAGTCGATCGTCTCGGGGCGGAACAGCACAAAGTTCGCGTCCGAGGGGCAGACCTCGACCGCCAGGGCGCGAAGGCCCTCGAGGAGGCGCTCGCGCTCGGCCACGAGCCGCCGGGTCCGATCCTCCATCTCGGGGGCGAACCGCAGCGCGACGCGTCCCGCGGCCTGCTTCAGCGCGTCGAGATGGTACGGCAAGGTGACCGCGAACATGGCCGCGACGACCTCGGGGTCGGCGATCGCGTAGCCGAGGCGCAACGCCGCGAGCGACCAGGTCTTCGAGAAGGTGCGGACGACGACGAGGTGCGGGTTCTCGGCCCGCAGCTCGATCGCGGAACGCGGCGCGAACTGCCCGTAGGCCTCGTCGACGACGACGAGGCCCGGCGCGAGCTCGAGCGCGGCGGCGATGCTCTCCTCGGACTCGACCCGTCCGGTCGGGTTGTTCGGCGAGCAGAGGAAGACGACCGAATGGTCCTCCGGGCTCTCCGCGGCGACCGCCACCATGCGGGCGATCTCGGCGGGCTGCACGAGGTACCCCTCGTCCCGGTGCCCGGTAAGCACCGACGTCCCGGTGATCGCGCTGATATGGGAGTGCAGCGCATAGGTCGGCTCGAACACCACAGCGCTCCTGCCGGGGCCGCCGAACGCTAACAGGAGCGACTGCAGCACCTCGTTCGAGCCGTTGGCGGCGTAGACCTCCTCGGTCCTCACGCCGTGGAGCTCCGCGATCGCGCCACGGAGTGCCGTCGCCTCACGGTCCGGGTAGCGGTTAAGCGCCACCTTGTCGACCTCGGCACGGAGCGCCTCCACGAACCCCGCCGGAGGGGGTTCTGGGGCCTCGTTGGTGTTGAGCCGCACGTCGACGTCGATCTGGGGCGAGAAGTAGCCGCCGAGCGCCTCGACGCGCGGCGAGATGCGACCCCGCGCGCGATCCGGGCTCATTTCGCGCTCCAGGTCGGTTCGCCGACTCGGACCCGGAGCGATTCGCCGTGCGCCGGCAGCCCCTCGCAGTCCGCGATCGCGACGACGAGCGGCGCGATCTCGCCGACGGCCCGGTCGTCGAGGCGGACCGCGTGCACCCGGCGCAGGAAGTCCTCGACCCCGAGCACGCTCGCGAACCGTGCCGTGCCGTCGGTCGGCAGCACGTGGGACGGACCCGCGACGTAGTCCCCAACCGAGGCCGGCGTCATCGGCCCGAGGAAGATCACCCCGGCATGACGGACGAGGGGCACGAGCGCCTCGGCATCGGTCACGAGGAGCTCGAGGTGTTCGGGCGCGATCGCGTTCGCGACCTCGATGGCCGCCTCGGGCCCGTCCACGAGGACGATGTGACCGCCGCCGTCGAGAGTCGAGCGTGTCTCGGCCGCTCGAGGAGAGGCGGCGACGAGGCGGTCGATCTCGGCACCGATGGCCATCGCGGCCGGCTCGGACCAGGTGATCAACCACGCGAGGCCGTCGGGGCCGTGCTCGGCCTGCACGACGACGTCGATCGCGGCCCACTCGGCGGGGGTGTCGGCGTCCGCGATGACGACGACTTCGGACGGTCCCGCGAAGCTCGCCGGCACCCCGACCACGCCCCGCACCTCGCGCTGCGCGAGCGAGACCCACTTGTTCCCGGGACCCACGATGACGTCGACCTTGCCGACGGATTCGGTCCCGTACGCCATCGCCGCGATCGCCTGGGCACCGCCGATCCGGTACATCTCGTCCACCCCCGCGATCTCGGCCGCGGCGAGGACCTCGACCGGAGGGTCGCCGCCGGGGCCCGGCGGCACGCAGCACGCCACCACGTCGACCCCGGCGACCTTGGCCGGCGTGACGGTCATGAGCACGCTCGAGGGGTACCTGGCCCGTCCCCCCGGTACGTAGACCCCCGCCCGCTCCACGGGGAGCAGGAGGTGCTCGACGCTCACCCCGGCGCGTTCGTAGCGCGGCGGCGGCTCGGAGCGGTGCCGGTGGAAGTCCTCGATCGCCCCGTGCGCCGCCTCGAGCGCGTCGCGCAGCGTCGCCGGGATCGACCGAAGGGCGGCGACGAGCTCGGCTTGGTCGACCCGGATCTCACCGAGCTCCACGCCGTCGAACTTCGAGGTGAACTCCCGGAGCGCCTCGTCCCCGCGTTCCCGCACCGCGCGCAGGATCGCCCGCACCTCCTCGACCGGTCCGGGGTCGTCGTGTCTCGGGCGCGGCAGTACGAGCGGTGAGCCGCTCCGGCGGCCGCGCAGGTCGAGAATCGGCAGCACGCGCCGAGCGTATCGAACGACCCGGACGGGGCAGATCGGCAAGGATGTGCCATGCCCGCGAACCGCTCCGAGCTCTCGTCGATCGCGAACTTGCTCGAGCAGCTGACAAAGCGCGTCGCGGCGATGGGCGAGACCGCCGAGGCGGAGCGGGACGACACCGTCGCCCAGGAGCTGTTCGGCATCGAGCGCATCCTCGTCGGCGCGAACCGCCGTATCACCCGGCTGGTCGGGCCCCGCCGCTGAGCTCACGCGGCCGCGGGCGCGCCGGGGTCGTCCTGCCGGGCACGACCCTCCCCGCGGAGGGGCAGACGTCGGCGAGCACGCAGCGTTCGCAGGCCGGTCGCCGCGCCGCGCAGACCGCCCGCCCGTGCAGGATGAGCCGGAGGCTGAGGGCGCCCCACTCGGCCTTCGGGACGAGGGCGCACAGGTCGCGCTCCACCTTCACGGGATCGGTCTCCTCGGTGAGCCCGAGCCGGCGCGAGAGGCGTCCCACGTGGGTGTCGACGGGGAGCCCCGGGAGCGAGAACGCGACGGACCGGATCACGTTCCCAGTCTTGCGCCCGACCCCGGGGAGCGTGACGAGATCCTCGAGCGCGGTGGGGACCTCGCCGCCGAAGCGGTCGACGACGCCGTTCGCCATGCCGATGAGGCTCCTCGTCTTCGCGCGGAAGAACCCGGTCGGCCGGATGATCGCCTCGAGCTCGGAGGGGTCGGCCGCCGCGAGGTCCTCGGGATCGTGATAGCGGGCGAACACCGACGGCGTCACCGCGTTGACGCGCTCGTCGGTGCACTGGGCGGAGAGGATCGTTGCGACCAAGAGCTCGAACGCGGTCGCGCTCCCGAGCGCGCAGAGCTCGGCCGCGCTCCCGGGATAGCTCTCGGCGAGTCGCCGCACGATCTCGTTCGCGCGGCCCTTCACCGTGCGCGGACGGGCCATTCGCCGAGCGTACCGACGGCGCGATCCCGTGGGCCGCACGGCGCGCGCCGCTAGCCTGCCGAGGTGGAGAACACCCCCATGGCGTCGAGCCGGCGGGCGCCGGCGGATCTCGACGATCCCCCGTCCGCCGTCGAGGTCGCGCTCCCCGAGCGACGACGCCCCGGCCTGCCAAAGAGCCGCTACGACCTGACGCGCGACGAGCTCGCCGGGCTCGTCTCCGGTCTCCCCTCCTACCGCGTCGACCAGCTGCACGACGCGCTCTACCGCCGGTTCGCACGGATCGAGGAGATCACCGAGCTGCCGAGATCGCTGCGGCAGCGGCTCGAGGCGGCGCCGGAGCTCGCGCTCGGCCTCACCGAGCTCGAGCGCCGCAGCGCCGACGGCGGCGAAACGCTGAAGTGGCTCTTCTCCTGTGTCGACGGGAGCCTCGTCGAGACGGTGCTCATGCACCATCCCCGCCACTCCACGGTCTGCGTGTCCTCCCAGGCCGGATGCGCGATGCGCTGTCAGTTCTGTGCGACCGGCGACGCCGGGTTCACACGACAGCTGAGCGCCGGGGAGATCGTCGAACAGGTGGTGCGCGCCGCACGCGAGGCGCGGGACTTCGGACGCCGACTCGACCACGTGGTCTTCATGGGAATGGGTGAGCCGTTCGCGAACTTCGACCGCGTCTGGCAGGCGACCGAGCGCATCGTCGGCGACGTCGGGCTCGCGGCGCGCCACGTCACGCTCTCCACGGTCGGGATCGTGCCGGGAATCCGCTCCCTCACCGCAAAGAGCCTCCAGGTGAACCTCGCGGTCTCGCTCCACGCGGCGAACGACGAGCTCCGCGACGAGCTCGTCCCGATCAACCGCCGCTATCCGATTCCGGTGCTCGTCGAAGCGCTCGAGGACTACGTCTCGAAGACGCACCGCCGGATCTCGTTCGAGTGGGCGCTCATGGACGCGGTGAACGATCGAGACCGCGACGCGGCGGAGCTCGCGGCGCTCGCCAAGCGGCTGCGAGCCCACGTGAACGTCATCCCCCTCAACCCCACCGGCGGCGGGACCGCTCGAGGCCTGCGAGGTTCGCCGCCCGCCCGGGTGCGCGCGTTCCGTGACGAGCTTCTTGGCAAAGGCGTGAACGTGACGGTGCGCCGCACCCGCGGACGCGAGATCGACGCCGCGTGCGGTCAGCTCGCGGGTGCGACCACCCTGGTGTCACGCGCGGCTCGAAATAACAGCGACGCGGCTCTCGCTGACGCCGATGTAGCCATCTCGATTTGACGCAGCCCAGGCCGCCGAAGCCCTCATCGGACCGGCGTCGTCGTTCGCCCCGATCACGGCCCCTCTCTTGGGATCGGAGCCCGCGTCATCGGCGTGCCGATCGGGTGGGATACCTTCCCTCGCCGCCGGCTTGCCAACGCCGATGAGGGCCGGCACGACGAACTGGTGCAGCCTCGTCGACGAGTCCGGCCCGCGTCGGCGGTCCCGCGAGCTCGGGAGCGCCGAGGGTGAGGTCGGCCTCGGTACGGGCCCTTGGGTTCCCGCACCCCGACGGGGCCGAAATCCCGCTCGATCCGCGTCCGCGCGCTCGAGGGTCCTGCAGTGTCCTCCAGCAGAAGATCTCGTCGCCGGCCTGCCAACTCGCCGCGTCGCCCCGCACCACGCGACGGCGGTCACCGAGGAGGTCGGGGGTCCCAGAACGTCACCACCTCGTGCATCCGTCGCCCGAAAAGGTACGTACCGACCCGCGCGAGATCGTTGACGACCCCGTGCAGCTCCTCGTGCGAACCGCGAAGTCGAAGCTGCCGGTCGTGTGCGGGCCAGCCGTCGAGTGACGCGATGACGTTGGAGATGAGCTTTCCGACCGCGGTTCCGCCTCGTCGCCCGCCGCCGAAGTTGGGACCCAATAGGGCTCTCGTTGACCCTTCGAGCGCATCATGCACCGTGACCCGCACTCGGAGACGACGGAGGCCAGGCATGCGGCGAACAGCGACCCGTGCGACGACCGGGTTCGCGCGACGTGCGAACGGGATCCTCTGGACCGCCCTGCCCGCGATCATCGCCGGATCGGCGGTCGCGATCGGCGCACCGGAATCGCTCATGAGGGGCGACGCGACCCTCGCCGCGACGCGGCCGGGCATGGGTCTGCCGACCTCGTGGACGGCCTCGCTGTCGGGGCGTTCGGACCTGTGGTACGCGGCGTTCGCGGCGTTGTGGGCAGCGGTCGCGCTCGGGCTGTTCATCGTGCTCATGACCGCCGTCCGGAGAACACAGCGGCGCCGCGAGCTCCGCCTCGGCGCGGCCCGTTACGTGGCCACCCTCCATGGGGTGTCGGCGGTGTCGCGGTCCTCCCCACCGCGCGACCCGGGCTGGACCGCGATCGGCACCAACCCGAACGAGCAGGCGTACTGGGACGGAAAGACCTGGACGGCCCATCGCCGCTGGACCGGTGCCGAGTGGGTCGAGGACCGGTCCCGCGGCTCGCGCACCGGGCGGGGGTCGGCCCCGATCCGCTAGCCCCCCCGCCCCGGTCCCGCCGGCGGGAGCGCTCGCCCTACCGCTTCCCGGCAACGCCTCCGGCCCCGAACCGCTTCCTCGATCGCCCGGCCGGCGGCACCGACACCGCCTTGCGAGCCGTTCAGGCTCGACTCAGCGGCCCCAGAGCTGCTTCGATGCGATCTCCGCACCTTGGGAGAGCGAACGCAGCTTCGCCCACGCGATCTCGCCGTGGCCGACGCGGGTGCCGATCCCGCAGTCGGTGCCCGCGACGACCCGCTCGCGCCCGACGAGGTTCGCGTAGCGGACGAGACGCTGTGCGACGAGCTCGGGGTGCTCGATGAGGTCGGTCACGTGACCGACGGCTCCCGGCATGAGCGTCTTCCACTCCGGGAGCTCGACCTCTTCCCACACGGTCCACTCGTGCTCGTGGACGGGGTTGGCCGCCTCGATCGACAGCGCCTCGGCATTCACCTTGAGGACGATGTCCACGAGATCCTTGAGCGGGATGTCGTTCTTGTGCGGCCCGTGCTGGGAGCCCCAGCAGATGTGGTGGCGGACCATCTCACGCGGCACGCCGGTGAGCGCCCGGTTGATGGCGTCGACGCGGAGCTCGGCGTACTTGCGGTAGTCGGCCACGGACATGTCCGGAAACATCTGCCAGGCGTCGGGGAGATCCGGATCGTCGATCTGCAGCACCACGCCCGCCTCGGTGATGGCGCGGTACTCGACGTTCATCACGTCCGCGATCGCCATCAAGAAGGCATCCCCGTCGGGGTAGTGGTCGTTGCGCAGCCAGTGCTCGATGGTCCCCGGCGAGATGGCCGGGAGGTAGGGCTGCACGTCCAGCCCCTCGACAGCCTTGTTCAGCCGGGCGATGTCGGCCGCGACGTTGGCCTGACCGACGTAGGCGAGCGCCTCGGTGCAGAAATAGGGGTCCGGCGGGGGTCCGGCGGGAGCGGGGTTGCGGTTCGGCGGTCCGAAGTTGAAGCCCCCGAGGCCCGACGCGTGGTAGGCGGGGAATTCGATCATGTCCCGACCGAAGACGCCGGCGTTGCGGGCGTCGGTCGGCTTCAGGGGACGCTGGCTGATGCCGGACATGCGCTCCCGGATGTACTGCGAGAACCCGCCACGGAGCTTCGGCAGCTCCCCGTCGTTCACGATGTCGATCCCGTAGTCCGCCTGCTTGCGGACGATGTCGGCGACCGCCGCATCGAGCCCGTCCTCGCCGAGACCCTCCGGACGCGGCAAGGTGCCGGCGTGTGACACCAGTATCCGGTCGGTGCTCTTCCTCATCAGGTCCCCTTTCCAAGTCGGCGGGCGAGGCTACCTCTCCCCGACAGCCCCCGGACCCCCCCTTCGAGGGTCCCCGGACCCTCGGCGTCAGATCTCCGGCCGCTCCTGGCAGACTGGGGGTGTGCCGAGAAGCCTGACTACGGGTCACTGGTTCGCCAGCTCCCAGCCCCCCACGCTCCAGATCGCGGTGGCGCTGCTGTACTGGAACGCCCTCTTGGGCTTTGTGTTCGGCGTCATCTCCGGTGGGGTCGCGGGCATCCTCCTGCTGCTGTTCGTCGCGGACATCGCCGGGGGCTACGGCGTCGCCAACGAACGGAAGTGGGGCTACCACGTGGCGCTCGTCGCCTCGGTTCTGCCCCTCGTGCTGCTCGTAGCAGCGGGCTTCTCTGGCGGCATCTTCTATGTGCTGTTCGAGGTCGCGCTGGTCGCGCTACTGCTGCACCCGATGAGCCGCCGCTACTACAAGATCTGGTTCCGCTGATCAACAGTCGACCGAGACGCCGGTGGCGGGACGCGCCCGCGCTGCGGTCCGCCGGCGACCGCCAGACGGCGGTGCGAACGATGTTCGACCGCGTGGCCCCGCGATACGACCTGCTCAACACCGTGATGACCTTCGGCCTCGACCGCACCTGGCGGCGGCGCACGCTCGCCCTGCTCGGCCTGCCGGCGGACTCGGTGGTGCTCGACCTCGGCTGTGGGACGGGCGATCTCGCGAGGGGCGTCGTCCTCGAGGGCTCGCGGGCGGTCGGGATCGACCTCTCCTTCGGCATGCTCGCCGCGGCGCGCTCGGGCGGGGCGCCCCTCGTGCACGGGGACGGCTCGTCGCTCCCCTTCGCCGACCAGAGCTTCGACGGGGTCGTCTCGGGGTTCGCGGTCCGCAACTTCGCGGACTTCCCGGCCGTGCTCGCCGAGTGCGCCCGCGTGCTGCGGCCGGCGGGGCGCCTCGCGCTGTTGGAGGTCGACACACCGTCGGGTCCTTGGCGCCGTGCCGGGCACCGGATCTGGTTCGCGCACGTCGTCCCTGCCGTCGGCGCGCTCCTCTCGGACGCCGAGGCCTACCACTACCTGCCGAACTCCCTCGTCTTTTTGCCGAACGACCGCGAGATGGCCCACCTCATCGAGGCCGCCGGATTCACCGGCGTCACCCGGCGGCTGCTCAGCGCGGGGGTCGTGCAGGTCGTCACCGCGACGCGGCTCGGCAAGAGCCCCGCCGCGACGGACCTCTGATCCCGGCCGTGCGACGCGCCGCCACCGGGTCGGCACGCCTCGTCCGCGATGGCGTCGAGATCGAACCCGGCGA
>Ga0209415_10003025_pt1 | contig 31355 bp, 30 predicted proteins | sample PeaSoiSIISIP2007_FD_187696 | JGI IMG/M metagenome (GOLD analysis project Ga0209415, IMG submission 187696) | Peat soil microbial communities from Weissenstadt, Germany - SII-SIP-2007 (SPAdes) (version 2) | ecosystem: Environmental > Terrestrial > Soil > Wetlands > Peat | place: Germany... | reverse complement strand
AGCATCTCGAAGGATTTCAAGATTGAAATCCGCGATCAGGCTCGCAAGCTGATGACTCAAGCTGGCCCCTCGTATCAGCAGGAAATGGCTTCCTTCGATCTGGGCGAAGTTCACGTCTCTCCCGACGCCCTGGTGCTAGAGATCGAGTTCCGCGTGGTCATCAAATAGTGCAGGGACGCGGCCAAACGTCGTAAAGTAAAAAATGGTCAACATCGGAATCGTCGGTCTGGGGAATGTAGGCATGGGTGCGCTCACGATTCTCGCGGAGAACGCGGATCAGATCGCGCTCAAGCTCGGTTTCCCATTGTGCGTGCGCGCAGTTTGCAGCCGCGGCGTGCATAACAAGCCGCTTCCGCCACATTTCGATGCGGCAATGAAGACCACCGATTGGCGCGAAGTGATTGCGAACCCGGAGATACAGATTGTGGCCGAGCTAATCGGCGGCACCACCGTGGCCCGCGAAATCATCGACGCCGCCATCGCCGCGGGTAAATCCGTGGTCACCGCGAACAAGGAGCTGATGGCGCGCGCCGGGGCCGAGCTGTGGGATCGCGCCATCGCCGCCCGCATCAACCTGGCCATGGAAGCCAGCGTCGCCGGCGGCATCCCAATTCACGCGGTGCTTCGGGAAGGAATTTCGGGCGACCGCATCGACACGCTGTACGGAATTCTTAACGGCACGTGCAACTACATCCTGACCGAGATCGAGAGTCGCGGAGCGGACTTCGACAGCGTTCTGCGGGAAGCCCAGGAAGCAGGCTTCGCCGAAGCCGATCCATCCGCCGATGTCGACGGTTTCGACGCGCGCTCCAAGCTGGCGATCCTGTCCGCTCTTGCCTTCGGCGAGCGGATCGTCCCGGAGGATATTTACACCGAAGGAATCCGCCGCATCGCGCCCGTGGATTTCGAGTACGCGCATCAGTTGCATCACACCATCCGCCTGATCGCCTCGGCGCGCCAGACCCCCGACGGCTTGATTCTATCGGTTCGCCCGTCCCTGATTCCGCAATCGACCATCCTCGCTGGCGTGCGCGGCGCCTATAACGCGGTGTGGGTTCACGGCCGCTACGGGGCCGATACGTTTTACTATGGCCGCGGCGCCGGCTCGCATCCGACCGGAGTCGCCGTGGTCAGCGATTTGATGCGCGTCGCCCGAGAGATCCGTTGCGGCAGCCCGGAGCGCGTCTCGCCGTTCGCCCACGCGCGCCTGGGCGAGTATCTGCCGATTCCCGTGACCCTGCACCGGTCCGCTTACTACTTGCGCTTTCGTGTTGAGGATCGCCCCGGCATCATCGCTCAATTGGCCACGGCCTTGGCCGCTGAAAATATTTCGATCGACGCCATTCTGCAGTTGCCCCAAGCGAACTGGCGCGACCTGCCGTTCGTCATCACCGTGGAACCCGCCACGGAACAGTCCATCCGCTCCGCCATTGCACGCATGGCGGAGTTAAACTTCTTAGTCGAGCCTCCGCTCGCCATGCCCATGGAGAAATCGCTATGAAAAAGCTCGCATTGATTCTGTTCTGTGCTTTCACCGCCTGGTCTCAGGTCGCCGCCGACGCCAACAAGGGTTACAAAACCAAAGAGGGTCGCGACAAGGTGGCGAAAACCTTGGATAACCCCGAACGCGACAAGAATCAGAAGCCGGAAGAAATCATTACTCAGATGGAGCTCAAGCCTGGTATGACCGTCGCAGACATTGGCACCGGTATCGGCTACATGCTTCCCTTCCTAAGCCACGCCGTCGGACCTTCCGGAAAGGTTTTCGGAGAAGATATCGCGCCTGATTTTCTGGAGCGCGCTAAGGTCAAGGTAGACACCGACAAGCTAACCAATGCCAAATTATTTCTAGGTACGGAAACCGATCCGAAGCTTCCCGCAGGCTCCGTCGATACCGCTCTGGTGCTCGATGTATATCACCATTTCGATTATCCCGACAAAATGTTGGCCAATATCGCCCACGCATTGAAACCCCGCGGCCACCTGGTGATCGTCGATTTCTATAAAAAGGATCGCCCCGATCACGTGCGACTGGAACGCGATGACGTAGCCAAAGAAATCGAGTCCAACGGCTTTCACCTAATTTCCACGCATGATCGAACTGGCAACAATCAATACATGCTCACTTTCGAAAAACGATGAATCTTCTCGATGACCTTGACCGCCGCGGCGCCATCGATCAGGTGACCGATCGTGAAGCTCTCGACAAGCTTCTCAACCAGCCCGGACAAGCGATCTACATCGGCTTCGATCCCACCGCTGACAGCCTGCACGTCGGCAGCCTGGTTCCGGCCTTGATGCTGGCCCGTTTTCAACGCGCGGGCCATCGGCCGATCGTTCTGGTCGGAGGATCCACCGGCATGATCGGCGACCCAAGCGGCCGCACTGCGGAGCGTCAGCTCATGACCCCGGAAATCGTTGTCGCCAACTGCGAAGGTATCCGCCGGCAGCTCGAACGCTTCGTGAGCTTCGAAGGCGATAACGCTGCGATCATGGTGAATAACTATGATTGGACCGGAGGAGTGAGCTATCTCGACTTTCTTCGCGACATCGGCAAACATTTTACCGTCAATTATATGTTGGCGAAAGAATCCGTGCGTCGCCGCCTGGAAGATCGCGAACATGGTATTTCCTACACCGAATTTAGCTACATGCTTCTGCAAGCCTTCGATTTTCTTCAGCTTTATGACACTAAGCGCTGTAAAATTCAGGCCGGTGGAAGCGATCAGTGGGGAAATATTACCGCTGGTATCGAATTAATTCGCAGAATGCGCGCCGAACAAGCTTTCGGGATCACGTTTCCGCTTCTTGCAACCAGCTCGGGCGAGAAATTCGGGAAAAGTGCCGGAAATGCGGTCTGGCTGGATAAGAATAAGACGAGCCCCTACCAATTTTATCAATACTGGATCAATACCGACGATCGCGACGTCGAGCGGTTCCTGAAGCTATTTACGTTCCTGGAAATCGCCGAAATCGCGGAGCTCTGTTCGAAGCCGCCGGAGCAGCGCGCCGCTCAAAAAAAGCTAGCTGAGGAAGTCACCCGTATCGTGCATGGCGAAGAAGCTCTCGCGCATGCGATCAAAGCTTCGAATGTCCTCTTCGGCGAAGAAATCGATGGACTCAAGGATCGCGATCTCGCCGAAATCTTCGCGGACGTTCCTTCTTTCAACATCGAAGCGATAAGTATAGCCAACGGGCTCCGCGTGACCGACGCCTTGGTCCGCAGTGGAGCCGCGAAATCGAAAGGCGAGGCGACCAGGTTACTCGCAGGCGGCGGCGTGTACCTGAACAATCGTCGTGTCGCGGCGGCCGACGCCCAACTTCGCCGGGAAGACTTAGCGTCGGAAACGATGTTCGTTCTACGGGTCGGCAAGAAGTCTTACTATCTGGGCCGCGTCAATACTTAAAGAAGTCGATCGGCTCCAGACTGGTAATCTTCCAATTCTTGCCCCGTTTCTCGACCGTGCACTTGACCACCTTGCGTCGCGGAGCCTGATCCTGAATCTCCAGCACCCAATCCAGCTCCAGCGTCCGACGATCGTCCTCGCCCGATTCCGTCGCGATCTCGATCACGGACCCGATCTCCCCGCGTCCCGCCAGATCTTCCACCTCATCGCGCAGCTGTGCAAATCCGGGCATCGCGCTGTCGAAATGATCCATAAACTGCCGAGCGTTATGGTCCTCATGAGCCTGTGCCAAATCGGCCGCCATCGATCGCAGGAAATTCACCATCTCCGGCGAATCCGCCATCGCCAGCGCGGCCACAACGGCGAACAGCCGAATCATGTCCGGTAACTCGCGTTGATCCGAATATAGTCTTCAGTCAAATCGCAGGTCCAGAACCGAGCCTTCCCGCGACCTTTCCCGCCGATCGAAAACCGGACCAGGCACTCCGGCAAGTCGAGTTTCTTTTTCAATTCGTCCTCGGAAAACTCCGCCGCCAGCCCGTCCCGGCACACTGCAACATCCTGGAAATCGATGTTCACGCGCTGCGGATCGAAAATCACCCCGGCATTCCCCGCCGACGAAAGGATGCGTCCCCAATTCGGATCGGATCCCGCGATCGCGGTTTTCACCAGCGGCGAATTGGCGATCGCCCGCGCGATCTTTTCCGCCGCCGCGTCGCTCGACGCCCCCTCCACCTCGATGGTCACCAGCTTCCGGGCTCCTTCGCCATCTTGGACGATCTGCCGAGCCAGCGATTCGAGCACTTCCGTCAGCGCAGCTTCGAAGTCCTTCAACGGAGGTTTGCTCCCAGAGGCGCCGTTCGCCAGCACCGCCACTGTGTCGTTGGTCGACGTGTCTCCGTCCACGGAAATGCGATTGTAGCTTCGGTCGATCGCGCGTTTCAGTGCGCCGCGCAACTCGACCGGCGATAGACTCGCGTCGGTCATGACGAATCCCAGCGTCGTCGCCATGCGCGGCTGAATCATGCCGGACCCTTTGGTCATCCCCGCGATTCTCGCACCGTTAATTTCCGCGAACGCCGTCTTGCCGGTCGTATCCGTAGTAAGAATCGCTCCGGCCGCGTCGTCGAATCGTGAAGCGTCCAGGCCGGCGACCAGTTTCGGCACCGCGTCGACGATCAGACCCCCATTCATCTCCACGCCGATGACCCCCGTCGACGCAGGAAGAACATATTCCGTCTTCGAGCCGATCGCCTGCGCGACAGCCTGGGTGCATTCGAGCGCCACGAGTTCCCCGGTCCTGGTCGCACAGTTCGCATTCCCAGCGTTCACGATCACAGCCTGCACGCGGCCCCGCCCCGCGCGGAGATGTTTTCGCGCCAGCTCCACCGGCGCCGCCACCACGCGATTCTTCGTAAACACCGCAGCAGCCGAGGCGAGCGTGTCCGAAACGATCAGCGCCACGTCGTCCTTCGGGACTTTGCGAATCCCCGCGTAAATCGATGCGTAGCGATACCCGAGCGGTAAAGTCATGTCAGCGACTCACCCGCTTCGATCGCATTTCCGTTCAAAAACGCCGCCGCAGCCATGCGCTTCTTGCCCTCCAATTGGACCTCCAGCAGCTCAATCGACCCGTCGCCGGCGCCCAAAAACAGCCTTCGCCTGCTCGCCGCCAGTTTTCCCGGCTTCAATTCCATCGCCGCCCGCGCCGCCTTCCAGACATGAAATCTCTGTCCTCGAAAAAATCCGTAACATCCCGGCCACGGTACGAACCCGCGCACCCGATTCAGAATTTCCGTCGCAGTCATCGCCCAATTCAGATGCCCGTCCTCGCGCTTCAGAATCGGAGCATACGTCGCCTGCGAGGAATCCTGGTGTTCCGGCACGATCCGCGGCAGTTCGGCGAGCGTCCGCACCAACAGCTCCGCGCCAGCAACCGCCAGCCGCGATCCGAACTCGACCGCCGTCTCCTCCTCGCCGATCTCGGTCTCCCATTTCAGCAGCATGTCGCCTGTATCCAACCCAGCGTCGATCTGCATGGTGGTCACGCCCGTTTTCTTCTCGCCTCGCGCGATGGCCCATTGAATCGGCGCTGCTCCGCGATACTTCGGCAGCAGCGATCCATGCACGTTGATGATCCCCAGCGGCGGAATATCCAGGATGCTTTGTGGAATGATCTGCCCATAACCCACTACCACCATCGCCTCCGGCGCCATGCCGCGGATCTGCTCCACCACCTCGGGCCTTCGCACTCGCTCCGGCTGCTCGACCGGAAGCCCTAACCGCATCGCACAAACTTTCACCGGTGGCATCGCCATGGTCTGGCCCCGCCCCTTTGGACGATCCGGCTGCGTGAACACCGCGACCACTTCATGTCCCGCCGCAACGGTTCGCTCAAGGGACGGCACCGCGAACTCCGGCGTTCCCAAAAAGACCAGCCTCACCCCCACTCCCCGGCCTTCTGCAACTTCCGGATCTTGCGGCGAATCAAGTCGCGCTTCAGTGGACTGATGTGGCTGATATACAGCGTCCCGTTCAGATGATCGGTCTCATGCTGGAACGCGCGGGCCAGCAGATCCTCGCCGGTCAGCTCGAACTCGGCGCCTCTTGCATCCCGCGCCCGCACCGTGACTTTCTGGGCTCTGGTCACCGGCTCGCGGAACGTCGGAAGGCTCAGGCAACCCTCTTCGCTGGTCTGCGCGCCTTCCCGCGACACGATCTGCGGATTGATCAGCACCAGCTTGGCCGTTGGATCCTCGCCCGTCGACACGTCGATCACCGCCACGCGCTTGCCAATCCCGATCTGCGTCGCCGCCAGGCCGACTCCCCGCGCAGCGTACATCGACTCGAACATGTCGTCGATCAGTTGGTGCAGCTCCGGAGTATCGAATTCAGTGATGTCCTGCGCCGTCTCTTCCAATACCGGCTGACCGTACTTCACAATCGGATGAACCATCAGAAATTCTTCACCTGCTCCAGGTATCCCTCAAAATTCCGCCGCGTTTCCGTCAGCGAATCCCCGCCGAACTTCTCGATCATCGCCGATGCCAGCACCAGCGCCACCATCGCTTCTCCCACCACGCCCGCCGCCGGAACCACGCAAACGTCGCTGCGTTCGTAGGCCGCCAGCGCCGGTTCACGCGTGGTCAGGTCGACGCTTTCGAGCGGCCGTCGCAACGTCGAGATCGGCTTCAGCATTCCACGCACCACGATGTCCTCGCCGTTCGTCATCCCGCCTTCCAACCCTCCCGCCCGATTCGCGCCGCGCCAGAAGCGCCGCGCTTCGCGCTCATAATGAATCGTATCCTGCACCTTGGACCCGAACGCCGCGGCGCCCTCCGCCGCGAATCCGACTTCCACACCCTTCACGGCTTGAATCGACACGATCGCCTGCGCCAGTTTCCCATCCAGGCGAGTATCCCACGCCACGTGCGATCCCAACCCGGGAGGCGCGCCACGCGCGACGACCTCAAACACCCCGCCAACCGTGTCCCCCGTCCGATAAGCCTGATCCACCACAGCCTTCATGCGCTGTTCGGCCTCGGGGTCGACGCAATTCAACAGCACTTGGTCGCGCTGGCTCAACTGGACCAGTTCATCCCATCCCGCTGCCCGGTCTAGCCGAGCCTCGCCCACTCCGATCACATGACTCAGCACGCTGATCCCGAATTCCTTGAGATAAGCCTTCGCCAGCGCCCCCACCGCGACCCGAGCCGTCGTTTCCCGCGCGCTCGCGCGCTCCAGGACATAGCGCGCATCCGGAAAATTGTACTTGATTGCGCCCGCCAGGTCTGCATGTCCCGGTCGAGGCCGAGTCACGGGTTTTTTCTTGTCCTCCGCGCCGTCCGAATCCTCCACCGGAAGCGCTTCAGTCCAGTTTTTCCAATCCTTATTTTCGAGAATCACTGCGATCGGGGCGCCCACGGTCATGGAATGCCTCACGCCGCTCACGATACGCGCGTGGTCGCTCTCGATCTTCATCCGCCCACCCCGCCCATAGCCCTGCTGGCGGCGCCACAGCTCGCGATCTACTGCCTCCACGGAGATCGGGACGCCTGCCGGTAACCCGAGCAGCGTCGCCACCAGGCACTCCCCATGCGATTCCCCGGCTGTTTCAAAGCGCAGCATGCGAAAGAAATATGGTAACAAGGCGTCTGAAGTGGAAAGGAAGGGCGCAACAAAAGAGAAAAGCCGCGAGAAACCCTCGCGGCTCTTCTAAATTCGGAATGCCTGACTACGACGCTCTAGCTCGCGTTGAATCCGGAAACTACTTTGGAAAAAATCGTGCTCACGGCCGGCATGACTGCCGGCGGCAGGAACCCGGCCACGATCACCGCGATGGCCGCCGCCAGTAGTGCGTACTCAATCATGTCCTGGCCGCGAACATCTGTCCACAGTCTGCTTACGGCCGCCTGGTAGTGTGTCACCATGATCGTCACCTCGTCGTCACCTTGCACTGCTCTGTAACTATCTTCTCGGAAATCGTGGCATCAAACAAGGACAAATTGACCGTAGTATACGCCATCGAAAGTCCTTATTGACTCGTACTAGGGCACTCGACTTAAGCGATATCTAAGTAGCCGCCCTTAAGGATTCGACTGGGCAGGGTACCGAATCACGGTGAAATTTCCTAAAACTGCTGTGTCTCCAGTGGATGTGGCCGTGTCCCCCTGGAATGAAATGGTCAGATTTTGAGTCGTGTTAGCATTTGCCGATCCCGCCGCCGCCGCGAAACTAAGGCTGTTTCCCCAACTCTGCGTGTCCCAGTTCTGGCCCGTGGCCGATATTCCGAAGCTCAAGCGACCGGCCAGCGCCGTTTCCGTCGATGCCGCCGTCCTTGAAAGCACCGTCGTTCCCGCCCACACGATCGCTCCGGTAAATCCTGTGCTCGTCCCCGTGTGGGAATATTGAAACTGCACTTCGACCCGGTCGCCCGTGCCCAGCAGCCCCGCCGGGATGGTACAACTGCCCAACTGTATGAGCGATATGGCTGATGTAGACCCGCCCGTACTGCTGCAAATCACCTGCGCCGCCGTCAGGCTCCCCAACGGATTGCTCGGATTGGCATACCGGTAGCTGGCCACCATCACATCCCCGGTCTGCGGCGTCGATGCAGCCAGGAACGTGACCGTATTCGCGCTGAGCGTATAGTCGACGCCCTGTTTCATCAGCAATCCGTTCAGCGAAAGATCCAGGCTCGCCGCAGGCGACGGCGCGAACGCCAGTATGAACATCAGGTTCGAGCCATTGATCGCTCCCGACGGTGTCTCGCTGTCCGAGAACGAGGGCAGCAACCCGCTTCCGCCGCCGGTTCCACATGGACCCGAGCTCCCGTCAACCCTCACGCAGTCGCTCAAGTTCCCCGATGCGCCGTCGATCTGGCCCGACGAATTGATCACCGCCGCCCGTCCCAGCGTGAATCCGACGCCGTCCTGCGGCCGCAGCGCCAGTTGGTTTTCGAGCCCCGTCACGTCCGAAATCTGGATTGCAGTCGTGATCGGCGGCGGACCCACCACCGTCCCCTGGGACACCAGAACGTCCCTGACGCGCAATGTGACTGTGCTCGGCGGCACGGCCCAAACCTGCGTGAACTGATTCACTCCCTGGCTGTTGAACGTGACGTTGTACTGCGCCCCGGCCGACGCGGTGGTGGTCGGTACCAGCGCCACTTGCAGTACGCCGTTCACGATCGGGAGCGACAGGTTGGCGGTCGCGATGTTCGAAGTGTCGCCCGCCTGAAACGCGGCGTAACTGATGAACAGCGTGCCGTTAAAGCGCGTCCCGTCCGCGCGATAGAGAATATCCTGAATCGTGGTCAGAGCGGGCTGCGCGGCCGCCAAGGACGCCGCCGCGACCGCCAGTAACGCAGGCCGTCTAAAACTGAGCATTCGAACTCGCCTCCCAGCGCCCTCAGTCTAGACACAGGCCGTTTTCCCAGATGGCCTCGTGAACCCGAAAAGTGCAGTCTCTTAACGACATAACGAGGTTGAAAATTCAGAAATACGCAGATCTTTTGCAAGCGGCTATCTCAGTGCTGATGCTGCTTGGACGCCTGGCTCACCGTCGTACACGGAGCTTCCGCCAGCGCGCATTTGATGTGCTCAAACTGGATCGTCGAGTGATGGATCGCGAACCGGTCGCACAGGACCGTGTTGATCCGGCGCAGAATCGATTCGCTCGCCGACGGAGGCATGTCCTCGATCAGAACATGGCAGCTCAGCGCGTGCGCTTCCGATCCCAGGCTCCAGATGTGCAGATCGTGCACGTCGATCACGCCGTCGAGCCGGCCCAGTTCCCCGGTGACATCGGAAAGCCTTAACCCCTTCGGCAAGCCCTCCAGCAGGATATTCAGCGAATCCTTGATGATCCCCCACGCCGACCACACGATACCGAAACCGATCAGGATCGACAACATCGCGTCAATCGCCAGCCAGCCGGTATACCTAATCGCAATCGCGCCCGCGATGATGCCCGCGGAGCTGGCCGCGTCTCCCAGCATATGCAGCCACGCGATCCGCAGATTCAAGTCATGCCCGCCGCCAATCCCCATCACAATCCCGAGATTCATCATCAAACCGATCGCCGCCACCACGATCATGGTCATGGTCGCCACCGGCTGCGGATGCATCAGCCGGACATAGCTTTCATAAAACAGAACCCCGGCCAGCACGATCAGCGTCAGCGCGTTAACGAACGCCGCCAGCACTCCGGCCCGTTGATATCCGTAGGTTTTCTTGTGATCCGCGGGCCGCGACTGGAGATAATACCCGATCGCCGCCAGCAGCAGCGCGAATGCATCCGTCAGATTGTGCCCGGCATCCGAGAGCAGCGCCAAGCTATGCGCGCGAAATCCCGAGACCGTCTCGAGCGCTACGAACGCAACGGTTACCGCCAGCGAAACGAACAACACCCGCCCCTTACCGGCATGCGAGTGATGATGATGGTGATCGTGTGCCACCTATTCCAAGTTTACCGCTTGGCCGCAGCCTCAACGGCCTCCAGTTCCTTTCCCGCTTCCGCCCACTTCCCTTGTGCCGCCAACTCGCGATAACGCTTCAGATGCTGGCGGATTTCCTCGATCCGCGGATCGGCCGATGGCGTGACCGGCGCCGCCGCAGTCGACGTGGTCTGCGCATTTTGCGTCACCACTTTCGCCGGAGCCTGCCCCTTCTGCACCGCTTCCAGGTCCGCGATGGCCTGCTCGTAAGTGTCTTCGTAAACCAGCGTATTTCCTACTACCAGCGCGACTTTCTTCAGTTGCGGCATCCTCGCCTGCGAAGCCTGAATGTATATCGGCGCGACGTACAGAAAAGTGTTGTCGATCGGCAAGGTAAGAATCTGGCTGCGCAGCACTTGCGAGCCCTGCTGGTTCCACAGCGTCAGATCTTTCGAAATGGTCTGATCCTGATTGATCATCGCCTCCACCTGGATCGGCCCGGGAATGATCTCCTGCTTTGGCAGATCCAGAAATACCAGCTCGCCCAGATTTGGCCCGTCGCAGCGCGCGACCATCAACCCGATCAGATTCTGCTTGTTACGAGGCGTGAACGGAACCGTCAACATGAACTCCGGCTCGCTGTTTCCAGGCAACATCGCGATCATGTAGGTCGGTGGAACGGTCTGCGGCGCGCCGCCCTGGCCGGTGGTGTAAGTCGATAAGTCCCACAAATCGGCGCGGTTGTAATACGACTCCGGATCGCGCATGTGATACGTGCGATAAATTTCGGCCTGCGTCCGGAACAACGTCTCGGGTGCGCGAGCATGCGCCCGAAGGTCGGCCGGCATCGCCGAAGCAGGCTCGAACAAGGTCGGAAACAGCCGCTCATAAGCTCCGATCAAGGGATCATCCGGATCGAATACGTACATGTGAACGTCGCCCTGGTATGCATCGACCGTGGCTTTTACCGAATTGCGGATGTAATTGAATCGACCGACACCCTCCATCGTGACGTCGCGCGAGTACGGATGCACATCGCTGGTTGTATATCCGTCGACGATCCATACCAGCCGCCCGTCTTCGGTGATCACCAGATATGGATCGCCGTCCCAGGTGATGAACTCGGCCAGCGTGCTCAGGCGCTCCGGCACCCTCCGCCGGATCATCATGCGACTCTCGGGTGTCAGTTGGCTGGTAAGCAGGATGTTCCAATCGCCCTCCGAGATCGCGGCCAGGGTGCGCATTCCCGACGCGGACATCGGAAACCCGCCGCGCCCGTCGTAGCGGTTGTAGATTGCGCTCGATCCCGAAGGATAATCGAACTCCTGCTGCGCGGTGCGCACGAAAACACCGTCGTGCGAAGCTTCTCCGAAATAGATCTCGGGACGCGAGACCTTCAGACTGGGCGTCAAGACCTGGATGGGTGCGTCCTTCACCAGCAGGACCGGGAGGCCTTCCGGTGTAATCCGATTCGCCTCCGCCAGCGCGAATCCATAGCCGTGCGTGAACACCAGGTTGCTGTTTACCCAGCTATTCTTGGCCTCGCCCAGCATATTCAGATCGAGCTCGCGCGGCGACAGGAGCACCTGCCGCAGCTTTCCGCCGATCTGATAGCGATCGACGTCGGTATCGGCGAAGGCGTAAGGCCGCAGCGGCTGGATCTGGCTGAGCGTGTCGCGAAACGCGCGCCAATCCCACAGCCGTACATTGTCGAGCAGCGGACGATTCCGGTCGAAATTAATGCGGCCTTCGGCGTGGGCTGTAAACTCGGTTTCGCGCGCTCGATGATCCAATCCGTAAGCCGCGCGGGTCGCCTCGATGTGCCGGACCAGAAACGGCCGTTCGAGCGTCAGCTCGTTCGGCTTCACGTACAACCCGCTCACCATCGGCGGCAGCACCCAATCCACCACCAGGATCAGCGCGCAGGCCATCGCGAGTTTGCGGCGCTCCGCGATGATCAGCAGCGCCGCCAGAATCGCCACGCCCGCTTTCGCGGTTTGCAGCGGCAGCCCGAAATTCTGCTGGACGTAATCGATTCCCACCATCAGGTTGCCGTGATCGGTCAGCAGCAGATCGTAGCGGCCCAGCCAGAAATCGGCGGCGAGCATCACCAGAAAAACCGTCAGCAGCCCCTTGAGCATGCCCGATTCCAGCCGTCCCAACGTGCGCAATTCGGTGAAATCGATCTCTCCACGCGATGCAAATCCCGGAAATTCGCGCCGAATCTGCCAGCCGCGCGCGGCTACATAATACGCCAGCGCCGCGCCGAGCGCGCATGCCGCCAAGAAGTTGATCAGCATGCTGTACATCGGCAGATCGAAAAAGTAGAAGCCCAGTGGCTGATTAAAAACCGGGTCGTGCCATTCGTTCGCCGGCGTTAAGCCATGCCCGCCGAAATAGCGGGCGACGGTCCATCCATCCACCGCGGCCAGCGCGATCACCAGAGAGATCAGCACGAACGCCAGCGTGGTGATGCGCGAATAGATCCGGTAATCGCGCAACCGCTCGCCCGCTTTCCTCATGCCGAGCATGTGCGCGATCCACAAGGCCAGGAACACGATCAGCCAAGCAGCCGCGCCCGGCGCATATCGATAGAACGACATCAGCAGCCAGGTAGGCACCTGGCCCAGCTCGCGCCACCAGAAATAATCGATTACGATGCCGCACAGGGAGCGGCCGAAGATCAGCAGCGCCAACACCGCGATGCCGATCGCGATCAGCCGCCCGCGCGGCCGTTCAGGACGAGGGAACGATTTGGGCATGTTTGACCACTCCCTAGCCTAGCGTGATATGCTCGCCCCATGAGGACCATCGCGTTATTGCTCCTGTCCGCCGCCTTGAGTTTTGCGGCCGACATTTCGGGGAAATGGACTTTCAACGTCGTTCTGGACGCCGGCGGCGGCAGTCCCACGTTCGAGTTCAAACAGCAGGGGGAAAAGCTGACCGGCACCTATCACGGGCAGTTCGGCGACGCCAATGTCACCGGCACGGTCAAGGGCGACAAAGTCGACTTCAGCTTCGGCGGCGACACCGCTTCCGCGAAGTATTCGGGGACGATTGAATCCGCAACCAAGATGAAGGGAACTGTCGACTATGGCGAGCTCGGCAAGGGAACCTTCACGGCAGAGAAAAACTAAATGGCTCTCGCTGGTCTGTTGTTCGTTTTTTTTATCGTGATCATTGCCATCGCGTTAGCCGTGTTTCCGGCGCACCGCGTCGCTGAATGGATGACCAAGGGCGATAAGAAGAAATAGCTGCAGCCGATCCTGGCCGCAACGTTACATTTATCCTGCCCGGCGTAACATCGACCATACAGTCAACGTCTGTACAAACGAGACTAGAGTACGTCCGTTAGCCGGCATTACCCAGGGCGACCGAGGACTTTCTAGCCCCTCGAAAATCAAGGAGATAACAAATATGAAGAAGGTTCTAATCACATTCGCTACCTTTGCGCTTGCCGTCGCGAGCGCGGCCTCGAACGTTTACCACGTGACTCTCGCCCAACCCGCCACCATCGCTGGAAAGCAGTTGAAGCCGGGCGAATATAAGGTTCAGGTGGAGGGGAATAAGGCCACTTTCAAATCCGGCAAAAACGTGGTGGAAGTTCCCGCGAAAGTCGAGTCGGCCGATCACAAGTTCCCGTCGACCTCCGTGCAGATTGAGGACGCGGCCAGCAAACCCTGGGTCAACGAAATCCGCATCGGTGGAACCAACACCAGGATCCTGTTCGAGCGCGGCGGCTCGACAGTCGACTAATCGGTTCCTTCTAACGGCGCGAGATTAACCGCTCCCTGCAGTCGCGGCTCATTTTTCGACACGAGCCGCGACCACAGGGAGCGGTTGATCCCGTTATTGTTATCGCTGCGACACCTAGTGAGTCTTTTCAAGTTGCGCCAGATGATTCAAATCGTGTCCGGCCATGGTTTCGATCAGGGTCTGGAAGGTCATCCGGCCGCGCTCGGGATGCGTCAGCGGTTTTGAGAAATCCTCAGATCGAACGGTTCCAAGCAGCGCGAGATTCCAGTTTCGCGCCGCGCGGAACAGTTCCAGGGCCGCGCCTGCGGTGAGCTCAGAAGAATAGTGCCGCGCCCACGCGTCCTGATCGAACGGCTGGATCACATGATTCGGCTCGGCCAAGGCTTGCCGGATGCGATACGTAAAAACCACTTCGCAATCCGCCAGATGGCATAGAATCTGGCGCGGGCTCCATTTTCCGGGCGCCGGACTTCGTTCGATAACGGCGGAGCTGTTTCCCGCAACCACGGCGGCCAGCCGAGCGCCGGTTTCGCCGATGACTTCGCGGGCATTTCGATTTTCTAAGAACTTCGCGTATGGATTCATGCGTGAAACTCCTGGCCAAAGTCTCGAATGCAAATTCGATCCGGCGACGTGCCTGCGGCTTTCAACAGACGTTCCAGCGGCTCCGTGAGCGGTTCGCGGCTTAGAGCGAAGGTCCGGTGATGCACCGGCATGATCGTCTCGGCGCCGGCATGATTGGCCATTGCCATCGCCTGCTCCGGATTGCAGTGCACGCGAATCCACGGGTCGTATGCGCCGATCGGCATGATGGCTAGATCGACGGGTCTTGAACTTCGAACCGCGCGAAACGAGTCCGTGTAGGCGGTATCGCCGCCGAACAGAACGCGATAGCGTCCCGCCTCGATCAGATACCCGTTGTAAGAACGATACGTGTCGCTGCGCATGCGCGCGCCCCAATGATTCACTTCGATGGCGCGAATCGTCGCCGGGCCGATTCGCGCTGTTTCGTTCCACTTCAGCTCGCGAACGGATTGGTAGCGTTTGACGCGCAGCAGATCGCTGGTGTTGAGCGCCGTGATCACCTGCGTTTCGCGATGTTCCATGTCGCGCAGGGTCGGCACATCGAAATGGTCCATGTGCGCGTGGGACAACAGAATCAGATCGGGCCGCGGCAGATCGTGGAGCGTAATCGCGGGACGCACCAGCCGCTTCATTCCCACGGTCATCGGCCCGATGCTCACTCCGATGCGCGTCGAAAACACGGGATCTGTCAGGATGGTAAATCCGTCGATGCTCAGGAATACCGTACTGTGCCCGATCCACGTCGCGTGCAAGCCGGCTTTTGGCCAGGCTCGAACGTCCGGTGTGTGCGGAGCAGGCTCCACTTCGCGCTTCCGGTCATCTTGTACACGGCGCCAGAAAGCCGGGGCTGCGCGGATCGCAAACGTCGCGAGTGCGCCGATTCCAGCCGCCTGGGTGACAACTTTCCTTCGATTCAGCATTCTCTTTTTAGACGCGAGATGCCAGTTCCGCGATTCAGCTCGCGTGCTATAACGAGCAAGTGGCCATTCCTGGCGCGAAACCGCCCCACTTCCGTGAGCGTAACAAAGTTTCTTACCGTATCGCGCACTGGCCCATCTGGATTTTCGTATTTTTCATCGCTCCGGGGCCGCTGACCTTCGATTTGTTCGAACATGGTTTCGACGCGCGCATGGCGGCATGGCTCGGCGCCGTGCTTCTCGGTACCGGAATCGCGGGGTTGCGCGGCCGCTTGCCTGGAGTCGAGCCGAAGCCTTACATCCTGCGCTTCACCGAAGACAAACCGAACCCGCTGTATCGCCGCGTCTGCTACACGTTCGCGTGGACGGATCTGATTACGTTCGCGGTTCTCAACCTGGCCGGACTCGTGTATGCGGTCGCGACCGGCCTCTGGCGACTGCGGCAAATTTATGATGCGGCTTATTTCCCGCTGGCGATCGTCCTGTGGATTTGCGGCGCCTTGAGCTTTCTGCCGCGCGTTCGCCCCTCGACCAAAGGCGAAGGCACGGAACGCCGCTATTTTTATGGCACGGTTTGGGCCGTCTGCGCGGCGGAGCCAGTGCTGGGCGTGCTTTGGAAGACGCTGCCTCGCTCGCACGAAGCCGATTGGATCAAGCTGGCTGTGTATGCGGGAATCCTCGCGATCGCCAGCTATTTCGCGTACCGGGGAAAATTGCCGCGCACGCGGCCGATTGTTCCCGGCGAATGGGCGGTATCGGATTGATTATTTTCCTGCTGTTCGTCGTCGCCGTGCTGGTTGCCGGCGTGCTGTATCAGCGGCGCGGCGCGACCATGGATGCGCAGAAATGCCCACCGCCCGGCCGTTTGATCGGTGTCGGCGATACCATGCTGCATGCCGACGTGGCCGGCGCCGGGCCCCCTGTAATTTTCGAAGCGGGAATCGCCGCGACGTCGTTGAGCTGGCGCTTGATTCAGCCCGAAATCGCGACCTTCGCCCAGACCGTCAGCTACGACCGCGCCGGCCTCGGCTGGAGCGATTCCAGCCGCAAGCCGCGCGAAATCTGGCAACTGGTGGAAGAACTGCGCGAGATGCTCGACCGTGTGCAAGTAGCCACGCCGCGCGTCCTGGTCGCCCATTCTTACGGTGGTCTGGTCGCGCTGGGTTATGCGGCGCGCTATCCGGCCGAACTGACCGGATTAGTTCTACTGGATCCCGTGGGTGTGGACGAGTGGGCCCATCCTTCCCGATTCCACTTGCGCAGCCTGAGCAGAGGAATCTTCCTGGCCCGATGCGGCGAAGTTTTGTCGCGTCTGGGCGTCGTGCGTTTCACGCTGAATCGCCTGGCCCGCGGATCACGACGCATGCCGAAACTGGTCGCGCGAGCCACCAGCGGGCGCGGAGGCGCGGCTTTCACGGAGCGCATGGTCGGACAAATCCAGAAGCTCCCCCAGGATGTTTGGCCGATGATCCAGGCGCACTGGTGCGATCCGAAATGCTTTCGTGCGATGGCTCGCTACCTGCAAGCTCTGCCCGAAAACGCGGCGGCAATTCTCGAGGATTTCGGCGCTACCAACGTGCCGCTGCTCGTGCTGTCAGCCGCCGATGCGAGCCCGGCCCAGCGCGCCGACCATCAGCGCATCGCGCGCCTTTCATCTCACGGAAGCGTCGAAATCATTCAGGGAACCGGGCACTGGATCCAGCTCGACCGGCCCGACGCGGTGATCGGGGCGATCCGTAAGGTGCTGTCACGGCCGAAATCCGGCGCTCTTCCATAGCTCGGCGGGATCGTACACGCGCCCGTTCGCGATCACGCGCGTGACTTTTCTCAGATCGGCGAAATTCTGCAACGGGTTGCCGTCGACGATGATCAGATCGGCGCGCTTGCCCGCTTCCACCGTTCCCACTTCGCGATCCATTCCCATCGCGCGCGCCGATCCTATAGTTGCCACTTGAATTACCTGCATCGGCGTGAGACCGGCCTGCACATACAGTTCGAGCTCGCGATGCAGACTGTGCGCAGGCACGGCCTTATCGGTCCCGGCGACGATGGGGATTCCGGCTGCATACAGCGCGTGCACGATTTCGAAAGAATTAGTGAGGCGCGCGCCTTGGCCGAACGCCGTGCCGATCACAGACGTCAATGTGTAAGGAGCCTTGGCGAATCCCGGCTCGAACGATGAAATTTCCACGTTTTTCGGCCTCGCGAGCAGTTCGCCCCACGCGAGCGTCGGATCGATCACCGTGTGATGTTCTTTGAAAAATCGGATGGTCTCGTCGAGTCCTTTCGCTCGCACGGCTTGCGTAACGGGGCCCAGATGATTGATCTGGTCCATCCCAGCTTCGACGCCTTCAAACGCGGTCATGCCTTCCGGGATGTGGCCGGTCACGCTCATGCCTAGCCGATGCGCCTCCGCCGTGATCGCGCGGAGTACATCCGGTTTGATCCGGTTGTAGATTTTCATCTGCGCGAATCCCGCAGCCTTATACTTTGCCACGACGGAGCGCCCCTGTTCGGGAGTGTCGGCCCAAGTGGTGCCGAACGTGCCGGTTCCACTTCCATCGACCAAGCCCGCAAGAATCAGCCGAGGTCCTAAGCCGCTGTGATTATTGATCAGATCGCGAGCCGCGGTGATGAACTCGAATTCTTCACCGCAATCGCGCGCCGTGGTGACTCCGGCGGCCAGATATGCCGGTCCATACTCCACTTGCGCGAAGTGCGCATGCATTTCCCACAGACCCGGCAGAACCGTGCCACCGTGCGCGTCGATGATTGGTACGCCGCGTGGAATCCCGACCTGATTTTTCGCCCCAGCGGAGATGATTCGTCCATTGCGAACCAGCACCACCGCATCGGGCACGGGTGAACCGCCGTTCCCATCGATCAGCGTCGCATTGGTAACCACGAACGTCCCGTTCGCAAGAGGCCGGATCGGGAGCGATGCGAGTTCCTTCATGCGATCCTGAACCGCGCTTTTCATCAATTCTGCGTAGGCGGACTTATACTCCTCCCGCACCGCTTCCAGCGGAAGATTGCCGGCGTAAGTCGACGCCGCGGCGATCTCACCGCGATCGTTCAACCAAACGGTTTCGCGGCCCCAAACGACGTTGCCGATCGAGTACCGTGTCAGCCGGACGCCATCCACGGTGTTGTGTCCCGATTCTTCGACCATCAGATCCGCATCCAGTGTTCCGGCAGGTAACTGCGCCAGCCGTCGAGGCTTGCCGTGGCTCAGCCAATAGCGGAGCATCATCATCTGCACCGAAAGCGGAGAGTATCCGCTGATGGTGAAGAACGGTCCCGGCTGAGGGTCCGGTGTGATCGAAGCATCCACACTGAACGGACGATAACTCTTGCCGTGCACGTCGAACTGAATCGGCGTCAAGTCGGGCTTCATGCGCAGGGTGGCCGTGGCCGCGACCTTCGAGCCGCGCTCCGTATATTCGAAGGAAGCGTGAAGAACGTTGTCGCTAAGTTCATAGGTTTCCTGGCCCACTGGAAGCCCGAGAAAGTGCACAATCAGGGTGCCCTGTTCGGAAAAGGCCGCTCCGCCGAATATCACTACAAGCGCAAGCACTCGCGGAAAACGCATAGCGTCATCATTGTAAAACGCGGAGGAGACCGCGCAAGTTGTAATATGGAATTTACATCCTCAAGAGGGAAACCACCCCGTGAACCGTACCAATGTTGACGATCCCAACTATTACCACAAGGTCGTCGATTGCCAATGGGCCTGTCCCGCGCACACCAATGTCCCCGAATACATTCGTCTAATCGCGCAGGGACGTTTTACTGACGCCTACATGCTCAACCGGGAATCGAACGTTTTCCCGGGAATTCTGGGCCGCACGTGCGACCGTCCCTGCGAACCGGCGTGCCGGCGAGGGAGGCTCGACGGCAAACCGGTCGCCATCTGCCGGCTGAAACGCGTTGCCGCCGATCATCGCGACGATATTTCGGACCGTCTGCCGAAGATCCCCGCCAAGAAAATCGGGAAGCGCGTTGCTTGCATCGGCGCGGGTCCGGCTTCGCTCACGGTGGCCAACGATCTGATGCCGCACGGCTATGAAGTCGTGATTTTTGAAAAGAACGACCGGCCCGGCGGCCTGATGCGCACCAATATTCCAGCGTTCCGGCTGCCCGGCCACGTGCTCGACGAAGAGTGCCAGACCATTCTCGATTTCGGCGTCGACATCCGTTACAACTCGCCCATCGAGAGCATGAAGGCGCTGTTGAGCGAAGGCTACGATGCGATTTTTGTCGGCAGCGGAGCGCCGCGCGGCAAGGAGCTGGAAATTCCCGGCCGCCGCGACACGGATCGGATTCACATCGGCATCGACTGGCTGGAATCCATCGCATTCGGACACGTCACGTCGGTTGGCGAAAAGGTGTTGATTATCGGCGTCGGCAATACGGCGATGGACTGTTGCCGCTCCTCACGCAGACTTGGCGCGAAAGATATCAAAGTAATGGCGCGGCGCCCGCGCGGATACTTTAAAGCCTCGCCTTGGGAGTTGGAAGACGCCGAAGAAGAGGGCGTCGAGATCGTGATCAATCACGCGCCCAAGCGGTTCGTGATCGAGAACGGAAAACTCATCGGCATGGAGTTTGAGCGTCTGGAATGGGACGCGAAAGCGAAGAATTCCAAGCTGATCGACACCGTGTTCCTTCCTGCCGACGACGTGATTCTCGCCATCGGCCAGGAGAATGCATTTCCCTGGTTTGAGCGCGACCTGGGCGCCGAATTCGATAAATGGGACGCGCCGGTGGTGGACGAAAAGACTTACATGTCGACGCGCCCTGGCGTTTTCTTCGGCGGCGACTCGGCGTGGGGGCCCAAGAACATCATCTGGGCCGTCGAGCACGGCCATCAGGCTGCGATTTCCATCGACGATTATTGCAACGAACTGCCGGTGACGGATCGTCCTGCGTTCGGAACGAATCTGATCAGCCAGAAGATGGGATTGAACGAGTGGAGTTACCACAACGACTACAATCCCGCGCCACGGCAGAAGATGTCGCACGTGGATCTGCTGAAGCGTTTTCAGACGCTGACCATTGAGGTCGAGCTGGGATTCGACGCGGAGCAGACCGCGCGCGAGGTGCAGCGCTGCCTGAACTGCGACGTTGAAACCGTATTCACGGCGGAAAAATGCATCGAATGCGACGCCTGCATCGACATCTGCCCGCTGCTATGTTTGACCATCGCCCGCGATGGGGGTGAAGAAGAGCTGCGCGGGCGCCTTTCGGCTCCGGCGATCAATCTTACGCAGGATTTGTTCGCGTCCGCTCCGCTGCCCCAAACCAAACGACTCATGCTTAAAGACGAGGACCTTTGCGTCCACTGCGGCCTCTGCGCCGAACGTTGTCCCACCGCGGCGTGGGACATGCAGAAATTTGAACTCGCGATTCCGTACGCAGGGAGGGCTGCATGCAACTCGCCAGTCCCGGCATAGATACCGCGGTACGCGTCAACGATTTCGCGATCAAGCTCGCGAATGTGAATGGAACCGGATCGGCCAGCGCCAACGGCCTTTTAATGCAGGCGATTTTCCGGATGGGCATTCCGGTCTCCGGGAAAAACCTGTTTCCGTCGAATATTCAGGGCCTTCCCACGTGGTATGAGATCCGCGTGAACAAGGACGGGTACACGGCGCGAGCCCTGGATTACGACCTGATGGTCGCGATGAACTCGATCACCTACGAGCGGGATATCAAGGAAGTTCGCGAAGGCGGATTCGTCCTGTTCGATTCGAGCTGGCCGCTGGACCCGCACCTGCATCGCGAGGACGTCACGTTTCTGGGCGTGCCGTTCGCCGAGATGTGCAACCAGCACTTCCGCGATTCGCGCGAGCGCATTCTGATGAAAAACATCGCCTACGCGGGGTCGCTGATCGCCGCGCTAGACGTGGATATGCAGATCGTGCAGCAGCTGCTGGATGAAAAATTCGCGAAGAAGAAATCGCTGCGCGAATCGAATCTGAAGGCTCTGCGGCTGGGTCACGATTACGCCAAGGAGCATTTCGATCCGCTGCCGTTCCGCCTGGAAAAGATGAACGCGAACGACGACAAGATCCTGATCGACGGGAACACCGCGACCGGGCTGGGCTGCGTTTACGCGGGCGCGACGGTTGCGGCGTGGTATCCCATTACTCCATCGACATCGGTGATGGACGCGTTCACGGACTTTTGTAAGCAGTACCGCCGCGATCCGCAGACCGGCGAGATGAATTGCATGATCATCCAGGCCGAAGACGAATTGGCCGCGATCGGAATGGTGATCGGCGCTACGTGGAACGGAGCGCGGGCGTTTACGTCCACTTCGGGACCCGGAATTTCGCTGATGAATGAGCTGCTGGGCTTGGCGTATTACGCCGAGATACCGGCCGTGGTCATGGACATCCAGCGCGTCGGCCCGTCGACCGGCATGCCCACGCGCACGCAGCAGGGCGATGTGTTCGAATGCGCTTACGCTTCGCACGGCGACACCAAGCATATTCTGCTGTTCCCGTCGAATCCGGCCGAATGCTTCGACTTTGCTGTGAAATCCTTCGATCTGGCCGAGCGCTTTCAAACGCCCGTGTTCATGCTGTCCGACCTGGATATCGGCATGAACGACTGGGTGGTGCCGCGACTCACCTGGGACGATTCTTATCGGCCGGATCGCGGCCGCGTGCTGCAACTCGAGGAGATCGAGAAAATTTCGAAATACTTCCGCTATAGCCCCGAGGATGAAAACTATGTCGCGGCTCGTACGCTGCCGGGCGTTCACGAGAAGGGCGCCTTTTTCACCCGCGGATCGGGACACACCAAGCTCGGCGCATACACGGAAATGCCGGACGAGTATCAGGAAGTGGTCGACCGTCTGCTGAAGAAGCACAAGGCAGCGGCCAAGTTTGTTCCCGCGCCCATCATCGAACGCAGGAAGGGCGCGCGATTCGGAGTGGTCACCATCGGCGGATGCGATCCCGCTGTTCGCGAAGCGCTGGATATTTTGGAACAGCGCGGCATTCCCGCCGACTACATGCGCCTGCGCGCGTTTCCGTTCGATGAAAGCGTAGATGCTTTCCTGAACGGGCACGAGTTCAACTTTATCGTCGAGCAGAATCGCGACGCGCAGGTTCGTTCGCTGCTGACGCTTGAAACCAGCGTGCCGAAAGACAAGTTGCGCAGCGTGTTGGTGTACGGCGGATTCCCGCTGAGCGCCAAACGCGCGATCGATCGAATTTTAAGTCAACTGGAGAACTGATCTTGCCGTCCATTGCCAAACCCGTCGCCGTTCATCCGAGCCTGCATCGCAACGCGCTCGGCTTGACCATTCGCGACTACGAAGGTTCCATGTCGACCCTGTGCGCCGGCTGCGGGCACGATTCGGTGACCGCCGCGATCGTCCGCGCCTGCTGGGAGATTTCGCTCGCTCCGCACATGTTGGCGAAGCTGAGCGGGATCGGCTGTTCGTCGAAGACGCCCACGTATTTCGTGGGCGGCGCGCACGGATTCAACTCCGCGCACGGAAGAATGGCCGCGATCGCCACCGGGGCCAACGCAGCCAATCGCGAACTGACGTACATCGGTATCTCCGGCGACGGCGATTCGCTGTCCATCGGCCTCGGCCACATGTGCCACGCGATCCGGCGCAATGTGAAGCTGCTGTACATCATTGAAAATAACGGCGTCTACGGGTTAACCAAAGGCCAGTTCTCAGCGTCGGCCGATGTGGGATCGAAGAGCAAGCGTGGCGAGCCGAATCGCATGGCGCCGATCGATCCGGTGATGCTGGGTCTCAGCCTGGGTGCGACGTTCATCGCGCGCAGTTTTTCGGGCGACAAGGAGCAGCTTATTCCGATCCTGAAAGCCGGCCTGGCGCATCGCGGATTTGCGCTGATCGATGTGATTTCGCCCTGCGTGACGTTTAACGATCACGAGGGTTCGACGAAGAGCTATCTCCATACTCGCAACAACATGCTGAAAGTGAACGACACCGATTTCGTTCCACCCGCCGCCGAAATTCTCGCCAACATTGGCCAGAACGGCGCGGTGAGCGTCGCGATGCACGACGGCAGCGTTGTACGCTTCAAAGGCGTGCCCAAGGATTACGATCCGACGGATCGCGAAAAAGTCTACAACTACCTGCAGGAGCATCACGGCAACGGCGAGGTGGTGACGGGGCTGCTGTACGTCGACGAGTCGGTTCCCGACATGCATGAGCTGAACAAGACCGTTCCCGTTGCGCTGTCGAAGCTCCCCTACGAGAAGCTGTGCCCGGGTTCGGCGGCGCTCGATCAGCTTCAGGAAGATTTCCGCTAGTCGTGCGCTAAGTCCGGCCCCCTCAATCTTGTAATGGTTGTGGGCTTTCCGATGCAGGTCCCTGGCCTCCTGGACAGATGGATCCCGCAGCCAGCCTTCGGCAGTTCGTTCGCGGCGGTACACTCGAAGCGCATGAGATCCTTGCGATTTCCGATCCTTCTCCTCGCGATTGCCGCTGGCGCAGTGTTCTATTGGCGTGCTTCAGCGCCCCGCAACGAACCGTCGAACGTCCTCGCCCAGGTGCAGCAGTTGAATCAACTCACTACCGTTCGCTACACCCTGCAGCGGATCGTTACGCTAACCGAAGAAAAACATCCAGTGGGCTCCGAGTCCATCGTGCTGATCCTCCAGGCACGTGTCGAAGCGGGCGTCGACCTCTCCTCTCTCAGGTCCAAAGACATCGTCGCCGGAAAGGACGGGAGTTTCACCGTGAAGTTGCCCCCGGCGCAGATCCTGAACGTCGCGATCGACGAAAACGAAACCAAAGTCTGGGACCGCCAGAAAACCTGGTGGACTCCGTGGGTTCCGTACAGCCTCGATCTGGAGAAACGTGCGCGTATTATGGGTCTGGATTCGGCCAGGCAAGCCGCCATCGATATGGGAATCCTGGCGGCGTCTCAAACGAACGCCGAGACGTCCATTCGGTCGCTGCTCAACTTGGCGGGATTCAAGAGCGTGACCGTTGAACCTGCTTCCTAAACCCGAAGACGCTATGATGGTTTGTGGCCTGCGTTCGCGGGCCGCACCCGTAACTCAGGCGTCTCGCGAGAACGCCTTTGATTCTTGGATCTATACAGTAGCCCGGAGAGGTCAGGCACGAGTTTGGCACTTATCGTTGGAGTTGTTAAAGAAGATTTTCCATCCGAGCGGCGCGTCGCGGTGGTCCCACGCGTTCTCGATCTATTGAAAAAGTCGAACGTCGAAACCTGGATCGAGCGCGGCGCGGGACTCGAATCGGGTTTCATCGATGACGATTACACCGCCAAGGATGCGAAGCTAGGCACCGCCGCGGAAGTACGCCAGCATGCGCAAATTCTGTTGCATGTTCGGGTGCCGCAGACGCCGCCACAGAAGGACGTCATCGCCATCGGATTTTGCGACCCGCTGAGCGATCCGGCGATCGCTTCACGTTACGCGCAAGCGGGCGCGACCCTGTTCTCGATGGAATTTATTCCACGCATCACGCGCGCGCAGAGCATGGATGCGCTTTCGTCCATGGCGTCGATCGCTGGATACAAAGCCGTGCTGATCGCAGCCAACGCCCTGCCGCGCCTGTTTCCGATGATGACCACCGCGGCCGGAACCATGCCTCCGGCGCGAGTCCTGGTGATCGGAGCCGGTGTCGCCGGATTGCAGGCGATCGCCACCGCGCGGCGCTTGGGCGCTGTGGTTAGCGGTTACGACGTGCGTGCCGCGGTGAAAGAGCAAATCGAAAGCCTGGGCGCGAAGTTCGTCAACATCGATCTGGGCGTAAAAGGCGAGGGCGAGGGCGGGTACGCGCGCGCTCTGGACGAAGACACCATTCGCCGCCAGCGCGAACAAATGGCGCTGGTGATGAAGGAACAGGACGTGGTGATCACCACCGCCGCGGTTCCAGGGAAAAAAGCGCCTCTGCTGGTGACAAGAGATATGGTGCACGCGATGGCCGCGGGCTCGGTGATCGTCGATCTGGCGGCCGAGCGCGGTGGAAACTGCGAAGTCACGCGACCCGGCGAAACGGTGATCGAACAGGGCGTATCGGTGATCGGGCCGATGAATGTTCCGGCGACCGTCCCTCGCCACGCCAGCGAAATGTATGCGCGCAATATCGTGACGTTCTTGAAAAACATGATCAATAAGGAAGGTCAACTCAATATTGACCTGAGCGACGAAATCACCCGCGACACGCTGGTCACGCGGGGAGGGGAAGTGGTGAATCCGAAGGTGCAGGCGCTGCTCGGAGTGAATGCATGAGCAACGATCTGGAAGTCAGCCTGTACGTGCTGGTGCTGGCGGTGCCGCTGGGACTGGAACTGGTCCGCCGCGTCTCTCCGCTGCTGCACACGCCCCTTATGTCGCTGACCAATGCGATCTCTGCGATTTCCGTGGTCGGCGCGATTCTGATTTCAGGCGCAGGCGATTCGCCGACGCTCAGCAAAGTGCTGGGCTGCATCGCCGTCACCTCCTCCACTATCAACATCGTCGCTGGATTCCTCATCACCGATCGCATGTTGAAAATGTTTCGCACCAAGAAGGGCGCGAAGTGACGGACGCCGGGGGCGTCTGGCAGGCGGCGTACATCGTCGCCGCGCTTTCCATCGTACTTTCCATCAAATGGCTGGCCTCCCCGGTGACGGCGCGGCGCGGGGTGCTGTCCGGCGAGATCGGCATGCTTTTCGCGGTGGTGGGGACGCTGCTCCGCCACGAAGTGGTCAGTTACCAATGGATCGTGATCAGCTTCGCCATTGGCGCGGCGATCGGAGCTCCGCTCGCGTACCTGATGCCGATGACGGCTGTGCCGCAACTGACCGCGTTGTCGCACGCGTTCGGCGCGTTCGCTGCGGCGCTGGTCGGGACTGCGGAGTATTATCGCTATGTTTCCGCCGGGACGCCGGTCACGGGATTCACCATGGGCGCGCTGGTGATCGAGACTGTACTCGGTTACTTGACCTTTACCGCTAGTATTCTCGCGTTTGGAAAATTGCAGGAACTGGTTCCGACGCGGCCGCTCACCTATCGCGGGCAAAACTTCGTGAATCTGGCGCTGCTCGTGTTCGCGGTCAGCCTGGGGATCTGGATGATCGTCGAGCCCACGCCAGCGTGGGTGTTCCCGACCTTCACTGGATTGTCGCTGCTGTTCGGTGTCCTGCTGATCCTGCCGATCGGCGGCGGCGACATGCCTACCGTCATCGCACTGCTGAATTCCTACGCAGGCGCGGCGTGCGCGGCCATGGGATTCGCGCTGGGCAACCGATTGTTGATCATCGCCGGAGCGGTGAATGCGTCATCCGGATTTATTCTCTCGGTGATCATGTGCAAAGCCATGAACCGGTCCTTCGCCAACGTATTGTTTGGCGCCTTTGGACAGGTGCAGGCCGGGGCGGTCGCACATACTACGCAGAAGCCGGTTCACTCGGCGACTCCCGAAGACGCGGCGGAAATTCTGGCCAGCGCGAGAAAAGTGATCGTCGTGCCCGGCTACGGAATGGCGGTCGCGCAGGCGCAGCACAAGTTACGCGAGCTGACCGACGCGCTTACGAAACGCGGCGTGGATGTGCAGTTCGCGATTCACCCGGTGGCGGGACGCATGCCCGGTCACATGAATGTATTGCTGGCCGAAGCCGATATTCCCTATGATCGTTTGCACGAAATGGAAGACATCAACCCGGATTTCGCGGAGGCCGACGTGGCGCTGGTGATCGGCGCGAATGACGTGGTGAATCCGGCAGCTCGCCACGACACTACCAGCCCGATTTACGGCATGCCGATCCTGGATGTCGATAAAGCCCACACCGTGATGGTGATCAAACGCAGCATGAACCCGGGTTTCGCGGGGATCGACAATGAGCTGTACTACATGGATCGAACGCTGATGCTCTTCGGCGACGCCAAGGGCTTCGTCGGCGAGATTGTAAAGGCGCTGCCGAACACCAATTAGTGCGGCAGAACCGGATCCGCCATCACCGGCTCCCGTTCCACGGCTGTTTTCGATTTTTCGCTGGCAGATCGCCAGGCCGGATCGTTCCTAAGCTGCGCGCGAACCTTCGCGTTCACTTCGTCGCGGCGGGCGAAGGAATCCAGATCCTTATATTCCAGCACCAGCAGCGCCTGCCAGCGCTTGGCGCCGGGATAATGATTCGCGTAGATGTTGTAGCTGGCCAGGATGCCTTCGCGAATCCAGCCCTTCGCTTGCGGGACCAGGTACGCGTTCGCATAATCGCGAGCCTCGGCGGGGGTTGGCAGATCATAGGCGATCGCCATATACACGCTGCGCGCGGAGTCATGCTGTTCATCGGCGCCGGATGCGATCAGATCGGCGGAATATGTATTCAGCGGCCATGCCATTTCGAGCGCGTCGCGAACCAGGCCGCCGGGACTGGCCCGTTCCACCTCTCGCCACTTCTCGACTTGCGCGTAGTTCGGGAAGGTCAGCACCGCCATGGCGTCCCATTCGTCGACATCGACGTACCAATTGAACAGGAACCGGTAATCCTGTAACAGGCCGTCTTTTTTCCAATGCTCGAAGCGCAGAATGCCCTGTTCGATCATGAACTGCCGGAACGCCGCGCGGCGCGGTGGAGGACAACGATAAGTGATTACGAGCTGAGTCGGCCCGCCGGGCTGATCCTGGGCATCGGCCACACCTGCGGCCAAACACATCGCGAGTGCTGCCAGAAAAGACTTCCTCATCTAAGTTCACTGTCCTCGAAAACCCGCCGCAATGCAACCCGGCACATATGCAATGATCGTATTCGGAAAGGGAGTGGGCCATGGCTTTAAGCGTCCGAATCATGCAGTATTTCTATACGAGAGTCGAGGATCAGCCCGCCAACGCGTACGACCTTCTGGCGAAATTGGCCTCCGAGGATATTAACCTGCTGGCGTTCAGCGCCGTGCCATTCGGCGCGAAACAGTTTGAGTTCACCATCTTTCCGGATCGCAGCGAAAGCTTCGTGCGGCTGGCCGAGAAGCTCGGCTGGACGCTCCGAGGACCGCAGTATGCGTGCCTGATTCAAGGCGACGATCATCTGGGCGCGCTGGCCGAGGTTCAGAAAGCGCTGGTCGACGCGGGCGTCAGCATCTACGCCTCCAGCGGCGTCACCGATGGCAACGGCCACTTCGGCTATGTGATCTATTTTCGCGACGGCGATCAGGTGGCTGCGTCGAAAGCCCTGGAAGCGCTTAAGTGCCTGCGATAGTTTAGTTCCGCCGTCCGCCACGCGCGGCTCCGCGCGGCTGGTCCGGTGGATCCACTTCGGTCATGTCGACGCGCTGATCGAAATCGCCCAGCAGCCAGCGGCAGAAATAATCGGCGCGCACCCAGAAGAAATAATTCGTATCGGTTCCGTAGCCGTGGCGCTGCCCCGGCAAAATGAACTGATCGAACCGCTTGTTCGCTTTGATCAGCGCGTCAGCCAGGCGCATGGTGTTCGCCATGTGGACGTTATCGTCCATGTCGCCGGTCGAAAGCAGCAGGTGACCCTTCAGGTTCTTGGCGATCTCCGAATTCTTGTCGATCGAATATTCGAATTTCACGTTGCCGTCCGGGCCGTCGATTTCCTTGATCCCGTGGTGCTTTTCGCTCCAGTTCTGGTTGTAGACGTTATTGTCGTGGTTCCCGGATTCGCTCACCGCGACCTTGAAAAAGTCCGGATACTCGAGCATCGCGGCGGCCGACATGAAGCCGCCGCCGGAATGGCCCGTGATCCCGACGCGGTCGATATCGATCCACGGATAGCGCCGGGCTAATTGCTCGATCGCGACTTTCTTGTCGATTAACCCGTAGTCGCGCAGGTTGCCGTAGCCGTAGGTGTGATACCACTTCGAGCGGTGCGGATTTCCGCCGCGATTCCCCACCTCGATCACGATAAATCCGAGCTGCGCCAGCGCGACGTTGGGATTCTTTGGTGAAAATGTCTGCGTAACGCTTTCCGTCTGCGGCCCTGGGTACACAAACGCAATGATGGGGTAGCGCTTGTTCGGGTCGAAGTCGAACGGCTTGTACATGACGCCGTATAGATCCGTCAATCCGTCGTCGGCCTTCACCTGGAACGACTCGGGCATGCGGAATCCCGCGTCCATCAAAGCCGAAGTGTCGGTGGTTTCCAGGTCGAGGTCGAGCGCACCGGCGTGGTCATAAAGCAAGGACTTCGGAGCCGTGCTGATGGTCGACGCGTTGTCGACCAAGTATTTTCCATCGTCGGCGATCGAGATTGTGTGCGAACTGTTGCCTGGGTCCAGCACCTTCAGGCCTGTTCCATCGAGTTTGGCGCTGTAGACATGCGTGAAATACGGATTTTCGCCCGATTCGTGACCCTCCGATATGAACGTCACCGTGCGCGCCTTCTCGTCGATGCTCTCGATGTCCTCGGTCACATATTCTCCCGAAGTCACCTGATTCTTCAGCGCGCCGGCCGAATCGTACAGATAATAGTGACCCCAGCCGTCGCGCTCACTCCAGAACAGCAGTTCGTCACCGTTATTGATCAGCCACAGAGGCTTGTATTCGACATAGGTGTTCAGCCGCTCCTCGATCAGCGTCTTCACCTCGCCTGTGTCCGGATTCGCGAGACAGATATCGAGCTTATGCTGATCGCGGCTCATGCGCCGGAAGTAGAGTTTGTCGGATGTATTGGCGACCCATTGCGCGTCGGTCCGCTGTTTTTCACGCTGGCGCGCAGTGACTTTCGCGTCGAAGACGGCTAGGGTCTGATCCTTGAAGCGGTCCGCTTTGATCTCTTTGCGCGTGGTGGTCGCCAGGTCGAACACTTCCAAATGCGACTGCGGGACGTTGGCTTCACCCGGCATGGCGTACTTGTAGGTCTCGAGCGTCGGCCGCGGATTCTCAAGCGTATGAATCACCCATAGATCCGCGACTTTGCGCTCATCGCGGCGGACCACGGCAAAGCGCTTCGAATCCTTCGACCAGTGAACCGTGATCGGCGGCACGCGGCCAGTTTTATCGCGCCGATTGTCCTGTGTTGCGTTGCCTTGCTCTTCCTGCTGCTGCTGTTGCTGCAGTTCGCTGCCGGAGATGTGGCGCGTGTAGCTGAATCCGTCCTCGCCGTCCTTGGTGAGTTGAATTTCCTTGATGTTGGGATCGTCGGCCTTCTTCAGCGCCAGGGCGAAACTGGCGGCGTCCATCGTGAACAGGTTGTCTTTCCGCGCGAATACGATGGTCTTCTCGTCGGGTGACATCGAAGCCCAGGCTGGTTTGCGAGGCTCCGGAGTGAACTCGGGCGGGAGCGTCAGCTTCGCCGTCGCCAGGTCGTATTCGAAGTAGAGAGTCCGAAGACGCGGATTCGCCGGCGTCGCCGCGTTGCCACGGCCGCCTTGCTGCGGGTCTTCTGGTTGCGCGGTGGTGATCTGATCGGTCTGCTGCTCGCCTCCGATGACGACCTGTTTGCCGTTGATGTCCGCGTCGCGCTCCACTTGCAGTTCGAATTCGAACTTCGTATCGTTGTGGGTGAATTTCACGGTGCGGATCGGCAAATGCTGGGCGTCATAAGGAGTTCGCGTGATCTCGGTCAGCATCGCCGCCATCTTCGCGTTGTCGAACAGCGGCGCCTTGGTTTTCTTCGCCGGATCCACGATGTAAAAGTGCCGGCCGTGACTGGTTTCGTAGCTGTACCAGAAGCGGTCCCCGTTTTCGAGCCAGTGCGGAGTCACCGCCATGTCGAAAACCAGTTTCCCGACCTTCGGCGCGGTCCAATGCGTAGCCAGCTCATAGTTGGCCTTCTGGACCTT
>Ga0209415_10003023_pt1 | contig 31370 bp, 25 predicted proteins | sample PeaSoiSIISIP2007_FD_187696 | JGI IMG/M metagenome (GOLD analysis project Ga0209415, IMG submission 187696) | Peat soil microbial communities from Weissenstadt, Germany - SII-SIP-2007 (SPAdes) (version 2) | ecosystem: Environmental > Terrestrial > Soil > Wetlands > Peat | place: Germany... | reverse complement strand
CGGGTGTAAATCTATGGTGGGCGTGCATTTGGGACTCAGATCGGGACGGGTATCCGGCAAGACGCTTGGATATTCGCAGATAGTGAATGCTTGGTATTTGCATAAGAAGGGCGTACTTACATCCAAGGAAGCGTGGTCTAATATTCTTAGGGCATTGCTGGCAAACGGCGCGAAGACATTTTGGCCTGAGAGACAGATAGATCGCTTGGGTCGGTTCAGAGGAAATCTAATCGGAGTGGGCGACTTGCTATGTGGTCGCTGTTGCCCCGAGAAGGCGGCGGAACTGTAGCTCGAATCGAGAGGAGTGCCGCGGATGATTGCGCGGGTACAGGATCTGAGTCGCTTTAGGACGCCCCCGGGATTTCGCGGGAAGCCGGCTTGGTACGTCCAATGGTGGTGGGTCGTCCAAGGAACGCTGTTTGGACTGTCGCCGCAATTCATGTACGGGTGGAGAAACTGGCTGCTAAGGATGTTTGGAGCAAAAATCGGCAAGGGCGTGATTATAAGGCCTTCGGTTCGAATCACATATCCATGGAAAGTCAGCATTGGCGACTGGAGTTGGGTCGGTGATGGAGCCGTAATCTATTCGTTGGAGAGGATCTCCATAGGGAGTAATGTTTCAATTTCACAGCGCTGCTACCTATGTGCAGGCAGCCACGATTACACGAAACGCGATTTCCCCTTTGTGTTGGATGCCGAGAAGACTCGTATCGTTGTGGAGGACGAAGCGTGGTTGGCAAACGATGTGTTTGTCGGACCCGGTGTCACAATCGGCATGGGCGCAGTGGTCGGAGCACGGAGCAGTGTCTTTAAATCGTTGCCGCCAATGATGGTGTGCTTCGGCAGTCCAGCTGAAGTGAAAAAGCCGCGCGGTCTATCACAGGACCCCCAAGGTTAGTGACAACTGCACTCACCGAGACGGACGCGAAATTTGCACGCGAGGCGTGGCTGCGTGCGCTGCAGCGTACCGCCGCGATCGAAGCGGATGTGAACCTGACCCTGCCGGTGCTGATCGACCGGCTGGCGCTCGAGTTCGGCACGGCCCCGGCGCTCGTCTCGAGCGCGGGCTCGCTGAGCTACCGCGAGCTCGCGGCGCGCAGCCATCAATATGCGCGCTTCGGGCTCGCGCAGGGCCTCAAGGCGGGGGATGTGGCGGCGCTGTTCATGCCGAATTGCGCCGAGTACGTGGCGGTGTGGCTCGGCTTGACGCGCCTCGGGGTGACGGTGGCGCTACTCAACACGCATCTTGCGGGCGATGCGCTGGTGCACTCGATCCGTATTGCCGCGCCGCGCTTGGCGCTGGTCGGTGCCGAGCTCGCGCCCGCGCTCGCTGGCGTGCGTACGCAGCTCGGGCCCCAGATCGGCCTCTGGGCCTACGGCGGGGGGGCGCAGGAGTTCGCGCCGCTCGAGCCTGCGCTCGCGAGCCATCCACAGGAGCCGCCGCCCGCCGCCGACTACACGGCGCCGACGCTCGACGCCACCGCGCTCTACATCTATACCTCGGGAACCACCGGCTTGCCGAAGGCGGCCCAGGTCACGCACTACCGGCTGATGCGCTGGAGCCAGTGGTTTGCGGGGCTGATGGATACCGGACCCCAGGACCGGATGTACAACTGCCTGCCGCTCTACCACAGCGTCGGCGGGGTGGTGGCGATCGGTGCCCTGCTGGTGGCCGGCGGCGCCGTGGTGATTCGGCCGCGCTTCTCGGCCTCGGACTTCTGGCGCGACGTGCGCGATGAAGGCTGCACCCTGTTTCAATACATCGGCGAGCTGTGCCGCTACCTGGTCAATTCGCCTCCCCAGGCCGTCGAGACCGAACACAGCCTGCGCCTGGCCTGCGGCAACGGTCTGCGGCCGGAGGTTTGGGGCACGTTCAAGGAGCGATTTCGCATCCCGCGCATCCTCGAGTATTACGCCTCGACCGAGGGCAATTTCTCGCTGTACAACTGCGAGGGGCACCCGGGGGCCATCGGCCGTATCCCCTCGTTTCTGGCGCACCGGCTGCCGGTGGCGCTGTTGCGGTTCGATTTGGACAGCGGCGAACCGGTTCGCAACGCTAATGGATTCTGCGAGCGCTGCGCCGTCGACGAGGCAGGCGAAGCGGTCGGCCTGATCCCGGATGGGGCGGGCGCCAGGGCAGGGCGCTTCGAAGGCTATGCGGATGCCGAGGCCTCAAAGCGCAAGGTGTTGCGCAATGTGTTCCAGGAGGGGGATGCCTGGTACCGTACGGGTGATCTGATGCGCCGCGATGCCGGCGGCTTTTACTACTTCGTCGACCGTGTCGGCGAGACCTACCGTTGGAAGGGCGAGAACGTCTCGACGGCAGAGGTTCTGACGGCACTCACCGCCATACCCGGGGTGCAGGAGGGCGTGGTGTTCGGGGTCACGGTGCCGGGCGCCGACGGTCGCGCGGGAATGGCGGCCCTGGTGGTCGATCGGCAGTTCGATCTGAAGGCCTTTCGCCGATCGGTCCGCGCGCGTCTGCCCGCCTACGCGCGTCCGGTGTTTCTGCGGCTGTTGCCGGCGCTGGAGTCCACCGGCACCTTCAAGCCGCGTAAGCAGGATCTGGTGCGCTCTGGATTCGATCCCGGGCAGGTGAGCGATCCTTTGTATGTGGACGATCCGCGCGCGAGCGCGTACGTGCCGATCGACGCCGCGTTGTACGCCGAGATCAGCGCAGGCCGCGTGCGATTGTGAAGCACCGCAGCATCGCCGTGCTGGACGACCCAGAAGGCGATAGCGGGTACCATTTTGGGAGCACCCTCCCTCAGCCGGTGGAGAACATTCCCCCAGCGGTGCCCTTGGCCGCGCCGCCGCGGATCAGCCGCTTGAGCCAACGAGCAACATTGCGCGCAAGGACCAAATAGCTCGGCAATGCGGTGCGGCAAAATGCCAGCTTTCGGATATACCCGTCGACCGTCCATTCGGCCCGCGACCCCGCTGGGAAATACACGATGTCGCCCGCGGCCACACGGCGCGAGTTTCCCTCGGGATCCTTCAAGGTGACCGATCCCTCCAGAATATGTAACGTCTCATCGAAGCTGTAATACCAGTTGAACCGGCCGGCCGTGCAATCCCAAAAATAAGTGCTCGCGGTGCCGTCCGCGCTGGTCGATAAGTGCTCCACGCGCGCAACCGGTGCGCCTTCCAGGATCCAATCCGGTTGGATGGGACAGTCGGTCCAATTGTTCTTCTCAGTCCCGAGCCTGATAGAGCTTTCGATCGCCATAGTAAAACCTACAAGTTATTTCCGCACCGAAAGTGCAATTCTTACCAGCGCTATTTTAGCGTTGAGCGTGCACAAAACTCTACGCTGTATTGCCGGCATCGACCGTGAGCACGGTGCCGGTGATGTTGCGGCCGGCTTCACCCAACAGGAATTCGACGCTGCGCGCCACATCGACCGCTTCGGCCATGCGCTTCAAGGCGCTGCGGCGCGCGATCTGCTCGCGCTGCGCCGCGGTCAATTCGTTCGTCATGGCGGTGTCGATGAAGCCGGGTGCGATGGCGTTCACCGTGATGCCGAGCTGCCCCAGTTCGCGCGCCAGCGAGCGGGTGAAGCCGACCAGGGAGGCCTTGGTCGCGCTGTAGACCGACAGGCCGCTATAGCCCGTGGAGGCGACGATCGATGCGATATTGACGATGCGGCCGCTGCGCTCGGTCATCATGGAGCGAGCGACGTACTTGGTGAGTATGATCGGCGAGATCGTATTGAGCCGCACGAGGCGCTCGATGTCCCCGTCGCGCATGATCCCGAGCACTCCGTCGGTGCCGAGTCCGGCGTTGTTGACGAGTCCGTAAATGGCCCCGAAATCGGCGCGCACCGATCGAACGAACGGCCCGAGATGTTCGATGTCCGACAGGTCGCACCGACGAAATTCGATCGTTCCGCGGCCGGCCTCGAGCGCGGTCAGGCTTGCTTCCTTGAGCTCTTTGCTCTCGCTGCGGGCGACGGCGATGACCCGATAGCCGGCTGCGGCCAAGGTGCTCGCCATCGCGAGGCCGAGCCCGCGACTGCCGCCCGTGACCATCACGTTAGGCACCGGGACGCACCAATTTGCCGGCGGCGGTGAGTTCGAGCGCAGGCACGAAACGCAGCGTGGCGGGCACCTTATGCGCCGGCAGTGAACGCCTGCACGCAGTTAATAAATCGCTTTTGATCTCCTCGGCGACGGGGGTATCGAGCAAGGCGTTCGCCGAATCCTCGAGCACCACCTCCGCCACGACCACCGCCCCCACGATGGGATTGCGCCGCGACCGAACCAGCGACATGCGCACGCGGGGGTCGGCGTTCAGCACGCCTTCGACCTCTTCCGGGTAGACCTTCAAGCCCCCGACGTTGATGACACCGCCTTTGCGTCCGCGGAAATAGTAGCGGCCGTCTATGAGCTCCACCAAGTCGCCGGTATCGACATAGCCGTCGCCGCTCGCCAGGTCCTTGGCGGCGGCGCCCAAATAGCGGGCGGCGGTACGCTGCGAGCGAATGCGCAACGTGCCGTCCTCGACTTTCATGTCGATCCCGCCGCGTGCGCCACCGATGAAATCGGCGGGGAATCCCGCGCGGCCGTCGTTGACGTCGAAAGCGACTCCCGCTTCCGTGGACGCGAACGCATGGGCAATCCGCGCGGCGGGGTAGGTCGCGTGCAGCTGATCGAGCAGCACTTGATCGGCGACTTCGCCCGACAGGCGCACATAGGCGGGTTTCAGGAGCTGCGCTGCGCCGCTCATGAGCGCGCGGCGCCAATGCGACGGCGTGCCCGAGATGTGGGTCACGCCCCTGGCCGCGGCGCGCGCCAGAAAGTCACCGGTCGACTCGGCGGGACTCGACAGCACGAGAGGCGAACCCGAGAGCACGGCGCGCAGATAAATCTGTAAACCGCCATAGCGGCGGATGTCGTAGAACGTGCTCCACACCGACGCCTGGTCAAGCGCTTGCCGCGGCAATGTTCCGGCGAGGCTCGCCAACGTGTGGGCCACGAGTTTAGGAGCGCCGGTGGTGCCGGAGGTCAGCAGAATCCATTCGGTGACCGCGGTGGTTCGCCGCTCGACAGGTGCCGAGTTGGGGCGTACATCGAGCTCCGACAGCACGGCGTCCGTCTCGGCCGTGGCCGCGACTTCCGCGAGCCTCTCGGGCGAGAGATCGGGAGTGCACAGCACCATGCGGCATGCGACTCCGTCGAGTTCGAGGAGCGCGATGGCCGCGGCGAGCTGTTCGCGCTGCGCGAGCAGCACCGTTCGGCCCCGCAGGCTCTCGAGTCTGCCGCCGAGGCAAGAGGCGTTCTTGAGTTCGGCTATCGAAATGGAGGCATCCGCGCCGTGGAACGCGCCGCCTATCCCCGAGCCCAATCTCGCCAACGATTCCCACAGCGATGTCATGGCAACGCGCACCTCGCTATATTATCGGCCAAGGTCATGAGCTTAGCCATTCCTGGCTTGCCGTGGCAAAGGAAACTCGCGCAATTGCCGATCGACTCGCAATTCTTGGATAAATCCGGCTCGTTCGACGCTAATCCCGCGACGCTGTCGCCGGTGATCGCGGGGCTCTTCCCCGACGGTGTCGTGGCGGCCGAGCTGCGCGCGCCGGGCGTTGCAGCGCTGCTCCTGCCGGCCGAGGCCGAAGGAGTGGCGAACGCTATCCCTACGCGGGTTCAAGAATTTGCTGCCGGACGCCTATGCGCGCGACGTGCGCTGGCGGAGTTCGGAGTCACGGGTTTCCCGGTGCGGGTTGCGCGCGACCGGCAGCCGCTGTGGCCCGAGTTCCTGGTTGGCAGCATCACGCACACGGCGGGATTTTGCGCGGCGGTCGTGGCCGAACGAACCAGCGTGATGGCCGTCGGGCTCGATTCCGAGGTGGCCGGCGCCGCGAAAGAGGATTTGTGGGCCAGCATCTGTGCTGAAGCGGAACTGACATGGCTCGGCGCATTGCCTCGCGCCCAGCGCGCTGCCGCGGTGACTCTGATCTTCTCGGCCAAAGAAGCCTTCTACAAGTGCCAATATCCGTTGACCGGCGAGTGGCTGAGTTTTCACGACCTCGCCGTGACGCCGCGTGGCTGGGGCGAGGCGCAAGAGGCGTTCGACATCGTGCCCACGCGGCCGATCAAGTTATTCGATGGCGCGCGGCCAATGGCGCGGGCCACGGTGAAAGGATCCTATCGATTCCACGAAGGATTCGTGTCCGCCGGCGTGTGCGTGCTTTCTAATACGCCTTCCCGTCGCGAAAGATGACCAATATCGTGCGCAGTATGATTTCGATGTCGAGCATGGGCGACCAGTGGCGCAGATAGTCGAGGTCGAAATGCACACGCGCCTCCATCTCATTCAGCTCCGTGGTCTCGCCGCGGCAGCCGCTGACCTGTGCAAGTCCGGTAATGCCCGGAAGCACCTTGTGCCGGACCATGTAGCCCTTGATGAGTTTGCGGTATTGCTCATTGTGCGCAACCGCATGCGGCCGCGGACCCACCAGACTCATGCGACCCTGCAACACATTGATGAGCTGCGGCAATTCATCGAGCGACGAGCGCCGCAAAATGGCGCCGATGCGGGTGACTCGATCGTCGCTCTTCGACACCTGGCGAATATGCGCCCCATCTTCGACCACATTCATGGTGCGGAACTTGTACACCGCGATTTCACGCCCGTCGAGGCCGTAGCGGCGCTGTTTGAAGATGACCGGCCCGGGAGACGAGAATTTCACCAGCACCGCAATGGATGCAAGAAGCGGCAAGATAAGGAACAGGATCACGATCGACAAGACGAGGTCTGTCAGCCGCTTGGCAATTCCGCGGTAGCCGTGGAACGGCGTTTCGCACATGGCGACGACCGGAATCCCGTGAATCTCCCCGGAGCGCGCCTGGATCAAGTCGGATACGAAGATGTCGGGCACGTAATAAACCGACCCGGTGGTGTCGCGCAGATCGTCCAATAAGTCCATCACGCGCTTCTGCCGAATGGGCAGCGCGATGAAGATGACGTCCGTGCGGTGTTGCTTGACGTAGTTGGCAATATCGCTTAACGACCCCAAGAGCTCGGATCTGGATTTCACCTCGAGCCGCTCGCCGTTGCGGTCGTCGAAGAAGCCGCTTACCTCGATGTGCAAGGCCGGAATTTCCTGCAGGCGCCGTGAAAGCTCCAGGCTGATGCTGTTGTAGCCCGCGAAGACGGCGCTGCGGATGTCGAATGCGTTGATCAAAAAATGACGCATGACTTTATGCATGAGGAGGGTCACGAGGACCAGCGTCACCGGGGTGAGCGCTGCCCAAATCAGAAATATGCGCCGCGGATACGCTTGTAAGGGCGACCCGGTGATGTACCCGATGGCGAGCAGGACCGCGAGTACTAAAATCCCGCGGTACATCACATGGACGACGGCTGATACGCGCCCCGCAGCCAATTGCGCGTTGATATTGCGCGGCGCTTGCACCAGAACTAGGCACGCGACTGTCACGATGATGAGGGCGGCGGATGAGGGGTCGAAGACCATGCCGGAGAGAACGATCGTCGCATAAAACAATGCCACCGCGGTGAGGGCGGGCAAGACCGCCTGTACCGCCGACAATATGGCGATCAGAAAGCTTTGCTTGAACAGAACCGGCGGGGTGATTTCGAATCCGTTGCGTCGCGATCGCCGCTTAGCGTCGATCGTCGTTTTCACGTGGCTCTCTGCGAGTGGCTGTAGCACGGCCATATCTTGACCCATTATTAGTCAATTGCATCGCTTTGCGCGTGAAATTCCCTTTACGATCCGCCTGTATTTAAGTTAAATCCGGCCCTGCAAATGATATTCTAATGCTATGGTTAAAGTTCCTCTGCTCGACCTCAAGGCGCAATTCGCCCAGATCCGCGCCGAAGTAATGCCGCTCATCGAACGCGTATGCGCGAGTCAGCAATTCATCTTGGGCGAGCACGTGCTCGGCCTGGAACAGGAAATCGCGCAGTATTGCGGCGCCTCGGCCGCCGTTGGGGTCTCGTCGGGCACCGATGCGCTGCTGCTTGCAATGATGGCGCTCGAGATCGGCGCCGGGGATGAGGTCATCACTTCGCCGTTCACCTTCTTCGCAACGGCGGGGACGATTGCGAGGACCGGCGCACGGCCGATATTTTGCGATATCGACCCGCAGAACTTCAATCTGTCGCCTGCCGCGGTACAGTCGTTCATCGACGAGAAGTGCGTGACCGACGGCGGCCAACTCATCAATCGCGCGAGCGGAGGCCGGGTCAAGGCGCTCATGCCCGTGCATCTGTATGGGCAGGCCGCCGACATGGATCCGTTGATGGAAATCGCGCGGCGCCATCATTTGCGCGTCATCGAAGATGCGGCGCAGGCGATCGGCACGGAATATAAAAACGGCGCGCGGGTCGGGTCGATCGGCGACGTCGGCTGCTTTTCGTTCTTTCCGAGCAAGAATCTCGGCGCATTCGGCGATGCCGGATTGTGCGCGGCCAACGACCTCGATCTTGCCGAACGCATGCGCGTGCTGCGTGTGCATGGCGGCAAGCCGAAGTATTTTCATGCGCTTATCGGCGGCAATTTCCGCATCGATGAATTGCAGGCGGCGGTGCTGCGGGTCAAGTTCAAATACTTGGACGGCTGGACGCAGGCGCGGCAGCGCAACGCCGCCTACTACGACCAGGCGTTTGCACGGGCGGGATTGGGTGCCCGAGTGGTCACGCCGCGAGCGGCCCCCGGCGGCCGGCACATCTTCAATCTATACGTGGTGCGCGTGCAGCGCCGCGATGCGCTCAAGGCATTCTTGGCCGAGCGCGCTATCGGCACGGAGATTTATTATCCGCTGCCGCTGCATATGCAGCAGTGTTTTGCCTATCTGGGTTACCGGAGCGGGGATTTCCCGCATTCCGAACGGGCTGCGGGAGAAACCCTGGCGTTGCCGGTCTACCCGGAGCTCAGCGAAGAGCAGTTGCGGGCCGTGGTCGCCCGCACTGCGGAATTTTTCGCCTGATCGAGCGCGGGCCGCGAACGGCTCGGCGCGAATGGCTCAGCCTTTCTTGAAATCTTCGGGCAGCAGCTGGTGCCGCGACAGCAGCTTGTAGAAGTCGGTGCGATTGCGCCTCGCCAGCCGTGCCGCTTGGCTCACATTGCCACCGGTGATTTGCAAAATCTGCGACAAGTAATTGCGCGTGAACTCATCGCGCGCCTCGTCGAAGGAGGGCAGGCGGGTTGGATTGCCGCCGAGGGATTGCTGCACCAATTCCGCGGTGATGATCGCGCCGCTCGAGAGGGCGACGTTTTGCCGCACGACATTGTATAGCTGGCGCACATTGCCCGGCCACTCGGCGGTCGCCAACAGTTCCACCGCCTCCGGTGCGTAAATCCTTCTTTGGCCGCTCTCCTTGGCGATTTGCTCCAGAAAATGCGCGACCAGCAGCGGGATGTCTTCGCGCCGGCACCCGAGGGAGGGCACCTCGATGTGTACGACGTTCAGCCGGTAATACAAGTCCTCGCGGAATTGTCCGCCGACCATCAGTTGATGCAGATCGCGATGGGTGGCGGAAATGACCCGCACATTGACCGATACCGCCTCCGTGCTGCCGACGGGGCGAATCTGATTCTCCTGAAGCACCCGCAGCAGCTTTACTTGCAAGCGCATCGGCATGTCGCCGATCTCATCGAGCAGCAGCGTACCGCCATCCGTGGTCTCGAACAGGCCCTTGTGGGCGCGAACGGCGCCGGGCAAGGCGCCTTTTTCATGGCCGAAGAGCTCGGATTCCAAGAGGTTTTCCGCCATCGAGCTGCAATTGATGGAGGCGAACGGTTTGTTGCGCCGGGGGCTCGCCTCATGAATCGCGCGGGCGAGCAATTCCTTGCCGGTTCCGCTCTCGCCCGTGAGCAGCACGCGGGCGTCCGTGCCGGCCACCATATTCGCTTGCGCCAATTTATCTTCCATCAGCTGATTGCGCGTGATGATGGCGGCGCGCCAATCCTCGTCCACATGCGCGAAGCCCGAGACCTTCAGCGCCTTCTGCACATGGTCGAGCAGCTCCTGCTTGTCGACCGGTTTGGTCAGAAACCCGAACGCGCCGCTCTGGGTCGCGTGAACCGCGTCGGGAATCGTGCCGTGCGCGGTGAGAATGATCACCCGCAACCCGGGCCAGCGGCTGTGCAACTCCTTCAGCAGGCCGATTCCGTCCATTTGATCCATGCGCAGATCGGTGATCACCAGATCAGGCCGGAATCGAGTGCAGGCGGCCAATGCCGCCGCGGCGCTCTCGACCGCTTCGACTTCGTAATTCTCGGCGCGCAGCCTGATGGTCAGCAGTCGCAGCAGCCCGGGGTCGTCGTCGACCACCAGGATTCGCGCCTTGCGCTTTTGCGCAGTGGAGCCGTCGCGTAAACCGGTCTGCAGGCCGAACGACAGCGGGGTAGTGGCGGCGATCGAATAAGAGTTCAATGCGGTCTCTCCGGGTAATTTGGGCTAAGGCGTGTGCGAATCCGCGCTGCCGCGCTTGTTGATGGATCCCTCGATGTGCGTGATCGCATCGAGCTTGGCTCGCGCCTCATCCAACGCCTTGCGCAACTTTGCGTTCTCATCGGACTCCGCTTGCAGGCGGCGGTTGACGGCCGAGAGCTTATCACGCGAATCATGCGACTCGTCGTCGCGCAACTGCTTGTTCTCGGCCTGCAGAACCAGCATCTGATCGACCTCTTGCAGCTCCACCAGGGCCAATAATCGCTCCACCGTAATGAGAGTTTCAGGCCTCGCCAGCAATTCCGACAACTGTCGCTGTGCCGCGACGGGATCGGAGCCGCCATGGCCGGGTGTGGCGAGGGCGAGGGCATACTTGAGCCGATTGCTGGTGGTGGGCGAGAGTGCCGCCGCATCCTTGGCGGACTGGAACAATTCCGCTTGCCGTGCCGGGTCCCCCTTCGGCAGCTCACTCATCAGTTCGAGCAGGGGCTCGATGGGTGCCGTGTCGTTGGCCGGATGAGCCGGCACGGCGGCCGAAGTCGCCTTTGAATTTGACATATTACCGCCGAGGCCCGCGCAGCCGCTCAAGGCACCGAGCGCCAGGGCGGCTCCCGCCAAGCGCAAGGTCCTAGGCTGCATGGGCCTTTTCACGCGCAGCGGGCACGGATTGACGCAACGGTAGACGAACCCGGAAATGAGCGCCGCCGGTCGGGGATTCGAGGATTTCGATGCTGCCGCCGTGTGCGTTGACGAATTCCGTCACCACCGAGAGCCCAATGCCGGTCCCCTTGACGTGGCCTCCCTGCGGCGTCTTGCCCTGGTAGAAGGCTTCGAAAATCCGGTTTCGATCATCTTCGGGAATCCCGGGACCGCTGTCCATGACATCCAGCACCAGTTGCTCGCGTTCGCCGCGGGCGTGCATCGAGATGGTGCCTCCGCGCGGCGTGAATTTGATCGCATTCGAGAGCAGATTATCGAGGATCAAGCGAACTTTACCGCGATCTGCGAGCGGCGTCAGGTCTTCAGCCTGCACGTCGAGCCGCACGCGCTGCGCAACCAAGGTCAGCTGTTGATTTTCCAGCACGGATTTGATCAACGGCCGCAGCTTGAATTCGGACACTTCCAAACCGACGCTCTTGGCCTGCCAGGCGCTGAAGGACAACAGATTTTCGATGAGCCGCTGCAGTTTCATGCTGTTCTCGCGCAGGATCGCCGTGACTTCCCGTTGTGCGCTTTGCAGCTCTCCTACTGCCCCGTCCATGAGAAGCTCCGTTCCTTCGCGAATATTCGCCAACGGCGTCTTCAATTCGTGCGACATATGTCTCAGGAATCGATTCTTTTCTTGTGCCAGGTCCAACAGGCGCACCCGCAGCCATTCCAATTGCGCGGCCAGGCGCTCCAAATCCGCCGGCCCGCGGATGGAAATGGGCCGCGAGAAGGTACCGCGCCCGAGTTCGCTGATCGCCCGGTCGATGGCGCGTATGGGCCGGCCGAACAGATAGGTGAAAACCGCCACCACCGCGAGGGTCATCGGCACCAACAGCAGCGTTTGCCAAAAAAGATTCTGCTGCGCGAGCTGCGCCGCGAGCCGCAACGAGCCCAATTCGCGGTCAATTTGCGCGCTGACCCGATTCGATATAGTGGATGCCAATTCCGACATCTGCGCATACGAATTGACCAGTTCGGCCAAGCGCGGCGAGTTCGGCTCGGCGGTCTTCAGGTCGACCCAGAGACGTTCCGCGTCCGAGCGCAGGGCGCGTGCATCCAGTTGCGATTGTTGATCGAGCGGCAGGGTGAGCAATTCCTCGATCGTGCTCACGAGCCGTTGCTGGTTGCGGGCGTAGACCTCGAGCAGTTCGGCGCTCGGGATGATCTGGTAGAGCCGTGCGGTTCGCTCAAGGGCTCCGATCTCCTCGAACAGGCGCTGATTGTTGCGCGTACCCTGCATTCCGTGCACCACCAACTGCTCGCTGCGATTCGACAGTCGATTCATCTGCACCGCCGCGTTCACAATGGCAAAAAGCAGCGGTGCCGCCACGATCGTGAAGCCGATCAGCATGAGGCCGCTCAATGATTTGGGTCGGGGCAATCGCATGGGGGGCATTCTAGCTTAAGGCACCCGGCAACGGCGTGACGGCGGCATCGTACCTGTAGAATTCCATCGATGAACGCGCAAGCGCCTTTTTCCGAGCTGTCTCCGCAAGCGGTATTGGACGCGCTCGAGGTCCTCGGGTATCGCTGCGATGGGCGCGTATTGGCCCTCAACAGTTATGAGAATCGGGTCTACCAGATCGGGATCGAGGACGGCGAGCCCGTGGTCGCCAAGTTTTATCGACCCGGCCGTTGGCGGGACGCAGCGATCGCCGAGGAACACGCCTTTGCCTCGGAGTTGGCGGCGCATGAGATTCCCGTGGTCGCGCCGTTGGTGAGAGACGGTGCGACTCTGCACTTTCATCGGGGGTTTCGCTTTGCTGTTTTTCCGCGCCGCGGCGGGCGTTGGCCGGAGCTCGCGACGGCCGACGACCGGGAGTGGGTCGGCCGCTTTCTCGGCCGCATACACGCCGTCGGCCGCACCGCCGCATTCCACGAACGCGCGCGCCTCAGCATGGAGGAGTTGGGCCACAGGGCGCGCGATTTCGTGCTCGACTCGGGCTTTATGCCGGATTATCTCGCCGCGAAATATGCCGACCTCACGGACACGCTGCTTCAGGAAATCGAGGCGCAAGCGAGCAATTGGGGCGGCGCGCGCTTGGGGCGCATCTTGGGCGACTGCCACCGCGGCAACATCCTTTGGACCGATCTTGGCCCGCATTTCGTCGACCTCGACGATTGCGTGACCGGCCCGGCGATTCAGGATTTGTGGATGCTGCTGGCGGGTACGCAGCAGGAGATGCGCAAGGACCTCACCGATATTCTCACGGGTTATGAGCAGTTTCTCCCCTTCGATCGGCGTGAATTGGCGTTGATCGAGCCATTGCGCGCCTTGCGCATGATCCACTATTGCGCGTGGTTGGCGCGGCGCTGGGACGACCCGGCATTTCCGAAGGCCTTTCCCTGGTTCGCCGAGCCCCGTTATTGGGAGGAGCACTACCGTGCCCTCCAAGAGCAGCTCGCGGCGGTGCTCGGGCCGCCGCTCGAGTTGTGATCCGGCCGGTATTTCGCGATCATAGGTCCATGATGAAGGCGAGAGTGCTGGTGCTTTGCGCGGCGGCGATCGCCGGTTGCCATGGCAGTTCGAGCCAGGCGCCTCCGGCCAAAGCGGCTCCCCAGGGGCCCGCGGCGCCCACGGCGGCCGCGCGAAACCCGAAACCTCAAGAATCGACCGCGGGCATGGTCGAAGCGGTCAGCCATGGCAAATCGCAAGCGCCGGTGGCGCTCAAATTCGACCTATTGCAGCGGCCGGCTGTCGGCCAGCCGCTCGAGATCGCGATTGCCCTCGTGCCGCAAGTCCCTGCCAGCCCGGCGACCATCGATGTCAGCGGCTCGGAGGGCCTGCAGCTCGCGGCCGGCGACGCACAGATCGTATTTCCCTCGGTCGAGCCGGCAAAAGTGTACCGCCGCAGCATTATGGTGACGCCGAGCGCGGAAGGCGTGTTGTTCGTGACCTTGAGCGTCAGCTTGCAACACGACGAAATGACCGACTCGCGGGTCTTCTCCGTGCCGCTCATCGTGGGCGAGATCGTGGCCGCCGACGAGGCGAGCGGGCCTAAGCAAAAGAAGTAAATCAAACGGACATGGATCCCAAAAGACCGCTATAATAGGCGGTTTCCTTCGGGGCTCACTGTGACGCAGAAACTTCGCAACATCGCCATCATCGCGCACGTCGATCATGGCAAGACCACGCTCGTGGATCAGCTCTTACGCCAATCGGGCACGCTCGATGCGCGCAAGGACGTGCAGGAGCGCGTCATGGACTCCAATGTGATCGAGCGCGAGCGCGGCATCACGATTCTCGCCAAGAACACCGCGATCACTTGGGGCGATTATCGGATCAACATCGTCGATACGCCGGGTCATGCCGATTTCGGCGGCGAAGTCGAGCGGGTGCTCGCCATGGTGGACTGCGTGCTGCTGCTGGTGGACGCGGTGGACGGACCCATGCCGCAGACCCGGTTCGTGACCCAAAAGGCGTTCAAACATGGATTGCGGCCGATTGTCGTCATCAACAAGATCGATCGCGACGAGGCGCGTCCGGGGTGGGTGCTCGACCAGACCTTCGATTTGTTCGATCGCCTCGGTGCAACCGACGAGCAGCTCGACTTCCCGGTGGTCTATGCGTCGGCGTTGCGCGGCTTTGCGGGACTCGATTCGACGGTGCGGGACGGCGACATGCAGCCACTCTTTAAAACGATTGTCGAGCATTGCCCGCCGCCCGACGTCGACGTCGATGGCCCCTTGCAGCTGCAAGTCGCCTTGCTCGACTACTCGAGCTATGTGGGCGCGATCGGCATCGGCCGCATCAAGCGCGGCACGCTGCGCAAGGGCATGACGGTGACCGTGGTCGGTCGAGACGGCGGCCAGCGCTCCGAGAGAATTACGCAGATATTGGGCTTTCACGGCTTGACGCGCGTCGAGATCGAGTCCGCGGGCGCGGGCGACATCGTCGCCTTTGCCGGGATTGCCGAACCCAAGGTATCCGACACGCTGTGCGATCCGGCCACCGTCGAGCCGTTGCCGAATCTGACCGTCGATGAGCCGACCATCAGTATGACCTTCGAGGTCAATACCTCGCCGTTCTTGGGGCGTGAAGGGAAATTCGTCACCAGCCGGCAGATTCGCGAGCGTCTGGAGCGCGAATCGATACACAACGTGGCGCTGCGCGTCGAACCGACCGCGGATCCGGATAAATTCGTGGTCTTCGGCCGCGGCGAGTTGCATCTCGGCGTGCTGTTGGAAAACATGCGCCGCGAGGGTTATGAAATGGCCGTGTCCAGGCCGCGCGTCGTCATCAAATACATCGCTGGCGTTGCCCATGAACCCTACGAGCAGGTCACGGTCGATGCGGACAGCGACGCGCAGGGCGACGTCATGTCGGCACTTGGCAGTCGCGGCGCTGAGCTCAAGGACATGCAGGCCGACGGCCGCGGCCGGGTGCGCCTGGATTACATGGTTCCCTCACGCGGACTCATTGGCTTTCAGACCGAATTTCGCACGATGACCCGCGGCACGGGCCTCTTGCACCATGTCTTCGATCACTATGGGCCGGTGGTGCAGCGCGAACTGGGTCAGCGTCCCCAGGGCGTGTTGATCTCGAACGGGCAGGGCATCGCGTTGGCTTATTCCTTGTTCAGTTTGCAGGAGCGCGGCCGGCTGTGCATCGGACCGGGCGAAGAGGTTTACGAAGGCATGATCATCGGCCTCAATAACCGCGACAGCGATCTCGTCGTCAATCCGCTCAAGGGCAAAAAACTCACCAACATGCGTGCGGCCGGCAAGGACGAAAATGTCGTGCTGACTCCGCCCATTCGATTCACGCTGGAACAGGCGATGGAGTTCATCGACGACGACGAGCTGATCGAGGTGACCCCGACTTCGGTGCGCCTGCGCAAGCGCAATTTGCGCGCGAACGAGCGCAAGCGGTCGGAACGCGAAACGGCGGATCAGGGCTCTTAGCGGGATAATTTAACCGATTATTGGGCGAACCGAGACGCCCGTCACGCCGGGATTGCGGGATCTCCCTAATTATTCACTTAATTCGGGCTGCCCAGGTGCGCCGATCGAGTGCGGGAGATCCGAGGAGTGTCACGCGACAACGCGGCCGCCATTTTAAGCGAGCCAGCGCAAGAGAGCTTCAATCGCCTGCTCGAGCGCCAGCTCACCGACGCGCGCGCGCGCGGCGGCGAGATCGATTTGCCGACGCTGCTCAAAGCCGTGAGCGCGCACTATGACCGAATCGACTCCGAGCGCCGCGGCATCGTGCGTTCCATGCAGCTCATGTCGGATGAGGCGCAGGCACTCACCCGGGAGATCCGCGAGCAGTCCGCATCCCACCTGCAAGCGATCCTGGACAACATCAAGGATGCCATCATCACGGTCGACGATGCCGGCCACATCGAGACCTTCAATCCCACCGGCGAGCGCATATTCGGCTACTCTCAAGCGGAGATCCTGGGCCGCACGCTCGATTTCTTGCTGCCCGATATCGACTCGCGCGGCACGCCGGATTTTCTCGAACGCTGCGCCGCGAAGATCGACGACACTCACGTCGATCTGGCCGCACATCAGGCGTGGGGATTGACCAAGAGCCGCGCGCGGGTCGCGGTGGAAATCGCGGTCAGCAAGGCGCGGCTCAATCATCGCGACGGCTACATCGTATGTATTCGCGACGTCACCGAACGGCAGCTCGCGGAGCGATCGATGCGCGAGAGCGAGGCGCGCTATCGGACCTTGGTGGAGCATGCGCCGGAAGTGATCGTGGTGTTCGACGTTGATCGGGGCAAGTTCGTCGACGTCAATGACAACGCCTGCCGCTTCTTCAAGTTGGACCGCTCCGTTTTGTTGCAGAGCGGCCCGGAAAAGATCAGCCCGACGTTTCAGCCCGACGGCAGCCCGTCGTTCGGCGTGCCGCGCGGCTATATCGAGGGAGCGCTGGCGGGCGAGGCGCCGGTGTTCGAGTGGGTTCACTGCGATGCGCTTGGCCAGAACATGCCCTGCGAGGTGCGCTTCGTGCGCCTGCCGAGTTCCAATCGGCGTCTGATCCGCGCCAGCATCATCGACATTACCGAACGCAAGCGCAGCGACGCCATCGCGGCCGGTGAACGCCGGGTATTCGAGAAGATCGCGGCAAATGCGCCGCTGCCGTTGGTGCTCGAAGCGATTTGCGAGGTGATCGAACGCGTCATGAGCGGCGGATTTTGCGCGATCAATCTGTTCGACCAAGAGCATCAGTGTCTGAGTTACGGGGTGGCCCCCAGTTTGCCGCGCGAATTTGTCGCCGCCATGGATCGAACGCCGGTCGGAATTCGCTACGGTTCGTGTTCCGCGGCCGTTTATCTGTCCCGGCAGGTGTGGGTGGCCGACATCGACACGGATGCGCTCTGGGATTTTAGGCGCGAGGCGGCGCAGCATGCGGCCTTGCGTGCCGCCTGGTCGGCGCCGATCGTTGCCTCGGACGGCAAGGTCGTCGGCACCTTCGGCGTCTATCAGCGGCAGCCCGGGGTGCCGGCAGCGCGCGATCGCGAGCTGATGTCGCGCATGACGCAGATTGCGGGGATCGCGATCGAGAGGCGCAGCGCCGAGGATGCGCTGCGCGACAGCGAAGCGAAATTTCGCGGCCTGTTCGAGAGCGTCATGGAAGGGGTGTATCGCAGCACGTGCGACGGCCGATTATCGGTCGTGAACCCGGCATTCGTGCAAATGCTCGGCTACTCCAACGCCGAAGAGCTGTACCGGGTCTCCGCCAGCGCGCTGTACTGGTATCCGAACGATCGCGACACCTACGTGCGCCGCATGGAGAGCGAAGGCGAGGTGCGCGACGTCGAATCCCAGTTGCGCCGCAAGAATGGCACCATGCTGGTGGTCGTCGAGAACAGTCGCGTGGTGCGCGACAAGCGGGGCCGGGTCATAGGCTATGAAGGCACGATCGCCGACATCACGGAGCGCAAGAAGGCGGAAACCGCGGTGTTTCAGGCCAAGGAGCGCGCCCAGATCACGCTGCAGTCGATCGGCGACGCGGTCATCACCACCGATTCCGCGGGGCGCATCGACTACATGAATCCGGTGGCCGAGAGCTTGACCGGATGGGAGAACCGCGAGGCGCAAGGCGAGCTCATCGGCAGCGTGCTCACGGTCGTCGACGAGACCACGCGGGAGGCGAGCGAGAGTCCGATTGCGCGCTGCCTGCGCGAAGGACAGATGCTCGGGCTTACCGAACACACGGTGCTCGTGAACCGCCGCGGACAGGAGATTGCGATCCAGGATTCGGCGGCGCCGATCCGCGATCGGGCCGGCAACCTGATCGGCGCGGTCATGGTCTTTCACGACGTCAGCAAGGAGCGCCGGCTGCACCGTGCCCTGCATTATCAGGCAAGCCACGATGCGCTCACCGGGCTCATCAACCGCCGCGAGTTCGAAAATCGCCTCACCGTCGCCGTCGAATCGGTACGCCAAGACGCGAATTGCCGGTATGCCTTGCTCTACCTCGATTTGGATCAATTCAAGCTCGTCAACGATACCTGCGGTCACCCCGCGGGCGACCAGTTGCTCAAGCAAATCACCGGCGTGCTTCAGTCGCGGGTGCGCAGCGGCGACACCCTGGCGCGCCTCGGCGGCGACGAGTTCGGCATTCTCCTGCAGGGTTGCGCGCTCGATCAGGCGCTGCGGGTGGCCGAACAGCTGCGCCAGGCGATTCGCGACTATCGATTCATATGGCAGGACGGCGCGATGGCGGTGGGTGCGAGCGTCGGCATCGTGGAAATCACCAGAGACACGCCGACGGTCGCGAGCGTCATGAGCGCCGCCGACGTCGCCTGCTATTCCGCCAAGGACCAGGGGCGCAATCGCGTGCAACTCTACAAGCCCGACAATGTGCCGGAGCGGCACCGCGAGATGCACTGGGTCTCGAAGCTCACGCGCGCCTGCGAGGAAAGCCGGTTCGAATTGTACTATCAACCCATCGTGCCGATCGGGGCGACGGCCCACCAGCGCGAACACTTCGAACTGATGCTGCGGCTGCGCGATGAGTCCGGTTCGGTGGTGCTGCCGGCTGAATTCATACCGGCGGCTGAGCGCTATAACGTCATGCCCGCCATCGATCGCTGGGTGGTGCACCAGGCGCTCGATCGTGTGGTGCACCGGCCCGAAACCGGCGTGAAGCCGTATACCATTGCCGTCAATCTGTCGGGCACATCGCTCAATGACGAGCGCTTTCTCGAGTACCTGATCGCCGAGCTGAGCGCCCATGAGCTCGCGCCGGGAGCCATTTGTTTCGAGATCACCGAGACCGCCGCGATCGCGAATCTCGGCAATGCAGTTTATTTCATGCGCGAGCTGAAGGCGCGCGGCTGCCACTTCGCGCTCGATGACTTCGGCAGCGGCCTATCCTCGTTCATGTACTTGAAGACCCTGCCGGTCGACTATTTGAAAATCGACGGCCAATTCATCGAGAACGTGACGCGCGATCCGGTCGATCGCAGTATGGTCGAGGCGATCAGCCAAGTCGGCAGAGCGATGGGTATTCACACGATTGCCGAGCGGGTTGAGTCCGCGGAAGTGCTGGCCGAATTGGGCCGGCTGGGGATCGGCTTCGCACAGGGCTATTATGTCGCGGAGCCGCGCTCGACCTTGAGCTTTCCGTACGTTCGGGACAAGCGCGTGCCGCGCTGAGGCCGGCCTCCCGACGTATCGATTATTGAAAGGTGATTCTAACTCCGCCGAATACCGCACGCGGTGCGGCAGGGCTCTGGAAGCGATCGTCGACTCGGGGGTCGTTCGGTCCGGCATCCTTCGGGATACCCGGGGCGCCGACGCCGGTCGGATCGCTGAACAAACCATAGGTCGCGTAGCGAGCGTCGAACAGGTTTTGCACCGTGCCGAAAATCTCCAAGTGCCGGTTGACCGAGTAGGAGGAGCGCAGGCCGAGAACGTGATATCCGGGCATCGGCGCATTTTGATTGGATTCATCGCCATGGTAGTACTGGGTGCTCACGAGGACAAAGGAACCGCCCACGGTCCAGTTGCCGCGGATCGTATAGTCGGCTCCGACCTTGAAACGCTGCCGTGGTATGCCGGGCAACTCATCGCCCGGTTGCACGTGGATCTGGCCGTAGGCGTCGTGGAAAGGATTGAAGGGGGAGAACAGGTTCAAGGGTGAGCAAAAGGTGGCGTCGATGAAACTGTACTGGGCGTACAGGGACCAGCTCCGATCTTGATAGGTGAGGCCCGTTTCAAACCCCTCGCGACGGGTAGAGCCGATATTCTCAAAATAGCCCCGGCCGACCGTGGTCGCTACCGCGTAGATGTCATTGTCGAGGGTCGTGCGGAAGAGGCCGGCATTCCAGTTGAGGCGTCCGGAAGCGGCCAGCACCATCTGTCCGCGCAGCCCGAGTTCCGCCGTTTGCGAGACGACCTGCTTCAGGTTCGGCGGGTCGCCGGCCAAACTCGATGGCAGCAGGCACGGCTGCAGCGGATTGGAGCATTCGATCTCGCTCGCGGTGGGTGCGCGATTATTGATCGAATAGCCCGCATAGGTTGTGACATTCGCGCCGAGCTTGTAGGTGCCGCCCAAGGCGGGATTGAAGTGAGTGAATCGATTGATGCCGTTGAGATCGCTGCCCAGCTGGTCCGATAGATCGATCTGCGCAATGTTGTAACGCCCGCTCGCCGTGATGGCGAGCGCCGGACTCGCATCCCAGGTATCGGTCGCATAGAAACCATAATAGTCGTTGGTCGCCTTAAGGCTCACCGGCGTGGCCGAGTACCCGGTATTTTCCGGTGTGAAGACGAACAACCCGGACGAAAGCACCGTGAGCGAGGGGTCGATCAGGCCGATTTCGGTGGCCGTGGAGAAATCGATGCGCGCGTGATCGATGCTCGCGCCGAGCGCCAACTGATTGTCGTGGGCGAATAGCGGCTGGGTGCCGGTGATCTGCACCGATCCGCCGGTACTCTGCGAGTGAATCCACTCGAAGTCGTTTTCGCCGATGTATTGCCCGCCGCCGTTCGAGATGTCGGGTAGCGGTTGGCCGGCTGAATTGACCAACGGGGTCAACCCGCCGGGTTGGCACAAAAGACCCGCATCACCAGGGGAGGTGCAGGACGTATAACCGGTGCTATTGCCGTTGACGAGACTCTGGCGGAGGTTGCGATAATACACGACGCCTTGCAAGGCAAGCGCCCGGGTCAGATCGAGGGACGCATTCAGCGTCACGAAATCCAGGGAGTTGGAAATCGATTGCGGTCCGGTGAAGACCTGTTCCGGATTGATGGCGAGCGATTGCACCGGCGCCGCGCCCTGCCCGAACAATTGGTTATCTGCCCGCGAATAGCTCAAATCCATCGCCGCGCCCTGGTCGTGCAGGCTGAGATCCAGATAGTACTGACGCAGCGAATCATGCGAGAACAGCCGCCAACCGTCCTGGTCGAGTAATCGCGCGGCGGCATAAAGCCCGAAGACGCCCCGATTGAATCCCGCCTGCGCCGAGCCGGTGCGTTGATTGAAGGATCCGCCCGACAATTCGCCGTCGGCGCCCTCGAACGTAAAGCCGTTTTTCATGTTCACCGTCATTGCGCCCCCGAGCGCGTTCAGGCCGTAGAGCGGACTCGAGCTCACGATGTCGACGCGATCGATGGCGATGTCCGGAATCAGATCCCAATTGACCGTGTCGCCGAAGGCCTCGTTGATGCGCACGCCGTTCTGATACACGGCCAATCCTTGCGGAGTTCCCAATACCGGAGAGGCCTCGAATCCGCGGTACAAGATATCCGGCTGAAATGGGTCGGCCAGCGTGTCCTCGATGTTGATGCTGCTCAGACGAGTCGCAAGCGCACTTATCAGGCTTGCCGTGCCGTCCTGCCACAAGTCGGCCGAGAACACACTTTGCACATTGCCCGGGACCTTGTCGGCCTCGATGCGGGTGCCGGGCATTGGCGTAGTGCCTATGACCGATACCTCCGGCAGCACCGGCGCGGGTGTGCTCGATTCCGGGAGTGCCCAGGCGCTTGCGCAACCGCCGGCGATCGAGGCGCTGAGGGCAAACACGGCCAGCGAGCGCCGCACAGCCGCCACCGACGAGTTGCGATCATTGAACATAGCAAATCATGCGGATAAGCCCAAGCCCATGCGATATACAGTAATGCATTCCCATCGACACTGGATTTACGTCTGTTCGGGCGACGCGTAGAGTTTGCCGATGGCACGCAGGTTCGTCGGACATCAATCCTTCAAGGGGAGAGGGGCGGCGTCGAATCCCGCCGGGCGGTTCGACGTGTTGTCGATCGAGCCCGCGGACGACGGCTGGTATCGGGATGAGACCCCGGAAAGCCTCGACGAGACCGTTATGCCGGACCATGCGCGCGGCATCATCACGACCAACCACTCGCCCGACGTCGGATTCGACAGCTCGATCAATCCTTATCGCGGATGCAGTCATGGATGCGTGTATTGTTTCGCCCGCCCCAGCCACGCGTATCTCGGCCTCTCGCCGGGGTTGGATTTTGAAACGAAGCTCTTCTACAAGGCCGAGGCGGCAAGCCTTCTAGAAGCCGAACTCGCCAAGCCGACATACCGCTGCAAACCCATTGCGCTCGGCATCAACACCGACGGCTATCAACCGCTGGAGAAGCGCCTTAAGGTTACCCGCAGCATCCTTGCGGTCCTGGCGCGCTGCCGCCACCCGGTGAGCATCGTCACCAAGAGTGCGCTCATCGTTCGCGACATCGATTTGCTCGCCGACCTCGCCAAAGACCGGCTGACTTCGGTGACGGTGAGCATCACGTCGTTGACCGACGAGATCAAGCGCACGCTCGAACCGCGGGCGGCATCGCCGGAGGCGCGGCTGCGCGTCATTAGGCAATTGGCGCAGGCGGGAATACCGGTGGGAGTGCTGGTCGCGCCGGTGATACCGGCGGTGACGGACCATGAGCTCGAGGATATTCTGGTGGTCGCAAGCGAAGCGGGCGCCACCTCGGCCGATTATATATTGCTGCGCCTTCCTTATGAAGTGAAAACCCTGTTTCGCGAGTGGCTGGAGATGCATTACCCGGATCGAGCGAGGCACGTGATGTCGCTGATCAATCAAGCGCGCGGCGGCAAGGATTATGACGCGCGGTTCGGGCAGCGCATGGTCGGCACGGGCCCTTATGCGGATCTGCTGCGCACTCGATTCGAGCTCGCCGCGCGCCGGCTGAGATTGGCTCCCGGGAGCGATCGGCACCTGCTCGACACCTCGAAGTTTCGTGCGCCCGTACCCGCGACATCGCAGTTGACGCTCGGATTTTGAGGTCAACCCACGGCCCGCTCAGCGGGGCACGAAAAATTCGCTGTAGGTCTGAATCCGATCGTCGCGGACTTCGATAAGATCGACGAGTTCGGTGGCAACGGTGACGCCGGTGACCTTCGAATAGATATTCGCGCGCCAGTGCGCGGATGCCCGCGGCCATTCGACCACGAGCGAGAGCAGCGCGTAGTCGCTCAAGCGAAACACCTTGGTCATCATCGCGAGCCACGGACGAAATTCGGCAAGTCCCGCGGCGCGGATGGCAATCGGTTTGTCGGCACTCGCGCCGGCGATTTCGAAGCGCCCGTGCTCAGCGAACAGGCGACACATGCCGGCCAGATCGGCGTTGACCCGCGCGGCGTGTAATTCTCGAACCATGCGCTCTGCGGCGGCGCGTTCCGTCACTTGCTGGCTCCTTGAGGCTCCGTGGGCCCGATCCCCAATAATCACTCCACGCGCCGTATCATGCCAGGGCGGCGCGAATTTCGCCCCCGATGGTCTCGAAGGCGGTGCGGGCATAGGGAATAACCGCTCCCAGTCCGTAGAACAGGTGGATCATTCCCGCATGGCAAGTATAGGACAGGGCGGATCCGCTTTGGGTCAGGCGGGTGAAATAATCCAGCGCCTCGTCGCGCAGCGGATCGAATTCCGCGGTATGAATGATCGTCGGCGGCAGATCGACAAGGGTTGCGGCGCGCGCGGGTGAAATGCGCGGGTCGGCCGGATCCACGCCCTGCGCATAGTGCAACAGGTCGTGGTCGAGGGTCTCCTGGTCGACGAGAAAGCCGTGCGCCAGCTCGCGGCGCGATGCGCTCTGCCGGCTGTAGTCGAGAATCGGACACAGCAGCAATTGCAGGGCGAGGCGCGGTCCGCCGTCGCGCGCGATCGCCTGACAGGCGGCCGCCGTCAGCGTGGCGCCGGCGGAATCCCCGCATACCCCGAGCCGTGCTGCATCGATGCCGAATTGCGCGGCGTGCGAGCCGATGTGCGCCACCGCCGCCAGCGCGTCCTCGAGCGCCGCGGGAAACGGGTGCTCGGGCGCGAGGCGGTATTCCACCGCGACCACGCGGCACGCACCCGCAGCGGTGAGCGCGCGCGCGATCGGCGCATGGGTGTCGATCGAGCCGGCAACGAGACCGCCGCCGTGGAAGTACACGAGTCCGGGCAACAAAGGGCTTTGCGCATCGAGCGGCGTATAGACGCGTACCGCCAGAGCGCCCGCCGGCCCGGGGACGGTGCGGTCCTCGGCACTCGCCACGGGGGCTTCGGGCCCGGAGAATTTCATGAGTTCGGCAAGCTGAGTGCGGCGCTGCGCGACGCTCGTGTCGAGCACGCTCGGCGGGTTGCCCGCGGCCACCGCATCCAAGAAGCGTTTGACGCGGGGATCGAGCGCCAAGGGGTCAGAACGCCAATGCCTGCCGGGTCACGGCCGGCCACTGGCCAAGATCCAGCCCATGGATCGCGAATAACGCGACAAGGAGCCGATCGATCCCGAAGGCCACGCAGCTCGTATGGGCTGCCTCGCCGCGCACGTCGTTGATGCCCCACACATTGCCAAAATGCTCGCGGTGATAATTGAAGCTCATACAGGCGGTGGGAGTCGCTAAGCTATGGTAGGGAATCAATAGCTCGAATTTGAGCGCCTGCTGGCGCTGGCTGACCGCCATGATTTGGCCGACACGGCCGAAGAACGGATCGTTCGCCACGTCGATCGAGAAGGGCAGCGCGAGATCGGCGGCAATCGCCGGTGCCCGCGCCAACCAGCGCTCGCGGTACTCCACGATCTCCTCAGGGGAGCCGATCCTGACGAATTCACGCATGCGGAACGATTGCAGCCGGTCGAGGCTCCGGGACGGTTCGTGGCGGAACACCTCGGCCTCGATGTCGAATTGCAGTCCTCCCGCGGGCAGCGGGCCGCGGGCGGCGGCGATCGGATAGACCGGATAGCAGGCCGCGGGCGACAGCACGAGATCCGAGGCGCTCAAGCCCTCGGTCCACTCGCCGCCGTGTTCGTACCGGTCAGCGGCGGCGCGAATCGAGGCCTCGGTGCCGTGCAGGGCGCAGACGCATCCCAACAGATTCGGAAAGCTTTTAAGATAGCCGGACTTTTCGAGTTGCTTGCGGCTCATCACCGGCGGGAAGCGCATGATTTCGGCCTGCGGCTCGCGCAGCCGCGAAATGTAGCCTTCGAGGCGCTCGCACACGTGGATGTACAGGGAGCTTCGCGCATAGACGCCATCCACGCCCATGGGGTGGAACAGCGCGGCGGGCAGATGCGCGAGAGGATCGGCGGCCACATCGGCCGAGGGAACCGTATTCTTGGCGCTCACGGTGAACTTAGGCCTGCTCAACCGCTGATCGAAGTCGGCAGCGGCGTCATCGCCGACGTCATCGCCAGATTCGCGAGGATGCGATCGTTGTTGATCATGATCGGCGCGGACAGCACGTCGCGCAGGAGCCGTCCGATGCTGAACTCACTGTCGTTCCGATAGCCCGATAATCCGCAGGCGCGAAGCGCGTGCAGGACCGTGGTTGCGGCGAGCTCCGAGACCTGCACTTTGGTCATGGTGATCATCGACTGGAATTCCAGCGAAGCCATCGCCTTCTCGTCCGACATCACCGATTCGTAGCTGCGAAGCGAGGAGGCCAGCACGCCCCGCAAGGTGCGCAGCGAAGAGGCCGCTTGAGTGAAATGCGCGGCTCCCGGCGGCATCTGCCCGCCCGAATGGCGCAATGCGTTGCGCACGAAGGCCTGCGCCTTGGCGGTGGCGGCAGCGGCGATGCCGGCCCATACCGATCCCCATAGCAGGTGCGCATGCGGAACCATGGTCTGCGCATGAATCTTCTCGTAAGGCTGCGGCAGCAGTTGCTGCGCCGGAGCGCGGGCGCGCAAGGTGAAGCCTTCGCTGCGCGTGCCGCGCATCCCGAGAGTGTCCCAGGACTGCAGCCGCTCGAGCGTGTAATCCTTCTTGAGCAGCACCAGCAGCACTTGGTCGGAGCTCGCGGCGTCGGCGGCCCGCCGAGCCGTGGTCACGATGCCGTCCGCATTGATGGCGTACGATATCACCGTCGCCTTGCGCTCCAAGGTGACTTCATCACCCTCGTGCTCGACGGCGGCCTCACTAGCGCGCACGTTGCCGCCGGCTTGGCCCTCCGTGGTCGAGGAGGCGAGCAGCAATTGATCGGATACGACCTGGCGCAAGATGCGCTCCAACGCGGCATTGCCCTGCGCATGGCGGATGATGCACGCCATCTTGATGTGATGCATGGCGAAGATCAGCGCGGCGGATGAGCAGGCCTGCCCGAGCACGAAACAAACGTCGGCGAGTTCCGCGAGGCTCGCGCCTTCGCCGTTCAACGCCTGCGGCACCAGGATGCCGAGCAGCCGCTGCTTGCGTATTTCGGCGAATGCCTCTGTAGGGAAGCGGCCCGTCAAATCCACGTCCGGCGCGTGGGCGGCCGCTACCTCCGCGGCAGCGCGTGCCCGCGTGGTCAAGTCGTTGGCGGCCAGATTTGCACTACGCGCGTTCTCAGTCGCAAGTCGTTGAGCTTCCATAACTGGGTAACATCCCTTTAGTTAAAACCGATAGCCGGCGCATTATCTCAGAGAACAGCTACGCATCCGCAATACGAGGAACCCGCAGTATGCCGGCTTAGTGACGGAGTACGCGGAACTCATGGCCTTATGTAAAGCTTCGACGGCCCTGGCGCGACACGGTATGATCCGCCGGTTCCAGTAGGGAGAATTACCGGGTGAATTCGCGGCCAAATGAAGTGTGCGACCGACTGATCGCGCTGGTCAACCAGGTTCTCGGGCCGGGCAGCGCGATTCCGGATCCCTTTCCGACGGACCGCCAGCTCAGCGACTTAGGGCTAACTTCGCTCAAGATGGTCAATCTGATGCTGGCGGTTGAATTGGAGTTCGATATCGCGATTCCGCAGGCCGATATCACGCCCGAGAATTTTCAATCGTGTGACACGATCGTCGCCTTGGTCGAGAAAACGCTGCCCAAAACCTGACCGTCCGCGCGGTCACGCTCGGCGGCGGACGGAAACAGCGCCGGAATGGCTCGGGGCAGCAAGCTCAAGGGACCGCGACCGCGCGTACACGGGCCGAAGCGCCGGGACTGGCCGCCGCGAGCGCTTGGTCGAGGTCCGCGAGAATGTCGTCGATGTGCTCGATGCCGACGCTCAGGCGAATGCTGCCCGGGCCGACGCCCGCCGCCAGCTGTTCCTCAGCCGACATCTGTCGATGCGTGGTGGATGCCGGATGGCAGGCGAGGGATTTCGCATCCCCGAGGTTCACCAGGCGTTTGAACAGCTTGAGGGCGTTGTAAAAGCGCATGCCGGCAGGCAGTCCTCCGCGTATGTCGAAGGTCATGAGGGAACACGCCTTGCCGCCCAGGTACTTCTGCACCAAGGGATGATAGGGATGGTCCGCGAAGCCCGCATAATTGACCGCTTCGACTCGCGGATCGCGGCGCAGGAATTCGGCGACCTTGCGGGCATTCTCCACGTGCCGCTCGACGCGCAGAGCGACCGTCTCGATGCCTTGCAGCAGCAAAAACGCGTTCATCGGCGAGAGCACGGCGCCGACGGTGCGCTGGTAGACGCTGCGGCAGCGGCCGATAAATGCAGCCGCGCCATAGTGATCGGTGTACACCAAGCCGTGATAGGACTCGTCCGGTTCGCTGAACATGGGATAGCGCGCGGCGTGCCGCGTCCAGGAAAAGCTGCCGCAATCGACCACGATTCCGCCGAGCGTGGTGCCGTGGCCGCCCATGAATTTCGTGAGCGAATGTATAATAACGTCCGCGCCATACTCCATCGGCCGCACCAGCATCGGGGTCGCGACCGTGTTATCCACGATCAGCGGCATGGCATGCCGGTGCGCGACGCCTGCCAGCGCCTCGAGATCGCAGACATTGCCCGCCGGATTGCCGACGGTTTCGCAAAATAGCGCGCGGGTGTTCTCGTCGATCAAGGCCTCGAGATCGCGGGCATGATCGGATTTTGCGAACCGAACCTGCACTCCGAGCCGGGGTAGAATGTGCGCGAACAGCGTGTAAGTGGTGCCATAGAGCTGCGGGACCGAGACGATGTTGCGGCCCATCTCGGTCACGTTCAGCGCAGCGTAATAACACGCGGTCTGCCCTGAAGCTACGCTGAGCGAGCCGACGCCGCCCTCGAGTTCCGTAACACGCTGCTCGAGCACGGTCGCGGTCGGATTGCCGATGCGCGTATAGCGGTAACCCTCGACCTCGAGGTTGAAGAGGGCGGCGCCATGCTCGGCGCTGTCGAAGGAATAGGCGGCGGTTTGATAGATCGGTACCGCCACCGCCTTGGTCGTCGGATCCGAGTCGAATCCGCCGTGAATTGCGATTGTCTCTCGTTTCATTGCCGCGAATCACCGTTGTTGACGTTGGCTTAAGTGTAACTCGACTGTCGCGTGCAGTCGTGACATGGTTCCGCAATCGGCCGCAATCTCGACCGCCTCGGGGGAACGGCGGCGGCTCTCGAGGCGGGCGCTGCTCGTTTTGCGTGCTCGGCACGGCCTTGGTATTTAGTTCAATAATGACGTACCCTTGCCGTCGATTCTCGCCTCGGAAGGAATTTGAGCCGTGGATGCTCGCCTACCTACGGATGCCGTTGCCTGTCCGGATTGCGATTTGTTGCAGCGAATTCCGGCGCTTGCACCGGGCGGCAGAGCGGTTTGCACACGCTGCGGCCGCTTACTCGCCAAGCAATTCACGGGATCGCGCGATCTGCCGCTCGCGCTCACCGTCACCGCGGCGATCATGCTCATCGTCTCCAATACCTTGCCGTTGATGGAGCTGCACGTGGTCGGGCGTTTTGCCAGCACCACGATCGCCGGCGGGGCGTACGAAATGTGGATGCAGGGTCAGCGAGTCACCAGCGCGCTGGTGGCATTTTGCGCCCTCATCGCCCCGGTGGGGTATGTATCGTTCATGCTGGTGCTGTTGATTGCCGTCCGGTTCCCCTCCGTCCCCCCGTGGGCCGGTGAGATGCTGCGCTGGGTGGGGCACCTGCAAGTGTGGTCGATGCTCGAGGTCGTGATGCTCGGCATCCTGGTCGCCTTGGTCAAGATCGCCGAACTCGCGACGGTGGATCCGGGGATCGGTATGTACGCCTTCGGCGCGGTGATCCTGCTGATGCCGGCCATTGCGGTCAACGTCGATCGCCGCGAACTTTGGCGCAGGATCGAATGGATGGAGGCACCGCGATGAAGGGTCCGGCGCTGACCGCTGTTCGCGCCGGTCTCGTGTCCTGCGAGTCGTGTCACTTGGTGTCCCGGCCGGCCCGCGCCGATGAGCCCGGCTTCTGCAGCCGCTGTGGCGAGAAGCTCGAAATCCGCCGCCATGGCTCGATCGCGACCACCTGGGCGCTGCTCATCTCCGCGGCCATCTGCTACATCCCGGCGAATATGTTGCCGGTGCTCGACACGACCACACCCTCGGGCTCCGAGGGCGACACCATTTTGGGCGGCGTCGCATTTCTCTACACCTCGGGATCCTGGCCGCTCGCGCTCCTGGTGCTGATCGCGAGCGTCATGATTCCCTTGGGCAAGCTGGTCTCGCTCGCCTATCTGCTGATCAGCGTGCAGCGCGGATCCGTCAAGAACAGCCATGAGCGCACGCGGCTCTATCGGATAGTCGTGATCATCGGCCGTTGGTCGATGCTCGATGTGTTCGTCGATACGTTCACTGTGGCCTTGGTGCAACTGCAGCCTCTGATGTCGGTGGCGCCGGGCCAGGGCGTGCTGTTTTTCGCCGCCGTGGTGGTGCTGACCATGCTCGCGGCCGAATCCTTCGATCCGCGCTTGATCTGGGACAGCGTCGATTCTTGCGAGCCCGTCCATGGCTGAGCCAAGCGATCTCAACGATTTGCCGCAGGCGAGCGTCGCGCGTGCGAAACGCTTCCGGATTTCCGTGGTGTGGATCATTCCGATCCTCGCCGCGGTGGTGGCCATCGGCATCGCGATTCAGCGCGTGAGCAGCGAAGGGCCGACCATTACCATCGTCTTCAAGGCGGCTGCGGGCATCGAGGCCGGCAAGACGTTCATCAAGTACAAGGACGTGACCATCGGGCATGTGACGACGGTCGAGCTCACGAAGGATTACTCGCAGGTGCTGGTGACGGCGCAGATCGAGAAGCACGCGGCCGGTCTCATCGTCGAGGACGCGAAATTCTGGGTCGTGCAGCCGTCCGTCACGCTGAGCGGCGTGACCGGGCTGAGCACCCTGCTGTCCGGACAGTACATCGGATTTCAGGCCGGAAAATCGACCGTGAGGGCGCGCCACTACACCGCGCTCGACGTGCCTCCGGTGATCACCGATCAGCCGGGCCGGCGGTTCACGCTGAGATCAAACACCCTGGGATCGTTGGGAGTCGGCGCACCGATCTACTATCGCAGCTTGCCCGTCGGCGAGGTCGCCGCCTACAAACTCGCCGCCGACGGCAATTCGATCGAGGCCACCGTGTTCGTCGATGCGCCGTACGATAAGTATGTCACCTCGGAGACGCGCTTTTGGAATGCCAGCGGCATCGACGTCTCGGTCGGCGCGAACGGGGTCGACATCCGCACCGAGTCGATCGTATCGGTGCTGGTGGGCGGTATCGGATTCGACGTGCCCGATTTCGCTCCGCCGGGCGAGCCGGTGACGGCAGGCTCCGAATTCCGTCTTTACCAGAGCCGCGCTCTAGCGATGACGCTGCCGGATACGATCGAACGACGCTTCGTGCTTTATTTCAACGAGTCGCTGCGCGGTTTGTCGGTCGGAGCGCCGGTGACGTTGTTCGGATTGCCGGTCGGCCACGTGGCCGAGGTCGGCCTCGGCTACGATGCGACGACGCATGATCTTCGCCCGCGGGTACTGGTGACGTTTAATCCCGAGCGGCTCGCCGCCCGAGTGTCCGAAAGCGATCGGCCGTCCGCGAAAAAATTGTTTGTCGAGGCGAACGAGGCAGCTCGAATCCCTATACTGCGCCA
>Ga0209415_10003022_pt1 | contig 31374 bp, 29 predicted proteins | sample PeaSoiSIISIP2007_FD_187696 | JGI IMG/M metagenome (GOLD analysis project Ga0209415, IMG submission 187696) | Peat soil microbial communities from Weissenstadt, Germany - SII-SIP-2007 (SPAdes) (version 2) | ecosystem: Environmental > Terrestrial > Soil > Wetlands > Peat | place: Germany... | reverse complement strand
TGGTGGATGCGACAGGGATTGAACCTGTGACCCCCTCGGTGTGAACGAGGTGCTCTCCCGCTGAGCTACGCATCCTGAGCCCGAGCCGAAACGGGCCGCCGCTATAGCCTCCGCACCGGGCGCGGGCAAGCTGCGGCGCCAAGCGGGCTCTTAGGGCTTGCGCGCCGACGCGCAGCGGTTGGCGTTGGTGTAGCCGCCGGTCGACGAGGGCCGGGTCATGAACAGCTCGCCGCTCGCCCGGTGCAGCTCGTAATGGCTCTGGTCGGTAGGGTCGGTCCAATCGACCTCGTTCGGGCCGATCCGCGCGGCGAAGCCGTCGACGAGATTGCGCCCGGGGTCGATCACCACGTCCCACCGCGTCCCGCTCGCCGGGTTGAGGCAGTGGATGAGGGTGGCGTCGGCGCCGACCGCCCACGTCGACTCCGGCGGCGCGCTGCACGCCGCCAGCGACGCGAGACAGGCGATGAGGACGGCTCTCTTGCGCATGCCTACCTCAACAAGAGCGACGCAATCAGCGCCAGGGCCAAGAGCCCGGTGATCACCTGCCAGACGAGAACCGGCCGCCGCTGGTAGAAAGTCGGCGTCACGATCCGGGCCGTGGTCGAGGCGACCGGGCCCGACTCGAGCTCGTTCGCCAGCTCGATTGCGTCCGGCCGGAGCGCCGGGTCGGCGGCGATGGCGCGCTCCAACACGTCCTGCAGCCAGGCCGGCAGGTCGGGCCGAAGGGTCAGCAGGTCCTTCGGCCGTTCGAGCCTCGGGCGGCTGGTGGCATCGACATTGCCGTACGGGTACTCGCCGGTGAAGGCGCGGAACAGCGTCACCCCGATCGCATAGACGTCGGTCGCATCGTCGCCCGGCTCGCCTGCGAACATCTCCGGCGCCATGTAGGCGGCCGTGCCGGGGATCTCGGTCGGGGTCTCGTCCTCCAGGCCAGGCACGCGCACGACGCCGAGATCGAGCAGCTTCAGCCCGCCGCCATGCTCGAGCATCACGTTGTCGGGCTTGATGTCGCGGTGGATGACGCCGACGCGATGCAGCGCCGCCGCCGCGCGTGACAGCTTGACCCCAACGCCGCGGCCCTCCTCCAGCCCGATGCTCGGCCTGCGGTTGAGGCGCGCGTCCAGGAGCTCGCCGCCGTACAGCGGCATGACGGTGTAGAGGCAGGTCTGGCGCCCCGGCGGCAACTCGACGACGCGCGCGACCCACGGGCTCTGCACGCGCGCGCCGACCCAGGCCTCGCGGACGAAGGCGGCATGCTGGGACGCGACGGTCCCGACCTGGGCTTGCGGGAACTTCAAGACATACGAACCCTGTTCGATCTCGTCCTCGGCGACGAGCAGGCGGCTGTAGCGGCCCTCCGACACGATCCCCTTGAGCGCGAAGCCATCGATGGTTTCGCCGGGGTGCGGGGCGGGGATGATCGGCAGCTGCATCAGGATGCGGCCGATGTCGGCGGACCGCGCCTGCGGCAAGCCGACGACATCGAGCACCAGCGCCGTGCAGTTGTCCGGGCTGCCTGCGGCGAGCGCGGCGTTCACCAGGGTCTGGCTGGCCACGGTCGGCGCGGTGCGCGCGCGCAGCACCTCGGCGATCGCCTCGTCGGTCAAGGTGGCGTGCACGCCGTCGCTGCACAGCATGAAGCGGTCGTGCAGGGCGATCGGGTGGGCCGCGTAGTCCAGCCTAAGCTCCGCCTCGACGCCCAGCGCGCGGAAGAGGAGGGGCTGGCCGGACGCGTTCAGCCGCACGTGGTCTTCGGTCAGGCGCGTCAGGCGTTCGCCGCTCAGACGATACGCGCGGCTGTCGCCCACGTGTACGACGTGGGCGAGGCGGCCGCGCAGCACCAGCGCCGTGAATGTGGTGCCCATGCCGGCGAGGTCGGCGTCCTGGCGCCCCTGGGCGTGCATCCAGCGATTGAGCGAGGTCAGGATGCGGGCGGCCGCCCAGCGCACCTCCAGCGTCTCTGGCACCTCCCAGAACCCGTCGAGGAAGCCGCGGACCGCAGTCTCCGCGGCTTCGCGCCCGCCTCGGTGCCCGCCGATGCCGTCGGCAAGCGCGGCCACCACGTCGCGCCGCTCTCCGCCCTGGGCGTCGCCCACGATCGCGCCGACGAAGTCTTCGTTGCGCTTACGCTCGCCTTTCTCGGAGGCGAAGCCGATGCTGACCTTCGGGTCGGCCGCGGTCTCGGTCACCGGAGTCCCCGCTTCATCAGACCGTTATCGCACAAAAGAGGGGGCCGAGGCGGGGGAGTCCGCCTCGGCCCCTCGATTGCGGCGTTGGGGAGGAGCCTAGCCGCCTTCGAAGTTGTAGGCGGTCTCGCCGTGGATCGCGTCGTCGCCGATCTCGAGCACGGCGTCCGGCATGCGCAGCTTGACGAACACGCCGATCAGCCGGAGCAGCACGAAGGTCATGATCGCGTTGAAGACGATGATGAAGAGCGCGGCCAGCGCCTGCATCTCGAGTTGCTTCAAGCCAGCGCTGCCGTAGACGAGGCCGGTGATCGAGACGCCCGGCGCGTCCTTGTCGGTGCCGATGTACTCGATCATGTTCGGGTTCGCGAGGATGCCGACCAGCAGGCCGCCGGTCAGACCGGCGACGCCGTGGGTCGAGAGAACACCCAGCGTGTCGTCGACGCGCTGCATGAGCTTGGTCGACTGGACCTTGTTCATGAACGCCCAGGGGAGGATGCCCGTGCAGACGCCGATGGCGAGCGCGCCGTAGCCGTCGACGTAGCCGGCGGCGGGCGTGATGCCGACGAGGCCGGCGATCATGCCGTTGATGGCGCCAACGACGGACGGCTTCTTGTTGAAGATCGTGTCCATCAACACCCAGACCAAGAGCGAGACGCAGGTGGTGAGGTTGGTGTTGAGCACGGCCGCTGCGGCGTCATGGTTGGCGAAGTAGGGGTCGCCGCCATTGAAGCCGTTCCACCCGAGCCACAGGATACCCGCCCCGACCAGGGCGAGCAGCAGGTTGTTGGGCTGGAAGCTGTCGCGGTCCGCCTGCAACCTCGGCCCGACGACCGCGGCTGCAACGAAGCCCGACACACCGGCCGCCAAGTGGATGACGTAGCCGCCGGAGAAGTCGGCCGCTCCCATCTGCGCCAGCCAGCCGCCGCCCCACAGCGAGAAGGCGCCGACCGTGTAGTCGAGCACCATCCACAGCGGGACGAAGATGACCCAGGCCCGGAAGCTCATGCGGCCGAGCAGGGAGCCGGCCAGGATGATCACGGTGATGGCCGCGAACACGAACTGGAAGAACATCATCGTGGCCATCGGGAAGGCCAACGGCGGCATACCGCTCGCGGCCGCCGGAATGGTGGCCTGGCTGGTCAGGAAGCCCGCGTCGAGCGCGGGTATCGGTTTCCCGAGGAAGGGGAACCACTGTGGCCCGAAGGCCATGTTGTAGGCGCACAGCACCCACACGACCATGACGGCCGCGAAGGCGTAGAGCGCCATGAATGACGAGTTGAGCGCCCACTTGCGCTTCACCAGGCCGCCGTAGAGCACGACGAGACCGGGAATGCTTTGCAGGCCGACGAAGGTCGCAGCGGCCAACTGCCAGGCGTTGGAGCCCGTGTCGAGCCATTTTGGCGACGGTAGAAGCATGTTGAACCCCCCAAGTGACGGCGAGCGAGTCTCGGGTCCACGCGCCACGAAGGGAACTTGAAGACGTCAGAGCCGAGACGACGCTTTTTCGACTGCGGGAAACCGACCTTCGCGACCGGCCAAGCGTAAATGAGAGGTAAATGCGCCGGTCAAAGGCGGAATCCGCGTCCGCGCGCTGCGGGCGGATTTGGCGATAGATTGCCTTAAGTGTAGGCGCCTTTGCTCGGATATTGGGCGACGAGGATCACGCCCCGCCGAGGAGCCGCCCGACCAGCGGCGGCAGCTCGGAAAAGTGCGCGATCAGATGATCGCCGCCCAGTTCGCCCGGCGCAATCTCGGTGTAGCCGAAGGTGACGACGATCGATGGCGCCCCGGCCGCGCGCGCGGCCCCGACGTCGGAGGCCGAATCGCCGACCATGACGCTGCGCTCGATCCGCCCGCCCGCGGCTTCGACGGCGGCGATCAGGTGCCGGCCATCCGGCTTCGGCGCCGGGACGTCGTCGGGGCCGACAATGGCGGCGAAGAAGCGGGCAAGGTCCAGGCCCTCGAGCAGCGCGACCGAGAGGTCGGTGAACTTGTTGGTGCAGACGCAGAGAAGAGCGCCGGCGCCTTTGAGCGCGGCCAGCGCCTCCTCGACGCCGTCGAAGGGGCGGCTCTCGAGCGCGATGCGCTCGCGGTAGACTTCGATGAAGCGCGTGACCAAGGGACGGGTCTCGCCAGGGACCAGCTGGGCGCCGGCGGCGGAAAAGCCGTGCTCGATCAAGGCGCGCGCGCCGCGCCCGACCATCACCCGGGCCTGCGCCAGGCTCAGCGTCGGCAACCGCTCTTCGGTCAGGACGGTGTTCAAAGAACCAATCAGGTCGGGCGCGGAGTCGACCAGCGTGCCGTCGAGATCGAGCGCGACGGTCGCGCCGTCCAGGCTTCCGGGGGTCAAGGACATGCGGCGCCGTTTCGGCTAAATCGGAGGCGCACGCAACGCCGGAAGATTCGAAGGAGACCGCATGCCCGCCCGCGCCGCTGTCATCCTGGCCGCCGGCCAGGGCACGCGGATGAAGTCGGCGAGACCCAAGGTGCTGCACACCGTCGGCGGCAAGCCGATGCTGGACTGGGTCATCGACGCAACGGAAGCCGCGGGCGCCGAGCGCATTGTCGTCGTGGTCGGCAAGGACGCGGCCGAAGTGGAAGCACACGTCACCGCACGTCTCGGCCCCGGCCACACCACCGTCCAGGATCCGCCGCTCGGCACCGGCCATGCCGTGCTCGCGGCCGAGGACGCGCTCGCCGGCTTCGAGGGCGAGGTGCTGGTCGCCTGTGGCGACGGGCCGGCGCTCAGCACAGACGAGATCGAGCTCCTGTTCGGCCTCTTGCGGAAGGGCGCCGATCAGGCGGTCATGGGGTTCGAGACGCCCGAGCCGGCGGCCTACGGACGCATGATCATGGGCGAGGACGACCATGTGCTGCGGGTGGTCGAGGCGCGCGACGCGACGCCTGCCGAGCTCGTGATCACCGCCTGCAACGCCGCGGTGTTCGCGGCCCGGGCCAAACCGTTGTTCGACTGGCTCGCCAAGGTCACGCCGAACAACGCCAAGCACGAATACTACCTAACCGACATCGTCCGCATCGCCAACGAGGCCGGCGCCGACGTGCGCGCGGCGTTCGCGCCGAAGGAGGCTTTCATGGGGGTCAATTCGATGGCTGAGCTCGCCGAGGCGGAAGCCGCGTTCCAAGCGAAGATGCGGCGCGAGCTGATGGACGCAGGCGTCAGCATGACCGCGCCCGAAACTGTCTTCCTGTCGGCCGATACAAGAGTCGCCGCTGGCGTGACGATCGAGCCGTTCGTGGTCTTCGCCCCCGGGGTCGAGGTCGCGGCCGGCGCGGTGATCCGCGCCTTCAGCCACCTCGAGGGCTGCACCGTGCGCGAAGGGGCGCTCGTCGGTCCCTACGCGCGCTTGCGGCCCGGCGCCGACATCGGGCCAGAGGCCCACATCGGCAACTTCGTCGAGGTGAAGAAGGTCAAGGTGGGGAAGGGGGCCAAGGCGAACCATCTCGCCTATCTGGGCGACGGCTCGGTCGGCGCGGGCGCCAACATCGGCGCCGGGACCATCTTCTGCAACTACGATGGCTTCGACAAATACGACACCCACGTGGGCGAGGGGGCCTTCATCGGCTCCAACTCCGCCCTGGTCGCACCGGTGACGATCGGCGACGGCGCCTACACCGGCTCCGGCTCGGTGATCACCAGTGACGTCGCGCCGGACGCGCTCGCCTTGGGCCGTGCGCGGCAGGAGGAAAAGCCCGGCTGGGCAACAGCCTTCCGCGCAAAGAAGGCGAGGGAGAAGGCTGGTTAGGGCTGGGAGGCGCCGCAACCGGAGGCGGCCGTCCCGGGAGCGCTACCCTCCAGACCTCGCGCTAGCCCAGGGCGCTAAGCGATTTGCTGAGCGCAGCCCCGGGGCGTGGATAATGCTCGTCAATTCCGCGCGCGTTCGATTGAGAAGAGTTCCCAGTTCGGCGGGCACTGCGCTCGTCATAAGCAGACCAACACCACCACCACCACCACCAGCTCCGAGCTGGGCGCTCTTCTCAGTCGAACGCCGCGGCGCCTTGCGCCTCGGGGCGACGACTTTGCACGCCCCCGACGCCGCTCAAGGCTCGCCACCCGGCCGCGCTTCCCGTATCTCGGATCAATGACAGTCGAGGCCGAAGCGCACGAGCGCCCCCCGATCACGCGCACGCACATCGCCGCTGCCGTCATGGGCAATGCGCTCGAGTTCTACGACTTCACCACCTACGCCCTGTTCGCGGTGCAGATCGGGCGGACCTTCTTTCCGGTCCATACGGCGTTCGAAAACCTGATGCTGTCACTGCTGACCTTCGCGGTCGGGTTTGTCGCACGACCGATTGGAGCTGTGGTGCTCGGGGCGCTCGGGGATCGCATCGGCCGGCGCCCGGCCATGATGCTGAGCTTCGTCCTGATGGGTGTCGGGATTGTCGGCCTGGTCCTGACGCCGTCTTACGCGCGGATCGGCGCGGCAGCTCCGGTGTTGCTCTTGATCTGCCGGTTGGTGCAGGGGTTCGCGCTCGGCGGCGAGGTCGGCCCGACGACCGCGTTCCTGATCGAGGCGGCGCCTTTGAAGCGGCGCGGATTGATCGGCTCGTGGCAGAGCGGCAGCCAGGCGCTCGCCTCGCTCGCCGGAGCGCTGATCGGTTTTGCGCTCAGCCATGTCCTTACCGCCATCCAGCTTGAGCATTTCGGCTGGCGGATCGCATTTGCGGTCGGGGCGGTCGTCCTGCCGTTCGGCCTGATCGTGCGGCGGACGCTGCCCGAGACGTTGCACGACCGCGAAGTCACGCAGAGCATCCATCCGACGGCGCACGGCCCGCTCAGCCACGCCCGGCCCATCCTGCTTGGGCTGGCCATGATCATGAGCTTCACCACCTCGACCTATCTGCTGCTCTACATGACGACCTACGCCTCCCAGACCCTGCACATGTCGCAGGGGGCGTCGTTCGGGGCGACGGTGGCGAACGGGGCGACCGGGCTGATCTTTGCCCTGCTGGGCGGCGCGCTCTCAGACCGCTTCGGCCGAAAACCGGTTATGCTGACGGCGCGCACCCTCTTCCTGGCTGTGACCTTTCCCGCCTTCCTCCTGATCGTCCACAATCGCGACGCGCTCACTCTGTTCGCGGCGACGGGGCTGATGGGCGCGTTGAGTTCCACCAGCGTCGGCGTTGCGCTGGTGGCGATCACCGAGTCGCTGCGCAAGGACGTGCGCAGCACGGGCCTGGCGATCGTGTATGCGATCGCGGTTGCGGTGTTTGGCGGCGTCGCCCAGCCCCTGGTGACATGGATGATCAAGGCCACCGGCAGTCCGATGGCCCCGGCCTGGTACATGATGGCGGCCGCCGTGGTCGGGATCATCGCTATGGCGTTGATGAAGGAAACGAGGCCCGACAGGATCGACGAGCCGGTCGCCTTGATCCAAACCGCCTAGAAGCCGGCGGCGGCGTAGCCTATCTGCTAAGCCCATGAACGCCGATGAGTCCAAGCGGGCGGCCGCCGAGGCCGCGGCCGAGTTGGTTGCGCCGGGCATGACCGTTGGCCTCGGCTCGGGCTCGACCGCCGCCCACTTCGTGCGCGCCCTGGCCGCGCGGCGGTTGGACATCCAGGGCGTGCCCACCTCGGAAGCAACCGCGGCGCTGGCGCGCGGCCTCGGTCTGGCGCTGGTCGACCTCGACGAAGCCGGGACCATCGACCTGACCGTCGACGGCGCCGACGAGATCGGTCCGGGCCTCTCCCTGATCAAGGGCGCGGGCGGGGCGCTCTTGCGCGAGAAGCTGGTCTGGGAAGCCTCGCGCCGCTGCGTCGTCATCGCCGACGCGTCCAAGCTCTCGTCGCAGCTGGGCGCCGTTTTTCCGCTGCCGATCGAGGTCGTCGGCTTCGGCCACACCACCACGCTCGGGCGCATCATCGCCGGCCTGGCCGACTGCGGAATCGTGACCACGCCGCGCCTGCGCCGCAAGGACGGCATCCTCGTGCTCACCGATAGCGGCAACCTTATCTACGATGCACCTTGCGGCGCGATCCTCGACCCGCCCGCCGTCGAGGCGGCGCTCAAGAGCATCACCGGCGTCGTCGAGCACGGCCTCTTCCTCGGCCTCGCCCGCGAAGCCCTCATCGGCTCGGACGGCGGCGTCGAGCGGCTCTCGCCCCGTGACCTGATGGAGCCTCCCTATGGCTGAGTACGACTGCGACCTGTTCGTCATCGGGGCCGGCTCCGGCGGGGTGCGCGCCGCCCGGCTCGCGGCCATGACCGGCGCGCGCGTGCTGGTCGCCGAGGAGTACCGCGTCGGCGGCACCTGCGTGATCCGCGGCTGCGTGCCGAAGAAGCTGATGGTCTACGCCTCGGCGTTCAAGCGCGATTTCGAGATCGCCAAGGGCTTCGGCTGGACCAAGTGCGAGACCGCGTTCGACTGGAGAGCTTTCCTCGTTGCCAAGGACGCCGAAATCGCACGCCTTTCAGGCATTTACACGGCAAACCTGAACAACGCGGGCGCTGACATCCTCTACGGAACCGCGTGCTTCGTCGACCCCCACACTCTGGAGGTGACGGGCGAAGGCAAGCCGCGCCGATACACCGCTGAGAAGGTGCTGATCGCCGCGGGCGATCGCCCCAGCCTGCCGGACCTGCCCGGCATCGAGCACGTGATCACGTCGGAGGAGGCCTTCCACCTGCCGGAGCTGCCGAAGCGGATGGTGATCGTCGGCGGCGGCTACATCGCCGTCGAGTTCGCCTGCATCTTCCACGGCATGGGCGTCGACGTGACGCTGGTCTACCGCGGCCCGAACATCCTGCGCGGCTTCGACGAGGACGTGCGCGCGCACTTGGCCGACGAGCTTCGTCTGCGCGGCGTCAAGATCCAGCTGGCCTGCGTGCATGAGCGGATCGAGAAGCGCGCCGATGGCGTGCTCGTCAGCCACCTCACCGAGGGCCTGAAGCTGGAATCCGAGATCGTGATGTTCGCCACCGGCCGCGAGCCGCACGTCAAGACGCTGGGGCTGGAGAAGGCGGGCGTGAAGTTGAACGACAAGGGCGCGATCGCGGTCGACGAATACTCGCGCACCAGCGTCCCGCACATATGGGCGGTGGGCGACATCACCGATCGGATGCCGCTGACCCCGGTCGCCATCCGCGAGGCGCAGGCGTTCGCCGAGACCGAGTTCTACTCAAAGCCGATGAAGTTCGATCACGCCGACGTGCCAACCGCAGTCTTTTCCCAACCGCCGGTAGGCGTCGTCGGCCTGACCGAGGGCGAGGCGCGCCACGTTCACCGCGAGGTCGACATCTACCTCACGCGCTTCCGTCCCATGCGCACGGGCTTCGTCGGCGGCGACGAGCGGATGCTGATGAAGCTCGTCGTGGCGCGTGCGACGAATAAGATCGTCGGCTGTCACATCGTCGGCGCCGACGCGCCGGAGATGATCCAGATGGCGGCCATCGCCGTCAAAGCCAGCCTCACCAAGACCCAATGGGACGAAACCTGCGCGCTCCACCCCACCGCGGCCGAGGAGCTGGTGACGATGCACGAGAAGTACGTGCCCCAGGAGCTGGCGGCGGCGGAGTAGCCTCCTGCCGGAGAAGCCGAGTCGCCATCCGCGCCGCGAGGGTCGGTCTGGCGGGCTGAACCCCGCCGCTCCGCTTTGCCTTGCGGCGCCCCATGGTCTAAAAGCGCGCCCTTCGCGAGGAGCCGTAAGACGTGACCGACCGCTGGACGCCGTCGTCCTGGAGGGAGAAGCCCGCCAAGCAGATTCCGACCGATTATCCGGACCCGGAAGCGCTGGCGCGCGTGGAGACCGAGCTTCGTCGCATGCCGCCCTTGGTGTTCGCGGGCGAGGCGAGGCGGCTCAAGACGCTTCTCGGCGACGTCGCGGCGGGGCGCGCCTTCCTGCTGCAGGGGGGCGACTGCGCGGAGAGCTTCAAGGAGTTCGCCGCCGACAACATCCGCGACACCTTCCGCCTCATCCTGCAGATGGCGGTGGTGCTGACCTTCGCCGGCGGCAAGCCGGTTGTGAAAGTCGGCCGCATGGCTGGCCAGTTCGCCAAGCCGCGCTCAGAGACCACAGAGACCGTGGGCGGCCTGACGCTGCCCTCCTACCGCGGCGACAACATCAACGGCATGGAGTTCGATGCCGCGTCGCGCATCCCGGACCCCGAGCGGCTCTTGAAGGCCTACGCTCAGTCCTCGGCGACGCTGAACCTGCTGCGCGCCTTCGCCGGCGGCGGCTATGCTGACCTCTACAACATCCACCGCTGGACGCTGAGCTTCGTCGCCGACAGCCCGCAGGCGGCGCGCTACCGCGAACTGTCCGACAAGATCAGCGAGGCGCTGACCTTCATGGCGGCGATCGGCGTCACGCCCGAGAGCCAGCCGGACCTGCACCGCGTCGAGTTCTTCACTGCCCACGAGGGCCTGCTGCTCGGGTACGAGGAGGCGCTGACCCGCATCGATTCCACCTCGGGCGACTGGTATGACGTCTCGGCCCATCTGCTCTGGATCGGCGAGCGCACGCGCCAGCTCGACGGGGCGCATGTCGAATACATGCGCGGCATCAAGAACCCGATCGGGCTCAAGGTCGGCCCGACGGTCGAGCCTGACGAGCTGATGCGCCTGATCGATGTGCTCAATCCAGCCAACGAGCCCGGCCGACTCACCCTCTACGGCCGCTTCGGGGCCGACAGGATCGCTGAACGCCTGCCGCCGCTGATGGACGCAACGCGCCGCGATGGCCGCCAGGTGGTGTGGGCGATCGACCCAATGCACGGCAACACGCTGAAGGCAAACAACGGATATAAAACAAGACCTTTTGACCGTATCCTCTCTGAGGTCCGCAGCTTCATTCAGATCGCCGAGGCCGAGGGCGTGCACCCCGGCGGCCTGCATCTGGAGATGACAGGGCAGAACGTGACCGAGTGCACCGGCGGCGCTCGCGCTCTCGCCGAGGGCGACCTCGGCGACCGCTACCACACCCACTGTGACCCCAGGCTGAACGCCGAGCAGTCGCTCGAGCTCGCCTTCCTGGTCGCCGAGCGGCTGAAGGCCGAGCGCGTGAGCGACTTCCACCCGCAAGCCGCCGAATAGGTCCTCGGGGCGTCCGATGGCCGAGCTCGATCGCCGGTTCGGCCGCGAAGCGTTCGGCGACGATCCGGCCAACTACGACGCGGCGCGCCCGGATTACCCGGTCTGGGTGTTCGAGACGCTGGTCGAACGCTGCGGGCTCGCGGCCGGCGCGGCGGTGTTCGAGGTTGGCGCAGGCACCGGCAAGGCGACGCGTGAACTGCTTCAGCTGGGCGCCGATCCCCTGGTCGCCGTCGAGCCTGATACGCGGCTCGCCGAATATCTGCGCGGCTCAACCGGCTCGACCGCGCTCGGCGTGGTCAACGCGCCGTTCGAGGACGCCGAGCTCGGGGAAGGCGCGTTCGACCTCGGCGTCAGCGCGACCGCTTTCCATTGGCTGGATGAGGTTGCGGCGCTGGCAAAGGTCGCCCGCTTGCTCCGGCCAGGCGGGTGGTGGGCCATGGTCTGGAACGTCTTCGGCGATGACGATCGCCCCGACCCGTTCCACGAGGCGACGAACGCGCTCCTGAACGACGGGCCGCGCAGCACCAGCCACGGCGGCCCCGGTGGCGTTCCGTTTGCGCTGAACGTCAACGCACGCATGAGCGCGTTCGGCCGCAGCGGCGCCTTCGAGGCGATCAGCCACGTGCAACGGAGCTGGGACCTCGTCCTCGATCCCGACCAGGTCGTCGCCCTCTACGCCACCTTCTCCGACATGACCGCGCGGCCGCGCCACGAGCAGCGCGAAGTGCTCGCCGAACTCCGCCGCATTGCCGTTGAGGCGTTCCACGGCCGGGTGGTGCGCAACATGATCACGATCCTCTGGACCGCGCGCCGGCGCTGACGCGGCGCTTGGCGCGGCGTCGCGGAACGGCTAAGTCTCCGGCCATGAAGGCCTAGGTCGCCATAGGCGCCACGGGACATCCGTAGGCATCGCATCGCGCGGGCGGCAAGCGCCGGCGCGTTCCCCGACGTTGATCACGACCTGACCAAGAGACCTTCATGCCTTCCAACAGCTTCACCCGCGTGAACCGTTACGGCGCGCTCTGCGCCGAGGTTTACGACACCGACAAACCCTTCGGCGCCCTGGCCGATACCGCCTTCCACCTGGCGCGACTGGCCGAGATCGAGGGGCCTGTCCTCGAGCCGGCCTGCGGCACGGGGCGCGGGCTGGTGCCCATGCTCGAGGCAGGCCATGACGTGACCGGTTTCGACGCCAGCCCCGACATGCTGGCCCGATGCCGCGCCCGCTGCGCCGACCGCGGCTTCTCGCCCGACCTGAGCCAGCAGCGGTTCGAGGACTTCAGCTACGACCGCCGGTTCGCCGTGATCATCGTGCCGGTCGGGACCTTCACCCTGATCGACGACTTTGCGACGGCGATGGCGGTGCTCCGCCGCTTCCATGCCCATCTGGCGCCCGGCGGCGTGGTGATCCTCGACCTCGACAGACTCGCGAACCTTGCCGCCGACGGCGAGGATCGGCGGAGCTGGACGGCGGAGAATGGCGACCTGCTCACGGTCGTGGGTCACATCACCCGGACAGATTGGCTGGCCCAGCGGACGGAGAGCCGCACCCGCTATGAGCGGTGGCGGGATCACAAGCTGGTCGACTGCGAACTTGAGCCGATGGCCGCGCGTCACTGGGGGCTGGAGGAGTTCAAGCTCGCACTCGGCGCCGCCGGCTTCGTGGACATCTCAGTCACGGGCGACTACCAGCGCGGGCCGCTTCGAGCGCACCCCCGCACGCTGACGTTCGAGGCGCGGCGGGGCTAAGCGGCGATCTTCTCCGCGGCGGCCTTCATGCGCTGGCGGGCCTCCTGGCGGGCGCCGACGGCGTCAACCAGGGTTCCAGCGGCGCCTAAGCCATAGGCCGGCATGTTGTTGTAGACGCTCTCGTAGCAACCCGGCTGCACCAGATAGGTCTCGTGCCAGATGCCGATGTCGCCGTTCGAACCCAGCTTCTGGTTGAACCAGCGCCAAACGGGCTGGTGCGCGCGATCCGGGTTGCGGGCGTAGGCCTCCAGCTGTTCGAAGCTGCGCCAATACTGGATCAGCGTCGCGCCGGAGAGGCTGAAGTGCTGCTCGACGTGCAGGAGCCCCAACTCTGGGGCCGCCGCCAGCTCCTTCAGCATCCGCGGCATGGTGGCCAGGAAGGGCAGGACGACGTTTAGCTTCCACGGCTTGTTCAGCCGCGCGCCGATGATGAAGACCACGAAGGGTCCATCGAGCTCCGCGCAGACGCGTCGATTGATGATCTTGGCCATAACCGTCCCCCAAGAGGCTGTCGGCGCCATCATAGTGGCGCTTAAGCCACGCACCTAGTTTCGCTTTGGCCGCGGGTTGCGCCGCCCCGGCGATCGGATCAGGGTCCGCGCCCTCAAGAATTGCTGGATTTCGACCCATGAACGCGCGCGCGGCCGTCACGGGCGCTCGCATGGGAGCGCCGGCTGGCCTCATTTTGAAAGATCTGCGCTCGCTGCTGCGTCTGGCCGGGCCGGTCGTGCTCGCGCGCCTGGGCGTCATGGCCATGGGCGTCACCGACACGGTCGTGGTCGGGCGCTATTCGGCCGTGCAGCTGGGCTACCACGCGCTCGGTTGGGCGCCGACGGCTGTGGTGCTGACGGTGGCGCTCAGCCTCCTGACCGGGGTGCAGGTCATGACCTCGCGCGCAATTGGCGAAGGGCGTCGCCACGCGGCCGGCGCAGTTCTCCGGCGCGGGCTGGTCTACGCCGCCTGGATCGGCATGGCGTCGACTGGCATCCTCGTGGCGTTCGGACCCTGGTTCCTGCACGCCGTCGGCATCTCCAAGCCGCTCGCTGACGGGGCGAGCCGGGTCCTGATCGTGTTTGCCCTCTCCATGACGCCGCTGGCGCTGGCCACCGCGGCGGGCCAATGGCTCGAGGCCCTCGGCAAGCCCATATCGGCCATGACGCTCATGTGGGGCGCCAACCTGGTCAATCTGGCGATCGACCTCGTGCTCGTGCCGGGCCGCTTCGGCCTGCCCGCGCTCGGCGCGATCGGCGGCGCCTGCGCCACCTTCGGCTCCCGCACTGCGCTGATGCTGGCGCTGCTCGTCTATATCGCCACCATGCGCGAAGCCCGTGCGCTTGGCGTGTTCGCCAAACCTCCGAGGGACCGCGCCGCTGCAATCGAACAGCGCCGAATCGGTTACGGCGCCGGCGCGTCCGGATTCTTCGAGGTCGCCTCCTTCGCCGGCATGAACATCATCGCCGGTTGGATCGGGGCGCAGGCCCTGGCCGGCTACACCGGGGTGATGAACGTCGCTTCCGTCGTGTTCATGGTTCCCTTGGGCCTTTCGACAGCGACCGGTGTGCTGGTCGGCAGGGCTTACGGCGCGCGCGACCGGGCCGGGGTCAATCGAGCGGGCGCCGTGGGATTCGCCGTCACAGCGGCCTTCGGGCTCGTCGTGTCCTTGGCGATCTGGCCCTCGGCGCGTCTGGTCGCGGGCGTCTACACCACCGATCCGCGCGTGCTGGCGATGGGGACGGCCGCGGTCGGGCTCTCGTGCCTGTTCTTCCTGCCCGACGCGCTCCAGGTGGTCGTCGCCCAATCGTTGCGGGCCCGCGGCGACGTCTGGATCCCAAGCTGCACCCACTTCGTCAGCTACATCCTTTTGATGTCGCCGCTGGCCTGGGCGCTCGCGATCCCGCTCGGCTACGGCCTGAACGGCATCGTCGCGTCGATCGTCGTCGCAAGCTTCATTTCCGCCGGGCTGCTGCTCGGCCGGTTCTGGATGCTCGCAGCGCGTCGCGCCTAGACCGCGGCCCCCAGCACCCAGCCTTCCTCGCGCGCGGCGTCGAGGACGAGGTCGGCGGGCGCGGCCTTGGAGGGGCCGAACATCGCCCCCAGCCGGCCGGCCTCGTCGGCGCGGGCGAACTGCTCGGCCGTCACCCGAACTTGCGCCTGGTCCTTGACCTCGCTGGGGCCGGCTTGCGCCTTGTAGAGCGACGGATAGACCTCGGCCGCGATGATATCGACACTGGCGAGCGCCGCTTCGTCCTGCGCCTTGAACCCGGTCTCGAACGGCCAGATCCGCATCGCATCGCCGTACCTGAGCTTTAGCCGGCGCACGACCGGCATGCCGAGGATGGCCTGACCGCCGACCGAGCCGTTGTAGTAGAGCTTCCAGATCGGCGAGGCGCCCTTGGCCGCGATGTCAGCGTGGCGCATTTCCGGCAGGTCGCCGACGCCGTGGTCACGGGTCCGCTTCGGCTGCAGCGTGGTTAGGGCGTCCTTCGGCGGGCAGCCCCAGAACGGGAACGGGCCGCCGGTCAGCCGCCGATTGATCTCGGACGCCACGCCAAAGCGGTTGTTGGTGTTGTCCGCCTTGTCCTTGACCATGCGATCGAGCTGATCCCACGCCGCTCGCCAAGCCGGCGCGGTAGTCGGCAGTTTCAGCGCGGCGGCGAAACCGCGGGGGAAGCCGAGCGGGAAGTCGAAGCCCACAAGCGTCCGCTCCCCACGTTTCTTCAGGTCGTCGAGCACCGCAGTGAGCTTCGTCTCCGCCTCCGCGCGGGTGGCCGGGTTCGTCGCTTCGAACGCCAGGCGGAATCGCACGTCGCGCTTGAGCACCCCGATCCACACGGAGTCCGCGCCGGTGTTCGGCCGCGAAGCTGCGCTCCAGTCGACAATCACATAGGCGTTGAACAGCCGCGCCACGCTCACGCTCCAGACACCGAAGAGAAGGACGGGCGCTTGTAGCGGTTCGCTGCGCGGCGGGGAACGAGCGCCGCGTTCAAATCGAAGCGATGCCGGCGACGAGAGGGCTAGCTCACCACCTCGAGGCGCTTCAACTGCGCTAGCCGCCGGTCGGCGAAGAGCTTCGCCTGATCGACCAGTTCGCGGATGTTCTCGTCCGGCGTGGCCAGAACCTGCCCGTCCTTGATCAGCGACTGGTTCTGCCGGGTCAGGATGCTCCATGCGTCGCGCGCCCACTCCTCCGGCTTCTTCAGCCCGCGAGCGCGCGCGGCCAGGAAGAGCTGCTGGAAGCGACTGACCTCGACGCCGCGGCCGATGACCGGCGAAGCGAGCCAGGTCACGTCGCCGCTCACCCGCGCGCGCTCGACCAGGTGGGCGTTCAGGCGTTGGCAGCGCGGTCGGGCGATCTCGATCGCGTCGGGGTCCTGGACGGGATTGGCGCGGGCCGCGCCAACCAGGACCGTCAGCGCCTCGACCAACGCGCCGGGCGGCAGTGCGGCAAGGCTGGGCTCTTCGGCGAGATCGCCGATGCGCCTCGGCGCGCCGTCCTTCTTTGCAAGCGCCGCGACCACCGGGCGGAAGATGTCCTCGCGCAGCCCGACGGTGCCGAGGCCGGCCTCAACATCGAACGGCACTTCCGAGGGGTCGACCAAGAGCATGATCGACAGATCGTTCAACCGGTCGAGCCGTTCCAGCGGCGTCAGCAAGCGCGACCCGCGGCTATAGAGGTCGCGGCGGAACTGCTGGTTCAGCATATAGTCGCGCACGGTCTCGCGCAGCACGTCGTACGAGATCCCGGCCAGCACGTCCCGCTGCTCAGGCGTGAGGTTGTAGGCCAAGAGCTGCTCCAGCGCCGCGGCCGGGGCGGCGAAGGTCAGCTTCGCGCCGGTCAGCCACTCGTGGGCCTCGGCGAAATACATCGGCGTCCAGTCGCGATTGAAATATTCGTGCGCGAGGTAGTTGCGGTTCTGGCCGGCGATAGCGTCGAGCCGCCCCTTCGCGCTCGGATTGGCGCCGAAGTAGCGCGCTTTCGTGGCCGCCAACGTGTTGCCGAAGGCGATGGCCGCATCGATGCGGCTGACCATTCCCTGGGCGTGGGTTCCAGCCGCCTCCATGTGGGTCGACATCAGGTGGCGCAACGGCATTGCCGCCGCCCAGCCGGGTAGGGTGTTGAAGCTGAAGTAGACGATCCCGCCGACCTTCAGCCGGTCGCGCATGATGTCGACCAGAACCTGCCGGTTCTCGTCAGACACCCAGCTCCAGATCCCGTGCAGCACGATGTAGTCGAAGTCGGGCAGATCGGTCCGCAGCGCGAAGTCGGCAAAACTGTCGTCGAACACATGCGCGTCGGCGCCCGACACCTTGGCGAGGCCCTGGGCGTTTGCCGCCTGCACCGGGTTGAAGTCGGTGCCCCAGTACTCGCCCGACGCGGCCGCTGCGTGGATGTTGAACGACAGGCCCTGGCCGTAGCCGAGCTCGAGATAGCGTATGCCGGCGCGCGGCGGCGGCTGGTGGCCGCTGGTCAGCAGCGCGAAATCGATCAAGCCGGGCGCGAGCTCGCGATAGTACCCATGGGTGTAGTCGATCTCGGAGACGTAACCTGACGTCCAATCCATGGATCCCCGCGAGACTGGAGCGCCCCTCTCGGGCCCGCCTGAACTCTGCTACCTTCGCACGATGGCGGACCTCTTTGAAGCCGCGGGCCTGAACCCGGAGACGCCGACGCCGCTCGCGGATCGGCTTCGGCCGACCTCGCTCGACGAGGTGGTCGGTCAGGACCACCTGCTCGGCCCGGAGGGGCCTATCCGGCGCATGGCCGAGGCGCACCGGCTGGCCTCGATGATCCTTTGGGGCCCTCCCGGCTCGGGCAAGACCACGATCGCTCGGCTGCTGGCCGCCGAGGCCGGCTATCAATTTCAACAGCTTTCGGCCGTCTTCTCGGGTGTCGCGGACCTGAAGAAGGCGTTCGAGACGGCGCGCGGCCGCCGGGCGGCGGGCCAGGCGACCCTGCTGTTCGTCGACGAGATCCACCGCTTCAACCGCGCCCAGCAGGACGGCTTCCTGCCCTTCGTCGAGCAGGGCGTCGTCACCCTGGTCGGCGCGACGACGGAGAATCCGTCCTTCGAGCTGAACGGCGCGCTCTTGTCGCGCTGTCAGGTCTTCGTGCTCAAGCGCCTGGGCGACGACGCCCTGGCGACGCTTCTGAAGAAGGCCGAGGCTTACGAGGCTCGCCAGCTGCCGCTCACGCCCGAAGCGCGCCAGGTGCTCTTCCAACTCGCCGACGGCGACGGCCGCTATCTGCTCAGCCTGGCCGAGACGCTGTTCAACATCGCCTCGGCGAAGCCGCTGGATGTGGCCGAGATGGGCCGCATCCTGCAGAAGCGCAGCCCGGCCTACGACAAGGACCGAGAGGAGCACTACAACCTCATCTCCGCCCTGCATAAGTCGATCCGCGGCTCGGATCCCGACGCCTCGTTGTACTGGTTGGCGCGCATGCTGGACGGAGGCGAGGACCCGTTGTTCATCGCCCGGCGGCTGATGCGCGCGGCCTCTGAGGACATCGGCGAGGCCGACCCGCTGTCGCTCGTGCTCGCGAACGCGGCCAAGGACGCATACGACTTCCTGGGCTCGCCCGAGGGGGAATTGGCGTTGGCGCAGCTTGTCGTACACTTGGCCGCCGCGCCGAAGTCGAACGCCGTGCTCACCGCCTTCGGCGCCGCTATGCGTTCGGCGAAGGAAACCGGCTCGCTGATGCCGCCGGCGCATATCAGAAACGCGCCGACACGGCTGATGAAGGAGCTTGGCTACGGCAAGGGCTACGCCTACGACCACGAGGAGGCGGAAAGCTTCTCCGGCCAGAACTACTTTCCGGACGGGATGGAGCGCCAGGTCTTCTACCGGCCGAAAGGCGAGGGCGCAGAAGCCCGCACCAAGGAGCGCCTCGAGCGCTGGGCGGCGTTGCGCGAGCAGAAGGGCCGCAAGTGAGCGCCCGGAAGGCGCCGCCGGCGCCGCGTCTATCGCCGGACGAGATCGCCTTCGTTCGTTCGCTGGTGATCCACGAGGACGATCACATCCTGGCGCTGAACAAGCCCGCCGGGCTGTCGAGCCAGGGCGGCCGCGGCCAGGTGCATACGCTTGATGAACTCCTGTTCGCGTTCGCCAAGTCCAGCGGCAACCGACCAAGACTCGTCCACCGCCTCGACCGCGACACCTCCGGCGTCATCCTGACGGCGAAAACGAAGCCGGCGGCCGCCTTCCTCGGCCGTGCGCTGATGGGTCGGCGGGTCGAAAAGACCTACCTCGCGATCGTGGCGCCGGGGGCGCCGGACCCGCGCGAAGGCCTGATCGAGCTCTCTCTCCGCCGCGACGAGCTGGGTCGCGAGGCCTTCATGCGCGTGTGCGCGGCTGACCACCCCGACGCCGAGACCGCGCGCACCCGTTATCGCACACTCGCTGCTTCCAGCACGGCCGCGCTCGTCGAGCTCAGGCCGGAGACCGGGCGCATGCATCAGCTGCGGGTGCACATGGCCGCGGTCGGGCGCCCGATCGTGGGCGACGCGCGCTACGGTGGCGCGCTCGTCCTGGACGGCGCGCCGGTCAAGCGGCTGATGCTGCACGCGGCTGCGATCGCGTTCCCACACCCTGCTGGGGGCCGGATGCGGCTCGAGGCCGAACCTCCCAACGACTTCAAGGACGTGGCGGCTGCTCTTCGCGCCAGCGCCGCGGCCGCCTGACCGTCGATGACGCGCGAAGTTCGGACTCTCGTAGTCGGGCCGGCCGAAGGCGGCGTGCGCCTCGACCGCTGGCTCAAGCGGCGTTGGCCGCAGCTGAACCACGTGCAGATCCACAAGCTCGCCCGCTCCGGCCAGATCCGCGTCGACGGCGGCCGGGTGAAGCCGGATGTGCGGCTTGCCGCCGGCGCGCACGTGCGCGTGCCGCCGCTGCCCGAGGCGCCGGGTCGCGACGAGGCCGGCCTCTCCGAGCGCGACGCGGCTTTCGCCCGTTCGTTGGTGCTCTATGAGGACGACGAGGTGCTGGCGCTCAACAAGCCGTCCGGCCTCGCCGTTCAGGGGGGGACCAAGACCACCCGCCACGTCGACCGGCTTCTCAGCGTCTGGGGCGAAGGCCTTGAACGCCCACGGCTTGTTCATCGCCTCGATCGCGACACGAGCGGGGTCCTGGTGCTCGGCAAAGGCCCGGCCGCGGCCGCTCGGCTCGCCCAAGCCTTCGCCCAACGCCGGGCGGAGAAGACCTATTGGGCTGTCGTCGCGGGACGCCCGCGGCCGCCGAACGGCGGCGTCGACATCCCGCTGGTCAAGTCCGGCGACGGCGAACGTGAACAGATGGCGCCGGCAGGCGCGGATGACCCGCGCGCCGCGCACGCCGAGACGGACTACGTCACCCTGGCCCGCGCCGGCGAGCGCGTCGCCTGGCTCGCGCTTCGCCCCCACACGGGGCGCACGCATCAGCTGCGGGCGCACATGAAGGCGATCGGGCATCCCATTCTGGGCGATCGCAAATATGGCGACGAGCGCTCAGCGACGCTGTCTGCCGGCCTCAAGCTTCAGCTGCACGCGCGCCGGCTGGACCTGCCGCATCCGGGCGGCGGCCGGATCGTGATCGAGGCGCCGCTGAGCCCCGAGATGCGCGCCGGCTTCGGGCGCTTCGGCTTCGACGAAACGAGCGCCGATCCGCAGCCGTTCTCGCCCCGCTAGGCGACGATCCCCGCGACAGGCTCAACGCCGGCGCTGTCGGGGAAGACGGTGGTGTCGAGAGCGCGGCGATCGACCCCGAGCTGTTCGGCTAAGACGCCCTTGAAGAGGCCGCGCATGTCGACGGTCGGCGCCGTATCGCGGTTCTCGAACAGCTTGGCCTCTTGCAGCGTCGGCCAGTCGCCGATGATGCCGCCGCGCTTCAGCGAGCCGCCCAGCACGAGCGCTGTCGAGGCGGTGCCGTGATCGGTGCCCTTGGTGCCGTTCATGCGCGCCGTGCGGCCGAATTCGGTCGCGACCACCACGACGGTGTTGTTCCACTCCGGCCCGAGCCCGCTCGAGAGCCCGTCGATGGCCGCGTCGAGCCCGCGCAGGCGAATGGCCAGCTGGCCGTCGGCGGCGCCCTGGTTGGCGTGGGTGTCGAAGCCGTCGAGGGAGACCGCGGCGATCTGCGGTCCGTTCGGCTCGAGCATGAACTTGGCCAGCGTGTCGCCCAGTTTGCGCGCTTGGTTGGCCGCCTGCTGCTGCTGTTGGGCGGCATACGCCTGCAGCTGCTGTGGATTGGACTGCGCGGCGGCCGCCGGCTGTTGTTGCATCGCGCCCGGTTGCATCGCCGCGGGCGGCGCGGCCATCGCGTTCAAATCCGGGGCGGTGGCGATGGCGGCCATGGCTTCGGTCTGAAGCCCGCTCGCCAGCGCCGGCGCGAGCAGCGCGTCGCCGGCGTAGAGGTCGGTCAGGATTTGCGCCAGCCGGGGGTCACGCTCCTTGATTCCGCCCGGCGACCAGGAGGCCGCCTCCATGCGGCCGCGCAGGATGAGAGGCTCCTGGGGGCCGACCGACATGGCGTGCACCGTCCGCGTCGCGCTAAGGGACTCCATCGCCCGGTTCAGCCAGCCGGACGTTGCTTGGGTCGCCGGCTGGCCGCTCTCGAGCACGTCCTGCGCCTCGAAGTGCGAACGGGCGCGGTCGGGCGTGGCGATGGCCGGCGCGATCCTGGCCTCGCCCTTGAGCGCCAGCGCGTGCACGGTCTCGAGCCGGGGATGCAGGCCGAACGTCGAGTCGAGCTGAAGCGCGCCGTTCGGCTGACCGAAGCCGGCGATGGCGATCTCGGTCCTCAGCGGCTGGTAGTTCGCGTCGCCGATCGGCGGCGAAACGGAGAGGCCGTCCATCGCCCCGCGGCAAATGAAGACCACCAGCTTGCGCTGAGCCAGACCCCCCTCGGAGGCGGCGTGGGCCGCGCGGGCGAGGAAGGTGACGGAGATGCCAAGGCCCGCCGCGGCGAATAGCGCCGAGCGGCGGTTCAGAGAGAGCGTCTGGGTCATCGGCGTTGGAACTCCGGACTCATCAGAAGGATGGAGAAGGCCTCGGCGCGCGATTCCGCGCGGCCGATGGCGGTTGCGGTCGCCGCGATGAGTTGGGCGCCCAGCGTGTTCTGGGCGATCTGCATCGGCTCGGCCGTGAGCGAGACGTTGCGCGCGGCAAAGGCCTCGGACCAACGCATACGTTTGACCACGCCGTCGGCGGAGGCCCAGTCGGTCGCGTCCTCAGACCAACCCTTGGGCGAGGGGGCGCTGAACGGCTGCTGCCCAAGCTGGGTCAGCACCGGCACGATCTCCGGTCCCGGCGTGACCGCCGCCGCGCGGTAGCCCGAGATCAGGAACTCATAGGGCGTCTTGAACTTGCGCTGCTGGGCGACCCACGACTCCGGCGCGTCGATCAAGGTCGTCGCCACCTCGCCGAGCTGGCCGCCGGAGGTGTTGAAGCTCCGCTCGAGCTTGGCCACCAACGTCGGCGGCGGATCGTCGGCGATGAAGTGTTTGGCGAGCTTGACGGCGATGTGATGGGCGGTCGCCGGGTTCGCCGCCAGGTCGTGCAGCACCGCGCGCGCCTGCTCAAGCCCACCAGCGGGATAGGTGTTGCCCAGGATGTGGCGCGCGCCGGGCTCGTGTGCGGCTGGGCGGAAAGTGAACTGGCCCGGTTGGGCGTCTTGGTCGCCGAAGCGGCGGCGCTCGTTCAGCCCGACGATGCTCCAGCCGGTGAGCGCGCGGGCGAACTCGGTCACGTCGGCCTGGGTGTAGCCCGCACCGACCCCCAGGGTATGCAGCTCCATGATCTCGCGGGCCAGGTTCTCGTTCAGCCCGCCGAGGTTCTTGAGCGCCGGCAGGCCCATCTTCGCGAGCCCGGCGAGCTGGCTGTCCGGGCCGATGGACTGCGCCTGGTCGAGGTAGATCAGCATCCCTGGGTGCGAGGTCGAGGCGACGAGCATCTCTTCGAAGCGGCCGAACACGTGCGGCCGGATCGCCTCGCGCTCGAAGGGGCCAGCAAGCACCGCGGTTTGCAGGTTCTTCTGCCCGACGGTGAAGTGGTTGAACCAGAACAGCGCCCATCGCTCGCGGAAGGCCGCGTCCGTCTGGCTGGCCAGCGCGACGCGGCCGAGGAACTCGGCGCCCGCGCCCTGGCGGATCATCTTCTGCGCTTCCTTCACCGGGTCGAGCGGCGCGCCGTCCATCCGCGCCTGGCGCCGGTCCTGCTGCAACGCGCGCAGGTCCGTGACCCGCTGGACGCTCGACTCGAAATCGCCCGAGGGCTGGTCGGCGCCGTCAGCCCGGATCTGCGCCTTGAGCGCGCCAAGGGGGTCGGTGCTCAGCGCCGCGATCTCGCCCGGGCGGGCGCCCAGGCCGAAGCGGGTGGCGGCGATCGAGGCTCTCAGCGCTAAGTCTATGGCCATGGCCCGATCTCAATCAGAGGGTGATGACCGCTTTTACGTTCGCGAGGCGAACCTTCCGTCGCGGGCGACTTGTCGCAGGCCATCCGTCGCCGGGCTCGCGGCTTGTCACCCGGGCGGCCCAAGTCTACCCCTGCGAGCCTTAACCGATCGGGAGTGGGCGCCAGAATGAAGCACATCGTGGAGGAGCTCGAGCGACGGCGCGCGCAGGCGAGGGCGGGCGGCGGCGAGCGGCGGATCGCCGCTCAGCACGCGAAAGGCAAGCTCACCGCGCGCGAACGTATCGATGTCCTCCTCGACGAGGGCTCGTTCGAGGAGTTCGACATGTTCGTCGAGCATCGGGCGACCGAGTTCGGCATGGCCGAGCAGAAGGTGCCGGGCGACGGCGTCGTGACCGGCTGGGGAACGATCAACGGTCGGCTCGTCTTCGTTTTCTCCAAGGATTTCACGGTCTTTGGCGGCTCTCTTTCGGGCGCGCACGCCAAAAAGATCGTCAAGATCTACGAGCAGGCGGCCAAGCTGGGCGCGCCGATCATCGGCCTCTATGACGCCGGTGGCGCGCGCATCCAGGAGGGCGTCGAAGCGCTCGCGGGCTACGCCGACATCTTCCTCCTGAACACGCTCTGCTCGGGCGTAATTCCGCAGATCGCCGTGATCATGGGCCCCTGCGCCGGCGGCGATGTCTATTCGCCGGCGATCATGGACTTCATCTTCATGGTCAAGGACACGAGCTACATGTACGTGACCGGGCCTGACGTGGTCAGGACCGTCACGAACGAGGACGTGACGCACGAGGAGCTTGGCGGCTACCGGGTGCATGCGTTGAAGTCGGGCGTCGCCGACGGCGCCTTCGAAAACGACCTCGAGGCTTTGACGCAGATTCGGCGGCTGGTCGACTTCCTGCCGCTCTCCAACCGCGAAAAGCCGCCGGTGCGCGAGAGCTTCGATGTTGTCGATCGCACCGAGCCATCGCTCGACACCCTCGTGCCGATCAGCGCCGAGAAGCCCTACGACATGAAGGAGCTTATTCTGAAGGTCGTTGACGAATCCGATTTCTTCGAGATCGCAAAGGATTGGGCGAAAAACATTGTCTGCGGGTTCGGTCGCATCGACGGCGAACCGGTTGGCATCGTGGCCAACCAGCCGCAGACTCTGGCCGGGGTGCTCGACATCGACGCCGCGCGCAAAGGGGCCCGCTTCGTGCGCTTCTGCGACGCCTTCTCGATTCCGCTGATCACCTTCGTCGACGTGCCGGGCTTCATGCCGGGCACGCGGCAAGAGCAGGGCGCACTGATCAAGCATGGCGCGAAGCTGCTGTTCGCCTTCGCCGAGGCGACGGTGCCGAAGATCACGCTGATCACCCGCAAGGCCTATGGCGGCGCCTATGACGTGATGAGCTCCAAGCACATCCGCGGCGACATCAACTACGCCTGGCCGACGGCCGAGATCGCGGTCATGGGCGCCAAGGGGGCCGTGGAGATCATCTTCCGCGCCGACATGAACAAGCCGGGCGCGATCGCCCAGCGGGAGGCCGAGTACAAGGAGCGTTTCGCCAATCCATTCGTCGCGGCGGCGTTCGGCTACGTAGACGACGTCATCCTGCCCCGTGACACGCGGAAACGGATCGCCCGCGCGCTCAAGAGCCTAAGGGGAAAAAAGCTTGAGAACCCCTGGAAAAAGCACGACAATATCCCGCTCTGAGCTGGGCAAGCCCGACTACGGGCTCAGCTATGGCGGCTCCGGCGGCTACGGCCTGCACCACGAGGACACCGGCACGGGCTGCTGGTACGCCGCTCCAGCGAGCAGCTGATGCGCTACTCGACGCCCTAGAGTTCTAGAGGTGGTCGCCGCGATGGAGCGGGTCGGGCAGCTTTTCGCCATCCGCGACAAAGCTTAGTGACACCGAGTTGATGCAATAGCGCAGCCGCGTCGGCGGCGGCCCGTCGGGAAAGACATGGCCCTGGTGGCTGTCGCAGCGCGCGCAGCGGGTCTCGATGCGCACCATGCCGTAGGTGGTGTCACGCACAGCGCGGACATGCGCCTCGTCGATCGGCGCATAGAAGCTCGGCCAACCGGTGCCGCTCTCGAACTTCGTCTGCGCGCGGAACAGCGGCAGACCGCAGAGCCGGCAGCAGTAGACACCGTTCGCCTTGTTGTTGAGCAGGCCCCCGCAGAAGGGCGCCTCGGTGCCGTGTTGCAGGAGGACGTCGCGCTCCTCGGGCGTCAGGTCCGCTTCGAGCCGCTTCTCCTCGTCAGGCGTCGGCGGCGTAAGGTCGAAGCCGGAGGCGGAACGGACGGGGGACGTGGGTGCGTCGGTCATCGTTCGAAGATGCCCCTTTCGCCCTCGAGATTCCAGGGCCCGGCGCCGGCCGGGTGGCCGAAGCATTAATTCGGCGTTAGCTTGCCCCGTCCTGATGTCTCAGGGGGGAAACCGATGAACATCACTCACCTTCTCTTCAGCTACCAAGGCCGCATCCGGCGCATGCACTTCTGGCTTTGCGCCATCGGCGTCGGCGTCGTCTTCGGCGTGCTCTACAGCGTTCTCTTCAGCATGTCGGGGATGGCGCAGGGCTCGCCCAACGGCCTCATCCTGGCGCTGCTCGGCGTGCTCTACATCGTCTACATCTACATCGCGCTCGCACTCGACGTGAAGCGCTGCCATGACCGCGACAAGAGCGGCTGGTTCGTGCTCATCGGCCTGATCCCGCTCATCGGCGCGATCTGGCTGTTGGTCGAGCTCGGGTTCCTGGACGGCACGCAAGGGCCGAACCGCTTTGGCCCGTCGCCCAAGGGGATCGGCGGCGACGCGCCGGCGCCGGCGCCGGCGGAGTAGCGGAGCCCTTCCGGGCTCGTTGCCGTCGCCTTAGAGTTCGCCCGAGTCTCGGCTAGGGCATGGGTTTGGCGTGAACGGCGGCAACATCGACTGGCGGGAGCTGTTCCTGTCCGCGGACGGGCGGCTCCCTCGCACGCCATTTCTGATCGGCTCGACGATCCTGATCGCGATCACGGCGATCTATGAGAGCCTCGTCGGCCCGGTGGGCCATTGGCTGACCGGCCTGATCGTCTATCCGGCCATCCTCTATGCGGGGGCGTGTCTTGCTTCGAAGCGACTGCACGATCGTGGCCGCTCGGGCTGGTGGGCGGCGCTGATCCTGTTTGCGCTGGCCGTGATCTGGCCGCACCCCGCCGGCTTCGTCGACTTCCTCCTGATGCTGGTGCTGGTCTGGGCGGCGATCGAGCTCGGCCTTATGGAGAGCGAACAGGGCGCCAACCGCTACGGCCCCAACCCCCTGCGCCCCGCCCAGGCCTAGCCGGGCATCAGCACCATCTGGGTCTGGGTGACGATGGCCACGAGCTTGCCCTGGCCCGTCTCGATCCGCGTCTGCCACACCTGGGTGCGCCGGCCGCGATGGATCGGCGTCGCCGTCGCCACCAGCGCGGCGCCCACCGGCCCGGCGCTCAGGAAATTGGTCTTGCTCTCGAGCGTCGTCGTGCCGGCCCCGCCCGGCAGGTTCAGCGCCGTTGCGGCTGCCCCGACCGTGTCGGCGAAGGCCATCAAAGCCCCGCCGTGGATAATATGGCCGGCGGTGCAAAGCTCCTCGCGCACGACGAGGGAGGCCATGACGTGCTCGCGATCCGCCTCGACGAAGCGCACGTCCATCAGCGCCGCGAACGGCATCGGCGAAGTCCGCAGACGCTCGAGCTCGGTCATGGGGCGATCTCCTCAGATCGGCGGGGCGGCGGGCTCTGTCGCGCCGAACACTTGCTCGAAGCTGGCCTTCAGGGCCGCGTCGGCCTCTTCCATGGTCACGGGCAGCCCGAGGTCGACCAGGCTGGTCACCCCATGCTCGGTGACCCCGCAGGGCACGATGCCGCTGAAATGCGCCAGGTCCGGCTCGACGTTCAGGCTGATCCCGTGGAAGGAGACCCAGCGGCGGATGCGCACGCCAATGGCGGCGATCTTGTCCTCGCTCGTGGGCGCGCCGTGCTCGACCCAGACGCCAACCCGGCCCTTGCGCGCCGCGCCATCGACGTTGAAAGCCTTGAGCGCATCGATGATCCAGGCCTCGAGGGCGCCCACGAAGGCACGGACGTCCTTCCGCCGTGCGCCCAGGTCGAGCATGACATAGGCCACCCGCTGGCCCGGGCCATGGTAGGTGAACTGGCCGCCTCTTGAGCTTTCGAACACGGGCAACCGCCCTGGCGCCAGCAGGTCAGCCGGCTTGGCCGAGACGCCGGCGGTGTAGAGCGGCGGGTGCTCGAGCAGCCAGACGAGCTCGCTCGCGCGCCCCTCGGCGATCGCGGCGGCCCGCGCCTCCATTGCCGCGACCGCCTCGAGATACCCCACCCGCCCGGGGGAAACCGCCCAGCCGGCGGTGCGCCCGTCGGCGCGGCCAAAGGGCGCAATGGTCGCCGCGCTGCTTAACGACCGGTCAAGCATGATGACGGCAATGTGGCCTGCGATCCGGCCAAAGCAATGGCCGGCGCGTCAGTGGGGTCGTTCTCTTGAACCAAGTTAGCGCCGTCAACGTGGAGATATCCGTCGTCCTGGGCCGCTCGGTCCTGCCGATGCAGCAACTCTTGCGCATGGGCCGTGGCGCCGTCATCCCCCTCGACGCCAAGGCCACGGACGAGGTGTGGATCCTCGCCAACAATCACCCCGTCGCGCGCGGCGAGATCATGATCAGCGACGACAAGATCGCCATCACGGTGACGCGCGCCGCCAACGTCTACGACTTCATGGCCGGCGGCTCGGCCTAGGGCGAGTCCGGGCGCAAGAGCTCGGCTTGCGCTGCTTCCTGCGCGTCCAGTTCCAGTTTGCGGAAGTGCGTGCGGACCTCGGTCGTCAGGCCGAACTCCATCAGCTGGTCGCGCGCCGGTGTGTAGGCGGGCCAGGCGGGGGCGCCGGAGCACGTCGGGACGCCGGCCTTGGCGAAAGCCACCCAGCACGAGTGCATGAGCGCAGCGTGGTCGCGATCTTCCTGAACGATTTCAGATGAATAGTTTGGGACGATCATCTGCGTATCGAAAACGTAGGTGTTCTCAGAGGTGTGGTTCGCGCCCGGGAGCTTTCCGCGCCGCACCGCGCGCACGTAGGAGAAGTCGTACAGCCACGTCGGCGCCTTGGCCGACTGTCGCGCGGCGAGCCAGCGCGCTGGCGCGCCCATCATCGCGTCGCCGAACATCGCCTGCGCCAGCTTGGCGTCGTCGCTGGCGTCGCCGGCGTAGGCCGCCTTCAGCTCTGGCGAGGCGGCGGCGAGATAGGATGCGTAGGCCGTCGGCGGCAGCAGCGACGCCTCCCAGCTGTTAGAGCCGATGATCAGTGGGACGGGCGCCTGGCGACCGCGGGCGAAGGCCTGGGTCGCGTTCTCCCGCATCAGCCGCCCGTCGACGACGGGTCCGTAGCGTCCGCGCGCGGGGACTAGCTTGTCGACTGGCAGCGCACGGAGCTGCGCAGCCGTTGCGTCGGCGGGCAGGCCCAGGCTCTTGGCCAGCGCCACGCCGTCGGTCTCGGCCTCGGCCAGGGTCACCGGCGCGCTCCAGCCCAGCCCGGACTGCACGGTCGCCTTCTCGAACAGGCCGCGCGCGGCCGGCGTCGCCATCAGCGTCAGCACGTCCCAGCCGCCCGACGACTCGCCGAAGATCGTCACGTTGTGGGGGTCGCCGCCGAACGCCTTGATGTTGCGCCGGACCCACTTCAGCGCCGCGATCTGGTCCATGAGCCCGTAGTTGGCTAGGGGCTGGTCCTTTGGCGCTTCCTGGGTCAGGGCCGGATGGGCAAACCAGCCCAGCGCGCCCAGGCGGTAGTTGACGGCCACCAGCACCACACCGTCGCGCGCGAAGAAGCGGCCGTCGTTCGGCGCGATTGAGTTCGCGCCGGCGGTGTTGCCGCCGCCGAAGATCCACACCATCACCGGCGCGTCATGGGCGGGTGCGTTATGAGCGCCTATCGGCGCCCAAACGTTGAGGGTCAGGCAGTCCTCACTGGTCGGGCCTGCGTAGCCCCCGCCGTTGTACCGTCCATCAGGATAAACCACCTGCGGGCAAGCGGGACCGAAGGTGGTCTCGTCACGCATTCCGGCCCAGTGAGCCGCTGGCTGGGGCGGCCGCCAGCGCAACGGGCCGACCGGCGGCGCTGCGAAAGGGATGTCCTTGAAGACCAGCACCCCGTCCTCGGTCGCGCCGGCGACCACGCCTGAGTCGGTGCGCACGGGAGAGAGACGCTCGGCGAACACGACATGACCGGGGCTCGAGTCCTGGGCAATGACCAGCGGGGGGGCGAGGAGGCCGGTGCCCAGCAGTCCGACGAGAACGACGAAGAGGCGTTGCATACCTGCTTTCTCCTAGTCCGGTTTCGTTACAGCGCGTCCAGGAGGCGAGCCAGTCCGTTGATGCGCGCGGATCTAGCGGCTGGGCGTCAGCGGGCCGGCAGCGATCGGGAGACGGACGAAGGTCTCTCGGAACAGGACGGTCGCGATGGCCACGCCCAGGACCAGGAGCACCGCGCCCTGGAAGCCCAGCCGGCCGCTCGTGTAGATCATCGCGATCACGAGCAGGCCGATCAGGTAGCCGCCCCAGCGGTCGAACAGCCCGCGCACCTGGACGCGCCGGCGGTCCTGCGCGGTCTGCGCGCCTGGCGCGGGCGCAGCCAGGGTCCGGCCGGCGCGGATCGCCTCCACCTTCGGGTTCATGATGCGAAACCACAAGGGAGGGATCATGGCGGTCAGGTACATCGGGATCAGGCCGCCCGGCAGCATGGGCTGGCCGTCGAGCACGCGCAGGGTGTCGTAGCGCCGGCTGGCGTTGCGGTGATGCTCGGAGTGGCGTCCGAGATTGAGGAAATAGTAGCCCGAGAACCGCGTCTCCCAGTTCCAGGCGTGCATGACGTCGGGGCGCTCGTAGCGCCCGGGCGCGATCTCTTTCCGCTGCAGGCCGTAGTGCTGCATGTAGTTGACCGTCTCGAGCGAGAAGATGGCGACCGCGCTCTGGATGGCGACGGCGATCATGCCCGGCGCGCCACAGATCAGGTACGCGCCGGCGTAGTAGGCGCAGACGAGGACGAGATAGCCCAGCATGCGATTCTGCAGGCTGAGCCAGCCCCGACCGCGCGCTTTCAGCCGCTTGACCTCGATTGCCCAGGCGCTGCGCAGGCTGCCGAGGATGCTGCGCGGCAGGAAGGCATAGAGGCTCTCGCCCAGGCGGGCAGACGCCGGGTCGACCGGCGTCGCGACATTGATGTGATGACCGAAGGGATGCTCGATCGAGAAATGCGGATAGGTGACCGTGATGAGCAGGAAGTCGCCCAGCCAGCGGTCGAAGCGAGAGGGCCGGTGCATGAGCTCATGGGCGACCGCGATCCCCATCGTGCCATAGTAGAGGCCGACGAGGAGCGCGAGCACGGCCAGATCGATGCCGACGGCATGTCTGCGCCAGACGCAGTAGAGCATCAGCGCCTGGATGAAGACGAACTTCGCGGCCAACAGCCGCGGCGCCCAAGCATATTCGGCCAGCGGCCGCTCGATGTCGCTGGCGGCGTTGATGCCGTTCGGGACGACCCCGCCGATGAGGTCCATCGTCACCGGCAGCACGAAGGCCGCCGCCAGATAGAGCAGCGTGCGACTGGTCTGGCTCAGCGTCAGCGTCGGCAGGCTGTTGGCGAACCACAGCGCCGCGGTGAACGGCAGGAACATCAGCGCTCGCCGAAGGAAGATCGCAATCGCGCCCATGACAATCCCGGAACCGTCGCGCAGGGGAGGGGGCGGAAATCGGATGGTCGTTCCGACCCGACCGCTCGCCTTGGCGGCGACCTATCACGCTCGACGCACGGCGTCGACCGAGAGGGGACCCTGCATGGCGCGCCGACGGTCGTCGCCTTCCCAAACATCTAGGCATTTGCTAACCCCCGCGCCTCGCTGACGAGTGCGGTCGTGGCGGAATTGGTAGACGCGCAGCGTTGAGGTCGCTGTGGGGCAACCCGTGGAAGTTCGAGTCTTCTCGA
>Ga0209415_10003020_pt1 | contig 31381 bp, 28 predicted proteins | sample PeaSoiSIISIP2007_FD_187696 | JGI IMG/M metagenome (GOLD analysis project Ga0209415, IMG submission 187696) | Peat soil microbial communities from Weissenstadt, Germany - SII-SIP-2007 (SPAdes) (version 2) | ecosystem: Environmental > Terrestrial > Soil > Wetlands > Peat | place: Germany... | reverse complement strand
GTAGAGGCGGACGCGGTGCAGATGGCCCTGATGGATGCGCGGCTCGAGGAGCTGCCAGATGGTCATGGCGATGGTTTCCGTGGTGGGGATGCGTCCGGCCAGTTCCGGCACCTCAACATTCAGGAAGCGATGGTCCATGCGGTCCAGGATTTCGCGCTGGAGAATGTCCTTCAGCTCTTTCAGGTCGAGGACCATGCCGGTGCGCGGGTCGGGCTCGCCTGCCACGGTGACTTCCAGAACGTAGTTGTGGCCGTGGCCGTGCGGGTTGTTGCATTTTCCGAAAACGCGCCGGTTCTCCTCCGGTGAGAAGGCGGGATTGTGATAGAGGTGCGAGGCCGAGAATTCGACTTTGCGCGTGAGATAAACCATGGAGTTTCGGGGCGCTCAGGGACGCACGGGATACGTTCTGCCCTTCCAGACCACGCTTCCCGCGGAGTAGTGGCGTGCGGAGACGACGAGCGCGGCGGCATACAGCGCGAGTCCTGGCCCCCAGTATAAGATGCCCGGCACTGAAAATCGGTGCCGGCGAAGATCCAGAGCGTAGCGCAGCATCCGGGCGAACAACAGCGCGGCAGCCGGCACCGCGGCCAGCGGATAGAAGAAGCTGAGAGCGAACAGCGCGAGCGCCCCGATGGGAAGAACGCGGAGGAGTTCCTCCGCCGCGGAGGAGGGAGTGCCGCCCATCAAAGGATAGAGGTTTTTCGTCCAGCCCTGCCACATCGCGGGGAAACTGGTATACATGCGGGTCTCCGCGATGTCCGCACCGGGAGCAAAATACAGGCGGATACCGGCGGCCTTTGCGCGGCGAGCCAGGGCCACATCTTCGAGCACCTCGGCCGCGACAGCTCGATGCCCGCCGATGGCCTGATACGTCTCCCGCTGGATGAGCAAATACTGTCCGTTCGCCGCGGCGTCCGCGGCGTGGGGATCGTTCACTCGGTCGTAAGAAAAGCGCGCGTCCAGACGGAGAAAGACGAAAGAGATCATGGCGCGTTCCCACCATGTCTCCATCCGCTGCTGCGGGGAGAAGGAAACCAGTGCCGCGGCGGTGGCTGCCGCGTGTGCCAGCGCGCGAGCGGCCGAGCCGGGAAGGTGGCGCACATCCGCATCTGTGAACAGCAGCCACGGGGTTGCGGCATCCTGCGCGCCGAGCCAGGCCGCGTGATTCTTCCCCACCCACGCGGCGGGCAGGGCCACGGGGTCGATCACGCGGAGCTGGGGCAGTTCCGCCGCGAGGCGAAATAAGATTTCGCCGGTGCGATCCGAGGAGGAATCGTTGACCACCCGAATCTCCACGATCTCCGGCTGGGCCGCGAGGGAGCGGACGGCGACCTCGATGGCGCCCTCCTCGTTGCGGGCGGGGAGGACGGCGGTGATGGGTTGGGATTCGGCGGGGTTCATGGGTGATGGTTTCTGCGCGACGCGATGCAAGAGGACTATAATATAACGGTTGGCCGGAGGGACCGTGCTGCGAAATGCGATCAACGCTGGGGTCGTCGCCATTGTTGCGGGCGTCCTTTTTCTGTTCTTCACGCCGCTGTACCGCCAAGGCGAACCGGCGCTGACGGGGAAGAGCGCGCCGGCGTTTTCGTTCACCCTGAACGGAAAGCCGATGCAGCTTTCGGACATGCGCGGCAAGGTGGTGGTGCTGAACTTCTGGGCCTCCTGGTGCCCGCCCTGCGTGGAAGAAACGCCAGCACTGAACCGGCTCCAGGCACGCATATCACCGCAGGGCGGGGTGGTGCTGGGCGTGAGCGAGGACGAGAGCGAAGCAAAGTATCAACAGTTCCTGCAAGAGCAGAACGTCGCGTTCCCCACGTACCGCGATCCCAAGCAAGAGATCAATCTCCAGTACGGCACCACGATCTTCCCGGAAACCTACATCATTGACCGCGACGGAAAAATGGCGCGGAAAGTGATCGGGCCGCAAGAGTGGGACCGCGGCGAGAATTACGCCTTTCTCGAATCACTGCTGCAAAAACAATAAGCCACGCCGAAAGTTTGGCCCGGGCCGAACCCGCGAAGTGAACGGGTGTGCCTGGGCGAAATGAGAATACCCGGCGAGGCGTGAGACGAATCGCGTTTCAAGCTGAGACGTATCCAGAAGACGCCGCGAAGTCTCTCCTGCTATCCCCTTCGCACTGAGCAGGTTGCGTGCGCGCCGCGCGGGGCCAAGTTTGGCCGCGGGGTTGCTTTGTTCTTGTTTGCCGTACCGCCGCAAGTGCACGTGTGCCAAAAGGCGCGAATTCCTGCGCAACTGAGCGGCGGGGCTCGCCACCGGCTTCCGTTCGCAGCCAGGGAGGCGGGCGTTAAGGAAACGAGACGCTGTGCCACATAAGGACGCTGTCGCGACTCACCCCAAAAACGGGCAAACCGTAGCTGCGGGGTTAGCCGCACTGTTCCCCCAAGCCACTGCGGTGCGGATCCCCGTGCGCGTAACGGCGCTGCGAGGCCAAGCAGCGAGGCTCGAGGAGAACACGGTGATCGAGTTCGGCACGGCGCGCGAAGTGCTGTTTGCCTCTTCCCTTCCGCTCGAGTTCGAGGACCACGTACAGATCGAGACTTCCGACCGCTCACTGCAGGCTGAGGCTGCGGTTGTGGCCGTGCAATTCCACGACGGCCGCAAAGCTGTTGCCGCGCGATTCCTGGCCGAGGTGAGCAACTGGATCATTAAACCATGAGCGCAAAAATCAGCGCGCCCCCCGAGGGCGCGACCACGAAGACCACTGGCAGTGCGCCCTTGCCGGGCGCAAGCGCGAAGACCAATGGCGGTGCGCCCTCCCCGGCCGCGACGACGAAGGCCAATGGCAGCGCGCCCTCGCCGGGCGCAAGCACGCCCGTGCGGTCAACGGAGAAGACGGAAACTCCGCCGCAACGATGGGTGGAGGCGCAACTCGTCTTCCCGGTCTACCGGGCAATGGCTGAGCAGTTCAACCTGAGCGGGCCGCCCTGCACGCTCGAGGATCTGTGCGGACAGGATCGCAACGAGGAATTGCTCCAGGCTGTCCGCGGCTGGTTCGACCAGATGGACCGGGACACGCCGGTCCACCAGGTTCGGCAGCTCCTCCAAGCCAACTATGCCGCGGCGGAAAAGAACCTGCGCGCCTTCGCGTTGCGCCTGCTGCGGAAGCCCTCGAAACAGGCTAGCGACCGCAACAAAGTGGATTTCGTGATCGTGCAGTATTTCGCGGCGTGCGCCCCACAGCACGTGGCCACCCGCGATGCCTCCTACGCGGATACGGCCCAGGTGCTCCGTCCCATCCTGGGCAATGTTTCGCCGCAGACCCCGGAGACGCTCAAACCACTCGAGACCATCCTGGAAGGCGCGCGCCAGTGCGGGAGCCTGGCCGAGTTGCTCCATTCGAAATTGCTGGAGCAAGGCCGGATAGTGAAAGACGGCCTGGGCGACGGCTTCTACCAGCCGGATTCGCTGGTGGCCTTCTGCCGCTTCAACTATCTGCTTCGCCGCGCATTCATCCGGTTGTCGCACGCGGATTTGCGCGTGACTCGCGACGCGCTCTGCCAACTGGAAGGCTGCGGGATCGACCGGATTGACTGCCGCGCCGCGGGACTGAGCGCGGCGGAGCCCGTGGCCGAGTTGCACCGGATTTGCAGCGACTGGAAGCATCCGTTCCGAGCGGAATTCAACGAATACTCGATCCCCACGATGCTGGAGCGCCTGATCGCGCTGCGGGCCGCGGCGGAAGCCGCGCTGGCCGCGGTGGCTGCGAAGCCCGCTCCGGAAAAGGAAGTCAAACCCGCGAAGGTTCCGGAGCTCGCCATCGCGCCCGAGATCGAAGAGAAACCGGCGCAGGAGAAAGAACACGATCTTTCGGTGCAATTCAACGCCGGCCCGCGCGCGGCCCAGCCGAAGGGGCCGCAGCGAAGCGCGGCTCCGTCGCGCCCGGCATTCCGCTCCGTGCTCGCGCTGGCGGATCCCCCGACAAAGTCGCCTGCCCGCCGGCCCACAGCCGTTGCAGAAGTGAAACCGAAAACAGATGCGAAGACGTTTCGAGTAGCGGATGCCGGAGTCGAACAGCCGAAACTTCCGCCGCCGCCGCTCGCCCCGATTGTGAGCGCGCCGGAACCGGGCGCGAATGGTGCGGAAACCGCGGCTGCAGCGGGACAGGCGCAATCGGCGGCCATCAAGGAAATCACGGAGGTGGAGGTGGAGAACTGCTCGGAGAAGGTGTGGGAACAGTTGATCGCCGCGCCCCGCGACCGTGGCCGCTCGATGAGCACCATCAACGTGGAGGGCGTGAAACTCCTGCTCTCCTCCTGGGAAGTGGCCGCGTTCGTGAGCGATGGCGGAACGACGGCGAAGGACATCCGCCGCGCGGTGGTGGTCCGCGCCCTGCTGGCCGCGGCGCTGGAAACCCACGTGACGCGCGGAGATCGCGGCCGCCTGGCGGCGGCGCTGACGCTCGCCGCGAACGAGATGAACCGCATGCAGGGCGCCGTGGAGCGCGCCAAGAGCGCCAAACAGACGGAGGACGCCGTCAACCTCTCCATGACGGCGAAGCGGCTGCTCGCGTTCGTGGAGCAGGCCGGCGATCTGCGCGTCTGACCCGGGCACCCGAGAGGATCCTGTGGAAACGCCTCACCTGCTCATCGTTTCGGACGAGCCGGAATTTGGCCGCCTGCTGACGGCCCGCTGGCAGACGGAGCCGCGCGTCCCGGCACTCACGCAGGTCTCCAGCGATCTGTGGAACCCCGCGAACGCTTCGGGCTATGACCTGGTGATTCTCGGGCCGCTGGCCCGCCATCGCGTTTCCGGCATCCTCGAATCATTCGGCCCCGCGGGCGTTGCCGCGGTCTACGTGGTGGAAAACGAACGAGAAGCTGCGGAGGCCGGATCTCGCAATCCGGAATGCGTCGTCCTGCTCCGGCAAAACGACTGGTTGAGCATGGTGGTCCTGCTGGCGGTCCAGATGCTGCAGGGCATCGCGGCACGGAGGCGCGCCGAAAACGCGGAGAAGGCCGCGCGCGTGCTCCAGCGGAGGGCGGCGCTCGGCCGCTACATGCTGGAGATGCGTCCGGGATTAAACGACGCGCTGACTTCGGCCCTGGGCAACGCAGATTTGCTGCTGCTTGAATCCACCGGGCTGCACAGTGAGCCGCTTGACCGCATCCGCACGCTCCACCGCATGATCCTGCGGCTAAACGAGATCATGCAGAGGTTCTCATCGCTGGCGAGCGAGCTGCAACTGATTGAGAAGCCGTCGCAGAGTGAGACGGAAGAGGAGAACCCGGGCCTGATGGCCGGGGCACGAAGCGAGGCAGGCTTCCTGTAACTAGCTGAAAAATAAAATGCTTATAACAATCTCAAAAAGGGACACACGCTACGGCCGATGGCCACTAGGTTGCTTTTATTCCCCGAGGAGATCGCACCGCACCTGAGTGGGCAGCGGAGGACTGAGGAACAGGGATCTATGTTCATGGAAAACAACGACGGTTCGAGTAGCCACGAATTCATCGTGGTCTACCCGCACGAGGAAGCCGCCGTAGCCGCAGCGCCGGCGGACGAACGGCAGTACTGCGTTTTCCGGTCGGGACGCGAGCGGTTTTCCCTGACCGTGCTCGACGTGGAAGAAGTGGTGGACTGGCCGCGGGTAACGCGCGTGCCGCTGGGACCGCCCTTTCTGATGGGCGTGTTCAACCTGCGCGGCTCGATCGTGGCTGTAATTGACATCGCATTTACCGAAGGGCGCCGGCCCGGCCTGCTACCGAAACACGTGGTGGTGACGATGATTCGCGGCGAGAACGGCGAGGAAGACTTGCGGCTGGGGATCGCCTCCGACGAAGTGATCGGCACCTACACACTGGGCCCGGAAGCACTGCTCGACGATGCGCCGCCGGACGTGCCGCACTGCTGCGGCATGCTGAGGCACGATGACCGGCTGGCGCTGGCGATTGACCTGAAACGATTGCGGGAAGTTTATCCGGTACCGGTGATTTAGCACAGATTGTGCGCCGGCGCTTCAGGGCCGGCGGATCGGCGCCGCGCCGCGGCGGGTAGCAAAGATTGACGAAAGGATTTTGGAGGAAGCCATGAAAGGTCGTCTGACGAATACGGTCTGGATGCTCACGTTCTGGAACTTCACCGCGCTGGTGGTGGTCCTGGGACTGGCCTACGGCGCAGGAGCGAGGTCGAACGGGGCGTCGCTTCTCGATCTCACGGCGCTGCCGAGCACGGCCGCCACGGAGCTCCTCGGAGCCATGGTGCTGTGTCTCGGGACGGGCGTGATCTGCCTGCGGGTGCTGGGCTCGCGCGTGCTGGAGCCGGTGAAGGAACTGGCCGACTTCTCCGAGCGGGTGGCCGCGGGCGACGCGCGGGCGCGCGCCGAGGTCGAATCCAACGACGATTTCGGCTTCATCGCTGAGAACCTGAACCGCGGAGCGGCGCGCATGGGCAGCGTTACAAAGCCGGAAGGGCTGGAAGGATTGCAGCGCAGCATCTCCGACCTGCTGCAAGTGATCAGCCAGGCGGGCCGGGGCGATCTGACCGTGCGCGGAAAGAGTTCGAACGACTCGCTGGGCAACGTGGTGGAATCCGTGAACTCGATGCTGGACAACTATACGGCGGTAATCGAGCGGGCGCGCAAGTCGGCCCTGGACGTGATGGCCAGCGTGAACAGCATCCTGCTTGCCGCGGAGGAGATGACCAGCGGCGCCTCCCAGCAAGACCACGAAATTACCAACACCTCTTCCGCCGTGGAAGAGCTGACCGTCTCGATGAAACAGGTGTCCAACAACGCGGAGGCGTCGGCGGAAGCCGCTCGCCGCGCGCTGGACGCCGCCGAACAGGGCAACCGGGCGGTGCGCGACACGCTCGAGGGCATGCAGCGCATCCGCGCCTCGGTGCAGGCCAGCGCCAAGAAGATCAAGTCGCTGGGCGACCGTTCGCTGGAAATCTCCGAAATCATCAACGTGATCAACGACATCACCGAGCAAACCAACCTGCTGGCGCTGAACGCGGCCATCGAAGCGGCGCGCGCCGGCGACGCCGGCCGCGGGTTCGCCGTGGTGGCCGACGAGGTGCGCAAACTCGCGGAGCACTCGCGCAGCGCCACGAAGGACATTGCCGCGCTCATCAAGGCCATCCAGGCGGAGACGAACGAAGCGGTGGTGGTGATGGAAGAAGGCACGCGCGAAGTGGAGAGCGGAGCGAGCGTAGCCGATCAGGCCGGAAAGGCGCTGGAAGCCATCTCCTCCGTCGTCCGCCAGTCGGCCGAACTGGTGCAGGAAATCTCGCTGGCCTCGAAACAACAGGTGCGCGGCACGGAGGGCGTGGCGCACGCCATGCAGATCATCTCCAGCATCACCCGGCAAACCTCGCAGGGTTCCCGGCAGACGGTGAGCACCGTAGGCCATCTGGTGAAGCTCTCCGAACACCTGAACGAAGCGCTCTCTCAATTCCGCTGCCCGGCGCGCGCCGAGGCCCCGGCTCCGGCCGATACGGGGATGCGCGAGCCAGTGGCGGCGCATCGCTAAGGTGAGCCGCCCGGGATCCTAGAGGCCGCCAGACGCGTCCGCAGCGGGCGCGCTGCCCCCAAAGGAAAGCCATCGAGCCGTGAGCACGGAACTGGAATTCGACGATCTCCGCGCGCTGGTCGAGCGGCGCTCCGGCATCCACTTTGATGCCACACGGGACCGCTTTTTCGCGGCGCGCGTGCGCGAGCACATGGAAGAGTGCGGCATCGCCAGCCCCAGCGTGCTGCTGGGACGTATCCAGCGCTCGAACCGGGAGTACGAAACATTTCTGGAGCGACTGCTGACGCAGGAAACTTCGTTTTTCCGTTACCCCTCGGTGTTCTCCGCGCTGCGGGAAACAGTGCTCAAGGAAATGCACGCGCGGAAATTCTGGGAGGACCCGCGGACGCTGCGGGTGTGGAGCGCGGGCTGCGCGACGGGGGAAGAGGCCTACTCGATCGCCATCACCATCGCCGAGGCCCTCATGTTTGTGGAAGCCTGGGACATTGAAATTCTGGCCACGGACATCAGCGCGGCGGCCCTGCGCTTCGCCGAGAAGGCCGTCTATCCCCGCCGCGCCCTGGCCGCGCTCTCTCCGGAACAGCTCGACGCCCACTTCACCCGCGCGCCGGGGCCCGACCACTGGCAGGTGCGCCCGCGTATTCGCCGCATGGTCCGCGTCGCTCCCATGAATCTGGCGGAGCCCGTGTACGCGGGCCGCATGGACCTGATTTTCTGCATGAACGTGATGATCTACTTCACGGAAGAGCGGCGCATGGCGCTGCAGCGGGCCTTCTGCGAAACGCTTAATCCCGGCGGATACCTGGTGCTGGGCCACGCGGAGTCAGTGGCCAAGTGCCCGGTGAAGCTGGAATGCATTCAGCACGGCGATTCCCTGCTCTACCGCAAACCGCTGGCAGCACGGCATGAGGCCGCGCAGGCCGTCGGGCTGGTGAAACTGTCGTGAGTGCGCCGGAACAAATCCCGCTGAATCAGTTTCTCGAGAGCGCCTCGGAACGCCTGCAATTTCTGCGCGAATATTCTTCTCTCGTCCCGGAAGCCGCGCCCCGGCGGGACGAAATCGAGCAGCTCTACCAGGCGGCGCACTGGCTGGGCACGGAGGCGGCCGCGCAGGGCTTCCCGCTGTTCAGCGAGATCGCCGGGCGGATGGCCCACGTGTTCCAGTACGCGCTGCACGCGGAACTCCCGCCGGAATCGCACGGGCCGCTGGTGGAATTCCTGGCGGACGCGATCACGCTGCTGGAAGGCGACCTGATCCAGATCGACTCCGACCGCACGGAGACGGCCGAGGACGTGGAGACATTCAAGCGGCGCTACTCATTTGCGTTCGCGCAGGCTGGCGCGCCGGATGCGGCGCAGCGGTCCACGGCCGCCACGGTGCAACCGGACGGCGCCGGGGAGAATGCACCCGGGCCCGTTTCTTCCATGGATGGCGCGGATGCCACGGAAATTCTGCCCGAGGATGAGGACGTTCCCGCCGAGGTGCTGGAATTCTTCGTGCCCGAGGCCGACGAACATTTGCAGGCAGTGACGGAATGCCTGCTGGCAATTGAATCCGGCGTGACGCAGGACGACGTGCACCGGTTGTTCCGCGCGATGCACACGGTGAAAGGCTCGGCGGCGCAGGTGGGCCTGCGGCGCGTATCCGCGGTGGCGCATCGCATGGAGGACCTGGTCGGGCGGATTCGCGACGGCAGCCTCCGGGCCACTCCCGAGGTCGTGGATCTGTGTCTGGAATCCGTGGACGTATTGAAGAAGACCATCCACCAGCAATGGGCGGACGATGAGGCGGCCGCGGCGGGACTGCAAGCCATCGTCGAGCGGCTGGCGCCGTACGCCCCGCGCGAAGCCGAAGCCGATTCCGCGCCGCGCGAGGCCGCGCCGGCGGAGAGCGCGGCAAAACCGGCGGGCGAACTCCTGCCTCCGCGCGCGCCGGCGCAGAAGCGGCGTGCCGCGACGGCCGTGCCGGGCGGGAAATCCGTGCGCATCGCGCTCGACCGGCTGGACCGCATGATGAACGCGGTGGGCGAGCTGGTGATCAACCGCACGCGAATGGTCGGCCGCATGGCCGAACTCGAGAAACTGGTGGAAGTGCTGAATTTCTCGAAGTCGCGCCTGGTGGGCAAGATTGACGATTTCCAGGAAAAGCACGAATTCCAGCTCCTCCGGCGAGGCCCGGCGGGACCCGCAGGCTCCGGCAACGGGCACGGCCACGGAAACGGATCCAACGGAAAGAGCGGCAACGGCCAGGGCTTGGTGCCGGCGTATCGCGGCAATCCTATGGGCGGGCCGGAGGAATTCAGCGAACTGGAGATGGACCGCTACGACGACTTCAACATTCTTTCGCGTTCGCTCACGGAAATTTCCGCGGACGTGAACGAAGTGCTCACGCAGCTCGACGGCTTCCTGGGGCGCGTGGAGGGCGACATCGGCGAGTTCACCAAACTCGCGCACCACCTGCAGGACGAAATCACGCAGGCGCGCATGGTGCCCATTGGAAACCTCTACACGCGGCTCTCGCGCACGGTGCGCGAAGCGGGAAAGGAAACCGGGCGGCTGGTGGACTTCGATCTGGAAGGTGAAGCGACGGAGCTGGACAACAACATCATCCAGTTGCTGGACGACCCGCTGGCGCATTTGGTGCGCAACGCGGTGGCGCATGGGATCGAAGACGCGACGGAGCGGCAGGCCGCGGGAAAACCGGAGCGCGGGCGGGTGATACTGCGCGCCTACCATCGCGGGAACCACATTTTCATCGAAGTGGAGGACGACGGGCGGGGCATCGACTACGATCGCGTGCGCGAGCACGCCATTGAGGCCAGCCTGGTGTCGCCGGAAGTGGCCCACACGCTCACGGAACGCGACCTGCGCGAAATCCTGTTTCATCCGGGCTTCTCCACGGCTGCGAGCCAGACGGAACTGGCGGGACGCGGAGTGGGGCTGGACGTGGTGCGCGCCAACGTCGCGGCGCTGAACGGTGAAATCGAGGTGCGCTCAGAGAAGGGTTCGGGCAGCTTCTTTGTATTGAAGGTCCCGCTGACGCTGATCATCTCTCAGGCGCTGTTCGTGCGCTGTTCGACTTCCGTATTCGCCTTTCCGCTCTCCATGGTGGAGGAAATCCGGCGGATCAAGCCGGAGGAGATCGAAGAAGTGGGCGGGAAGCTGTACGCGCGCGTGCGCGATCTGATTACGGAGATCGTGCGCCTAGACCGGCAGTTGGAACTTCCGCCGCTGGAAGCCGCGAACGGCTATTTCCGGCTGGTGCTGGTGCGCGTGGCCAACCGGCAAATCGGCATCGTGGTGGAAGAGGTGCTGGGCAAAGACGAAATCGTGATCAAAAGCCTGGGCGCCTACCTGCGCCGCGCAAAGCTCTTCCCGGGCGCAACGATTGCGCCGGACGGCAGCCTGATCCTGCTCATTGACCTGAACCGGCTGGTGGAAGCGACAGCGCCGGAGCGGCGCGCGCTGGGCCCGGCGGCCGCTGGGATCGCGCGCGTGTTCGCGCCGGGCGCCGCAGCCGTGGCCGCAGGCGCCATTCCCGGCGAGGCCACCGACGCGATCCGCGACGACAAAGTGGTGCTGGTGACGGACGACTCCATCAGCGTGCGCAAATTCGTGGGCCGCATGCTCGAAAAAGCCGGCTACCACGTGAAGCTCGCTTCCGACGGCCTGGAAGCCGCGGAAGTGGCCGCGCAGAGCGGCTGCCACCTGGTGCTGACCGACATCGAGATGCCGCGCATGAACGGCTACGAATTGATGGCGCACCTGCGGCAGGACCCGGCCACGCGGCGCATCCCCGTGATGGTCCTGACGTCGCGCGCCGGAGCGAAGCACAAGGAGCGCGCGCTGAAGGAAGGCGCGGCAGCCTTCCTGACGAAGCCCGTGCAGGAGGAACAACTCCTGTCCGCTGTGGCGGAACTGATCGGCGTGTCGGCGTCGGAGAGCCGGGCGTCCCGGCTGGTATCGGTGCGATAGACGAAAATGAGCGGAAATGGCACACAAATCCGGGTGCTGGTGGTGGACGATTCGGCGTTCATGCGCCGCGTGCTGGGAAACATAATCGGCACCGACCCGCAGATGACCGTGGTGGGCGTGGCCTCGGACGGCCGGGAAGCCGTGAGCCAGGCGGAATCGCTGCACCCAGACGTCATCACCATGGACATCAACATGCCGGTGATGGACGGGCTGGAAGCCACCGAACACATCATGACGCGCAACCCGCGGCCGATCGTGGTGGTCAGCTCGGAATCGCGGCAGGGCGCCACCGGAACGCTGCGCGCGCTCGAGCTCGGCGCCGTGGACTTTGTGGCAAAGCCCAGCGCCGCGGTGGACCTGGACATGGGAACGGTGCGCGAGGATTTGCTGAAGAAAATCCGCATGGCCTCCAAGGTGCGCGTGGTGCGCACGGCCTCGCGGACGAAAGTGTCGCTGGACCCTGCGGGAACGGGAAAAACCCTGATCCAGCCGGCGCCGCAAATTCCCTTTCTTCCCACGCTTCAGGCCTCGGACCGATTCCCTGTAATTGTGGTGGCGGCCTCCACGGGCGGGCCGGCCACGGTGATGAAGATTCTGCCGCGGCTGCCCAAAGGCTTCCCCGCGGCCATCATTCTCGTGCAGCACATGCCTGCCACGTTTACCGCGCAATATGGGCAGCAACTCGCCGAGCGCGCCGGAATGGCCGTGAAAGAGGCGGTGCACCAGGAGACCATCGTATCGGGCACGATTTACGTTTGCCCCGGCTCGCACCATCTGCGCATCTCGCCGCTGGGACGGATGCAGCTCGATGACGGCCCACGGATTTCCGGTTACCGCCCTTGCGCCGACGTCACCATGGAAACCGTCGCGGTGTTCGCCGGGCCACTGGCCATGGGCGTGGTCCTGACGGGCATGGGCGGCGACGCCGCGCAGGGCGCGCGCGCGATCAAGCGGTGCGGTGGATTTGTGATCGCGCAGGACGAAGCGACTTCCACGATCTTTGGCATGCCCGCGGAAGCCATCAAAGCGGGCGCCGTGGACAGAGTTCTTCCGGCGGACGACATCTGTGCCGGGATTGAGCGCCGCGTTTCCGAAGTGCTGGGCCCGCCGCGAAAGGTCAAAGTATGAGCGGCGCGCCGCAAAACAGGGGGAAATCCGTTCCCGCCGGGGCGGGACCGCGGCAGGAGCCGGTGATCGTGTTCGTGGTCGCCGGGACCCAACTGGCAATCCCCGCAGGCGCGGTGCACGAAATCCGCAGCACGGACAGCCTGGCGGGCGAAGCCACGGCGTTCGAACAGGCCGATTTTCCCGGCGTGCGGCACACCCTGGAGCGCGGCGGGACGACCCAGTACGTGGTGAGCCTCGGCGAATTCTTCGGCCTGCCGCGTTCGCGCCCCTCGCTGGTGCTCGTATTGCGCGGGGTGCGCTGCGCTTTGCTGGTGGACCGCATCGAGCGCATGGATGCGCTCTCCACGATTTACGCGCTGCCGCGCGCCTTCCAGGGAGATGAGCGCCGGTGGTATCTGGGACTCGCGCTGTTTGAAGATGGCGTCGTGCCCATGCTGAACCCCGAGGGTTTGCTTACCCGCGAGCACCTGGAGCGGCTGGATGCGCGGCACCTGGCTGGAGCGGTTCCGGCATGACGACATTCACCGATTCCCCGGAGGCGGCCTACGTGCTCCTGCGGCTGCGCGAGCGGCGGTTTGCCGTGCCCGCGGAGATCGTGGAAGAGCTGACGGGGGCGAGCCAATTGCATAAATTGCCGCATACCACGCGGCTGGTCGAAGGCGTGATCGTTCGCCGCAAGCGCATCGTGCCGGTGCGAGACATCGCCAGCCTGCTCCTCGGGCGGCCATTGCGCATCCATCGCTTCTACCTGATCGTGCGCCGGCGCTATGGGGCCGTCGAAGAACCCGAGGCGATTCCCGTCACGGGCGATTGCGAGCTATTGAGCGGCGTTGTCGCACTTCCGCGCGGCGATCAGCAAGCGGCATATATCGCAGGCAACCTGGAATTGGCCGGGGAGCAGGTTCCCCTGCTGGACCTGGAAAAACTCATGGCGGCCGCGCCCCAGGCAGCAGGGCCGGCGGGGAGGGCGGCATGAGCGCCACCGCAGCGGTCCCCCTTCGCGTGATGCTGATTGACAGCAACGTGCTCTTCTCGCGCCGGCTGTGCGAGGCGCTGCGGCGCGAAGGCATCGAGGTGGTGCAGGCCAGCCAGTCCGCCTACGCGCTCACCATGCTGGAATGGAACATGCCCTCGGCCATCCTGTGCGCGACCAACCTGCGCGAAATGGGCGCATTCGAAATCGCTCCGCTGCTGCGCGCCGATCCGAAGACGGCGCAGATTCCGCTGATCGCCATCAGTTCGGGCGACTCCGCCGCGCTGATGGAGGCCTTCCGCGCCGGCTGCGATGAATGCGTGGACCGGCGGCGGCCGCCGGAGGAGATCGCCGCGCACGTGCGCAATCTGCTGCAGACCCGCCAGGAAGGCTTCCAGCCGACGCAGATGCTGGCCGGGGCGGAGACGAGCCTCTCCGGCAACATCGAACACCACGATCTGACCAGCGTGCTGCAAATGCTGAACCAGGCGCGGCAAACCGGCGCGCTGCACATCAACGCGGCCGGGGCCGACGGCGTCATCTTCTTCGACGCAGGAGAGATGACCCACGCCGAGTGCGACGCGCTGTTCGGCGACGAAGCCGTGATCCATATTCTGAAGGTCTGCCAGCAGGCCGCCTCCGGTGTGTACAAATTCGCTTACGGCGCGGCGGCCCTGCATCGCACCGTGCTGCGCTCCGCCACGGACCTGATGCTCGACGCCATGCGCGAGTTCGACGAGGCCGAGCGCGACAAGGCGAACCAGGAGTCTTCATGAGCGAAACCCCCACAGCCACTCCGGTCGAGGCTCCGACCGTCTATTTCATCGACGACAGCGCCACCATGCGCGAGGTGATCAAAATCGCTTTTCGCAAGGAAAACATCCAGGTGGTCACCTGCCCGAGCGTTACGGCGGCCATCGAACAGTTCGGCGCGCTGCGGCCGGATGCGGTGATCAGCGACGTGATCATGCCGGACCGCGACGGCTACGAGCTGTGCAGCTACGTGAAAGGACATCCGGAACTGGGAAAAACGCCGGTGATCCTCATGTCCGGTGTGGTGAATCGCACCGTGGCGGAGAAGGCCACGGTGGTGCGTGCCGACGAATTGCTGCGCAAGCCTTTCCAGCCGCAGGAACTGGTAGCCCGGGTGAAAAAACTGTTGCGGCCTGAGTCGCCGGAGGAATCAGGCGCCGGCCAGACCTCACCGAAACAAACCGAGGGTGGCGCGCCTGCCGCCCTGAGCGGCCTGAGCGGATTGTTCAGTTCAGCGGCGCCGCCGAAGCCCGCGGCCGCCACTCCTCCTGCGGCTCTCTGCGAAGCCGCGCCCGCGATAATTGCCGCGACGCCACCAGCGGGAATGCATCGCCCGCCGGCCGCAGCGCAGCCGGCTGTTAAGGCGCCGCCCGCGGGCCCGCAAGAGCGCCCGGCGGCGCCATTTGCCGCGCCCCCGGCGGCGCGTTCCGCAGCGCCGGCCGGTGGGGCGTTGCCATCCGACGCGCAGCGAGTGCGCCTGGAAATCCAGCGTCTCGAATTGCTGGTGAAAAAACTCCAATCGGAACTGGAAGCGGAGCGGCAGTACTGCCAGGCGCTCGAGGCGCACATCCGCGCGCTCCAGGGCTGCGCGTGAGGGACCGGGGAGGAGCAACGATGCCGGCCACAGTGATCACGGGAAAAGAGCGCGTGCGGCTGCGGGTGCGCCTGGAGGCGCGGGGCACGGACGCCGACGGCCGCGAATTCCACGAGAGCGGCTCCACGGTGGAGATCCATCGCGAAGGCGCGCTCGTGGAGCTGCCCGCGGCAGCGGGGCAGATCGTGCCCGGCCAGTTGCTCACAGTTCGGCGGCAGCATGGTGAAGATGGCTGGCTCCAAGCCCGCGCGCGCGTACTCGGAGTGGTGGGGACAACGGATCGTACGCGGTGTTACAGCGTGGAACTGCTCGAAGGAGAGGTGGATTTCTGGGCCATCGAATTCCCCGGATGCGTCCCGTCACCGTACGCTGTGGCCTGCATGCTGCTGGAGTGCTGCTTTTGCCGGCGGCGCGAGGTGGTGTACGTGAACGATCGCGACATGCTCTGCTTCAACACCCAGCGAGGAATCGCTCGCCCGTGCGCGTCGTGCGAGATGCCGACGATCTGGGTGCAGACGCTCGATGAAGATGTTTCCAGTGCCGCTTCCGGCTCCACCGGCTTCCAACTGATCGGCCAGCCCGCGCAGGCGCACGACCGGCAGGCCACGCCGCGCTTCCGCACCAGACTGACGGCGTGCGTGCGCGCCGCAGGATCCGAACTGGAACTGGCCGTATGCGAAAACATGTCGCGCGGCGGGCTGTGCTTCCGCACGCGAAGCCGGTTCCAGGAAAACGATATTCTGGAAGTGGCCGTGCCGTACACAAAGGGCGCGGCAAATATTTTCGTACCCGCGCGCGTGGTTTACGTACAGGAAGTACCCAGTGCGGGCTTGCATCGCCACGGCGCCGCCTACTTGCGCCCTGCCAAAGAAAACGACGACTCGCAGTAGATCGGAATTCCGTCTGTTCTTTTTTCTTGCTCACCGCCCCCTGCTCTTCCCCAATTCCGTTCGTGAGATGTCGTGCCGACGCGCAGGTCGAGTGGAATTCACACCCCGCCCCCGACTGGACAAACCGCGCCGTGCGAGGTAGGAGAAAGCCGCTACTCAATTTTGGGGCCACAGGGGAGTAAGACCAGGGCGAAGCGAGTTCTCCGGGGGATGGCGCTGCTTTGCGCGGCGCTGCGTGGAGTTTCGAGTGACACAGGCTTCCCGACCAACGTCATCGGGACGCAAACTGCGCGAAAGCCTGTGCTACTTGGGCTTCCACAGGCCGACGATATTGCCATCGGGGTCGGCCAGCCAGGCAAACGTGCCGGTGGGGATCTCGACGGGGGGCACCAGCGTCTTCCCTCCGAGCGCGGCCGCTTTTTCCAAATAAGCCTTGGGGTCGTCCACCTGGACGTACACCGTCACGTAATTGTGCGGCTCGTGGCCCAGCGCGGTGATGTGGCCTGCGATGCCGCCAGGACCGCCCGCGTCAATCATGACCGCGGGGCCCGCGACCTGCATTTTCCAATCAAACAGCTTGGCGTAAAACGCCTGCGTCTTCGCCGCGTCACGGCAGCCGATTTCGAAGTGAACGACCGGATGACCCATAGGCACCTCCCACTCAGAGCGGAACGGGAAGATACCACGAAGTGGGCGAAACGTCCTTGCGATAAAGATCCGGCCTAACTCTTTTCCTGATAGAGAGCCGCGTCGGCGGAGCTGAGCAGTTGCTCGATGGTGGAGCCGTTTTCCGGATAGACGGCGGCGCCGATGCTCAGCGAGAGCTTCGGCGTTTCGGTATCCTCCGCGAGACGCTCGACGATGCGCCGCGCCACCTGGAGAGCAGCCTCCCGCCCCGTCTCCGGCAGGACGATGGCGAATTCGTCGCCGCCGTAACGCGCGGGCGTGTCCACCTCGCGACAATGGACGCGCAGCACGTCGGCCACGCGGCAGAGCGCACGGCTGCCCACCAGATGGCCGTATTTGTCGTTGATCTTCTTCAGACCGTCAAGATCGAGCAGCAGCACGGCGAAGGGACGAGCGCTCCGGCTGAACCGTTTCACTTCCGCGTCGAGCGATTCGACCAGTTGCCGGTAGTTCGGCAAACCCGTGAGGGCGTCGCTCGACGCCAAATGCCGGACCGTTTCCTCCTGGTGGCGACGTTCGGCCACTTCCGCGGCGAAGCCCAGCGTCATCAACGCCATGATGGCGAGGAAACAATGCAGATGAAGAAGTGAGGTATGGGGAGAGCCGATGGCGAATGGTCCGTAGCCGCGCAGTGTGCCGGCCACAGCGATCGCGGAAAGAAGCAAGACCGCCGTGGCGGCCTTCCGCTGGTTGAATCGCAGGGCGGCCCACGCCAGGAAAGGCGCGCAAAGGTAGGTGAGCGGTCCGTTTTCCGACCCAGAGGGAACGAAGCCACCGAAGACGACCTCCCCAGCGGCCCCCAGCGAGAGAAACAGCGCCACAAGCTCCCAGCCCCGCGAGCCGTCCCATCGGAAGAGAGGACGCGAGGCCCAGAGGAGCAACACGGGAGCCACAATCAGCGCCCCGGATGCGTCGCCCAGCCACCAGGTGAGCCAGATGGCGGGATATTCGCTCCAAGCCGCGTAGCCACCAAGCGAAAGGCTGGTGACGCCGAAGGTGGCGCTCACCACCGTGCTCACCAGGGCGGCCAGGCTGGCGAAACGGAACACATTGCGCGGCGTGTTGAACGCGGCGCGCCCACCCGCGAAGCGGTTCACGAGGTAGCAACCAATCACCGCTTCCAGCGTATTTCCCGTGGCGATGCCCAGCGACGTGGCCACGGAGCCCGCGGTGGTGACGTTGACGACGAAGGCTCCCACAAGGATCGCGGGCCAGAAGTGCAGGCCCAGAACCAGCAGCGCGGCCATGGCGATTCCGGTGGGAGGCCAGACGACCGTGGCGCTGGGATGAACGTAGGCGAGACGAAGGCTGAGCTTCCCTGCGACAAAGTAGGCGGCAAACAGAGCACACCCAATCGCCAGGTCTTTGGGAAGCCGGGATTTCGGCATGCTCGATTCTCTTGTTCTGGGGCGGCCGGGAGTCGTTTTGGAGGGGCGGGCCCCTCCGCTAAACACTCAGAATACCATTCCAGCATTCCGGAAGACAGAGTGCGATGAGGCCTGCCTTCCGCAAGTGCCAATCTGGCATCTGCATAGGTATATAGCTCACAGAGTACCCGGGTTACGCGGTCAGCGCCGGCTCGCGTTCGGTCTTGCGCCGGCGGTTATAGCGCATCGCGATGTTCAAATAGACGAAGCCCGCGGGCGTCTCAAACGACATGACCACCGCCTCGGTGTCGTAGGAACCCTTCAACCCCTCGGGATCTGTGTGGACTTCCGGCGGCTGCACGCGGAAATGGAAACCGCCGTCGTTGAGCAGGGTTACGGCGTTGCCGATGATCATGTTGGCCAGCTCGCAGAGCGTTTCGCCCACGAGGGTGTCGTCCGCGGTCGCGGGCGGTTCCGTGCCCGCCAGCCGCCCAGCGATGCGGCACGCCGCTTCGGGTTCGAGATCGAAAATGATGCGGCCCTCGATGTCGCCCTGGAAGCCGATCAGGGCGGCCACGCCTTTGCGGCGGTAGCCGTCCTCTTCCATGCTGGGATTGCCCACCACGGTGGGCCCCTCGAGAAGCTCCCCGAGGACGGAATCGGCCGCGCTTACGAACGGCTGGATGAGATCCATTCTCATGTTCAGACTCCCTGTTTGTGCGCGCCGTTGCCGTTGCCGGCGCCGACGCCCGCGAGCACGCCGTCGTCGTTGAGCACGTAGCGCACGATTTCGTAGAGCACGTCGGGGCGCACGGGCTTCTGGACAAAGTGCCGCGCGCCCTTTTGGAGCGCCGCCAGGATGTTCTCCTGGTAGCCCACCGACGAGACCATGACGATGCGCGCGTCCGGATGCTGCCGCACGATGCGCTCCACCGCCTCGATTCCTTCCATCTGCGGCATGGTGATGTCCATCAGCACGATGTCCGGGAGCGTGCGGTTGTATTCGGTGATAGCGGTAAAGCCGTCACCCGCCTCGCCGGCCATCACGCCGCCGAACGATTCCACCATGCGGGCCAGGTTTCTCCGGGCGAACACGGAATCATCCACGACGAGATAGCGGACGGGCCGCTTCTCTTTGCTCAGGCTCAGCGCTGTAAACTGTTCCATGACGCTTCTCCTTCATCTTCCCCGCCGCTCCGCCGGCTCCCGCCCTCGCGGGACACCGGAAACGGCGGAATCAGAAATCCTTCAATTGGCCGCCACGCGGTCGCCCGCGCAGATCTCTTCCCAGACTCTTCCCATCACCTCGAGAGGCACCACGCGTTGGGCGTAGCGCCGCTCGATGGCGGTGCGGGGCATGCTGTCCACCACGCAACTCTCGCGGCTCTGCGCCATGGTGATTCCGCCCGCATCGCGGATTTTTCCCAGCCCTTCCACGCCGTCTTCACCCATGCCGGTCATGATCACGCCGGCGGCGGCCGCTCCAAACTCATTGGCCACCGACGAGAGCAGCACATCGGCGGAGGGGCGGTGGCCGTTCACGCGATCGGTGTCGCGCAACACCACCAGGTCGCCCACCACCATCCTGCGCACGGTCATGTGCCGGTTGCCGGGACACACGTAAGCATGGCCGGCCATCAGAAAATCGCCGGAGCGCGCCTCCTGCACGTGAATCGCGGAGCACTCATCCAGCCGGCGCGCGAACATCTCCGTGAAGCCTTCCGGCATGTGCTGCACGATCAGGATGCATCCGGGAAAATCCGCGCGGAGCTGCGGAACCACGCGCTGGAGCGCCCCGGGCCCGCCGGTGGAAATGCCCACGGCGATGATGCGCGTGGGGCCTGGCCGGGGGTCCTCCTCGGCGGGCACCTTGTCGAGCGGCGCCTCCGGCAGTTCCGCGGGCGGCAGATTGGGCACATGGCTCCCCGCGGCCGCCTTGATTTTCTCCGCGAGCTCGCCCGCCGCCACGCCCAGGGCATCGCTGGTGGCCTCGGCCGGTTTGGTGACGAAATCGAAAGCGCCGAGCGCCAGCGCCTGGAAGGTAAGATTCGCGCCGCGGCGCGAGTGCGCGCTGAAAACAATCACGGGAACGCGCCGCGCCCGCATGATCGCTTTCAGCGTGGCGATTCCGTCCATCAGGGGCATTTCCAGATCCAGCGTGAGCACATCGGGACGCAGCTCTTCGATCTTCCGCAGCGCGATCGCGCCGTCCATGGCCGTGCCCACCACTTCAATTGACGGATCGTTGGCCAGCAGGCGTGGGATCAGCTTCCGCATCAGCGCGGAGTCGTCCACCACCAGCACGCGCACGCGCGGGTTCACGCCAGCACCTCCGCCAGGGCCGCGCGAGAGAGCTTGGACACCACCGTCGGCAGGTTCAGGATCATCACCACCGTGCCGTCGCCCAGGATGGAAGCCCCGTTCACGAATTCGGTCTGCGTGAGGCGGCTGTCGAGCGCTTTGATCACCAGCTCTTCCTCGCCGCGCAGGCTGTCCACGCCCAATCCGAATTTGCGGTCGCCGAGGGCCACCACGATCACGAACACGCGGCGCGACCCGCGCGTGGATGCGGGTGTGGCGCCGGCTTTCAACCGGTCCAGCCGCACGAGCTTGAGCACCTGGTCGCGCAACTGGAAGACCTCGTGGCCATCCACCTGGTGAATCTCCGCTTCCGTTACGCGCGTAATTTCCACCACGGACGCCACGGGAATGGCGTAGAGCTGCCCGCCTACCTCGGCCAGAAGCGCCTTGATGCTCGCGAGAGTGAGCGGGAGTTGCAGCAGGAACGTCGTGCCCTTGCCCAGGGTGGTCTGAACGCTGACCGTTCCTTTCAGCTTTTCGAGCGCCGATTTCACCACGTCCATACCCACGCCGCGGCCGGAGATCTGTGTCACTTCCCGAAGCATGGTAAAGCCCTGGATGAAGATGAGGCCGAGCGCCTCCATGTCCGTCAACTGCGATGCTTCTTCGGGCGTCACAAATCCCAGTTCGATGGCGCGCTGCACCACCTTCTGCCGGTTGATTCCCCGGCCATCGTCGCCCACTTCGATGACCACGTGATTCCCTTCGTGCCGCGCTGCCAGCCGGATGGTTCCGCGGGCCGGTTTTCCCGCGGCGATGCGCTCCTCGGGAGGCTCGATGCCGTGGTCCACGCAGTTGCGGATCAGGTGGGTGATCGGCTCCGAAAGCGGCTCCAAAATGCCCTTGTCCAGCCCCGTGGACTCACCGGTCACGCTCAGCGCCACGTCCTTCCCGCGGAGCTTGGCAATGTCACGGACGATCCGCGGGAACCGGCGGAAGAGCTGCTCCACCGGCACCATGCGGATCTTCATTACCGATTTCTGCAGCGTCTCGAGCACGCGCGACTGGAATCCCAGCGCATCCGCAAAGCGCGAGGCCAGCGGATCCCTTTGGAATCGCCGGTCGAATTCCGCCACGGTGCGCGAGAGCATGGATCGTCCGATGATCAGCTCGCCTACCAGGTTCAACACGTCGTCAATGCGCTCGGAATCCACGCGCAAGGTCTTGTCCACGAGAGCCGCGGCATGCGGCTTCGCGCTCGCGACCGATCCGGCAGCGGTCCCGCTGGTCTGGGCCGCCGCGCCGCGCGGGGCAGAAGCGGCGGCGGCGGAAGCGGCGGGGGGAATCGCCGCCTCCTGCGCGTCGCCGTGGGGGAGAGAAACCAAATCGTGCAGCGCATCGGCCGCGTTCGCCGCGCGCTCCAGAATCACCTGGCCGGTCACCGCGGGAATGTGCAGCCGTTTGCGGAGCGCTTCAAGCGGCAAATCGCTGGCAATCGCCGCTTCGACGATTTCCACGTGCTCGGCGTGCGCGTCGTCCGCCGGATGCAGCGCGAGAATCGAGCCGCAGGAATGAAACACGTTGCGCACGAGCTGCCAGGCGGCGGAGGGCATCAGGCTGGCCGCTTCCAGAGTGACGGCCACCTGATAGACCGCTTCGCCCCTCGACATCGCCTCGCTAATCAGCGATCGCTCGTATTCCGACCAATCGAAGCGCGCCTCAGGGCGGTTGCGGGCAGGCGGCACCGCGCTGGGCGAGGCGTGGGTGGCCGGAGCCGCGCACAGCTTGCCGATCAGCGCGCGCAGAGTCGCTCCGCCGGGAGACGGCAGGCCCTTGCGGGCTGCGGAGAGCAGGGACTCGAAGGTGTCCGCGGCGGCGAGCACTGCCTCCGCCACCTCCCGGCCGCGCTCCGCGGCCAGCTCCGGCGTCAACACGTCTTCAAACTCGTGGGCGAGCTCGCTCAGCTCCCGCATGCCGATGGCTCCCGCATCTCCCTTGAGCGTGTGCACCACGCGGCGCACGCGGCGGATGGCCTCCTGGTCGCCGGCTCCCCGCTCGAGCGCCAGCCCGTCCTCGTTCAGCGTCTGGAGCAGCTCGTGCGCGGTCTCAAAGAAGAGCTCGCGCAGGTCGCTCACCCGCTCATCGAGAGGCTGGGTCACTGGCCCTCCTCGATTCGCTCGTAGGCCGTGCCGTTGTTCTGGTGGATCATGCGGAACTTGGTGGTCAGGCCGAACAGGCTCTCCGCGTGGCCCACGAACAGGAATCCGGCGCGGTTCAGGCAGCGGTAAAACTTCTCCACCAGGCGTTTCTGCTCCGCCTCGTCGAAATAGATCATCACGTTGCGGCAGAAGATCACATCGTTGCGCTGGGGCAGGAATTCCGTTTTCAGGTTGTGAAAGTCGAATTGAACCAGGTCTTTCAAGGGCTTCTTCACTTCGTACTTGTCGCGGAGCTTTTCGAAGTAGCGCAGCCGCAGCGTGTATTCGACCGGCTCCATCTGCGTTTCGGTGTACTGGCCCTGTTGCGCGGCCTGCAGGGCGGAATAGCTGATGTCCGAGGCGATGATTTCCACCTTCCAGGGCGGAGGCACCAGCGGCTTGGGCGACGGCATTTCGTACGGCAGGGGATTGCGCAGGTAGTAGTAGGCCAGCGCGTCGCACACCAGCATGCCCAGCGTGTATGGCTCCTGTCCGGTGGAACAGCCCGCGCACCAGATGCGCAGCGTCCAGTCGCGCCGCTCCTGTTTGCGGTGCAGCAGATCTTCCAGCACCTGTTTGTGGAAGAGCTCAAGCTGCGGCCGGTTGCGGAAGAAGCTGGTTTCGTTGACCGTCAGATTTTCCAGCAGTTTCCCCAGCTCTTCCTTCCCTTCCCGGCTGGTGAGCAGGCGGTAATAGTGATAGAAGCAGTCGGCCTGCGTGGCCTTCATGCGGCGCTGCAAGCGGTCCTGCAGGAAGTGCGCGCGGCGCTCGTCGAAGCACATGCCGCACTCCTGATAGACCAGCGTCTGGAGCAGCTTGAGTTCCGCGTCAGTAAGCTGGATCGGCGTGCTGAGTATGGTCGTGGACATGATTTCCCGTAAGTTCCCGGCCGGCCTGCCCGCTCAGGCTTCCACTGCGGCGATTTCCGCGGCTTCCCCGGCGGAGCGGAGCTCGCCTCGCTGCAGGATCTTCGTCAGATCCAGAATGAGGATGAGCCGCCCGTTCAACTTTCCTACGCCGCTGATGTAGCTTAGCTCGCCCTCGCTAAAGAGATTGCGCGGCACTTCCACGTCGGAGGGCGGGATCTTCAGCACTTCGGATGCGGAATTCACGATCAGCCCGACGGACTGGCCGTCCACTTCCGCCACCAGGATGCGCGTCTTCCGCCCGGTCTCCGGCTCGGAATCCCGGAAGCGCTTGCGCAAATCCACCACCGGAACGATTTTCCCCCGCAGGTTGATCACCCCTTCGATGAACTCCGCAGCGTTGGGCACCGCGGTGATTTCCGGCAGGCGCACAATCTCGCGGACCATGCCGATGGGCACGCCGAAGGTTTCGCGGCCGACCCGGAAGCCCACCAGGTGCAATTCTTTTTCCATGGCAGCTCTCCGGCGCTTAAGAATTGACCAGTTCAGCCAGCCGCGGCTCGTATTCGCGGCTCCGGCCGTTGCCCGGCTGGTCGCCGGAGAGGAAGTGTTCGGGAGTTCCCCCGTCGTTCTGGGAGCGCGGATGGTGCTCCTCGAGGGAGATGTTCTCTAGAGTCTTGAGCAGCGTGCGCGCCAGCTTGGACATCTGCTCGGAGGCGGCCGCGAGCTCGGTCGAGCCGGAGGTCGAGTGTTGCACCAGTTCGCGCATCTTCTCCATCGAGCGCACCACCGCCTGCGCCCCGGAGGCCTGCTCTTCGACGGCGGAGCTGATCTCCTGGGTGATCTCGTTCAGCCGATTCGTGGTCTTGGCGATCTGCGAGGAGCCCACGGACTGCTCCGTGGTGGCGGCGCCGATTTCTTGCGCAAATTTGAAGACCTCAGTGACCACAACGGAAATCTTCTGCAGCGCGGCGTTCAAATCCCTGCTCAGCACCAGTCCCTCTTCCACAATTTCCGTACTCTTGCTCATGTTCAGCACGGCTTCGCGGGCTTCCTTCTGGATGCTGGCGATGAGTTCGCTGATTTCCTTGGTGGACTGGGTGGACTTTTCCGCCAGTTTCCTCACCTCGTCGGCCACCACGGCGAATCCCAGGCCGTGCTCGCCCGCCCGGGCGGCTTCAATCGCCGCGTTCAGTGCGAGGAGGTTCGTCTGCTCCGCCAAGTCGTCAATCACCTCGATGATCTTGCCGATGTCGTCGGCGCGCTTGCCGAGCGACTGGATGGTCTCCGAAGACTGCTGGATCGACCGGTTCGTCTTCCCCATCCCGTCGGTGGCCTTCTCCATCGTGGAGATGCCGGTGCGGACCTCTTCGCGGGAACGGTTCGAGATATCCAGCAGGACCTTGGCCGTGTCGGCCACGCGCTGGATGGAAGTGACCATCTGGTCGATCGAGGCGGAGGTTTCCGCCACGCTGGACGCCTGGTTCTGCGTGTTGCGCACCACGTTCTGCACGTTCACGCTCATCTCGTGCATGGTGCTGGAGACCTCGTCAATCGCCGAAGACGCCTGCACGCTCAGCTTGGCCGATTCCTCGGACGCTTCGGCCACCTGGTTCGAACCCGCGGCCACTTGGCCGGCGCTGTCGCGCACCTGGCGCACCAGCCCGCGCAGCCCGGAACTCATGGAAGTGAAGGCCTTGCCCATGGTGTCGCGATCGGACCGCGCGCGCGTCTCGATGGCCAGTTGTCCTTGCGCGATGTGCTCGGCGGCCGCGGCCATTTCTTTCAGATAAGTCATCATGTGGGCGAAGCTCTTAGCCAGGGCGCCGACCTCGTCCTTCCGGCTGGTGTCCAGCGGTTGATCGAGATCTCCCGTTTCGCCGATCTCCTGCGCCGTCTTCATCAGTTCCGCAAGCGGCGCCGTGATGGATTTCGAAGCGAAGTAGGCGATGCTGAATCCCAGCAGGATCACGAGCAGCGTGCCCACCGTGGAGACCACGGCCGCGAGCCGTGCCGCGGAGGCCGAGGAATCGTCTGCCTCGGATAGTTCCGTGCTCATGGCCTGTGAAGCCCGGTCCAGGATCGAGCCGGAGCGCACTTCGCGCGCTCCGGGATCGAGCTGCAGGTAGTCCACCTGGAGGTCCGCCACGGTGGCGTCGCCCGAATCCACCTTGTGGCGCTTGGCGATCAGCGGCTGGCAAAAATGATCGGACCAATCCCGCTCGCTGGCATCCACGTCGCCCAGTGCGGCGCGCAACACGTTTGAGGGCGTCTTCGCCTCGGTCTTTTGGATCGTCTCCGCCAGGTCGGAGATCCCGTGCTTCAAATTTTCCTCTTCGCGGGTATCGCCGCTCAGCAGATAGCCGCGCAGAGACAGCCGGTTCTGCATGATTTTGAAGCGGATGGACTCGATGATCTGCACCCCGTTCACCGCCGCCGCTGCGCTCTGCCGCGCGTTGTGCTCGCGGGCGATCACGCTCAGGTTCAGGAACAGCAGCAGAACCAGCAGCGCCAGGATGGATCCGAATCCGTAGTAGAGTTTCTTGGCAATCGTCATTGCTTCCAGCCTCCTCGTTCCGGGCCGCTTCCTCGATTGGGCGCGTGCGCACCCGGGGAGCGATATCTCAATCAAAATTGAATTCGATGATCTGGACGGTTTCCTTTGGGGCGGGTTCGAACTTCCAATTGCGCACCGCGTCCTGCGATGCGCTGACCAACAACGGGTGGCCGCCGATCGCGCGAACGTTTTTGACTGTCCCGTCCGCGGCCACGGTCACCTCCAGCCTCACCTTGCCATGAACATTCATGCGCCGCGCAACTTCCGGGTAAGCCGGTGTGATTCTGGTCTTCACCGCGCGCTTCGCATCAGCAGCATCCTGACCTCTCATTACTTGCGGCGGAACCGCAAAGGTCGCGACGAGCGTGGCCAGCAGAGCCAGGCGAACAACCCGTCTGTGACTGCTCATAGGGCCTCCTCCTCGGAATGATCCCGGTGAGTACAAAGCAAGAGGAGTGCCAGCGCGGGGCGCACCTCTGGAATGCTGCTCAGTTCGCTGCCCTCTCGTATCTAGTTAGAATATAAAGACTTATAGTTTCGTCGCGGAGAGGCGTCGAGACGGAGAGGGCCGACAGCGTCTCAGGAACCCCCCGCCAGCCCGCGAACCATCTCAAGGTGAGACAATCTCATCCGCTGAGCGGGCCGCGCCGCAATCAGTCTATTCAGGCTGCAAGCAGGGTGACGCCGCCGCTGCCCTTGTCCTGATCCGAAATGCTCGCAGGCCCCGATTCCCCCCAGCAATGAAGTTAGAATGAACCGGCAGCCGCCCCCGCGACGGGTTCCAACAACAGCGGTCGCGGGCGCATGGGAATCGAAAAACGCATGCCTGTTCTCCGGCTGGAAGACGTCTACAAGGATTACTCGAGCGGCGGGCGCCGCGTGCCGGCTCTCCAGGACGTCTCGCTTGAGCTCGGCGAGGGCGAATTTGTAACGGTGGTGGGGCGCAGCGGCTGCGGCAAATCCACGCTGCTTCATCTAGCCGGCGCCATGGACCTGCCCACTGGTGGCAGAGTGTGGATTGACGGCGTGACCACCTCCGGTCTGGACGACGCCGGCTTGGTCCGCCTGCGCCGCGAGGCGGTCGGCCACATCTTCCAATCCTTCGAATTGCTCCCCACGCTCTCGGTCGCGGAAAACGTGGAACTCCCCCTGCTCCTGGCGGGCCATGCCGGGGCGCGCGCCCGCGCATTGGAATGCCTCGAGTGGGTGGAGTTGGCGGATGTTGCGGCGCGCATGCCCCATCAACTCTCCGGCGGACAGATGCAGCGCGTGGCCATCGCCCGGGCGCTCGTGCACACTCCGAAATTGCTTCTGGCGGATGAGCCGACGGGAAATTTGGACACGGTGACGAGCAACGTCATTCTTAACCTGCTTCGCCGCATCTCTTGCGAACGCGGCACCGCCATCCTGATGGCCACGCACAGCTTGGAACTCATTGCCGCCGCGGCTCGCTCCATTCGCCTGCGCGACGGACGCATCGAGCCGGAAGGAGGGCGCTGAATGCCCTTCCTTCGTTTCTGCCGCAGCTTCCTGTTGCGCCCGCTCGGCGCGGAGCCCGTGCGCGCGGGCCTGACGGCACTGGCCGTGGCGCTGGGGGTCGCCGTGGTGCTGGCCATCGAGATGGCAGGCCGCGCGGCCGCGGGCTCGTTTCACGCTTCGCTGGAAACCCTGGTGGGCAATGAGGACTTGGAGATCACCGCGCTTGGCGGTGTTCCGGAAACGCTCTACGCGCACCTGGCTTCACTCCCCTACCCGCTCCATCTGACGGCGCGAATGGAAGATTTCGCCATCGTCAGGCCGGGAGGCGAAGTGGTGCCGCTCATTGGCCTGGATCTGGTGGCGCCGGCGCTCGAACGCGAAAACGCTTGGCACACGCAGGAAACTTCTCCGGCGCCGTCCTCGCCGGCTCTGCCGGATTGGAACGACTCCGTGTGGGCAGGCTCGGGGCTGGCGCGCGCTCCCGGCGAATTGCTGCGCTTGCAGGTAAACGATTCGGAGCGCGATTACCGCGTCGCGGGCGTTTTGCCGGACGATTCCGACGCTCCACAATTCCGCCGCGCCGTGGTGATGGACATCAGCCTCGCCCAGCGCGTCCTCCACCGCACGGGGCGCATTGACCGCGTCCTGGTTCGGTTGCCTTCGGGTCAGGACGCCGCGAAATATCAGGCGCTTCTTGCGCAGCAATTGCCCGGCGTTCTGGTGGAGCGCTCCGGTGCTCGAACCGACGAAAACCGCAAGATGCTCGCCGCCTTCCGCTGGAATCTTCGGTTGCTGAGTTACATCGCCCTGATCGTTGGCGCCTTCCTGATCTACAACACGATCTCGGTCTCCGTGGTTCGCCGCCGGCGCGAAATCGGCGTCCTTCGCGCGCTCGGAGCGACGCGGGCTCAGGTGCTTGCCGCATTCCTCGGGGAAGCCGCCCTGTTCGGATTCGCCGGCGCGCTCGCGGGAATTCCTCTTGCGAGCGCCATGGCTGCGGGCGCGGTGCGGATGCTGGGCGCCACGGTCGAATCGTTGTACGTGAGCAGCGCTCCGGCGCCCGTCGCACTCACGCCCGGCACGATCGCTCTCGGTGTGCTCGTGGGGCTCGGCGTGGCTGTTCTCTCCGCGCTCGCTCCGGCGCTCGAGGCCGCGCGCGTGGCTCCGGTGGAAGCCATGGAGCGCGGCGGCAGGGAATTTCAGGCACGCGTGCGCAAGGGGCGCGACGCGGCCGCGGCCGCGCTCCTTGGCGTCGCCGCGCTGGCCGCTTCCCTGCTGCCTCCGGTGGGGACCACGCCGGTGTTCGGATACATTGCGGCGCTCCTGCTGATCGCCGCGGCCACGCTGGCCATGCCCGCGCTCGTCGCCGGCGCCATGTCCGCCTCCGGCATCCTGCTGCGGCGGACAGGATTCGGTGGACTCGAAGCTCTGCTCGCTTCGCGCAGCCTCGCCGCCTCGCTCCGCCGCAGCGGGGTGCTGACCGCGGCGCTGGCCACGGCCATAGCCATGATGGCCAGCGTCGGAATCATGGTGTCCAGCTTCCGCCGCACCGTGGAAGACTGGATGAACCAGCAACTACCCGCCGACCTATATCTCAGCCCGGCCGTGCCGCCCGCGGCCGACCGGCATCCCACGCTCGACCCGGACGTGGCGGGAATCGTTGCACGCGTTTCGGGCGTGGCGGCTCTGGGCGCATTTCGCGCCTATTCCACGAGCTACGACGGGCTCCCGGTTACGCTGGGAGCGAGCGATCTATCGTTCGCCACACGCACCGGGCGGTTGAATCTCCTATCGGGGGATCGTAGTGACATCCTCGCGCGGCTGGCGGGCAACGACGCGGTGGTGGTGAGCGAGCCGTTTGCCAACAAACACCACCTGCGCCCGGGCGATTCCATCGCCCTGCCCCTGGGCCAGCGCACCGTGCCCTTCCGCGTCCTCGGCGTCTTCTACGACTATGGCAGCGAGGCCGGCCTCATCCTCGTGGACCGCGCGACGCTCGTGCGTTATCTTCCGGAAGAGCCTCCGACAAACCTCGGCGTTCTGCTTTCCCCGGGCGTGGATCCGGAAGAGGCGAGGGGGGAGATCGCGCGCGCTCTCGCGGGCCGGCGAGTGAGCATCTTCCTGAACCGGGAGATCCGCGTCCAGGCCATCCGCATTTTCGACCGCACCTTCGCGATCACCTACGCGCTCGAGGCCGTCGCCATCCTCGTCGCCGTCGTGGGCATTGCGGGCGCGCTGCTCGCGGTGGTGATTGACCGCAGGCGCGAACTGGGCCTGCTGCGGTTCCTCGGCGCCTCCCGGCTCCAGGTGCGGCGGCTCATCGTGTTCGAAGCGGGCCTGCTCGGCCTGCTGGCCTCGCTCGCCGGACTGGCGCTGGGCATCCTGCTCTCACTGATCCTGATTTTCGTGATCAACAAGCAGTCGTTCGGCTGGACGGTCCAGTTCCATTGGCCGCTCGCGCTGCTCGCTGCCGGATTGAGCGGCGTCTATCTGGCCACTCTGCTCGCCGCGCTCTATCCGGCGCGCGCCGCCGCGCGGCTCGTGCCCATCGAGGTAATTCACGAAGAATGAGCCGCGAGAGCCGGCGGAGCGAATCCGGTTTCAGCCCGCGGCCCGGGCGCGCGGCGGAATGTGAAGCGGTCACACCGGGCGGCTGATTTTTTCAAGCGCGGAAATGAAATGCAGCTTGCGCCCGGCGATCCAGGAGAATGGCGCCGGGTAGAGCGGAATTTCGAAGGTGCAGCTCACTTCCCGCAGATGGCAGGCGGCGAAGTGTTGTTTCCATTGCGACCTGCTCTGGTAATTGTAAGTGAGGCCCACTCCGTGAGGCCGGTTTCCCACCCAATCCATCAGCCCGAGCGTGGCCGCGTCGAAGGAGTTTTCGCTGGCGTGATCTTTTAGCAGAACAAAACGGCGGCTGACTCGTGCCGCTTCCCGCAGTAGCGCGGCAACGTCCGTGGTGTGATGCAGCACATCCACCAGAAGGCAGACGTCAAACGAATCGCCGGGAAAAGGAAGCGTTGCACCGTCAAAGGCCTCGCAGGGGATTTTGCAACCGGGCCGCGGCGCGACCTCCGCGCCTTGCATCGCGAGGCCCGGCTTGCACTGCGAGATGAGCTGCCCGATCGTGCCGTCTCCGCAACCGATATCGAGCACCGTGGATCCCGGCGGGATCCGCTCCGCGAGCATTTCCGCCAGCACGCGGACGCGCCTCTGGTGAACCAACGCGCTGTGCCAGCGGCGCAGCAGCAACATCAGCGGGGACGTCCGGGCGGGTGCCATCTCTACTTCAGTTCGTAGTCGCCGATGTAGGTATCGCGGCTGATTCCCAGCATGCTCAGAAAAAATGAAGAAAAAGTGATCTGCAATCCGATAAAGAGCCACATCGACCAGAAAAGCACCTGGCGCACCTGCTGCAGCGGACCGAAGCCGCTGGCCGCCCATTGCCAGGTGACCCAGGCACAACCCGTGAACCCCACCAGGAAGAGCGCGCCGCCGAGAACAAGCCCTCCCTCAAAAGTGACCCGCTTGAGCGCGCGCTCCAGCGAAACCGTGCCGCGATCAAACCGTTCCGCATAGCTGAAGATTTTCGCGAACGATCCAATCGAAAGGATCTGCAAGCCGATGAGCGTGAAAAATACTCCGAAGATCATCGTGTGAATATCTAGAACCACGTGCGGCGAGATGCTCCGCGGGCCGGGCAGCAGCCAGAACACCAGAAAAAGACCCAGCGCCACGAGCAAACCACCGGGCAGCAGAAAAAGCCAGTTCGGGGCGTACAGCAGCATGAAGCGCAGATGCCGCCAGCCGTCGCGATAAGGAAGTAGATGCGGCGGGCG